>Ga0351880_1075_pt1 | contig 29377 bp, 23 predicted proteins | sample BONcelFGM3001E13_FD_206766 | JGI IMG/M metagenome (GOLD analysis project Ga0351880, IMG submission 206766) | Enriched cells from coal bed in the Powder River Basin, Montana, United States - BONCAT cells FGM rep3 HSBNCT.FGM.300.1.E13 ...
GACTTCGGCCTGTCCGTTGACGATTTTTATCGCTTTCACCGGACATTCGCGCACGCAGGTGAAACATACGCGGCAACGGTCTTTAACAGTGAATACCAATTGCTTATGTTTGCTGTTATGTGCCATTATTGAGCTAATAAAGAGCAGAAATCCGAAAATTCCTGCTCATTTGTATAGGTTTAAAAAATATCTCTTTTCTGATAATGTGTATGTAAGAGGTGATGACTCTTATGTCCAAGGGGTTTCCCAAGGAACTTATCATACAATTCAACAATGTAAGGGTTTTTATGCGAAACCTTGATGGCATCTTTTTCGTCGATGTCGTACAATGTCCTCATACGAGCCTTGATGGCTTCTTCATCAGCGCCAATGGGCTGACCGCCACCATTGATACAACCGCCCGGGCAAGCCATAACTTCGATAAAATGGATATCGTTACGTCCATTACGAACTTCTTCGATTATGTCGGCAGCATTTTTCAATCCACTTACAACGGCAACACCAACAAGCAAGTCGCCCATCTGAACAAACGCTTCTTTTCTACCTTCAAGGCCTCTTACAGCTTTTACCTGAAACTTAACCATCTCTTTTCCGGTCACGAAATAATGCGCTGTTCTTATAGCAGCTTCCATTACACCACCGGACGATCCAAAGAGTTTTCCTGCTGAAGAGCGTGTTCCGAGTGGTGAATCAGCCAATTCAGGCTCAAGTTTATTGATATCTATTCCGTGCATGCGAATGAGACGGGCAAGTTCGCGGGTTGTAAGCACAGCATCCACATCAGAAATGCCATTTTGTGTCATTTCTTCACGTTGTTGTTCAAACTTCTTAGCAGTACAAGGCATCACAGAAACAGAATAGATGTTTTCGGGAGCTAAGCCTTCTGTTTCGGCAAAATAACTCTTAATGATTGCACCCATCATTTGTTGAGGTGATTTGCAGGATGATAGATGAGGCAGCATATCGTGACTAAACTCTTCTGCATACTTGACCCATCCCGGACAGCAGCTTGTAATCATTGGCAACACACCCTGATTGGTGATGCGATGTACCAATTCGGAAGCTTCCTCCATAATGGTAAGGTCAGCTGAGAATGAGGTGTCAAAAACAAAATTGAAACCGATGCGGCGCAATGCAGCATTCATCAGACCAATGATATTGTGACCGGGTTGGAATCCAAATTCTTCAGCCAATGAAACAGAAATGGAAGGAGCATATTGAATAACAACGGTCTTTGTAGGATCGCTAAGATTATTCTTAATTTCAGAAATATGCGGTTTCTCTTTAAGAGCACCCGTTGGGCAAACCATGATACACTGACCGCAATTAATACAAGTAGAAAGGTTTAATCCGTGGTTAAAAGAAGTGTCGATAAAGGTTTTGCTTCCTCTTCCAACGAACTCAATAGCTGATACCCCTTCAATTTCTTCGCACACGCGAACACATCTGCCACACAAAATACATTTAGCAGGATCGCGGACGATACTTGCACTCGAGACATCTAATTTATAATTGTTTTTTGTGCCACTGATTCTTCTTTCCCTAACGTTGAGATCCTCTGATAATTTCTGTAGCTCACAGCTACCGTTACGTTCGCAATATAAACAGTCATCCGGGTGGTTTGAAAGTAATAATTCAACGATTGTTTTTCGTGATTCAATAACCCGTGAAGAATGGGTTTTTATTTTCATACCGGGCATGACAGGTTCTGAACATGCTGTCACTAAATTGCGACGGCCTTCAACTTCAACCACACACATACGGCATGATCCTGTTGGGAAGAGCCCTTTCATATGGCACAAAGTGGGCACACTCATGCCATGGCGATTCAGTAGGTCAAGTATTGTCTCGCCCTGTTTGGCCTCTATAGTATTATTATTTACTTCTATCGTGAGATTCATAATGATCGTGATTTTAGATTTGATGCGTATGATTAGCTAACTTTAATGGCATCGAAATTACAAGCTTCAAGACATGCGCCGCAGCTGATACATTTATCAGGAATGATAAAATGAGGTTGTTTACGGCCGCCAATAATAGCATTGGTTGGACATTTTTTCGCACAAACAGTACATCCGGTACATTTTTCAACATCAATTGAAAATTCCCTCAGGTTTTTACAAACTCCAGCGCGACATTTTTTGTCAAACACATGTTCTTCATACTCTTCTTTGAACCACCTTAAAGTGCTCAAAACAGGATTTGGAGCTGTTTGACCAAGACCACACAAAGAAGTGTCTTTTATCACATTGCCAAGGCTTTCGAGTTGCATCACACCTTTGAAACGAGCTAAAGGTTCATGCGTTTCGCGGTTCTTTGGTTTGGTAGTGATACTTTCGAGAATTTCAAGCATCCTGCGTGTTCCTTCACGACAGGGAATACACTTGCCACAGCTTTCACGCTGTATAAAATCCATGAAAAACTTAGCGACATCCACCATACAGGTGTCTTCGTCCATGACAACCATACCACCGGAACCCATCATTGCTCCAATGTTGACAAGGCTTTCATAATCAACTTCAATATCAAGATTAACTTCCGTAACACAGCCACCCGATGGACCTCCCATCTGTACTGCTTTAAACTTCTTGCCATTGGCAATTCCACCGGCAATTTTGAATATAATATCGCGGATTGTTGTTCCCATTGGGATTTCGATCAATCCGGTTGTTGCAACTTTTCCGGAGAGGGCAAATACTTTGGTCCCTTTGCTTGTGGCAGTTCCCATAGCACTGAACCAATCGGCTCCTTTATTTACAATAGTAGTAAGGTTTGAAAGTGTTTCAACATTATTGATGATTGTTGGTTTACCAAATAATCCGGATATTGCAGGAAAAGGAGGACGAGGACGAGGCATTCCTCTTTTTCCTTCGATGCTATGGATGAGGGCAGTTTCTTCACCACAAACAAAAGCACCTGCTCCTTTTTTTATCACGATATCAAGATCAACTCCTGAATCGAATACATTTTTCCCAATTAAACCATATTCCTTAGCCTGACGGATTGCAATAACCAGTCGTTCGATAGCCAAAGGATATTCAGCACGGATATAAACATAAGCTTTTGTTGCTCCAATAGCATAGGCCGCAATAGCCATTCCTTCAAGCAAACGATGTGGATCACCTTCAATTACAGCACGGTCCATAAACGCACCCGGGTCACCTTCATCAGCATTACAGATAAGATATTTTTGATCAGCTTCAGTTGAAAGGGCAAATTTCCACTTTTTACCTGTTGGGAATCCGCCGCCGCCGCGACCTCTAAGACCACTTTTCTCGATCTGATCGCAAATTTCCTCACGGGAAAATATCTTTAAGGTATTAAGATAGGCTTTATAACCGCCACGTGCGATGTATTCTTCAATGCTTTCCGGATTGATAATTCCACAATTTTCAAGTACGATACGTTGCTGTGGGGCAAAGAAGAAGTGCTCATCCAAATAGGTAACACCCTGCCAGTCGGTTTGATCGCTTTGCTCGCGAAACTGACCAAGGCGAGGTTGCTCAGGAAGTTTTTCACTAAAAACACTTTCGAGAACTGCCTCAACTTTATCTCCGGTAACTTTTTCGAAAGATATACGTTTTTTCCCGGGGATTTTTATATCCATCAAAGGTTCCGATGAGCAAAGTCCGATGCAGCCAACAGGAATTACTTCCGCTATAATGCTTTTTGCTTCAAGATAAGCTTTTGCTTTTTTTATTGTTTCTCCTGCTCCTGCACCAAGGCCGCAGGTTCCGGCTCCAACAAAGATCACTATTTTGGAAGTGTGATCGTTTTTGAGATGCTGTAAATGCATGATCGTTTCAGGCGAAAAGATATTTTTTTCGCTCACTTTCAATACATTATTAATTAAGAATGATTTTTCTTCCATCATGATTGTGTCTCCTTGTTTCTGTAAACTTCAAGAATGGATTTGAGAGATTCGCTTGTTACCTTGGCATGAAACTCGCCATTAACACTGATAACAGGAGCTAATCCACATGCTCCGATACAAGCAACTACTTCGAGACTGAAGAGTTTGTCGCGTGTTGTTTGTCCAGCTTTTACCTTTAGTTGTTTCTCCATCTCCTCGAGCACGGTGGCCGAACCTAATACGTGACAAGCAGTGCCTCTACACACCTGAACATGATATTTTCCGGGCTGGGTGAAGCGAAACTGATTATAAAATGTAGCTACACCAAATATTTTGCTGGCGGGCATTTTGAGATACTTTCCCACTTCAATCACAGCTTCTTCTGAAAGGAAGCCTAACTTTTCCTGAACCTGCTGCAGGATAGGGATAAGGCTATCATGACCTGCGTTTGGATAATGTGTTAAAATTTCGTGAACTGTACTTTTCATGTTTCTTTATGTTGAACAGGAAGATGAGCCTTAAGGAATAATGTTGCTGATTAGCACATCTTTGCCTGCTTATTATTCTGCGCTTTATGAAATTAAGCTTTAAATCAGGCTTTGATTTGTTCTGATTTTTTGGCCAAAATACGCTGTACTTCCGGTAATACTCTGCTTTTATCAACAGGTTTACGGATAAAACCATCAACAGGCACCCATACCGAACGCCCGTCTTCGGCACGGTAATCGATACCAGAATTGCCTGTAACGATGTCGCGGATAAGAATCACCTGTAACTCTTTGTAATTAGGATCATTCCTGAACTCACGCGCCATTGCCTGAACACTTGGTTTTGTTGTCATAAGCACTTCTATAGAAGTTTCCATAAGCGTTGGAATACTCTGCAAAGCTGGATTATCAACAAATTCCTTGGCCATTTCAAAGCCTTCATAATGAGTTGTCATCATTACATCGAGGATTGCCAGATCAGGTTTCTGACTGATTGCCAGTTCAATACCTTCCTTTTTGTTAAAGGCTGAAATAACTTCATAGCCTTCATTGGTAAGTATTTGTTCCAAAACGGTGATCACGTCCATGTCGTCATCAACAACTAAAATTTTTGCCTTTTCCATTGTATTTGATTTTTGAGGGTTTTGAATCTGTTATTTAATTAACAATAATGAAGCAAAAGTACAATGAATCATTGAGGTAAAACAGGTTAGTTGTTACTGATTTCACAATGAAAGAATAGGTAGGAAGAAGCAGAGAAAACCAGTAATTTAAGGAAAAGAAGTTGCGTAAATACGCAAACAAGCATTATTTACATGCTAATCAATCCATTACGAATAGCATAAGCTAATAAGGAAACAGTGTTTTTGGCTGCTGTTTTGGCCATCAAATTTGATTTATGCCCAACTATTGTGCGCTCACTTACAAACAAACGGTCGGCAATTTCTTTATTGCTAAGACCTTCACCTAGCAATTGCAGCACTTCGATTTCGCGTTTTGTGAGAACAAGCTCATTATCGTGCTTTTCTTCCTTAACAAAACTTTTGGTAAAATAATCCCAAAGCTCTTCGCTGTAATAGGTTTTACCATTGTAAACCGCCTGTAAGGCTCTGTCAAGTACCTCTTTACGAATATTCTTTATCAAGAATCCTTTGACTCCGGCCTCCATCATGCTTTGAATGTAAGCGTCATCTTTGTACATTGTCAAGGCAATTACTTTTAAGGAAGGGTATTTTTCAATGGCTTTCTTTGTTGCTTCAATGCCGTTCATTATTGGCATTTCAATGTCCATCAAAACAAGATCCGTTTCTTCATGCTCAAGCAACTCGAGAAACTCAGCCCCATCACTGGCCTCAGCAACAACCTTTGCATAACCAAGCTTGTTGATTACCATTTTCAAGCCACTGCGAAATATTTCATGATCATCTACAATGATAACCCGGATGAGAGATTCCATGGTTTATTGTTTATTTTTTCACAGCAAAAATAGGGAAAAAGAATGAGCAAGCGACTAAAATCTTCAGTCAACAAGATCAACAATATCCATTTGTTAAAGCACAAAAAGAGTGCTTCTTTATCTATTTTAACTGATTTCCAACTTCGTTATATCTAAAACAACTAACCAGATGATCGTTGACCATACCTGCAGCCTGCATAAAAGCATAACAAATGGTGCTCCCTACAAACTTAAATCCCTCTTTTACAAGCGCTTTGCTCATTGCATCTGACTCAGCAGAGCGTACCGGAATATCCTTCATAGTGGTTGGATGATACACAAGCGTTTTGCCACCTGTAAATTGCCAGATGAACGCATCAAACGAACCATGTCGCTGCTGTATTTGCAAAAAAGCCTTTGCGTTGCTAATGGCGGCAAGAACTTTCAAACGATTGCGAATAATCCCTGCATTGCTTAACAAAGCCTCCACTTTTGCCGAATCATAGAGCGCAATTTTTTCTGGTTCAAAATTATCAAACGCCATGCGGAAATTTTCCCTTTTGTTGACGATGGTTTGCCAGCTTAATCCGGCCTGAAAGGCATCCAAAAGCAGAAATTCAAATAATTTGTGATCATCATGAAGTGGAACACCCCACTCCTTGTCGTGATATTCAATCATTAAAGCATTATTACCCGGCCAATTACATCGATCCATATTACCATTTTAAACTGTTAATGCCTTTTATCATATACTTTCGGTCTGTTTAAATCGCAGCAAAAAGTATCAAAGCACGAAAATAGCAAAAACCATTCATTGAAAACAAAACCATTTACTTTATGCTTAAGACCAATAACTTGAAGCACTGCTTCTTAAAACGATTACAGTTAATTTTTTTATAGTTTTGTTTCTTATTGTAAAAATCGTCAATTCTTAATTTTGTTTACATGAAAAAAATTATCCTGTTACTTTTGATCTTCGGATCATTTTTACGACTGAACCTCAGGGCCGATGAAGGCATGTGGATTCCAATGCTGGTTGAGAAACTCAACTATGCTGACATGAAAAAATTAGGTCTTCAGCTTTCTCCCGAGGAGATATACAGCATCAATAATGGAAGTTTGAAAGATGCTATTGTAATTTTTGGACGTGGTTGTACCGGAGAAATTATTTCCGATCAAGGTTTAGTGCTTACCAACCATCACTGCGGATATGGTTCCATCCAATCGGTTAGCTCGGTAGAAAACAATTATCTGAAAGATGGTTTCTGGGCCAAAAATCATGGCGAAGAGATACCTGTCAGCGGTTTGACGGTTCAGTTTTTAGTTAGCATGGAAGATGTAACAACCAAAATTTTGGATGGTTTAAACGCATCAACACCCGAAAAGGAACGTGCTGAGAAAATAAGTGAGCGATCAAAGGAAATTGTCAAATCAATTACCGAAGGCACACATTACAATGCAATCGTAAAAGACTATTACGAAGGAAATGAGTTCTATGTACTTGTTTATGAAACATTTAAAGATATTCGCCTTGTTGGAACTCCTCCTGAAAGTATTGGTAAATTTGGATCAGATACTGACAATTGGATGTGGCCACGTCACACCGGTGACTTCAGTATGTTTCGCGTTTATGCAGGAGCTGACAACAAACCAGCAGAATACAGCGCTGATAACAAGCCTTTCAAACCACGTCATTTCCTCCCCATTTCAATTGATGGAGTTAAGAAGGATGATTTTGCAATGATTATGGGAAACCCCGGAAGTACCGATCGTTATCTTACATCTTACGGAGTTGCAATGGCAGTTAATGAAACCAATCCCACACGTGTTAAGATTCGCGCAGAGAAACTTCGAATCATGGACGAAGGTATGGAAAAAAGTAGTGCGGTAAGATTGAAATACGCCAGTAAATATGCCGGGGTGGCCAATTATTGGAAATATTTTATCGGACAAACGCGTGGTCTCAAACGTTTAGACGTTGTTGAAAAGAAACAAAGAATCGAAAAAGATTTCACTGCACGAATTGAAACAGATGCCAATCTGATGAAAAAATACGGAAACGCCCTACCTATGATAGAAGGAGCCTACAAAACTCTCGCTGATTACAATGTTTCGCGGTGGTATATGTCCGAAGCCATAACGCAAGGATGTGAACTTTTAGGCAACGCGAACAGGTTCAACAAATTGGAAGAATTATTACTGACGAAACCTGTAAATAAAGAAGCTATAAATAAAGAGACAGAACGTCTTAAAAAGAACATCGAATCCACCTTTAAAAATTACGACGAAGCGATTGATGAAGCGCTTTTGGCACGAATGCTACAGATGTTTTACACAGATGTTCCGGCAAATCAACAACCTGCATTACTGCGAACGATGGCAGCTGATTACAAAAATGATTTCAATGCATTAGCACGTGATGTATTTGCCAAATCTAATTTCACCAGCGCTGAAAAAACAGCTGCTTTTTTGAATAATCCTAAAGCGAAAGCACTTACAAATGATCCTGCATATCAACTTATCAGGGCTTTTTCCAAAGTAAATCAACAATTGCAGGAAGCCACACAGAAAGCAGGTGAAGAACTAAAACAAGGCAATCGCTTATTCATTGCCGGTTTACGCGAAATGCAACCTGAACGAACATTTTATCCAAATGCCAACTTTAGCTTGCGTTTAACCTATGGCAGTGTTCAGGATTATTATCCTGCTGATGCTATTCATTATGATTACACAACAACAACTAAAGGTATTCTTGAAAAAGAAGATCCTTCTGTTTGGGAATTTGAAGTGCCTGAAAAACTAAAAAAGATGATCGAAACAGGCGATTACGGTCAATATGGCAACCCCGACGGAACAATGACTGTGAATTTCCTCACCAATCACGACATCACAGGTGGTAATTCAGGAAGTCCGGTGATTGATGGTAAAGGTCAACTTATTGGTTTGGCTTTCGATGGTAACTGGGAAGCAATGAGTGGTGACATCGCTTTTGAACCTTCACTTCAGCGTACCATCAGTGTTGATATCCGCTATGTGTTATTAATTGTAGATAAGTTTGCTGGCGCAACCAATCTCATCAAAGAGATGAACATTGTTAAAGACACACAAAAGAAAAAAGAAATAAGCATGCCTGTACAGGAGCTTAAATCAGTTGAATAACACAGTTTTCATTCAGAATAAGACCATTCATTGACAAAGTCCAATTGGATTTTTATCAAGTAGTAAATGGCATTGATTTTTACAAAATTATTAACAGCTTGAAAGTCTGTATCATTTTACTGATCTAAAAAGAATAAAAAAGCCGGCCAAAAAAGCCGGCTTTTTTATTCTTTTACAGCAAGTTACATCCAACAAATCCCCATAGTAAATCGCTTTCACCTAACTTCGCCCCTTTTTTCTATCTTTGCATACTTCAAAATGCTTTGGAATGGAAAACTGCCGTATCAGCATCGTTGTACCGGCCTACAATGAAGAGAATGCCATCAGGCATAGTCTCGACCGCATCATCGAAAGGAACTATCACACCCTTTATGAAGTAATTTATATTGATGATGGCTCAACTGACGCAACATTTAAAATCATCAGTGAATATCCTGTTAAATGCTACCAACATTATGTCAATAAAGGTTATGGAGCCTCTCTAAAAACAGGCATAAGAAAAGCTAAAGGAGAAAAAGTTGTGATTCTCGACAGCGACGGGCAACACGACCCCTCCTATATTGATCAATTGATCTCGATGTTGGACAATCATGACATGGTTATTGGAGAGCGCAGCGATGACTCTTTTCAGGTAAAACGACGTCAGCGCGGGAAACGCTTCATTAGACTCATAGGGGAAACACTTGTTGAACAAAAACTACCCGATTATAACTCAGGATTCAGAGGTTTCGATCGCAAACTCATCTCCGAAATGCTGCATATTATGCCGAATGGTTTCTCATTCTCAACCACTTCAACACTCGCCTTTTTAAAAGAAGGCTACACCATCGGCACTTTCCCTATTAAAGTTGAAGAACGCATTGGACGTAGCAGCAACGTAAAATTTATGAAAGACGGATCAAAAACAATTCTTCTTCTTTTACGTATCATAATGCTTTTCAATCCATTAAAGATATTCTTCCCTGCTAGTTTGCTTATTTTTATACTTGGCATTAGCTGGGGAGTTATCGGATATTTTGCCGTAGGCAGATTCCCAAATAGTGCCACACTTATAAGCGTGATGGGAATGCTGATATTTTTTATTGGATTGCTGGCCGATCAAATAGCTATGCTTAACCGCACAAAACACGGTCAATGAAAAATTACCAATCTTCAGATCATAAAAACCACTGGAAAGACAGTGATGTTGAAGCACATTGGGATCGTGTTGCTGGAATTTATGTGGCCGAAAACAATAAAGTGAAAGCTGCGCACGACCAGCGTTTTCGCGAAAGCATGCTGCATCTGCGACTATCAGCAACACACAATATTCTTAATATCACAAGTCGCGATGCTGAGGCAGAAGACTATATAAAAAAACAATACCCAACTGTTAACATCATTCATGCTGAGATTTCCGGAGGGTTGATGGCCGAAGCTTCACGATTGAGGCCGGGCATAGTTCAGCAGAAACTTCATACATACAGCAACTTACCTTTTGAGAATCAATTTTTTGATCGCATATTAAGTCTTGAAACACTCGAGCACGCAGCCAATCCTTTGGCTTTTTTAAACGAGTTACACCGTATCAGCAAACCCGAAGCCATCCTTGTTTTAAGTTGTCCCCCCGCAACAAGTGAAGTTCCGTATCAAATTTATACCTCACTTTTTGGAGGTCATGGAGAAGGCCCACATCGGTTTTTAGCTTCGGAGGAGGTGAAAGTGATGTTTAGAAAGAGCGGATGGAAACTACTGACTCATAAAGGAACAGTCCTTTTTCCGGTTGGACCCCCGGCTTTTCAACAACTTGGCGAACGTATTATTAATGCATTTCAAGGAAGCCTGCTGGCCGAATTAGGAATCAGACAATTTTTTGTGTGTGAAAAGTACTGATCAATTGCAGAAAATTATCCGTGGTGGCCTATGTAACCGTTGTGGCAGTTGCGTAGGCCTTTCTGATGGCATGATTGTCTTTGACAATAAAGAAGGACGTTACCTTCCGCAAATCATTGCAGAGCCTGATGAACAGACAATGCAGCTCATTTTGAAAGCATGCAGCGGAAAGAGCTTCGATTTCCCAGCCTACCGCGAACATATCTATGGTAACGATACCTCGTTTCATAGCTACACCGGCCCCTACAAAAGTATCAGCATTGGTTTTGCTCCCAACCCCGAGATCCGTCTAAATGCCGCAAGTGGTGGTATTATCAGTGCCATGTTGATTTATTTGTTAGATAAAAAGCTAATTCAAGGCGCTGTAGTTTTAGGAATGTCGAAAACCAAGCCCTGGCTTACACAACCTTTTATTGCTACAACACGGGAGCAAATTATGGAAGCTTCCCAAAGTAAATATATTCTTTCGTCAGTGAATGAAATTCTACCTGAAATCGGAACTTTCGATGGGCGATTAGCTTATGTAGGTTTACCCGGACAGGTTCAATCACTACGTGTGTTGCAAAAAGAGAGACATCCCTGGGTACAAAATATCGATTATATTTTTGGGCCTTTTTATGGTAATACATTGCATTTCAGTTCGATAAAAAGCTTTCTGAGATCTTATGGCGAGAAAGATTACCAGAAAATTCAAAAACTCTATTTCCGGCACGGTGAATGGCCTGGCAATATGCGGGTGGAGTTAAACGATGGTAAGGTATTTCAATTGAAAAAATTCCATGCCAACTATCTCATCCCCTTTCATATCGTAAAAAACAGTCTGATTTGTACCGATCTAACCAATGAATTTACAGATGTTTCGGGCGGAGATGCATGGGCTCCTGTATACGAAGAGCGTGGAAAAGGTTTTTCGATGGTGCTTGCACGTTCCTCCAAAGGTCAGCAACTTGTTGAAGCTATGACGAATGAAGGTTGGCTAAACACGACACCTCTTGATTTGGAAACATCCATTGCAATGCATTCACATGGTTATGACCTTAAAAAAAGAGGGGCTTTTATCCGAATGAAATTCATGCGACTGCTTGGAAAACCAACGCCTGATTACGGTTATTCTATTAAAGGATTTGGTTTTTCCCGCTATCTGATGGAAATTGTTATTGATAGCCTTTTCGTTGTACTCGGGACCTCTTTTGCCCGCCGCATCGTGGAGCTGTTACCTCCCACCTTTGTTGGAAATCTTTTTGAAAAGAGCCGTGATATCTGGAAGAAATCCACAAAAAACATCAAAAGACAAGATCTGTGACACCTGAATTAACAACAGAAACAAAGAATCGGCCAAGTCTTATGAAACGCCTGTTTTGGCTGATGCGACTGTTTGGTATTGTTTTATTTGTTGTCATTCTTTTGAAAGTTGATTTGAAAGATGTTGCAAAACAGCTGTCATTTACCGATGGCTGGTTACTTGCAGCAGGCTTATCGTTTCAATTTATAGTATTGGTAGCCAAAGGAATAAGGTGGCATTTGATGAATGCAGGGAAAAATGAATGGAAGTATTGGAAACAAAGTCTCGGCCGATTTTACGAGAGTTATGCCATTGGTGTGGTTACGCCTGCGCGAATGGGCGAGCTACTCAAAGCCGGACATGAGAAAGGGTCAGGTAATGTATTCACATCAGTGATACGGGTAATTGCCGAAAGAGGATTAGATATCGGGGTTTTTGTAATTCTGGCAGGGTTATCGGTACTGACAGGGGCATATCTAAAATGGCCTGACCTTTACAGCGGACTTATAATTTTTAGCGGACTGGCTTTTCTTATCATTTCCATGTTTTTACTAGCTTCTTCCAAATTTAATGTGCTGGTAAATAACCTGGTTCATTTACTTCCCGGAAAAATGAAAAGTCTGCATTTCGCTCATAAGAGTTTTTCGGGCTCAACCTCAGCGTTCATAATCACCTTGAGTCTTCTTTCAAATATCAGCTATTTCATTTCATGTTATTTTCTTGCACTTTCTACAGGCCTTGAAGCAGGATTTATCTGGACATCAGGTGCTGTTGCAGTATCAGGTTTATTGAACATGCTGCCTGTTACCATTATGGGTGTTGGAACACGCGAGCTGACTTTTCTTTATGTTTTCAATAGTTACCCGCAATCAATCGTTCTCTCATTTTCATTTTTAGTAGTGCTGATAGCTCAAATTGGCGGCGGACTGATTTCATTGGCAGCCGGACAATTCTTCCTTCATTCAAATACACGCAAAAAATCATGAAAAACAACCTCATTATCACAGGAGCTAATGGCTATCTGGGACATTACATCGTGCAAGAAGCTGTGCGTCAAGGGTATGGTGTTATAGCATGTTATTTTCCACATTTCGCATCTGTACGCATTGATCATCTGGCAGTTCAGTATGTTGAAATGGATATTACGCAAAAGGAACAAAAAAATCTTGCTGAAAGTATTAAAGGGAAAAATGTTTCTGCCATAATCAATGCTGCAGCTTTGCTGGGTAGTTCCGACTTTCAGGCCAACGAAAAAGTAAACACTTTTGGCGTTCAAAATATGATGGATTTTGCACGATCACATGGAATTGAGCGTTTCATTCAAATCAGCAGTGTTGTAGTGATGAAACAGATAAAAGGTCCTTATGGCATTACAAAACTGAAAGGACAGGAACTATTAACAGCATCTGGACTTAGTTATACTGTATTTATTCCAGCATTGATCATGGGACCTGAAAGCCTTGGGCTCAACAGGGTTTTGAAAAATGTTTTCAGATTTCCGTTTTTTGTTCCACTCATTGGGAAAGGTAAAGAAACACAGCATCCGGTTTATGTGAAAGACTTTGCATGGGCAATTGTATCAGCAGTTGCTGAAGAGAAAACAAAAAGAAAAACCTATCAGATTGCAGGCGACCGTGTTATTTCTTTTCATGACTTTATTAAGTTAATTCTCCGACATTACCATAAGCGACGTATTTTTGTGCCCGTGCCGGTGTTTGTGGCAAAAGGACTTGGGATGCTTTTTCAAAAAATTCAGAAAGTCCCATTGTTTACGGCAGAGCATGTAAAAGGAATCCTTCAGGATTCTAATTTGAATACTGAGGCTTTGAGAAAAGATTTAGGTTATGTGCCAACTCCTTTTGAAACGGCCTTAAATGATTCATTGAAAGTAATTGGTAATCAATGGAATCAGATGCTGAAACCCAGAGATGAGAAAACAATCCGTATGAAGTAGATGAAGAAGAATTCCATTTTAATATGAGCAAATTAATCGCGTTGTTTAAAACCCTTCATGGCAAAATGTGCTTTTTACGAAGTCGCATAACACCTTCTATTGCAGTCATTATCTTACTGGGAATAGCGACCATCTGGACTAACTTCAACAACCATCTTTGGAAAGAAAAACACGGCGTAGTGATTCACGATGTGGTAGGTTATTACAGCTATTTGCCTGCAGCAGTGATTCATCAGGATATGAAATTTGATTTTGTCATCACACAACCCGAGCATTATTATGGGCATGTGATGCGTTTGCGTACTCCTGATGGTGGTATTTATCAAAAAATGACGATGGGTTTGGCAATGCTTTATCTACCATTTTTTCTTATTGGACATGTTCAGGCACTACTTACAGGAGCTCTGGCAACAGGAGTTAGCGAACCTTATCTTTTCTGGCTTGTTTTCAGCTCCATGACCTATGCGTTTATAGGCTTATTGCTTCTTCGAAAAATCATGCTGCGCTTTTTCAGCGAAAAATTGATAGCATTCATTTTGATGATCATCGTCGCCGGAACCAATCTTTTCTATTACATTACACTTGAGGCTGCTATGTCGCATGCCTATAACTTTTTTCTTTTCATTCTTTTTATTTGGCTAACAATGCGTTGGCACGAAAAGCCATCACTTTCAACCAGTATTTATGTAGGTCTCACCTATGGACTAATCGGTCTCATACGCCCAACTAATGGGCTGATCGCTGTCTTCTTTTTACTGTATAATATAACCGCTTTCCGACAACTTACCACTCGGTTACACCTGTTTATAAGGGAGTGGAAAATGATTCTGGTTATTGTTATTTCTGCATTTATTGTTGTGCTGCCTCAACTTATTTTTTGGAAAGCAAACACCGGAAGTTGGTTCTTTTACACCTATGGAGAAGAGGGGTTTTTCTTCAACAACCCTCAGATTTGGCGCGGACTTTTTAGTTATCGCAAAGGATGGTTGCTCTACACTCCTGTAATGATTTTTGCTTTAGCCGGGATTTTTACGCTTCGAAAACGTGTTCCTTCTTTTTTTGTTCCGATACTCGTGTTTGTGATTCTTAACATTTACATCGTTTTCAGTTGGTGGGATTGGTCGTATGGAGGTAGCTTTGGTTCGCGACCAATGATTGATTCTTACGGAATGATGGCTATTGCTCTCGCGTCTTTTACTCAAACCGTACTGAATCGAAAACGCTTCGCGGGTATTATGCTACAACTTGTGATGGTACTCATGATGGCATTTAGTATTTTTCAGATTCTACAATACAAGTATGCAACCTTGCATTATGCCTTTATGACCAAAGAAGCCTATTGGCATGGTTTCGGTAAATTGAAAGCAGACGCAGAATTATACGATCTATTTGAATCGATGGATTATCCAATGCTTAAAAAAGGGATCTATAAAACAAGACCAACTTTGCGCCACACTATTGGTCCCGATGTAATAAATGATTTTGAATCACTTAGCCCTGATAGCAATCATTTCATGTCACCCGATCAGCATTATAAGTTTGTAAGTTTTGGCAATCAAAGCAACCGTGAAGCCCGAAGTGGTACTCATTCAGCACTTTTAACCGGTGAAAAAGCATTTTCATCTGGCATTAACTTTCCGGTTAAGCCGGGACAGAAATATTTTATAAGTGCCTGGAAAAAACCTGCCGAAAGCGATGGATCACTCGTTTTTTCTTCAGCAGACGCTAAAGTGATTTATTTACCAAAAAGCGAAATCGATTCCACCGATAACCGTGGCTGGGGAAGGATTACTATGGAAGTTACTATTCCCGACGATTTCAATAACTGGTGCAAGGTTTATGTTTGGAATAAATCACAAGACTCGTTGTATTTTGATGATCTTCAAGTAATCAAGCTTCATTAGTAAAGTTTAGTGTTTAGTCGAATTCAGCTCAAAAACCACTTTTTGGCGCTTTAAAAATGAAGCTCTGATTCCAAGACAGCTTTGTTTTCCACTATTCGACGACCAACTGAATATTTTTCAGTTGCGCCGTTTTGTTTTCTGGCAAACGCAATAAAATAAGAAACAACCCTAGTTTCTGAATAAATCAAATCTTTACTAAGAATTAAAGGAAAAAGCTTCTGCTTTTTGTTTATTTTAGTGCCAAGTTTCATTGATTTTGGAAGAAAAGTTGCGATGTTTTTTCTGTAAATTAATGATAGACAGCAGATTTTAAACCAAAAAACAAAAGGTTTTGTACACACTTAAAACAAAAATTGACGTTACCTCAGCAGAATTTAAAAAGAACACTGTAACTTTTCTTAGCCTGCTGAAAGAGGTAAAAACGTTGCAAAATGTTGCTACAAAAGGCGGTAACGAACTGTCAATCAATAAACATAAGGAAAGAGGTAAGCTTCTTGCGCGAGAACGAATCAATCTTCTTCTCGACCGCAACACCCCTTTTCTGGAGCTCTCGCCTTTGGCAGCCCATGGATTGTACGACAACGGTTTCCCCTCAGCTGGAATTGTAACCGGCATTGGCTTGATTCATGGACGCGAAACAGTTATAATAGCTAACGATGCAACGGTAAAAGGTGGCACTTATATGCAATACACCATCAAAAAACATCTTCGAGCTCAAGAAATTGCGATGGAAAACAAGTTGCCCTGCGTTTATATCGTTGATTCGGGAGGTGCTTTCTTACCCGAACAAGACACCGTTTTTCCTGATAAGGAACATTTTGGACGTTTCTTTTTCAATCAGGCGAGGATGTCGGCAATAGGAATCCCTCAAATAGCAATGGTTATGGGCTCCTGTACGGCAGGTGGTGCTTATGTGCCAGCCATGAGCGATGAAACAATAATTGTAAAAAACCAAGGAACGATATTTCTGGGTGGGCCGCCTTTAGTAAAGGCTGCAACAGGCGAAGAAGTAACAGCTGAAGAACTTGGTGGTGCTGATGTTCACACAGCAATTTCAGGTGTTGCTGATCATTTTGCTGAAAACGAAATGCATGCCATTGCAATCTGTCGTAATATTTTTGAAACATTGAAACCTGCTACAAAACAGCAGCTTGAACTTCGCAGTCCGGAAGATCCAATATATGATCCAACAGAGTTATACGGCTTAGCCCCTGTTGATCTCCGTAAACTTGTCGATCCCAGAGAAATCATCATGAGAATGGTTGATGGCAGTCGTTTTCAAGAATTTAAAGCCCGTTATGCAACTACCGTGGTAACAGGTTTTGCTTATATCATGGGTTTTCCGGTTGGTATCATCGCCAATTTCGGCGTCCTGTTTTCTGAGTCAGCACTTAAAGTAACACACTTCATCGAACTGTGCACTGCCCGAAACATCCCGCTGGTATTTTTGCAAAACATTACCGGCTTCATGGTTGGTAAAGATTTCGAAAGGGGTGGCATTGCTAAAGATGGTGCAAAAATGGTTCATGCCGTTTCAAACGCCAATGTCCCTAAGTTCACAATCATCTTTGGAGGATCATTTGGAGCAGGTAATTACGGAATGGCAGGCAGAGCCTTTAGTCCCCGACTATTGTTTATGTGGCCCAATGCAAAAATCTCCGTTATGGGTGGTGAGCAAGCTGCCAACGTGCTCGTTACTGTGAAACAAGATCAATATGCTGAGAAAGGACAAACTATGCCAGATGATGAAAGACAAAAATTATATGCTTCTATTCTTTCAAAATATGAGCGTGAAGGTGCAGCTCTTTATTCAACAGCTCGCTTATGGGACGATGGTATAATCGACCCAATTGACACACGAAAAATACTGGCGATGGGGATAGCCTCTGCTATCAATCAACCATTTCCACCACAACAATATGGTGTTTTCAGAATGTAAGCCATGGAAATATTTCAAACCATACAGTATGAAAAACAGGGAGCTGTTGCACACATCAGGCTAGATCGGCCTGATAAACACAACGCTCTCAATCCTTTGATGATTCATGAGTTAACAACAGCTTTTAATGCTGCCTCGTCAGCTACTGACATTCGGGTTATCGTTTTAAGCGGTTCGGGGAAATCCTTTTGCGCCGGAGCAGACCTTCATTATATGCAGGAGATTGCACATTATGGAATGGAAGAAAATATTGCCGATGGATTGCGTCTTGCAACACTTTTCGATACAATTTATACTGCACCAAAACCTGTGATAGCCTGTGTACATGGCTCAGTTATAGGTGGAGGCAACGGACTTGCAGCGGCGGCTGATATTGTCATAGCCGAAACAGAAACCATTTTTGCTTTCAGCGAAGTAAAACTAGGCATCACCCCTGCCACCATCTCGCCTTACATCATCCGGCGCTGCGGAACAACCGCAGCTCGAGAGCTGATGCTTACGGGACGGAAATTTGACGCTAAAGAAGCAGCCCGATTTCAACTTGTAAACTTAGTTGTTTCTCAGGAAGAAATGCCCAATTTCCTCAACGATTATGTTAAGCACTTTCTTACCGCAGCCCCCTCCGCTTTAGCTGATTGTAAACAGCTAATCAACGACATTGTCGTTTCTGACCAAACAACAACGGCTCTTATGCCGGAAACAGCCCGCCGAATTGCTGTTCGAAGAGCTTCCACCGAAGGTCAAGAAGGTATAAAGGCTTTTTTTGAAAAACGAAAACCCAACTGGAATAGTGAGCGAACACATGAAAATCAATAAAATCCTAATTGCTAACCGCGGTGAAATCGCAGTGCGTATTATGCGCACTGTTCAACAACTTGGCAGACAAGCTGTAGCTGTTTATGCTGAAAACGATGCCCATTCATGGCATGTTGAAATGGCGGATGAAGCCTACTCTTTGGGTGACGGAAGCCTCAAAGAAACTTACCTCGATAGTGAAAAAATCATAGGTATTGCACTTCATTGCGGGGCAGATGCCATACATCCTGGTTATGGTTTTCTTTCAGAAAACCCACTTTTTGCAGAATCATGTGAAAAAAACGGATTGATTTTCATTGGCCCAGATGCCAACAATATCCGCTTGATGGGCAATAAAATTGCTGCCCGAGCAAAAGCCGTTGCTTTTGGACTACCTGTATCACAAGGTGTTACAGGTGATGCTGCTTCATTGCTCAATCAAGCTGACAATTTGCATTTTCCTGTTTTGGTTAAGGCCGCTGCAGGTGGTGGAGGTAAAGGGATGAGAATCGTAAGGTCGAAGGATGATTTGGCCGAAACGCTTGCTTCAACTTCGCGTGAAGCATTGAGTTATTTTGGCGATGGCAATGTGTATATTGAGCAGTTTATCGAAAATCCACGCCATATCGAAATTCAAATTCTGGCAGATCAGCATGGAAATGTCGTGCATTTATTTGAGCGCGAATGCTCCATACAACGGCGGTATCAAAAAATTATTGAAGAGTCGCCTTCACCAACGCTAAAAGCAGATATCAGACATAAAATGGGTGATGCTGCCGTAAACCTTTGTAAAGGAATTGGTTACCGTAGTGCCGGGACGATTGAATTTTTGGTTGACGCGCAGATGAATTTTTATTTCCTCGAAATGAATACCCGCATTCAGGTGGAGCATCCTGTTTCAGAAATGGTTACAGGTTTCGATCTTGTAGAACAGCAGATTTATATTGCTGAAGGCAATGTTCTCTCGGTACAACAATCGGATATTCATCAGAATGGACATGCGATCGAATGTCGCATTTACGCCGAAGATCCGTCCAATAATTTCATGCCCTCACCCGGTATGATTCATTATTATCATCAACCGGAGAAGGCCCATCTTCGGATCGATAGTAGTTTGTGCCGGCCATCGGAGGTACAAAGCTTTTATGACCCAATGATCAGCAAATTAGTTGTTTGGGGAGAAACCCGGGAACGTGCTATATGTTTGGCAAAGTCTTCTCTGGAAAAATATGCCATTCATGGCATCCGTACCAATATTTCCTATTTGCATGAAGTGCTTCAAAATGAGTCTTACATTAAGAATGATATCAGCACTAATTTTTGTGAGATTCAAGGACAAATTCTGCTCGAAGCCATCAACGAAAAAAACGTAGCTACACCTTTGGAGGCAATTGTTGCAGGATTTCTTCTCCATAATTTTTCATATCCATTGACAGAGTTAAGTTCCAATATTTGGGAGCAAATTGGGTATTGGAGGCACGCAATGGGATTTGAAATACGCATGGATGGGGTTCAAAAACAAGTTGTTGTTCATAAACTTCAGCGAGATTCCATTCATTTTGAAGTGGATGGGAAAGAGGTACATGCACAATTGAAGGCACTGGAATCGGGTCAATTGGAATATAAGTGCAATGAACAACAATTGCTTGCATTTGTTTCATTGAAAAATGATGGTGTAACAATTGTTCAACTTGGAATTCATCAATATATGCTTTTACGTCTCGATCAATTGGATGAAACAATGGATCACTCACAACATCAAGGCAATGGCAACGAAGGAAGTCTTTTCGCACCAATGCCCGGAAAAGTAATAAAAGTTCATGTGACTGAAGGCATGACAGTGAAAAGAGGAGCGGTTTTAGTCGTTGTTGAAGCCATGAAGATGGAAAATAATATTGTAGCCTCCACTACTTCGATGGTGGATCAGGTAAATATTAAAGAAGGAGATATGGTGGACACAAAAACGCAATTAGTTCATTTAAAAGAAATTGAAGGATAATTTAAAATATAAAGACATGAATTTTGATCTATCGGAAGAACATAATATGATTCGGGAAACCGTAAGGGCTTTTGCCGAGCGGGAAATCAAACCTGTTGCCAGAGAATTGGACGAAGCAGAAAGTTTTTCGTTTGAGCTCACCAAACGCATGGGTGAACTGGGCCTTTTTGGGATGTATCTTCCTGAACAATATGGTGGACAAGGCCTCGATACACTTTCATATATCATTGCTGTTGAGGAACTTGCGCGTATAGATGGTTCACAGGCAGCTACCTTGGCGGCTCATAACTCATTAGGAATAGGGCCGATTTACGTTTATGGCACTGAAGAACAAAAAAAGAAATACCTTCCTCGTCTTTGCAGTGGTGAAGCACTTTGGAGTTTCGGTTTAACAGAACCAAATGCAGGAAGCGACTCACGTGGTTCGAAAACAACTGCGGTACTTGAAGGGGATGAATGGGTTATCAATGGATCGAAAATTTTTATCACCAATGGCGCTTCTGACATAAGTATCGGTTGCACAGTTCAGGCCGTGAGTGAAAATACTGATGGTAAAAAACAATTTTCTACCATCATCGTTGAAAAAGACACTCCGGGCTTCAAGCGTGTTCCGATGCACGGTAAAATGATGTGGAGGGCATCAGACACTTCCGAACTTTTCTTCGATAACGTTCGTGTCCCAAAAGACAATTTATTGGGTTCCATAGGTCAAGGATCAAAAATTATGCTATCAACGCTTGATGCCGGTCGACTTTCAATAGCTGCTATGGGTTTAGGAGCAGCGCAGGGAGCTTATGAACTTGCTTTGGCTTATGCTAAAGAACGCAAGCAATTCGGACAGCCTATTTCAAGTTTTCAGGCAATTGCTTTTAAACTTGCTGACATGGCTATGAAAATTGAATTAGCACGTAACCTGCTCTATAAAGCCTGCTGGTTGAAAGACTTAGGTCGTCCATACGGAAAAGAAGCGGCTATGTCAAAGTTATATTGCTCCGAGATAGCACGCGAAGTGGCCGACGAAGCAGTTCAGATTCATGGTGGATACGGACTTATGAAAGAGTATGATGTGGAGCGTTTTTACCGCGATCAACGCCTTTTGCAAATTGGAGAGGGCACTTCAGAGATACAACGTCTTGTAATTTCACGGTTAATAGGTTGTTAACCGTTAGAAGTGAAGATATAAAAAGTCCTCAAATCTGGTATAATGGACATTTGTGGTGTTTTTAAATAGATGATTAGTCCAAGTGGACATTTGTGGTGGTGTTTATTTTTTGCATTGTAAACAGTTAAAACAACAATATTTTACTTTTGTTTATCAAGCTAAACGGAAGCAGGCTCTGCTGGAGAGCAACCTGTCAGGGATACACTTGATGGTCGACAAAAATGTCAATTCAATGGGCTATCATCACGATAGTCCATTGATATTTTTAGAGACCTCTATGCATTAAAAAACTCATCAATAAATTTCTTTTTTCTTACTATTGATAAGCCATTGTGATTTCTAAGTTTGTTTTTTAATTCAGCAAATTGGCCATCTATTGAATTAGTTGTGTTGGGAATATTTAATTCTATGTTATCGTACCATGTAAATAACCAGGGCAGGTTTGTCTTAAGGCTTCGGTAGGCACTTCTTAGCCTTTTATGTACATATCTGTTTTTTCCATTTGCATCCTGTTTGCGTTCGTTCAAAAAAGATTCCCATTTACAGAACCAACCCATTAGCCCACCTTCAAAACTTTCCTTATCTGTTTTTGTCAGCAATAATACATGCTCCCATAACTCCTTGCTGGCTTGCATCTTGGGCTTCTTCGTCAAGTATCTTCTAATGATAGCTATTTGATGAAAATTGCACATTTGGACAGGGATGTCATTGAACAGTTGCAGCAACCCTTTTTGCCCATCACAGATTATGGATTGAATCTTTATCCCTCTTCTGGCTATCTCTTCTATGCCTGTAAGATAAAGTTTATTAGTTTCATGCTTTACATACTGTTTATACAATATTTCTCCGCTATTACCATCTTTGAAAACCATAACTCCGAATTTTCGACCAAAGTAGGTTGTATCCATCAATACGTTTGCAATGCTTGGAAAGGTTGAACGATAATTCGTTCTGACTGCATCAATCTTTCGCTGTATAGTCTTTATAGAACAACCATATTTTTGGGCAAGTTGAACATAGGTTTGTTTTCCTTCTGTGTATTCAAGCCAAATATTATCTTTTCGAATCCGATTTCCACCCAGAAAACGTTTGCCACAAGCGGCACATTTATAACGCTGAACACCTTTATGAAAGCCATCTTTTGAAACAATTCTACTTCCACAGAAAAAGCAGTTTTTTTATTCATAACCTTTGATTTCTGCAAAAGTACTCCTATAAAGCATTTCAGAAGATTTTATCACCACAAATGTCCATTAGGCCTGAAAATTGCACATTTGGACAGGGATGTCATTGAACAGTTGCAGCAACCCTTTTTGCCCATCACAGATTATGGATTGAATCTTTATCCCTCTTCTGGCTATCTCTTCTATGCCTGTAAGATAAAGTTTATTAGTTTCATGCTTTACATACTGTTTATACAATATTTCTCCGCTATTACCATCTTTGAAAACCATAACTCCGAATTTTCGACCAAAGTAGGTTGTATCCATCAATACGTTTGCAATGCTTGGAAAGGTTGAACGATAATTCGTTCTGACTGCATCAATCTTTCGCTGTATAGTCTTTATAGAACAACCATATTTTTGGGCAAGTTGAACATAGGTTTGTTTTCCTTCTGTGTATTCAAGCCAAATATTATCTTTTCGAATCCGATTTCCACCCAGAAAACGTTTGCCACAAGCGGCACATTTATAACGCTGAACACCTTTATGAAAGCCATCTTTTGAAACAATTCTACTTCCACAGAAAAAGCAGTTTTTTTATTCATAACCTTTGATTTCTGCAAAAGTACTCCTATAAAGCATTTCAGAAGATTTTATCACCACAAATGTCCATTAGGCCTCAAATCTAATTTTCAGCAACTCTTTAAAATACCAACAGACACTTTTGGACGAAATTTCCGCTCAAAAGTGTCTGTTCGTTTTTGACTTATCACGTGTTGTTATTTGGTTTGATTCTCGTTTGATGCAGTCACTTTGAGAAACAATTCATCGAGTTGAAGTTGAGCAATTGCTGAAGGAGAATCAATCATCATATCGCGACCTGAATTATTTTTTGGGAAAGCGATAAAGTCGCGAATAGAGTCGTAGCCAGCAATCAGAGCAGTGAGACGATCGAAACCAAGTGCAATACCACCATGAGGAGGAGCGCCATATTCAAACGCGTTCATTAGGAATCCAAACTGATTTTGAGCTTCTTCATCCGTGAAACCGAGTAGGCTAAACATTTTCTTTTGCAATCCGCGGTCATGAATACGAATTGAGCCACCGCCTACTTCCACACCATTGATAACCATATCATAAGCGTTGGCACGAACTTTTCCGGGTTCTGTTTCAAGCAAATGAATATCTTCTGGTTTTGGCGAAGTAAACGGATGATGCATGGCATAAAAACGTTGCGAATTTTCATCCCATTCGAGCAAAGGAAAATCAGTAACCCACAGTGGTTTAAACACCTGAGGGTTACGTAGTCCAAGCTGATTTCCCATTTCAAGTCTCAAATCGTTGAGTTGTTTACGGGTGCTTTCGGCTTTACCTGAAAGAATGAGGAGTAAGTCGCCTGGTTTTGCACCAAATCGTTCAGCCCAGCTTTTCAGCTGTGCTTCGTCAAAAAATTTGTCGACAGATGATTTGAAAGTTCCGTCAGGATTGCATTTCACATAAACCAATCCTTTTGCTCCTGTTTGGGGTTTCTTTACAAAATCGGTCAGGGCATCGAGTTGCTTGCGGGTGTATTCGCTGCATCCTTCAGCATTGATACCAACTACAAGTTCGGCATCGTCAAACACTGAGAATCCTTTGTTCTGAGCAAGATCGTTAAGCTCAACGAATGGCATTCCAAAACGGATATCTGGTTTATCAGAGCCATACATTTTCATGGCAGCGGCATAATCCATGCGTTCGAACGGACCTACTTCGATGCCTTTAACTTTACTAAAAAGGAACCGTGCCATTCCTTCGAAAGTGTTGAGGATATCTTCCTGCGTGATGAAAGCCATTTCGCAGTCAATTTGTGTAAACTCAGGCTGACGGTCGGCGCGCAAATCTTCATCACGGAAACAGCGTACAATTTGGAAATAGCGGTCGTAACCGGCTACCATCAAAATCTGCTTGAAGGTTTGTGGCGATTGTGGCAACGCATAAAACTCACCCGGATTCATTCGTGAAGGAACAACAAAATCGCGTGCGCCTTCAGGAGTTGATTTTATAAGATATGGGGTTTCAATTTCATAGAACCCCTTGCTGTCGAGGTAATTACGTGTTTCAATTGCTAAACGATGTCGTAACGCAAGATTTTGCTTCAACGGATTACGGCGCAAATCGAGGTAGCGATATTTCATACGCAGCTCATCACCTCCATCGGTTTTATCTTCAATTGTAAATGGTGGCAATTTTGAGGCGTTGAGTAGCTCCAGGCTATCGAGCATAACTTCAACATCTCCCGTTGGAATATTAGCATTCTTGGAGGAGCGCTCGGTGACCACACCTGTTACTTTTATCACATATTCCCTTCCCAGGGTACGGGCTTTTTCGAGCAGCAATGCATCCGAAACACCCTCTTCGAGCATAAGCTGAGTGATGCCATAACGGTCGCGAAGGTCGATCCAAAGCAACGAACCTTTATCGCGGACACGTTGCACCCAGCCGCTGAGGGTTATCTGTTTTCCGGCATCTGTCAAGCGGAGCTCTCCGCAGGTGTGTGTTCTAAACATGGTAATAAGTGATTTGAGTTTCAGGGCGCGAAATTAAGAAATTCTTGCTTTGCCGGACATAGAACAACAGAGATGAGGTGGAAAAGCTGCAGGAGTCTTGCCGGAATACTTCGTTCGTTTTTGAAAAATTGATTTGCATCAAAAAACAAATCCAGACTTGAGTCATACTATTGAAACACTAAATTTACTTCAACTTGATCCATTTTCAACATAATCTTATTGTACTGTGTACAATTGCATCGGTATTATACATAGTAATATTTCAATTCGAATAAATTGTTGTTCAAATACTTACAAAAATTAAGGATCAAAAATTATCTGTATTTCTGCAAGCCCTGCTCAAATAGTTCCAAAAAACGACCGACATGAATGCCATCCATTAATCCATGGTGAGCATGAACTCCAACAGGTAGCAGAGCTTTATTATTCTCATGAATGACTTTTCCAAAGGTAATTTTTGGAACACTATCCCTTCTTTTAAAATTTCGGGGGTGCGATAAGGCAGTAAATTGTATCCAAGGAATGGCAGAAAAATGAATGACATCAGCCCTCATCATGTTTTCAGTGAAACGCAAGCCATCACAAGCAGCCACAGCTGAGATTTCTGCCTTAAGTTCCTTTAAAAAAACAGCAAAATCTCCATTAAAAGAAATAAACGAAAATCCAAAGGTACCATCAGTGCGACCAATAGTAGAAGATGCATGAATGGCTTCATATTCAATTACTTCATCATCCACGATCCTAAGCCTGAATTCAGGAATCTGATTCACTGCAACAAGTGATTCAAACAGGTAAAGGGCAAAAAAGGAAAGCCCGTTTTTCTTGGCATAGTTGTATGAATCTCCACAATCAACATTGGCAGTGAAGCTGAAAAAAGGCTCATCAAACTGTTCAAAAAACTCGTAGTGCTCCTTCCTTTTCCATGATTGAAGATCAATTTTTTTCATAACCCAAGCAATTGATGAAGTTCCGACACATGATTAATCTCCATAAAATGAGGATGATCTACCTTTAAATCTATTTTCTCGAACTCCCATGTTTCATGAAAAGGAATGTGAATGCCATATCCTCCAATATTAAGCACGGGTAAAATATCCGACTTAATGGAGTTGCCAATCATGAGAAAATCGTTGGCCTCCACTTCTAGGTGTTCGAGTAGCTTGGTGTAGTCGCTTTCATGCTTCTCACTCATGATTTCAACATGATGAAAACAGTTGTCGAGGCCTGATTTAGCTAATTTTCGCTCCTGATCAAGTAAATCTCCTTTTGTTATTACAACCACTTTTTGACCTTTATGTTTCATTCTATCCAACACTTCTTTAACACCCTCGAGCAGCACTACTTCTTTATTCAATTGGTCTTTACCTAAGGCAATAATTTGTTTCATCATGTCGCCAGTAAGTTGATCGCGGCTAACCTCGATGGCTGCTTCCATCATTGAAAGCATGAGCGCTTTAACGCCATAACCATAAAGCGGCATGTTTTTTACTTCAATTCTGAACAGAACGCGCTGTACGAGAGCTGGTTCCATAAAAATGCTCATTAAGGAGCAAAAGGCATGTTCCGAAGAACGGAAATACGGTTCGTTTACCCATAGGGTATCATCAGCATCAAAACCAATGACTTTGTAATCTTTCTTCATTACTAAAAAAATAAAAGGCTTAATCTTTTGTTTTGGTCTCTAACTCCAGCTTAACACGTGCTACAATCCCTTTTGCACTGAAACCGCAGCAGGCCTGCAACTCAGCGGGAGAGCCATGTGGAATAAAACGATCGGGAATCCCAAGTCGGATTATTCGATTTACGAACCCATGTTCCTGAGCCCATTCCATCAAAGCAGACCCCATTCCTCCATTGATAACGCCATCTTCAACTGTAAATATCGTTGTGTGATTCGAGAAAACCTCATGCAACATGTTATCATCGAGAGGTTTAAGAAACCTCAGGTCGTAATGTGAAACATAAATCTCTTGTTCGGTCAACTCATCGAGAGCTTCGGTCACAAAGTTACCCGGGTGCCCAATGCTAACAACTGCAAATGGACCTCCATCGCGTAATTTTCGACCTGTTCCAGGAAAAATCTGACTGAAAGGCTGTCTCCAGTTAGAAGTTGTAGCTTTCCCTCTTGGATAACGGATTACAAAAGGCACTGATAAATAAGCACTTGCTGTGTACATCATGTTGCGCAACTCAACCTCATTCATTGGAGCAGCGATAATTAGGTTTGGTATGCAGCGCAAATAAGCAAGATCAAAAGCACCATGATGCGTAGCTCCGTCTTCGCCAACTAATCCGGCTCTGTCAACACATATAACAACCGGAAGTTTTTGTAATGCAACATCATGAATCAGCTGATCATAGGCTCGTTGCAAAAAAGTTGAATAAATCACGCAAAATGGCTTAAAACCTTGAGTAGCCATACCGGCAGCAAAAGTCACTGCATGTTGTTCGGCAATATCTACATCAAAAGCCCTGTCGGGAAAACGCTCCATCATGATATTGAGCGAACTTCCAGTGGGCATTGCTGGCGTGATGCCAACAATGGATGTGTTCATATTTGCAAGTTCAACAAGTGTTTCACCAAAAACATGCTGATACAAAGGGACTTCTTTGGATGATTCAATTTGGACAGAGGTAGTTCCTGTGATACGGTCAAACATTCCAGGAGCATGAAAAAGCACCTGTTCCTTCTCGGCACGTTCAAAACCTTTCCCTTTGGTTGTGATTATATGCAAAAGATGAACACCTTTCATACTTTTTAAATCTGAAAGCTTTTCAAGCAGTTGCTCCAGATTGTTTCCATCAACAGGGCCATGTGTTGCAATACCAAAGGAGTCGAAAAGCGGATTATTGTTTGTTCCCTGAGGTTTCTTACGCTGCCTTGCTAAGTAGTCTTTTAGCGCTCCGGCACTTTTATCTATTGATATTCCATTGTCGTTGAGCACTATAAGCAAATTTACATTTGAATCGCCGGCTTGATTCAAGGCTTCAAAAAACATGCCGCCTGTCATAGCCCCATCGCCAACAACAACCACATGCTTACGGTCTTTCTCACCTTTCAGGGCTGATGCCACCGCCATACCCAAAGCTGCAGAGAGGCCTGTAGATGCATGACCAGTACCAAAAGCATCGTAAGGACTTTCGTTAATAACAGGAAATCCACTGATGCCCTCCCATTTTCGAAGTGTCTCAAATTGATCGCGTCTTCCGGTTAAAATTTTATGGCCATAGGCCTGATGTCCAACATCCCAAACCAGCAAATCATCGGGGGTATTATATAAATAATGAAGAGCAACACTCAGCTCAACGACACCTAACGAAGCACCAAGATGACCTGGGTTGGCCGAAACAACATCTAGTATAAACGATCGAAGTTCATCTGACAATTCCGAAAGCTGAGAAAGATTTAACGTTCTCAAATCAGCAGGACAATTAATCGTTTGCAACAATGAAGGTGACATGTTTACTGTTTCCGTTTTCAGGACAAAGGTAACAAGAAAGCGAAGACTCTCATCAACACATCAGGAGGAAGCAATTTTCTGATCCGAATCTTTCTCCATTTTGATCCTGTTTTCGGGAAGATAGCCATACATTTCAAGATCTGTTTCGTTGGAAATGGGTTTAAGCCCGCCATCAAACATTATCAAAAGTCGTGTAGACACTTCAAGGATATTATGGTAATCATGATCGGTAATAATGAACCCTTTTTCGGAAGCTTTTGAACGGATAAGTTCAATTACCATTTCCTTTTGAAGCGGCGAAACTCCGTTAAATGGCTCATCTAAAAGCACATAACTTGCTTGGGTGTTTATTAACAATATCA
>Ga0351880_1079_pt1 | contig 28068 bp, 25 predicted proteins | sample BONcelFGM3001E13_FD_206766 | JGI IMG/M metagenome (GOLD analysis project Ga0351880, IMG submission 206766) | Enriched cells from coal bed in the Powder River Basin, Montana, United States - BONCAT cells FGM rep3 HSBNCT.FGM.300.1.E13 ...
TTACCATTTGAGCCTGGGTTAGCCACACGGTTTCATCCTCTAACCTTACTTCGATTTGAAAGTCGGAGATTTGGGAGTCTTTATAAAGGATGATTTCGGCTTTTTCCATGGAAGATTTAAAGATTCAAGGGATTCAAGAGATTCAAAGATTTAATCCGAAGAGGGAAGCCTGTATTAAAGGTAAGTCCGATTGTTTGTAAACCTCCACCACTTTCAGCACAAATTGAAAAGATTTATCCTTTAAAACATTTCTCATTAATCACTATTCATTCTTCATTAAATTGCTTTTAGCGGTTTTGATGGATGAGATCAGTAATGGTAGTATTTCGTTGATTTCTTTTTCGAGTAGGATTTTTGTTTCTGGCTTGATGTAGTTTCCTGCTTCGAGCAGGTCGATCCAGCATTACAGTAGTGAATAATGAACCCGAAAGCTTTCGGGTGAAGAGTGAATAATTTATGGTGGTTTAGAGCTTTAGGTTTTTTGATGTGCTTAGTGAATGATTGTTTGCTAAGTACATATGCTTATTCTCAGAATCGACTTGTTTGGACACCTCCATTGCTTTCAGCGCAAATTGAAAAGATTTATCCTTTAAAACATTTCTCTTTTTCTGTACAGTTTACTTATTATTCACTATTCTCTATTCACCCGAAAGCTTTCGGGTTCATTAAAACACAGCTTCGCCTTCTAAGTCACAGGGAAAGTTATTCAAGTGACTGTTATTATGATTGTTATGTTGTTTGACACCGGAGTGGCTTTAAGGGCTTTTCAGGGGGCGGTTTTTCCCCACAGCGGGAGGAGTTTTTCCTGGTCGAAGTGTGGGTAGTGTGTTTTGAATTCGTTGGGCGTGAGGACGATATATTTAATGTTGCGTGAAATCACTTTCTGTGCTTTGGCCACGAGATTTTCGAGGTAGTCGAGGTCGATGAGCTCACCTACGATGATAAGGCTGATGTCGGGGCTGTCGATACCCTTTGCCAGGTCACCCATGAGGTACACCTCGCGGGGTTCTCCCAGCTGATTGACAACGCTGTCAACGATGGCATCGAGGCCGGTGTATTTGCGCATGATCCGGTTGATGTCATCGAAAAGGGGGTGCCTGGTGTTGGCTTGAAATACCTTACGGGGGCCTACGGTGTGTGCTTCGAGCAGGCCGGCCTCTTCGAAGCGGTTGAGCTCCAGGCGAATGGCGTTGGTACTGTCGCCAAACTCAGTACCCAGACCACGGAGATACCCTGTCGAGCTGCTGTTGAGAAAGAACCTCAGCATGAGCTTGATACGGGTTTTCGATGTGATCAGCGTTTGAAGCATCATGGTTTTTTGTTAGGGTTGTTTGGGCAAAATTAGAGAAAGGGTTTGAATATGCAAGTTTTTCGAGTAAAAATTTTACTTGACATTATTGTTAAGAGATGACAGGGTTAAATGGAACGCTGATTTTAATAGAACGCTGATGACGTGGATTTTTAATGGAACGCTGATAACGCTGATTGAGCGGATGACCGCTGATTTTTTAATGGAACGCAGATGACGCTGATTGGGCGGATGGCCGCTGATTATATCTGCGTTAATCTGCGTTATCTGTGTCATCTGCGTTCTATTCTTTATGATGCGGATTGAGCGGATGGTCGCTGCTGATTATATCTGCGTTAATCTGCGTCATCTGTGTCATCTGCGTTCTATTCTATATGACGCTGATTTTATCTGATTTTAATCTGTGTTTATCTGCGTTCTATTCTTTATGGAGCTGTTTTTTAATTAGAAAAAACTTTTCTTTTAAATTCAGGTTTTTTGCCAAAATTGAGTAACAATCCGACTTCAATTTCGGTAGCTTTTAAATAATTAATGAGTTGAAATTCGTGCTCATCTCTAATGAATTCAGAGGCTTTCAACTCGAGAATTACTTTATTGTCAACAATAAGATCAGCAAAATATTCTCCAACCAAATGTTCATTATAAAAAACTGCTATGGGTTTTTGCTTTTCAACCAATAGGCCTTCACTTTCCAATTCTATTTTCAAAGCATTTTCGTAAACTTTCTCGAGAAAACCATATCCAAGTTTATTGTATACCTTATAAAAACTGCTGAGAATTTTGGATGTTAAGTCTGAATGTAAGTATGTTTCTCCCACAATATTTTTTACTTAAATTATCTTAGATTACCTGATTGATCTGTGTTCTTGTATGATGATGGAACGCTGATTTTAATAGAACGCAGATGACGCTGATTGAGCTGATGGGCGCAGATTTATAATTGAACGCTGATGGCGCTGATTGAGCGGATGGCCGCGGATTTTTTTATGGGGCGCTGATTTTTAATAGAACGCTGATGACGCTGATTGGGCGGATGGTCGCGGATTTATTTCTGATTTTTATCTGCGTTAATCTGCGTCATCTGTGTCATCTGCGGTCTATTCTTTATGACGCTGATTGGGCGGATTTACACTGATTTTTTATCTGTGATCATTTGTTCGATCTGTGTTATCTGTGTTCTATTCTAAGTGAAATTTTTCGTTTTTCACTGCTCAACTATTTTTAAAAGGATTTACCACCAGATTATTTGAGTCAGCGGCTTCAAAATCCTTACTGTTCCGGGTAATTAGTTTGAGATCATTTTCAATGGCTGTAGATAGAATGATAGCATCGGGTAATTTGATTTTATGTTTTTTCCTCAAAGTAATTACAGTATCAATAACTTTATCAGTTATGTAAACTTTTATCAGATTTTTACATAATTCATCAATGATTATTTCTTCTTTTATATTGCTGTAAAGGTATCCTTTTGCTTCCATTAAAGTGATAACAGAAATATAAAGAATATCATTTTCGCTGGCAAAGTCTTCGAGATTTAACTCTTTTTTCGACAGATAAATAAGAATATTAGTATCAAGTAAAAGCCTATTCCCAGTCATTTCGAAGCTCTTGTTGCCAGGTTACAGGATTGGTAATGTTTTTGAACAGATCAGCCCCTGCCCCTGCAATCATGAGCTTTTTTATTTTATCAAATTGACCTGTATGTGTTTCACGGCTGAGTGAATCTTCTTTTTCAACATTATCGATAAAAGGAATTCGCTTTAACATACGGTAAAGCATATTGGCGTCCCGTTTATTTTTAACAGATATTTTTATGGTTGTCATGTTAAAAGAGCGTTTAATTTATTCCCAATGAAAAAGTGAAAGATTGTCACTATCAATTAGGTAAACAAAGTTACAAAAAGTACTTAAGAGATTTTCAGGTTTCAGTGAATTTTTTTTAATGGAACGCGGATGACGCTGATTGTGTGGATTTGCGCTGATTTATTTTACGGGACGCTGATTTTTAATTGAACGCTGATGACGCTGATTGGGCGGATTTGCGCGGATTTTTTTAATGGGACGCTGATTAGGCGGATGGTCGCGGATTATCTCTGCGTTAATCTGCGTTATCTGTGTCATCTGCGTTCTATTCTTTATGACGTGGATTGAGCGGATGGTCGCTGATTTATTTCTGATTTAATCTGCGTTATCTGTGTCATCTGCGTTCTATTCTTTATGACGCGGATTGAGCGAATTTTCGTGGTTATTTTTCAACTAATTATTCGTAAAATTCGTAAAATTCGATGATAGACTTTTCTTAGCGAAGGTTTTATGTCATCGAATTGAGCGAATTGAACGAAGGGGTTTTTCAGCAAATTATTCGATTAATTTGTGTAATTCGATGATAACTTTTTCTTAGCGAAGGTTTTATGTCATCGAATTGAGCGAATTGAACGAAGTGGTTTTTCAGTGAATTATATCTGCGTTAATCTGCGTTATCTGTGTCATCTGCGTTCTATTCGTTAGGACGCGGATTGAGCGGATGGTCGTTGATTTTTATCTGCTATTAGCTGTTTGCTATGCCAAAAGCTAACAGCTGACGTTCCGACCTACTATAGTTCAAATTGTTATGATTGATTTGATTGTTCAGGGTTCATTGGATTTCTGACCTCCGATCTCTGATGATTGACTTCCGACCTCTGACCTACAGACCTCTGACTACTGACTACTGATCTCTGACTTCTGACCTCTGATTTGAGATGGTTATGATTGTTTTGTGTGTTAAGGGAAGCCCTTATCAATCAGAACCCAGAACCCGATCGCTATTGGGTTTGAACAACTAAAGGCAAATGGCCAAATTATACATTACCAAATCTACCTTCCAGGATTCCGGTGACGGAAAGGTCTTCATCGAGGTCGGGCCAGTGGAGTCCGGTTCCATCGCAAATAATCATGATATTGCTCACTTGTTCTGTTGTTGCATCCCTGAGCTTACTATTTAACGCAACAGGAAACCTGATTTCTTTTTTATCAGAAAGCAATAAACAAACCCGGCCATTTTCATACCAGGCTTTTGTTGCTTTAAACATAAGATCAGCTACTATGTATTTCATTCCATTTTGATTTAATAAGTTCAAGATGTTCATAAATCAAATCTTCAGCCAGTTTGATATCAGCAATCTTCATTCCTTGAGAAAAATCAAGCTCAACAGGCTCAATCCAAAATTTTGCAAAACCTCCGGCTTTTCTGACATGCACATGAATAGGCTCCTGTCCTTCATTGGAGTAGAAAAAGAAAACAAAACCTAATGTTCTGAATATTTCCGGCATTTGATACAAAATTAGGATAAAATTGAATAAAAATCAAGTTTCATTTGTGCTGTTCAGGCTTCCAACCACGGCGGACAGGATGATTGTTTTGGTTGTTCGGGTTGTTTTGGTTGTTCATATTGTTATGATTGTTTTGGTTGTTTTGAATGTTTAGGGTTCATTGGATTTCTGACCTCTGACCTCTGACCTCCGACCTCTGACCTCTGACCTCCGATCTCTTACTTCCGACCTCCGACCTCCGATCTCTTACTTCCGACCTCCGACCTCTGACCTCCGACCACTAACCACTAACTAAAGTCTTGCGCTAACAATCTCTTTTGGCAGAATCCCTTTCACGTCGTAGATAATCACCCCTTCTTCTTTATGTTTTGACATATCGATTTTCTGAAACTCGTTGTGTGCCACGGCCAAAATGATTGAGGAATAGCCATTTTTTGCAGGATATTCGCTCAGGATTTCCAAACCATATTCGTGTCTCACTTCTTCGGGACTAGCCCAGGGATCATAAATATCGACATCCATACCATAGGTTTTGAGTTCGTGATAGATATCTAAGGCGCGGGTGTTACGAATGTCGGGGCAGTTTTCTTTAAATGTGATGCCGAGCATGAGGGCTTTAGCGTCTCTAACAGGCTTACCTTCCTTAAGCATCAGTTTCACCACTTCGCCTGCCACGTAGGCGCCCATGCCGTCGTTGAGCCGGCGACCTGCAAGGATTATTTCGGGATGATAACCAACTTCCTGAGCTTTTTGTGCAAGGTAATAAGGGTCAACACCAATGCAATGTCCTCCTACCAGACCCGGACGGAAAGGAAGGAAGTTCCATTTGGTACCGGCGGCTTCAAGCACCTCAAGCGTGTCGATGCCCATGCGGTGGAAAATTTTGCTGAGTTCGTTCACGAAAGCGATGTTGATGTCGCGCTGTGAGTTTTCGATAACCTTAGCGGCTTCAGCCACCTTGATGCTTGTAGCAAGAAAAGTGCCTGCAGTGATGATTTCTTTATAAAGGGCATCCACCTCCAGTCCGATAGCTGGAGTGCTGCCACTTGTTACTTTCTTTATAGTGGTGAGGGTGTGTACTTTGTCGCCCGGATTGATGCGCTCGGGTGAGTAGCCGACAAAGAAATGTTCGTTCATCTTCTTCCCTGAGACGCGCTCGAGCACAGGTACACAATCTTCTTCGGTAGCACCGGGATAAACTGTCGACTCGTATATGACTATATCGCCGTCTTTGAGCACCTTACCCACAGTTTCCGAAGCCTTGACCAAAGGAGTGAGGTCGGGTCGGTTGTTTTTGTCGGTGGGGGTTGGCACAGCAACGATATATATCTGGCAGTCGGCGATGAGTGAAAGCTGATTGGTAATCACAAGGCCATTGCCTGTTAACTCTTGGCTGTTGGCTTTGAGCACGGCTTTGAGATCGGAGTCTTCTACTTCCAGTGTTGGGTCATGACCTTCGTTCAGTTCTTTGATGCGCTCAGGTTTGATATCAAATCCAACGACGGCACGTTTTTTAGCGAATTCGACGGCGAGAGGAAGGCCAACGTAGCCAAGACCGATGATAGCGATTTTTTTCATTTTATTGGTTTTGAGGAACTAATGGTTCCAGATCAAACGTATAGGCTTAATATGAAACTCCAAAGTTATTTTCTTTTTCTTGTGTTTTTACCTGTTAGTCGTTTAAAACAGAGTAGCAAAATTACTCAATGTAATGAGAATAGCAAGAAGGTGGTGTTATTTTTGTTTGAAGATGTTGGGTTGATAGGCCTTAGATGGTAGGAGTTTGGGTCCTGATGCCTGAGCAAGCGCTTTTGCTTTAAATGGATTTATATCAGTATTAATTTTTACACTATATCCGCTTTCACGCAGGCTAAGTGGCAACAGGCATAACCGGTCTTCGAGCCATCTTTCAGTAGGTGTATGAGTGAAACCTTCGATTCTGCCAGGCCTGTAACTACCTGCATCATCCCAAAGATTGTTTATGCCGGGCATCACGATCCCAAGCGAATCTTGTGACCCTCTTATGTAAGCAGAGCCGGGAGGATTTTCGTAGCTAAACAAAATTTTAGCCAACTGCTCTCGTTCACTTTTCAGGAATCTGTTGCTACCAAAGATTCAAAGGCTGGCGCAAGATTGGTTTTTTTGTCTTTGGTCATTCCTTAAACGATTCAACAAATCAAAGCTCCTATCCTTAGTTTTCAGACATTTTCTTTAAATCAAATCAGATTTTCGGATTTCATTATTTTATCACCAACAGGTTGTTTTGAATTGCACAACTGAAAGTCAAAAAGCCAGGTGTGGTCTTCAATGTATGCTATTGAGGTGATCCTTCGGGAAAATCAGGTGTGGTGAGTTCAAACTTTTGTTGCATTCTATTCTGCACAGATAATTATAGATCAGAAAAATAATGTTTCTATTCCATAAATATCGAAAAGCTTGTATTACTTCTGTAGAAATTCATCGGTGAAGCAATATCGTTCTGATTTATCCTGAATTTGGACATCTTATCAAAGTTGGGGTGGATTTGCAATCCGTGCCCCAAATCAACTACTTCACTGCTTCTCATACTGTTGTATTTCTTCGCTGGCGAAATAAAGCTGAATGCCTGCTTCAGCAAACATGGCTTCGGATTCGGCCCCGGCATGGTATTTCTTTTCGCAAACCACACGCACGATGCCGCAGTTGATGATGAGCATGGCGCAGGTGCGGCAGGGAGTCATACGGCAGTAAAGGGTGCTGCCATCGAGGGCAATACCGCGACGTGCAGCCTGAGTGATAGCGTTCTGTTCGGCATGGACGGTACGCACACAATGCTGGGTGACGCTGCCATCTTCATGAATGACTTTTTTGAAAAGGTGACCGACATCATCGCAGTGAGCCAGTCCGCGTGGTGAACCAACGTAGCCTGACACAAGGATTTGACGGTCTTTGACAATCACACAGCCACTGCGGCCACGATCGCAGGTGGCGCGGCTTGCAACAGTATCGGCGAGACGAAGAAAGTATTCATCCCAGCTGGGACGCAGGTGATGAGGGTTTGGAGCGTTTGACATATCACTGAATTTGTTGTAGGATTTCTTCTATTTGTGCATGTAAATCATTCATGTTGCCATTGTTTTGCAGTACAAAATCTGCTTCTCTGATGCAGGCAGCAAGGTTTTGGTGATTAGGATCGGTGCTGTGCATCTCGCGCGCTTCATTGGATTGAAAGGTGGCAAAGTCGACGGCATCGGTCTCCGACTTTCGGGATGTAATACGCTCGTAACGCAAGTGCTGGTCGGCATCAACAGCCAAAAGCAGGAATCCCTGTTTGTTACGAAGTGAGGCAATCTCGCCGGGTGTACGGATGCTCTCGATGATGCAAGACTGCTGGTTTTCGACAGCCTGAAGGTACAGCTGATCGGTGATGTAGCTGGGTGAGTGGCTGGCGCGCAATTCATTAGCCACAGAGGTCATGCTGTCGCGATTGACTGTTAATCCTCTGCGACTTATCTCAGCAACGAGGAAAGAACGCACAGAATAATGCAAAAATCCCTTTTGCTGTACCAGATAATCAACAATGGTACCTTTACCAGCACCGAGAGTGCCTGTAATACCAATGATTTTTCTGTTGCTTGAACCGGAGGATGTGTTATTCATAGGGTTACAGTTTTATTACCTTGCCTTATTGCGATGAATGTGTTTTTACGATTTAAGGCCTCAGCTCCGGCTCTCATGAAGGATATCTGCGATCCATTTGGTCGTCTCGACTGGTTTCCAGATGTTGAGAAGCGTGAGCATTTCCTCATTATTATGGGTGACAATAAGGTTCTGCCTGTGTTCTTTGCGTACGAAGCCGTCTTCTACTCCGCGATCGAAAAACTGAAGCAGCAGATCAAAATAACCTTCAATATTCAGTAAGCCAAGCGGCTTATCAGAGATTCGAAGTTGGTTGAAGGTAAGAATCTCCGACAATTCATCAAGTGTTCCATAGCCTCCGGGGAGTGCAATGAAAGCATCCGAAAGACTGACCATCAAATCTTTGCGTTCAGCCATACTTTTAACTGCATGGAGCTGATGAATGTCGGGATGGGCTATCTCTTTACTGATGAGCTGATGGGGCATAACGCCAATTACCTTACCTCCGGCAGCCAGGGTAGCATCGGCTAATTCCTTCATGAGGCCTACATTTGCGCCACCGTAAACAAGACCAATACCCTTTTCGGCAAGCAGACGACCCAACGAGGCGGCGGCCTCACGATAGACAGGTGACTGTCCCATACTGCTTCCGCAAAAAACACAAATACGCTTCATAGCTTTTTTTAGCAAAGATACACGAATGACATAAAAAAAGGCTGCCCTTTTAAAGGACAACCTTTTCAGTTTGGAAGATCTATTAATTACTTCGTTAGCAAGTGTTTGGCTAGGAATTTCTCCATCGCACGGTAGAAATCGAAGCGATTTTCTTCGTTATGGAAACCATGGCCTTCATTATCTTTGACCATATATTCCACTTCGATACCACGTTTTTTCATGGCCGCTACAACCTGATCCGACTCAGCGATATTAACGCGAGGGTCTTTAGCGCCCTGAGCTACAAAAAGTGGGGCCATAATGCGGTCAGCATTAAGGGCAGGTGATGTAGCTTCGAACTGCACTTTGTCGGTTTCAGGATTACCCACCATTTCATACATCATGTCGAGCAGTGGTTTCCAGTAAGGAGGGATGGTCTGCATGAAGGTGAAGAGGTTCGACACACCAACATAATCAACCCCGGCAGCATAAAGAGTAGGGGTCACTACAAGTCCTTGAAGTGTTGCATAACCTCCGTAGCTTGCACCATATATGGCAATATTGTCTTTGTCGGCAATGCCTTCATGGATTAACCAATATACACCGTCGGTGATATCATTCTGCATGTTTAGACCCCATTGTTTAAAGCTTGATTGCCAGAAATCTTTACCATAGCCCGTTGAGCCACGGAAGTTCATCTGCAAGACAGCATAACCACGGTTAGCAAGGAACTGAACCTCAGGATTGAAGCCCCAGTTATCGCGGGCCCACGGTCCACCGTGTGGGTTAACAACAACAGGAAGATTTTTGGCTTCAACACCTTTTGGGAGTGTGAGGTAGCCATGTATCATTTTGCCATCACGAGCGCGGTAGCTGATAGGTTTGATATCGGCCATATGTGTTTCGTCGATCCAGGGACTAACTTCCTGAATTTTCGTCAGGCTGTTTTTTTCAAGATTGTAGAAATAATAAGCACCTAACGATTTGTCGCTATAGGTGCGTACAATGAAATTTTCTTCGGCTTTATCAGAAGATGAAACGGAGATTTCGTAGCCGGGTAGCTGTTTTTCAAGCTGTGTGAACATGTTTTTTGTCTGTTCGTCAAAGAAATGACGTTCTCTTTTCCATGAAACAAAGCTGGCTGCAGTGATAACTTTACGCTTGCGTGAGTAGCTAATACCCGAGAGATCATATTCATCATTTGCAAAAAGCACTTCAGTTTCTGTAGCGGTTGCAGGGTCAAAAATGACTGCCACTGATTTATCACGACCTAAGTTAGAGGTGGCATAAAGTTTTTTGTTGTCGAAGGTAAAAAACTCAGGGCTGAGCGACTCTTTGAAGCTGGTGGTGAGGATAGGACGAAACTCCTCCTCTTCGTTGTCGCGGTATTGTATCTGCGTGTTCACACCGTCGACGATGGCCATTGCCACACGCAATTTTCCTTCATGATCGGTCATCCAACCTTGGATATTACCCGGGTTTTCGGCCAGCATGGTAAGTTCTCCCGTGTTGATATTGAGACGATAAGGATCGAAAACCATCGCATTACGTTTGTTAAGGCCAACGATTACGAAATCGGGCTGATCTTCGAGGTCGTCGATAATCTGTGTGCGAACGCCTTCGAAACAGGTAAGGCATTTTGGGTTTTTGCCATTCATGTCAACGCCATAGAGGGCAAAGTTTTCGTCGCCACCATTATCTTTCAGGAAAAGGATACGACTATTGTTGGCCCAGTAGTAGCCGGCGATGTCGCGGTCGGTTTCCGAAGTGATGCGTGTTACTTTGTCGCTTCCTGCTTTCTGAACGAAGATGTTCATACGGCTTTCGTAGGGTGCCATGTAGGAAATGTATTTTCCATCAGGGCTGATATTGAAGGAAGATTTTTCAGGATTTTTGAAGAAATCTTCCAAAGGGATGGTAGGTGGCTTTTGAGCCATGAGGGTTGCTGTCATCATAATACCTAATAAGATAAGGTGTAAACGTTTAACACCGGTCATTGATACATGTTTCATATAAAATGGAATTGAATTGATACCGGCCCGATTGGGCACTTTTTAGCTTTAGCTGCAAAGATAGGTTTTTTGAAAAAACAGCCAAAAGTAAGGCCTTCATTTGAAGGTTAAACTCTTAAAAGGATGTTAATAATTTATAAATACCGCATTTTTACAAATGAGAACACTTGTTATGAGGTAGTCGTTTGCGGTATATGGTCAATTTAAGGAATAGTTATACTTTTACGGCTTAAGATCCGTTGTGTAAAAAAAAGCCGCTAGAGTGAATCTTTACAGCCGAAAAAAACGTTGGAAAATTGTGTTAGCCACAATTGCGCTGATCATCATCAGTGCATCGATCTATTATACCAACGATCTTGTGAATCAGTTTGCCAACGAAGAACGAAATCAGGTGCGTACATGGGCCGATGCTGTGGAGCGTAGGGCGAGTTTGATGAAGTATCAGGAAGAGTTTTTTGTTGCCCTTCGTAAACAGGAGCGTGACAGGGTAGAGCTATTGGCCAAGACTTACCAAAAGGTGTTGTATGGTTCGCTGGAAGAGGAGTTTACCTTTTACCTCGAGATCATCAGTAACAATACAAGTATCCCAGTTCTCATTGTTGATCAGAGCGGCAACATTCTCGAAAGGCAGAATGTAGATAAGCGGTATGAGAGTCAGAATGTTTTTGACGGTGAGCTGAAGGAGTCGTTTTCGGCTTATAGCCCTATCCCGATAAGCGACACACGTCAGTTGTTGTATTACAGGGAGTCGATCATTTTCAGTGAGTTGAAGCGTGTGCTTGATGATTTGGTAAGTTCTTTCCTGATCGATATTGCCTCCAACGCTTCCAGTGTGCCTGTTATCATTACCGATAGCACAGGAAAAAACGTGCTGCAGTTTGGCAACCTGAATGTTTCGGGAGATGAAGACAGTACTTTCTGGCATGAGCAGATAGCTTTGATGCGTTCAGAAAACACACCGATACAAATCACATTTCTGGATCAGGGCAAGACCCTCATCTTCTATAAAAGTTCACCCTTACTGCTCAAAATGCAGTTTTTCCCGTTGATGCAAATTCTTATCATCGCACTTTTTCTGCTGATCGCTTACCTGCTTTTCAGTTATGCACGCAAAGCAGAACAGAATCAGGTGTGGGCTGGAATGGCAAAGGAGACAGCCCATCAGATCGGAACACCACTCTCGAGCCTCATTGCCTGGATCGAACTGCTAAAGATGGAAGACAGCAACTTCGAAGGAATCAGGGAGATGGAAAAAGATGTGGAACGGCTGGAAACAATCACTGAACGATTCTCCAAAATCGGGTCGACACCGGTACTGGAAAATGCCGATCTAATAAAACTGCTCGAAGAAACGGTGGAATACCTGCGGCCACGTACATCAAAAAAGATCAGTTATACCTTGCAAGCACCACTGCAGGAACGCATCATCCTTCCCATGAACGAGGCCCTCTTTCAATGGGTGATTGAGAACCTGTGCAAGAATGCCATCGATGCCATGAATGGTCAGGGCAAGATTGTGATTGCTGTGAAAACAGAAGGTAGTCAGGTGATTATCGATATTTCAGATACCGGCAAAGGTATTGCAAAGTCGGAGCTGAAAGCAGTTTTCAAGCCGGGCTATACGAGTAAGAAACGTGGGTGGGGTCTGGGGCTTACATTGGCAAAGAGAATCATCAAAGACTACCATAAAGGAAAGATTTTTGTGAGAACTTCAGCCATCAACGAAGGCACAACGTTTCGAATCGTGCTGAAGAAAAAGGGGGATAGAGGTTAGGTGTCTGGTGGTGGGGCTTAGGTGTTTGTTTCACTCCCTGTCTTTATTGGAACACTGATGACGCTTATTCGATGGATGAACAAAGATTGCTATCGAAAGCATACTGAGACAGGTATTTACTCAGGTACTACATTTTAAATAGTATAATCCAGGGGCTGCTGAAAACTATTAACAATATCAATATCATTTAATTATACTTGATTTCTATACGTTTTGTGCAAGCATTAGCATCCATTCACCACGAAAAGTTTGCACCTCGGTCAAAATTCGATATCGAAATTGAATCTAACTTTGCTTCAGTGACGTTTTTTTTAAACGCAGAGGGCGCAGAGGAGGCACAGAGGACGCAGAGAAATCTTATAAATCATCAAAAATTTTAAATGTGCAAACCCTTTGCGCTCTTCGCGCCTCCTCTGCGCCCTCCGCGGTTAAACAATACTCGTATTGAATATCATTACATTATGGAGAATGAATAATATTATTCAGCCAGCAATGCATTAATGTCCTCGTACTAAACAAATCAACTTAAAAATCGGGCTCATTAGAAAAAAAACTATTTTTATGCACACTTTTTAATCAATACCTTATGAAAATCCTTAAACGTATGTTGCAAATAATACTGGGTAGTGTTATCACTGTTTTATTCTTACTGGGGGTCTTTCTTTTTTATATCAATTATAAAGACTATCTGCCTGAAGCCGTTGAAGATCTGCAAGTTATACATAAGACAAACCGTCCGATTACCGGCAACTCCTTTGAGCTCATCAGCTGGAACATTGGTTATGCAGGACTTGGAAAAGAGATGGACTTCTTTTACGATGGAGGTAAAAAAACCCGAAGCACCATGCCTGAAATGCAACGCTATCTCGAAGGCATCAAAGCATTCATCAGCAGTGAGAAAACAGCCGACTTCTGGCTTTTTCAGGAAGTAGATTTCAAAGCCAGCCGCACCTATGGCTTGGATCAAAGCTCTGAGCTGGCGCATACGCTCTCCGATTTCAATTATGTAACAGCCATTAACTATGAAGTGCCTTTTGTTCCGGTGCCAGTCACCTCACCAATGGGTCAGGTGCGGGCAGGGATGATGAGTTTATCTGCCTTTACGCCACGAATGAGCCGCCGTTATGCCTATCCTTTGATAGCAGGTTGGCCCGACAGGATGTTCTTGCTAGACCGCTGCTTCATTGAGTTGCGGTTTACCATCGCACCAGGACGCGAACTTGTTGTACTCAACACCCATAACTCAGCTTTTGTAGATAATCAGCGCCTTATGGATCAGGAACTTGCTGTGATTCGTGATAAAATGCAACGGGAGTATGAGCTGGGAAATTATGTGATAGCCGGTGGCGACTGGAATATGAATCCTCCTGTTTTTATCCCTTCAGATAATTACAGTGGTCATCGTCATGAGGCAGCAGTTGTGAAGTTTGATGCTTCTTTCCTGCCCGAAGGCTGGAAGTTTAATTTCGACAGGTCTGTACCAACGAACCGTGCACTCCATCAATCTTATGTAAAAGGAGATAATGCAACGGCTACCATAGATTTTTTCATTACTTCACCCAATATCAGTGTGGTAGATATGGAAGCCATCGACCTGGGTTTTGTTCATAGCGACCACAACCCCATCCGAATTAAAATTCTTTTGCAGGAATGAGAAAAATAAAAGGCGGTATGATCGTTTTCTTCTGGCTTTTAATACTGTTTCATTGGTCTGAAGTCGATGTCATCGCCCAAACAAAAACAACATATGTCACCGAGGAGGGGAGTATTCGATTTGTCTCCGAAGCCCCGCTCGAGATCATCCGTGCTGCCTCATCGTCACTTAAAGGTGCTATCGATATTGAACAGAAAAGCTTTCTTTTTATACTCGATAATGCCAGCTTCAAAGGTTTTAACAGTCCGCTGCAGCAAGAGCATTTCCACGAGAACTATATGGAAACTAAAACCTATCCTCAGACGACTTTCAAAGGAAAAATCATTGAACTGCCTTTGCCCATGAATGGAACAACTCAGACAGTAAGAGCAAAGGGCATCCTCGATCTCCATGGAGTGAAGGCTGAATGGATTATCAAGGCAGTACTCATTTATGAAGAAGGTCAAATACACATCAAAGCCGATTTCAGTATTTTTCTGGAAGACCATGCCATTCGAATTCCAAAGGTCGTTTCGAAAAAGATCGCACCTGAAATTCAAGTGACCGTTGATGCCGTAATGCGTGCCAATAACTGAAAGGTATGAAACCCAAAGTTCCTTTAATAGTGCTGCTGATGTTGCTTTTATTTAGTCATACGTTAGTGGCACAACAACTTTTTTCACGAATTTTTTATCCCGGTTATGAAATCGATGGGAAGAAAATCAGCAGCATGATTGAGAACCCACAAGGCTTTGTTTTTCTAGGGACACAAGGTGCAGTTTACCTTTTCGACGGGCAAAACTATTTTGCTTTGCCATTTCCCGATAGCCTTCAACAAGCTGAAGTTACAGTTCTACAAGCCAACAACTTAATGCTTTTTGCTGGTTTAAACAACGGTGCCGTTCTTTGTTGGGAAGAATTGCGCACCATGAAGCCTCCTGTTTTTGTGCTTGATGCCAAGGCTGCCGTTACCGATATCGAACTTCAAGGGGAAATAGTTTGGATTTCCACCTATGGTAATGGGCTTTTTTCGGTAATACAATCAGGTGGAAAAAAGAAAGTTGAAAAGGTGACTTCACTTCCCGATGATTTTATTTATGATCTTCAGATAGACGATGCCGGACATTTGTGGGTCGGTACCGATGCAGGGCTGGCTAAAATCATCAATCAATCCGAAGAGACACATGTTCAAATGATTGATCAACAAAAGGGATTGCCCGATCTCATCGTAACGAAGTTGCATCTTGATACTCAAAACCGTTTATGGCTTGGCTTTCATGATGGCGGTTTTTGCGCCTATGATATTGATCATGAAAAATTCATCCTTTTTTCTGCTTCTAAAGACTGGCAAAAAGGTCCTGTAACAGGCTTGCTGCAAATGGATGATTACCTTTGGATAAGTAGCCAAACGCATGGAATACTTGCTTTCCATTTGCCAGAAGCAAAGCTTATAATGTGGTCTTCTTCAGAAATGCAGGACTTTCCAGCTCGCACAATAGCACTGGCTAAGAGTCAGTTGAGAGGTTTTTGGGTGGTTGGAAGCGATCGGTTGGTGTGGACAGCAGGCCGTCAAATTGAGCTATTTGCAGCTATAGGTGGTTTTACAGCTAAAGCGACTACTGCTATACTTGCCGACAGTAAAGGCAGGTTATGGTGGAGTACCGAATCGGGCATGTTTATGAGTAATAACCCAATGGAGGCAAGCCACAAAGCAGAGCAAATTCGCCCTCTGAAAACTTCTGCCGGATTCTTTGCCTCGTGTCTTTACGAGGATTCTAATGGTACCATTTGGATAGGAACGCTCGACAAAGGAGTTTTTGCCCTTGATCCCGATAGGATGATCTGGAAAAATTATACCGAAAAAGATGGATTGGTCAACAACAATATCCTATCCATCACAGGAAACAACAACGATATTTGGTTTGCAACTTTGGGAGGGGCTTCACTTGCTAAGTTACAGCCCGACCTTAGTCTTCGTTTTGAACCGCAAGAGGAAAAAAATCTTGGGAGTAACTACATTTACGACATCCTAACCGATAGCCGCGGACGGGTTTGGTTTGCAACCGATGGCAATGGTATTCAGATGCTTGACAAAGGACAGCTTGTTGAAGTTCTTCCCGACAGCCTGCGTAATGAGGTTTTTTATACGCTGACAGAAGCAGCCGATAGTGCCATATGGATGGCTTCGCCGGGGAAAGGTCTGCTACGCTGGAGTAGCAATGGATTGCAGTCGTTTACTGCTAATCAGGGACTTAGTTCAACAACTATCACATCCTTGCTACAAACAAACACGCCATATCTGCTGGCAGTGGGCTACGATGGATTTGATCTCATCAATGCATGGGATCAGACAGTTTTCCACGGCAGCAACCACTATGGATTGCCTGCTGCCCAGAGTGGATTGGGTGTCATTACCTCCACAACTGATGGGGGTGTTTATATTGGAACCAACGAAGGTATTTTACGTCTGGAATCCATCAGCGATCTTGCTAATCGGAAACCGTTGATGCGTCTTCGTTTACTAACGGCTAACCTGGAGGCACTCGATTTTGAAGCTCCCCTCCGATTGAAGCACGATCAGCGGCAAATAAGTATTTCGTATGCAGGACTCTGGTATCCTCAGCCGGAGCAATTGCGTTTTGAGGTAACTCTAAATGGACAAGAATCAACACATTTTGAAACACGCGATCAGACATTGCATTTCGGAAATCTGCAACCTGGCAACTATTCGGTGGAGATCCATGAAAAGGACAGCGTTTCAGCCGAAAAAGCCATCCTTCTGAATTTTTTCATTCAAATGCCCTGGTGGCAACAATGGTGGGTAATTGCTATTGCGGTGCTGGGCCTGATTGCTTTTATCGTTGGGTGGATAAGGCAACGTGAGCGTAAAATCAATGCCCGTCAGCAAATATTACGTGAAAAATCGGAGTTCGAATACCGTAACCTTCGCAGTCAGGTAAACCCCCATTTCCTTTTCAACAGCTTTAGTACGCTTATCGCGTTGGTAGAAGAGCAGGGAGATGAGGCTATTGGATATGTTGAAAAACTTAGCGACTTTTTCAGGCAGATTCTCGAATACCGTGATGCCACATTGATCGGACTTGATGAAGAAATGAAATTGCTTGAAACATATCTTTTTCTTCAGAAGAAACGTTATGGCAGCAGTTTCGTGACCGAGATACATAGCTGCGAAGCCATCCGTGACAGTAAAATTCCACCAATGACCCTTCAGATGTTGGCCGAGAATGCCCTGAAACACAATGTAGCCTCAAAAAGCAAACCTTTATTATTGAAGATCGATTGTACTGAAAATGAGATCATAGTAACGAACCCAATACAGACAAAAGCAACTACTGAAGCCTCGACAGGGCTGGGGTTACAAAACATAACTGAAAGATACAGGTTATTTGCAGGTAAGAAACCTACGTTTGAAAAGACAAAAGAAGAATTCCGAATTGTATTGCCGGTAATACGATAGGAGTTTTTTAGATAAAAAGCTTGTCAGTTTGAGTACGAAGGTACTTGCGAAGGGCAAAAAAGGTTGAAAAGCCGGTGAGCAATATACCAAGAAGTAGTATGCTTCCGTAAAGTATGGCAATCATCGTGCTATCCTGAAGCTGGGCTAGTTCAGGAATACTCTGAACAGCGAGATACAACATCCCCGAAAGCAACAATAAAGATAAAACAGCACCTACGAAACCCTGAATCATAGCATTGATAATGAAGGGTTTTCGGATAAAAGCCTCAGTTGCACCAACAAGTTGCATACTGCGAATGAGGAACCGGCGTGCATAAACCGTCAAACGGATTGTATTATTGATGAGTGCAACAGCGATTGTGAGTAGCAAAAGAACAAAAACAATAAGAACCAGACCTATTCGTCGGATGTTTTGATTGATAAGATCCACGAGGGATTTTTGATAATAAACCTCTTTGATGTCGGAATTTTGGAGAAGCCGTTGTTCAATCATTCTCAGGCTGTCGGAGTTTGCCCATTCGGCCCTGAATTTCACCTCAATCGATGGAAGCAGAGGATTTTCATCGTTTCCAAGCCACTGTATAAAATCTTCACCCAAATCCTGAGCCAAACGTTTTGTTGCCTCCTCACGGGTGATGTAATAGGTTGATTTCACATGTGGGTTTGCATCAAGCATTTTTTGCATCTGAATGATTGCAGCCTCCCGAACGCCCTCTTTCATGATGATCTCAAAGCCTATATTCTCTTTTATAAGATCAGATAATTTACTGGCATTGAGCACGATAATACCAAACATTCCTAAAGTGAAAAGCACAAGCGAAATACTCACAACCGAGGTAATGTAAGAGCCGGTGAGCCTTCTTTTGGTGTAAACTTCTTCGTTTGGTATCATAAGTACTTTGAAAGGGCGAAGTTACAAAAAAGCAATAAGAAACAATTACTCATATAATTCTTTCAAATAAATTGATATTAAACACTTTAACAATTTTTAAACAAGCAAATAGAGCTGTATTGATAAGATCGTCTTACTTTCGCCATTCAAATCAAATACGTGCGAATAACTGTTATTATAATTTGTCTGGTATTAGCTTCGGTGAGTCTTTTTGCTCAACAGGAGCGTATCTGGATTGAAGGTCAGGTAATTTCAGCAGATAGTTTACTGCCTCTGAAAAATGTCCATATCATCAGCAGGATGGCTCGTAGTGGAACAATAAGCGACGACGATGGCAGGTTTATCCTTCGTGGAACTGCCATTGACACGGTCTATTTCAGCGTGATAGGCTATGGTTACAGCATCCGAAAATACAGATTGACCGACCATCCAGATGGGAAGTCCTGGACAGTATTATTGCATAAAGATACAGTGATGATGGAAGAAGTTGTTGTGCGATCGTTTTACGACTGGCCAACATTCAAACATCTGTTTGTGCATATGGAACCCATCAAGCCATTGACTTTGACTGATGTCAATGATGAGTTGAAAGATATTTTGTTGTATATGAAGCCAGCTCCAATGACCTTCAAAGGACCCATTCAAGCCCTTTATGATTTGTTCAACGATATGGCGCGACTACAAAGGCGATTGGAACGCAACCGAAAGTTTTACAACGATCAGTTGATGCGCGAGGGCCGTCTCAATGAGATGATTCCAGAAGATCTTGAACATGTCGAAAAAAAATAAAGGGATGAATTGCAGCCACTTTTGAAAGCTGTTTTTTTCAATCTTTAAGTTGACGTCAACTACAAAATACAATACCTTTTTATTCAGCTAAAGTTGTATCTTCCAAAGCAATTGTCTTTTGCAATACCACTGTGTTTGGGATCGTAACCAAACCATTGTCTTCGGTGCGTATATACATGAAAAACAGTGAAATGTTTTCAACAACACCTTCAATTGGATAGTCTTTATCAAGGATTTTTATCCGGCCACCTATATGCACCGGATGATTAAAAAACAGAATCATGCTCGAAGTCAGATTCGACAGAATGGACCATTGTGCAAAAAATCCAACTCCCAAAATGGTCAATGCGGAGGTAATGTACAGCGTCACCTGTTGGGAATCGACACCCCAAATGGCTGTCAAAAGAATAATACCAACCAGGAAGATTAACAGATTGATAATTTTTGAAATGATGCGTTTACGCTCTGGCGCAAAATGAAACTTAAGCACAATATTGTTGACAATAAAACGCAACAGCACCTTTATGATTAACAAGAAGGCTATGACTGCAACAGTCTGAAGTAGTTGTAATTGGTAATGTTCCATGTTTTTTATCTCATATTAAAACCAGGCTGCAAATTTCGCAAAAAATGACGGATAAATGCTTCAATTAACGGAGATTTGACCCTTCATAATAAAACTGACAGGCTTTTATGGCCTCCTGACTTCGACAATGCATCACCCAAAACCGAAATGCCAAAGGCCTAATCGAATCACTACCTCTGGATTCAGAGACTTTTCGGGAATCACATATCTATAAAACACTTCCCAACATCACCGGGCCGGGTGGGCAGGCCTGTGCGCCCCGCGGGGCAGCGGTCGGGTGAATAAAAAAACAACAGAAAATCCGGCAAGGCAGCCCCTCCTCAAAAGGGGCTGTTTGTAAAATGCAATGCGGCAAAAAAAATGATCATGAAACATGAGCTCCCGCCCATCCAAACCAAAGAACCATCTGAAGCATTGCGTTTTACACTCCTTGCCTGGATTTACGTTGTTTTTTTAGAGCGGGCTGACCGTTTGGGGCGCACATGATCCACCAAAGGCGGACACAGTCTTTGGTACTTTCCATCAAGGGAAAGTACAAGAAAACGAACCATTAGTGATGCTTATTGCCGGTATAGCCCATCTGGATAGATGTGAATCTTAGTAACCGAAGTTATTCATCAGTATCATTTTGCAGTGTTAGCAAGCAATGTGTGCCCACCACCATCAAATTCATTCCACAATTTAACAAGAAGTCTGCGGCATCGCGGCATCAGCGAAAAAACCGAAGTGAAAAGCCTCAAGCAGCCATTCTTTATCATGGTTGAGGCTTGCGTCACCGAGATCGGTGGTACAAAAGCTTTAACACACTAAATGTCATTTAGTTACAAACAAATCTTTTTTTAATTTTCGAAGTCAGGAATACACCTCCGCTCTTGTTAATGACTATCACACTTGTAGTCCCTGAACGGTTTTTCTTTTTGCGCCCAAACATACACAAAGGTATGATTATTTTTTCTTTGCGTCACCCTAACAGAAAAAATGAAATATATAACACTCTAATATATAAACGATTATGTTTTTATTAGGTGACGAGTATCGAAGTCAGGAATTACCGGAGATTTGACCCTTCATAATAAAACTGACAGGCTTTTATGGCCTGTCAGTTGAGCAGTTTTTGATTTAAAAAATCAACTAAAAAATTAGTTATACAAAGCAAAAAAATAGCGTAACTAATTAAGTTTAAAGGTAACCGGAAGGTTAAAGCTGACATTGACGTTTTTGCCACGTTGCTGACCGGGAGTCCAGTCTGGCATCATAGCCACAACCCGAGCAGCTTCTTCATCACATCCATGTCCAATTCCGCGTATCACCTTGACATTGGATACTTTCCCGTTTTTGTCAACAATAAAATTGACAAATACTTTTCCCTGAACAGTGTCTTTGCGAGCACTTTCTGGGTATCGGATGTTGGAAACCATAAATTTTATCATTGCTTCTCCACCTCCTGGAAACTCAGGCATTGTTTCAACCACGGTGAAAACCTCATCAGTAATGGAATCGGATGTAACTGTTGCTAATTCTTCTGTTTTAACCTCATCGGCAACAGTTTCAGCAACCACAGCCTGATTCTCTTTTGCATCGGAGGAAGTCGTTTCTGTTGAATTCATCTGGCACGACTGTATTACCACAGCAGCCAGCACAAAAGGCATGAGAAACATGATTTTAAACCAGTTACGGGCCGGTTTCTGCCACTTTTGTTGATTCATCATAAGCATTCTTTTTTTTATCAGTGAAACATTAAAAGGATTTGTAACAGGTATCAAACCTCCGGTGAGGTGAATTGTAAGCAGACTTTGCTGATAAGCAGTTTTGTCGTGCTGAGCGAGAACAATGCTGTCAGCTTCAAATTCATGCATTGCGCGAAGTTCATGCCGCAAATAATAAAAGGCAGGATGAAACCAGAACAAAATGCGCAGCAACTCGAAGAATATCACATCTAGCGAATGCAGTCGCCGAAAATGAGCCTTTTCGTGAGCTAGTATGGTTTCAAATTCAACAACATTTAAGGCTTTCTGAGGAACAAAAAACCAGTGAAAAAACGAAAATGGTGGCGTTTCATAGGGCAATTCGATGAGTGTCAGACCTTGATGTTTTCTACCTTTGAAACGGATGATGATCATAAGCAAACGACTTAACTGCCACAATAACAGGGCTCCCATGCCAAAACTCAGAATTAGGAGCAGCCAGCGTGCAGGAGGTACAGCGCTAATACCTGTGGCAATATGACCAGCTGTTTGGCTGTAACCAGTTGTAGCAGTGATAATGATTTCGGGAAGTGTATAAGTTGTACTTAACGTATTCTCAGCTGAATTCAGAGCAAGTTCGATGTTGTGCGGCAGTGAAAGCACTAAGGAAAAGAAACCGGAGCCCAGCAGAAAAAAACGATTAAAAGAGGGGTTAACCTTACGACTCAGCATGATTTTATATGCTACTGCAAAGAGAAGCAAATAAACGGAAGCACGCAGCATATAACCGACAAAGAGTTCCATGATCTGATCGCTTTAGGTTAATTCTTTTTTACGGATTTCTTCTTCTATCATGCGTTTGATCTCTTCCAGCTCAGATAGTGTAAGCGTTTTTTCGTGTGAGAAAAACGAAACCAATTGGTGAAAAGAGTTGCTGAAATAATTGCTCATCAAGCCTTTGACAAGATGTTTGGAATACACTTTCTTTTCGATAAGCGGATGGTAACGGTGTGTTTTTCCAAAAGCATCATGACCAACAAAACCCTTTTTCTCAAGAATTCTTACAATTGTCGAAACAGTGTTGTAGGCAGGTTTAGGTTCGGGCAGGCGATCGATGATATCGTGCACAAAGGCCTGTTTCAGCTCCCACAGTTCCTGCATTATTTGCTCTTCGGCTTTTGTTAATTCTTTCATGGACTATTGTTATAGTTGTATAACTAAATAATTAGTTAATTAAAATGCAATGATACAACCTTCTCAAACATTTGTCAAGTTTTTTTTCAGGTTAAGGAAAATTTAAAGATTCAAAGATTCGACCCGAAGGCTTTCGGTTTTGAGGATTCAAGGATTCAAAGCGAAAACTTCAGGACTTGCTTAGGAGACTGAATTGTTAACGGCAGGATATTCTGTCAACAAATAAACAAATCAACGAATTAACTTTTGGACTTTATCTTTAGCTATTGTCTTTGGTATATAAAAATCTGTAAATTAGAATATTACGTGTCAACCTTAAACTCTAAATCCTAAACTCTAAACCAACAAATCAACTTTTGGTCTTTGGACTGTGAGTTTCGTACTTTTGCAATATGAACTGGTTTTTACTCATTATTGCAGGTTTATTCGAGGTGGCTTTTGCCAGTTGTCTTGCCAAGGCAAAAGAAACGCAGGCTCCTGAGTCGTATTGGTGGCTGGGAGGGTTTTTGCTCAGTCTCACCATCAGCATGTTGCTGCTTTACAAGGCCAGTCAGAGCCTTCCAATCGGAACAGCTTATGCCGTTTGGACGGGAATAGGGGCAGTGGGCACAGTACTTATGGGCATTTTCTTTTTCCATGAACCTATGGGATTCTGGCGTTTGTTCTTTATCAGCACACTCATAGCCTCCATTGTTGGTTTGAAGGTGGTAACAGGTTGATTATTATCCGTTTTGCTTTTCTTCATGGCATAATAATTGCAGTTTTTAAGTGAACATAAATTTTAAAGTGATGAAAAAGTGGATCTTTTTAATAGCTGTAGCAAGCAGCTTAGTGGCTTGTGCTCCTCAAAAATCGCTGAAAACTGCACAAAAAAATGAACCTATTGTCATTGCTGACGACAGTCTGCAGCATGAGATAATCATTATTGATCCCGATTTCGATCGGTGGTATTTAAGCAGATATAATCAAGCGATGGATCGCAGCGATTCATATTATCAAGCGATGAACAGAATAGGTGCACTCAACTGGAATCAGTACTACAATACAGGAAAATATTTCCGGATCATTTCCAACTACCTCGATTATCAACCGGGCATTGACTATGGATTGGAGGTCAATCGGAAGCTTTACTGGTATTTTAAATACATAGAAGAGCAGTTCAGGGTGCCGTTGTTACGTTAGATTTTATCCAAAGCGTAGGCTTGGAAACAGCGAGTTTTTCTTGTTTCTTGCGTTTATAGATGAGCGTTCCAATAATGATAAAAGCAATTGTTGAAGCCCTGAAAACATTGGAAAGCAATGGCCCAAGTGCATTATCACCTGCATCAAAAAGCATCCAGTAGAGGTTCATAAAAAGGTGCAACCAAACAGAAACCCACAGGTTAAAATTCCATTCGGCGTAAGTCCAGGCGAATAATGCTGCGCCCATAAGCGTAGTGATAAAAATCCCTGTCATTGTGGATGGGTCGTCGCTTTGATAAAGGTGCAAGGAAGCAAAAACGGCTGCACCAAGCACGATCGAAGGGATGAAACCAAGCCGGGTGTACCTGAATAACAATCCAAAAAAGAAACCACGGAAGAATAATTCTTCGAAAAATGCTGCGAATACAGCCCCTTGTGCGATTTTTCCGGTTGTGATTTCGTTGTTGAAATCGTAAAATACCGCATAGCCAACAAGCATGGGTAAAGTGAAAACGAATGCTGTAATGATTGCCTTTAAAAAGTTTCCGTTCAGGCCCAGTCTCTCAAAGAAAGTTTTCCGGTGTAGCAATAATGTTCCGATATAAAGTGGAGCGCCAACCAATATATAGGCTATAAGGTAGGCACTGATGCGCTCGCCCCACCAAGCAGAAAAAGTTTGAAACAAAACAGCAAAAGCAAATTTATTGAAGAAGTAATAGCCAATAAATGAAATAATTACAATAGCAATTCTTTTATTATCCCGATTCATTTTTTTGTATTGTTACAAGATATTTTGGCAAATATAATAGCAATTTTATACCAAATGATAATATCGGATACGCTATCCTTATTATTGGTCGACCAAAAGTAAGTCAGAAAACAGGAAAGTTTGGTGAAAAGGATGCGCAATCAGAAACTGTGATTATTGCAAAAATGTTAAAGTACATTCAAACGGTTAGCATCCAGCTTAAGAAAGACAAAAAGCATGATAGTAAAAGCCCATAGACTTGATCCTCCATAACTTACAAAAGGCAGCGGAATTCCTATCACTGGTGCCAGCCCAATAGTCATGGCAATGTTTATAGCAAAGTGGAAGAATAAAACAGATACAACAGAATAACCATACACCCTCGAAAAGGTCGATCGTTGTCGTTCAGCCATACGAATGAGCCGCATAAAGAGCATCATGTACAAGCCAATCAAAACAGTAGTGCCCAGAAATCCCCATTCTTCGCCCACCGTACAGAAGATAAAATCGGTGCTTTGTTCAGGCACGAAATTAAATTTTGTTTGTGTTCCCTGGAGGAATCCTTTTCCTGCAAACCCACCCGATCCGATAGCAATTTTCGACTGATGTACATTGTAACCAGCCCCTCTTAAATCCTCATCCAAACCAAGTAACACATTGATACGCGAGCGCTGATGCGGTTCGAGGACGCTGTCGAAAACGAATCCGACACTTATCACAAAGAGAGAAGCGACAGCAAAAACAGCCAAAAGGCGCATAATTACCTGAATGTTTCTGCGGGTAAAAAAGAGTGATAAAGCCAACAACACAGCAATGCCAATGATAACATATAAAGGACTAAAATATAATGTAAGAATAAATAATACTACGGCTATAGATCCCAGGATGAGGGGAATAGCTGAAAGGCCTTCGCGAAAAAGTACAAGAACAAAAGCGCTGAAAACCAAGGCCGAGCCGGTATCATACTGAGCCAGAATTAACAAAGCAGGTAATACAATGATCCCAATGCTGATAATTTTTGTGCGTGGTTGGCTGACATAAGTGTCCAGACGATTCAGAAAAGCGGCAAGTGCGAGTCCGGTGCTGAATTTTGCAAATTCGGCAGGTTGCAGCGCAAAACCTCCTACTTGAAACCATGATTTGCTTCCAGCGATGGTGCTTCCAAAAAGCAAGACAGCAACAAGCATACCAATAGTAGCAAGGTAAATGATGAAGGCGAAACCATTAAAGAAACGGGTGTCCGTGAGCATCACAAAAAGTCCGAGTACTAAAGCCAAACCAATCCAAAGGAGTTGTTTTCCATAGCGTTGTGAAATATCAAAGATGCTTTTGTGTTCTTCGTCATAAACAGCAGCATAGATGCTAAGCCACCCAATAAGTGTCAGCGCGAGGTACAGTAGCACAACAGGCAGCTCTATCTGTGTAAATATGCTTTTATTTTCTCTCATTGTTCAACAGGGTCAGGGAAATTTTCCAATAGAAACTGTTCCATTTCGGGTCGTTTAATTTCGCCTGTAATGTAAAGTTCCATCATTAAACTGGCAATAGGGGCAGCCCATGTTGAACCAAAACCTGAATTTTCGACTACCACAGCGATAGCGATTTTTGGTTTGTCGTAAGGGGCAAAGGCCATAAAGAGGGAGTGGTCTTTTCCATGTGGATTTTCAGCTGTACCGGTTTTGCCGGCAGCTTGAAACTCTTTAATTTTAAATCGACGTGCGGTACCACCACCACCTTCAAACACATCGAGCATGGCACTTTTGACAAGGCGAAAATAACGCGCATCGATTCCTGTTTCCATTTTCTTTGTAAAATGCGCAGGTAAGCTATCGTTATCCTCGCCGATACGACGCGCCAGGTGGGGAGGATAATAATAGCCTTCGTTACCAATGATAGCAGCCAAATTTGCAAGTTGAAGCGGCGTAAGGAGTATTTCTCCCTGCCCGATGCTAAGCGAACGCACGGTCATGGCATTCCAACTGCCACGATAAACTTTGTCGTAGAAATCGCGGGAAGGGATATTTCCTGCTACCTCGAATGGGATATCGGTATTGAAACGATGTCCAAGGCCAAAGTCAAGCATTTTCTGATGCCAGTATTCAAGGGCTTTTTTTTGTCCATGAAGCGATGGGTTGGTTAAAATGCTGCGAAAAGTGTTCCAAAAGAAGGGGTTACAGGAGTTTTCGATGGCAGGTTGCACCGATAATGGCGTCACATGACTATGAGTGCATTTGATGGGAGAGCTGTTTTTGCCCTGACAAGAAAATCGGGTATTTTCATCGATAGAACCTGTTTGAAGCGCAACAAGAGCATTAACCATCTTAAAAGTAGACCCGGGAGGATAGGTGCCACCAATAGCTCTGTTGATGAGAGGTTTCATAGGATCGGTAAGCAGTTCATTAAAGTTTTTGCCTCGGGCCCGACCAACGAGCAGGTTTGGATCGTAATTCGGACTACTGATAAGGGCAAGTATTTCGCCAGTTTCGGGGTCAATAGCGACAACACTACCCGTTTTGTTTATCATGAGTTTTTCACCATATTCCTGTAAACGAGCATCCATACCGAGATAAACGTTTTTACCCGTTACAGGCAACGTATCATAGATGCCGTCATGGTAACTGCCTTTTTCACGATTATGCACATCAACCATCATAATCTTCATTCCTTTATGTCCGCGCATCGTCTTTTCGTAGAACTTCTCAAGACCTGATTTTCCGATGTAGTCACCCATTTTATAGATAGGGTCGCGTTCCATATCATTGTTGTTCACCTCGCCAACATCCCCCAAAACATGAGCAGCAATAGGACGGGGATATTTACGGAGGGTACGGGCCTGAAAGAAAAAACCCGGGTAGTTGTATAGTTTTTCGATGATATATCCGTAGTCCTCCTTCGAAATCTGTTCAAGAAATGCCGAAGGGCGATAACGAGAGTATTTTCGCGCTGCTTCGAAACGTGTACGGAAAGATTCAATATCGATCTTCAGCAGGCGGCAAAAAGCCAGGGTGTCACCAATTTTGGCCTGACGTGGTATAACAAGTAAATCGTAGGCAGCTTCGTTATAAACCATCAATTCGCCGTTACGATCAAAAATGGTACCCCTTGCAGGATATTGTGTAACAAAACGCAGTACATTATTTTGAGATGATAGCTTATACGACTGATTGATAACCTGTAAGAAAAACAAGCGGACGATAAAAAT
>Ga0351880_1080_pt1 | contig 27492 bp, 23 predicted proteins | sample BONcelFGM3001E13_FD_206766 | JGI IMG/M metagenome (GOLD analysis project Ga0351880, IMG submission 206766) | Enriched cells from coal bed in the Powder River Basin, Montana, United States - BONCAT cells FGM rep3 HSBNCT.FGM.300.1.E13 ...
GGGCGGTTTCTTGGACATGGACTGCGAGCAGGTGCTCGACATCGTACGCGTAAACATTGAGGGAACCATGCGGGTGCTGCACGCGGCGCTGCACCAACGCGACGCAGGCAGCCGCTTCACCGTTGTCATGGTCTCAAGCCTCGCCTCGCTTTACCCCATTCCCTTAAAGGCCACCTATGCCGCTTCCAAACGCTTCCTGCTGGATTTTGCCACGTCGCTCTCGCAGGAGCTGAGCGGCCTCAACGTTTCCATTCTTACGCTGTGCCCGGGCGGCCTGCCCACCACGCCCGGCGCGTTGCAGGGCATCAACGCACAGGGGTTTTGGGGCCGCGCGACCACCAACAGCCTCACCGTTGTAGCGCGCAGAACCACTGACCGCGCGCTCAAGGGCAGGCACCTCTATATCCCCGGCGTGGTCAACCGCCTATTCAGCCTGTGCGGCGCACTGATACCGCGCGAGTTGCTGGCGCGGCTGCTGTTCCTGCGTTGGTCGCAAGCGCGGCAGGGTCGCCCCGCAGGGGAGAAGCTGGTCGGGTAAGGGCGCGCAAAACGCAGCAACCGAAATGCCAAAGGCGATTGCCACATCATCTGGCAATCGCTGTTTCAATATACACGCTGCGTTCAGCCTAGGTAGGCCTCGCGCACGGTGTCGTTGCGCAGCAGCTCGCGCCCCGTGCCGGTCAATGTGATTGCTCCGGTTTGGAGCACATAGCCGCGGTGGGATACCTTGAGCGCTTTCTTGGCGTTTTGTTCCACCAGCAAAACGGTGATTCCTTCCTGATTGAGGCGCAGGATGGATTCAAAAATCAGATCCACCAGCATCGGCGCAAGGCCCATGCTGGGCTCGTCCATCAGCAGCATGGCCGGGTCGCTCATCAGCGCGCGGCCGATGGCCAGCATCTGCTGCTCGCCGCCGGAGAGCGTACCGCCGCGCTGGCGGATGCGCTCTCTGAGGCGGGGAAACAGCGTGTAGACGCGCTCGAAGTTGTTCGCGTTCTTCTTTGCGTCCTTGATGCGAAATGCGCCCATCTCCAAATTCTCCGCAACGGTCAGCGCGGGGAATATCTTGCGGCCCTCCGGCACCTGTGCGATGCCAAGCCCCACCACCTCGTGCGCGGGCAGCTTGCTAATAACATTTCCTTTATAAATCACCCGCCCGCTCTGCGGGGTCAGCTGCGCGCTGATGGTGCGCAGCGTGGTGGATTTGCCAGCGCCGTTGCTGCCGATCAGCGTCACGATTTCGCCTTGGTAAACGTCAAAGCTGATGTCGTGCAGCGCATGGATCTTGCCGTAGAAGGTGTTCACGTTTTCCAGCGTCAGCAGCTTTTCACTCATACGCGCGCCACCTCCTCAACCAGCTCTTCGTCGTCCTCTTCCTCCACACCCAAGTACGCCTTGATGACCTTCTCGTTGCTGCGAATCTCGTCGGGCGTGCCGTCGGCGATTTTCTCGCCGTAGTTGAGCACAGTGATCTTGTCCGAAAGGCCCATCACCAGCTTCATATCGTGCTCAATCAGCAGGATGGTGGTGTTCAGGTCGCTGCGCAGGCGGAGGATGAACTGCTTCATCTCCTCGGTTTCGCGGGGGTTCAGCCCTGCTGCGGGCTCGTCCAGCATGATCAGCTTGGGCTCGATAGCCAGCGCGCGGGCAATCTCCAGCCGCCGCTGCTGCCCGTAGCTCAGGTTGCGCGCCAGCTCGTTTTCCTTGCCTGTCAGGCCCACATAGGCCAGCAGTTCCTGCACCTTTTCGTAGGCTTCCTGTTCCTCGCGCTTCATGCGCGGCAGGCGCAGCACGATGTCCGCGATGGTGGCCTTCATGCGCATGAAGCGCCCCATCAGGATGTTTTCGGCCACCAGCATGTTCTGGAACAGGCGGATGTTCTGAAACGTGCGCGCAATGCGGCAGGCGGCCACTTTTTCGGGGGTCAGGCTGGTCAGGTTACGCCCCTCAAAGGTGATGGTTCCGCTGTCCACCGGGTAATAACCGCTGATCATGTTGAAGAACGTCGTTTTCCCCGCGCCGTTGGGGCCGATGACGCTGACAATCTGGTGCTCCTCCATGGAAAAATCCACATGGTTGATGGCTGTCAGACCACCGAAGTTCTTGGTGAGCCCCTTTACATCCAGCAAGGGCATATCACAGGCCCTCCTTTGACGGAGCATCCGCGTCGCCCAGCGCGGGCGTTTTGGGTTTGATGCCCAGCTTTTCCTTGATTTTGAGCACCCGCTTTTCCGGCAGCAGGCCGTTGGGGCGGAAGATGCACATCAGCACCAGAATCAGGCCGAAAATCAGGCGCTCATACTTAGCGGGGTTCAGCCACGCGGGCAAGTTCAAAATGCCTGCCGTGGTCAGCGATGTCAGGTAGCTGGACACATCCTTGAGGATCTGCAGTTGCAGCACCACCACGGCCAGCGCGCCAATGATCACGCCCGTCATGTTGCCTGAGCCGCCCAGGATGACCATGCACAGGATCACGATGGACTCCATGAAGGTGAAGCTGGTCGGGTCCACGAAGCTCTGCATGGCCGCGAACACTACGCCCATCATGCCCGCCAGCCCAGCCGCGATGCTGAAGGCCAGCAGCTTCATGCGCACGACGGGCACGCCCATGGTGCGGGCCACCAGCTCATCCTCGCGGATAGCGACCCACGCGCGCCCGATGCGGCTGTTTTGCAGGTTGCGGATCAACACCACCGTGAGTAGCAGCAGCACCAGCACGATGCCATAGTAATGTACCGGTTGGTTGAGCACGAGGTTAAACAGCATCGGCGGTTGGATGGGCGTGATGCCCATCGGCCCGTTGGTGATGTTGATGGGCTTGGACAGGTTGTTAAACAGCAGGCGGATGATTTCCGCAAAGCCCAGCGTGACCACGGCAAGGTAGTCGCCCTTGAGGCGCAGCACTGGCAGGCCCAGCAGAAAGCCCACGAAGCCCGTCACGATCATCGCCAGCAGCAAAAACAGCCAAAACCAGTTGCCCGAAAGCGGATACACGCCGAAAGGCATGAACTCCCGCGCCTGCGTGGAGGCAAAGATGGCATACAGGTACGCGCCAACAGCATAAAACGCCGCATAGCCAAGGTTCAACAGGCCTGTGTAACCCACCACGATGTTCAAGCCCATGGAAAGGATGGCATAGATGCCGATCATCGTGGCCACGCGCGCGAACGTTCCGCTGGACACCCCCACGATGGGCATGACTACCGCCAGATCGATCACCAGCAGCGCGGCGCGCGCCCACAGGGGCAACCTGATCTTCTGGATCACCAGCAGCGAGGCCAGAAACAGCACAAACGCCACGCTGTTGCCGGGCGTCAGCAGCAGCCACACCGGCATGGCGATGACGAACAGCCCTTGCAGCCCCAGCATGATCCAGTCCTTCGCCTTCATGTCCGCAGGGCGGAAGTCGCCCGCGTCCTTCAAGCGCTTTTGCATCGTTTGTGTCACGCTCACACCTTCTCTCCCACGGGTTTGCCCAACAGGCCGCTGGGTTTGAAGATCAAAATCAAAATCAGGATGGCGAAGGCCAGCACATCCTTATACTCCGAGCCGAACACGCCGCCCGTGAGCGCGCCCAGAAAGCTGGCGCCGAACACCTCGATCAACCCCAGCAGAATGCCGCCAAGCATTGCGCCCGGAATCTTGCCGATGCCGCCGAACACCGCCGCGGTAAACGCCTTCATGCCCAGTATAAAACCGCTGTATGGCGAGATGGAGCCATACTGGATGGAAAACAGCGTGCCCGCCGCCCCGCCCATGCCGGCGCCGATCAAAAACGTAAGTGAAATGACCTTGTCCACATTGATGCCCATGAGGCGCGCGGTTTCGCGATCCTGCGCGACGGCGCGCATGGCCTTGCCCCATTTGTTCTTGCTCACAAAAATGGTGAGCGCTACCATGATGATCAGGCACAGCCCTACGATGTAGAGCGTTTTCTCCGGCACAACCATGTTCTCGGCCAGCGTGATGCGGCGCGTGAACAGCGTGGGCGCGTTTAGGTAGAACTTGCCGTTCTTTGCCTCTTCCACCATGCGCACCACATCCTGCAATATAAAAGAAACGCCGATGGCGCTGATGAATGGCACCAGCTTGGGCGCGCTACGCACCGGCTTATACGCGATGCGGTCCACCGCAACGCCAAGAGCGCCGCTGCATACCATGGCAACGGTCATCGCGATCAGCAACGCAAGCGTGGGCGACATGTTGGGCAAAATGCCCAGCCCCTGCAACAGTAGCAGCACCTCGGTGCCCACGAACGCGCCGAACATGAACAGCTCGCTGTGCGCAAAGTTGATGAATTCCAGTATGCCATAGACCATGGTATAGCCCAACGCAACGATGGCATACACAAAGCCCAATGCAAGGCCGTCGGACAACAGCTGGGGAATGATTTTCACCAGCAACTGCAGTTGGTTCATGTTTGACCGACCTCTCTGCTGCCGCCGCGGAAAAAGGGGCCGAGCCCCTTTTTCCGCGGACGGTATGATCGTCTTTACAAACGGGTTGGCGCGCGTGCGCTTATTTAAGGTAGTCCTTGACAGGGATGGCCTGAATGACCTTCGGGGGATACGAGGCAGCGTCGAAGCCAAGCACGTAAACGGTGGCCTCAGTGTTGTCGCCGATGTCATTGAAGGTCACGTTTGTGGCAACGCCCACAAAGCCTTCGGTGGCGCGGATGCTGGCGGTTACCTGCTCACGGGTGGGCAGCGCGCCGCCACCCGCTGCGATGGCGGCCTTGATGGCGTCCAGCGCGACGTTCATGGCGTCATAGCCGTAGGCGGAGAAGCCCTCGGGGGCTTTGCCGTACTTGGCTGCGAAGGCGGCTGCGAAAGCCGCGCCTTTCTCGGTGCCGCTGATGTCCGCGGCAACCGAGGTATAGAACGTGCCGATAACCGCATCGCCCGCGATGTTCACCACTTCAGCGCTGTCCATACCGTCCGGCCCGAGGAATTCCACTTCAATACCCTTTTCCGCAAGCTGCTTGATCAGCAGGCCGCCTTCGGGGTAGATGCCGCCGAAGAACACCGCCTGCGCACCGGTGGCGCGAATCATCTCTTCCACGGCGCTGTAATCCGCTTCGCCGGGGGTGATGCCTTCGCTGCCAACCACCATGCCGCCCAGCGCTTTGAAGCGCTTCTCAAACTCGTCCGCCACACCCTGGCCATAGGCGGTCTTATCCTGGAGGATGAACACGGAGGTCAAACCCTTACCGAAAAGGAAGTCCGCACCGGCGGGGCCCTGCGCGTCGTCGCGGGCGCAGATGCGGTTCACGGTGGCAAGGCCGCGGTCGGTCACCTTGGTGGCCGTGTTGGCCGGGGAGACCATCGGCAGGCCGCCCTGCAGATACACTTCGGAGGAGGGGATGGCCACGCCGGAGTTATAGTGGCCGATGACAGCGAGGATGGCCTTATCCTCAATGAGGCGCTGTGCAACGCTCACGCCCACCTTGGGGTCGGCCTGGTCGTCCTGTGGGGCAAACTGCAGATCGAAACCGAGCGCCTTGAACTCTTCCACGCGCTCGTTCAGCGCCAGTTCAATCCCATTTTTGATGGTTTCGCCCATGGCGGCCTGGCTGCCGGAGAGGGGGGTGACGCTGGCAAGCCTGATTACCGGCAGGGCTGCATCGGCCACGGCGGATACGCCGCCCGCCAACACGGCCAGTACGAGGGACAGCGTTACCAGCAGGGAAACAGCTTTCTTCATGGATGGACGCCTCCTTTTTATTTCGATCCGCATCGGGTTTGCCACCGCGCGGAAATCCAAAAGGGCTTCCCGGGCACAGCAATGCTCGGAGAAGCCCCTTTGCTTCAGGGTGTGCGGGCCTTCTCCTGGTCTTCGCAAGCCGGGATGGTGAACGCCGCCAAATATGCAGGATAGGCCCCCGGTTTATGCAAATCGACCGCGCCGATCTGATTGCTCAATTATACGCTCCGCCGTATACGGTGTCAAGCATCCGGATGTTTTTCGCTCGTACTCAGCCAGCGCAGCGCTGCACACGAATATGAATTGTATACAAATCGCACCTGCAAGCACAGGCGCATCACACCGGTCAAAAATACAGCGGCCCCAAACGCTCGTGTGGGGCAGGAAAACCGTTGCGGCATCAAGAAGTGTATATACACAGCGACCCGCACCGCGCGCGCAGCGCGCACATCAATCAGCCTGAAGAGGCAAAGGAGAGCGGCGTGCCATGAAGAACTTCGTCATCACCATCGCGCGAGGGTTTGGCAGCGGCGGCAAACAAATCGGCCTGCAAATCGCAGGTGACTTGAACATCAGACTGATGGACAAGGAACTGCTCAAACTCGCCTCCATCGAGAGCGGCATCAGCGAAGAACTGTTCGCCTTGGCGGACGAGAAACTCAACCGCAGGCTTTTGATGCAGATACCCGACCGCGACCACTACGGCAACGTCCTCACGCCTGAAAACAGCAAGTTTGTCAGCGATATGAACCTGTTTAACTATCAGGTGAAGATCCTGCGGATGCTGGCGCAAACCGAGAGCTTCGTGGTCATGGGCAAGGCAGCCAACTTCGTGCTGCGCGACCTGCCAAACGTCGTCAGCGTGAGCGTGCAGGCTCCTTTTGCCTACTGCGTCAAAGCCATCATGGAGCGCAGCGCCATGACTGAGGGCGAAGCCGCGCGCGCCATCCGCCGCACGGACCGCTACCGCTCCGAATACCATAAGTACTACACCGGCGAAAGTTGGAAGGATTCTGCCTTCTACGATTTGAGCCTCAACAGCGAGCGCCTGGGCCGCGACACCTGCGTGGAGGTCATCAAGCGCTGCGTCGTCAGCAAGGTGGGCATCCCCTACGGGGAACTTCGCAGGCCATAAACGACAACTGTGCGCAGCGGCGCGGCGGCTTGCCGCTGCGCCCGTCTTTCTTCACGCGCTCCCTCTGCATATCGCGCTTGCTATTTTCCGGAATCTATTTATAATGAAAACATAATGTTCAACCCCAGCACACGCGACGGAGGTTGTCTCGACATGTTTCAACTGATGCTTTTTGCGGTCATTTACGGGATCATGATGTTCATCTGGAGCTTCGTGTACCTCAATAAGAGCCGCGATAAGGTCAATCAGTCGTTTTTGTGGTTTCTAAGCATCATCTTGCTATGGATGGTTCTAAGCGTCAGCAATGATTACCGTGACAACTCCCCCATCGGCCTTCTGGTCAAGACGGTATACTGGCTTTGCATGATGAACATGTCCGTTTTTTTTTTGTTTTTCATCTACCGCCTCATCAAACGCGAGCTTGACCCGCTGTTTTATCTGATGGTCGCGCTGAACACGGGCACCATCATCTCGCGCTACTTCTTCCCCATCGACTATGCGGACCCCACCTTCTGGCGGTTGGATCTGCCCGTTGTCGCCCCGGCGATGAGCGCCATCTTCAGCATGCCCGCGCTCGTGGCGCTCTACCTGGTGGTGCGCCAGTTCCTGCGCACACAGGACGCCCGCCAGCGCGTGCAATTGCGTTACTTCTTCATCGGCATCGGGCTGGCGCTGGCGGTCAGCGTCGTGTCCGAATACCTGTTGCCCACGGTGTTTCGCATCAACACGCAGCTGTATCTGATGCATGTGGCCATCCTTATTTTTGTGATCTTCACCTTTGCCTCCATCATGAAGTTCCGTTTTTTGAACATCCAGAGCGATTACATCTTTCGCAAGCTGTTTTTGAACGCAAATGAAGGCATCATTGTCATGAACCGCAACCAGCGCATCATCAGTATCAACAACATGGCCCGCGAGGTGCTGCGCGACCGGGGGCTGGATTCGGGCGACAGTATCACCGATTATATCGCGGCGTACAGCTTCGCCACCGACTACAAGCAGCACGAGTTCTGCGTGCCCATCCGCGGCGAGGACGTGTATCTGTCGGTCACGCAGTACCCCATCGATACCGCCGCGCCCGATTCGGTCAAGCTGCTGACAATCACCGACATCACCGACCGAAAGCTGCGCCAGCGCCGCGAGAAGGAGATACTGATCGAGCAATCATCCGTCGACCAGCTTACGGGGCTGTTCAACAAACAGTATTTCGTGGATAAGTACTACGGCGGCCACCATTCGTTTGATGGGGCGACGCTGTCGCTGCTGTTCATCGACGTGGACAACTTCAAGGCCATCAACGACCGCTATGGCCACCTTACAGGCGACCAGTTGCTAAAGACGCTGGCGCAGTGCATCCGCGCTATCATGCGTCAGCACACGGACATCATCCGGTTCGGCGGCGACGAGTTCATTGTCATTTTGGAGGATACGCGCGTGGAGGACGCCTACGCGGTCGCAGAGCGCATCCGGCTTTGCGTGAACGACCCCACACTCAGCGATATAGCGCCCGACCTGCCAGTGTCGCTTAGCATCGGCCTCATCGAGGGCAAAGCGCCCGTGAACGACTTGCTAATGAAGGCGGACATGGCCATGTACCGCTCCAAGAGCCGTGGCAAGAACACGACGACAATCTTCTACGAGAACCATGGCGACGTGTTGTACCGCATGAAGGTGTAGTACGCGCAACAAACTGCGGCTGCGAAAAGCCCCCGAAGCGTTCTTCGGGGGCTTTTCGCAGCCGTTGCGCCATCAGGCCAGCAGCAAAATTACCAACGGTATGGACGCCATCGACAGGATGGTGGTGATGAACACACCCAGCGCTATGGTGCCCGGTTGCCTGCCCGTGCCGTGCTGCTCGCCGACCATCGCGCACAGCGTGGCGGAGGGCATCGCTAGGCTCGCGGTGATGACACCCACCAGCATCGGGTCCTGAAACAACAGACGCGCAACGGCAAAACCGGCCGCGGGCATGACCAGCAGCTTGAGCAGCGCCACAAGGTAGAGTTTCTTCTCGCGGAACAGGTCGCCAAACGTAAAGGCAGCCATCATGCTGCCGACTACCATCATCGACAGCGGCGTCGTCAGCCCGCCAATGAAGCCCAACGCATTTACGACAAACGTTGGCAGTGCAAGCCGCGTGAAGTAGATCACCACCGACAGGATGCCCCCCAAAAATCCGGGCGACACCGCCACCCTGAGCAAGGAGCGCGCGCCGGCATCGGCATTCCTGCCGCGCAGCAGCCATACCCCATAGGTGAAGATCAGCAGCGGAAAGGGCAAATTCAGGATGTTCAGATAAAACACGGCCTGCTCGCCGTACATCGACTGGATGACCGGCAGCCCCATGAAGATCACGTTGCCAAACACCAAAAGCATCTGGTAAACGCCCTGCAAATCGCGCGCGGGGCGGATCAGCAGCACCACGCCGTAGACCAGCAGCATCAGCAGCACATACATCACCGCACCGAAGCCCAGCAGCTTGACGACTTCCGCGTTAACCTCATGCTGCCCTGCTACGGCGTAGATCGCCAGCGCGGGGCTGGTCACGTTCACGATCATGCCGGAGAGGCTCTTGTTGGTATCGGCATTGATGATGCGCGCTTTATTCAGAATATAGCCCAGCAGCATGGCCAGCCCCAGGCGAAACAGCGTATCGAAAACCTGCGCATAACTCACGGGCGCATCAGCCCTCCATCTTCATTTCGCATCGGGGCTATTCCTCCCCCAGTTGCTCGATATGCTCGCGCAGCCGCTCCGCCGAGGCATGAAGCAGCGCCAGCTCGTCCGCCTGCAGGTTGAACTCGCCGATTTCCTGCACGCCGTGGCGGTTGAGCATCGCGGGCACGCCGAGGTATACGCCGTGGATGCCGTATTCCCCATCCAGATAGGCGGATACGGGATAGATTTTGTTTTCGTCGCGCAAGATGGCCGTAACGATGCCTGTGACCGCGCTGGCGATGCCGTACTGCGTGTTGCCCTTGACCTTGAGCACCTCGGTGCCCGCCCCGCGCGTGCGGCGCACCAACTCGCCAAGGTCCACGCCCGCATAACGGGCGCCGTTGTCGCGGATCACCTCGTCAAAGGGTTTGCCGCCCGCGCGCACGTGGCTCCATGGCACCATCATCGATTCGCCGTGCTCGCCCATCACATACGCGTCGATGCTGCGGGGGTCCATGTCCATGATCTGGCCGATGATCTGCTTTAAGCGAGCCGTTTCCAGTATGGTGCCCGTGCCAATGACCCGCGATTTGGGAAATCCCGACAGTTCCCGCACCAGCCAGGTCATCACATCCACGGGGTTGGACACAACGATAAAAATGCCGTCAAACCCGCTCTGCACAACCGGCGGGATGATGGCGCGCATGATGGCGGCGGACTTGTGCAGCATCTGCATACGGCTGTTCTCTCCGCTGAAGGGCGCGGAAGCGGTCACCACCACGATGTCCGCATCGGCGCAGCGGTTCAGGTCACCCAGTGTAAGGCGCACGTTGCGGCTCTGAAAATCCATGCTGTGCTGCATGTCCCATATCTCGCCCAGCGCTTTGTCGCGGTTGATGTCGATCAGCGCCACTTCGGCGGCGACGCCCTTGACCACCAAACTGAACGCTGTCGTGGAGCCGACCGCCCCCGCCCCGATGATGACGACCTTGGTCACGTTGCTCTTCATCCGTGGAAACCCTCCCGTTTGCTTGCGATCGTTCGAGCGCCGCCCGTGCGGAAGCTTGCACTCCGGCATGGCACGCTCAAGCCATTATAACGGGAAAGGCGCGCCTGCGCAATGCACAGGCGCGTGAAATCGACGCGCGGGGAACGTCGCCATTAAGCGACTTTTACGTAGAAAAGCAATTGGCAGGTCGCCTTCGCGCCATTGTCAATGGCGCACATCGGGCTATGGAGCCCATTGAGCGCCGCGCGCACAGCCAGTGTCAACAGCAGCGCGGCCATGCACGGCCATCGCCGCCACCAGTGTGGCATTCTGCAGTGACTGCATTCAGCCTGCGCAAATCTCCTTGTGTTGTGCAACCGTCACTTCCACCTCGCAGGCGTCGCTGTCCATCAATGTATGCCTGACGGTAAAAGTATTGCGCCCGTCCAGATTGCGCACCATTGCCGCCATGGGGTCAAGGCACCAGCCCTGGCAGGGGTTCGCGCCGCCCATCCGCTTGCTGAGCGCGCACAGCTTGCAGGCGCTGGCCTTGGCAGTGAAGCCGGTCTGCGTCGCCTGCACCTGCCAGTTGGCGCAGCCAAACACATCCGCAAGCACGGTGAGTACGGCGGTGGGCTCCGTAATGCCAAACATGGCAAGCATGGCGGCTGCGGTTTGCTCCTGCCGTGCGGCTTTGGCGGCTACCACGGCGTCCAGCGTGCCTTGTTTGGCGTAGGTGTTCACGGTCTCGGCCAGCGCGGCGGCATATGTGTTTTGCAGGACGGCCAGTTTCTGCGCGGTTTCCATACGCATGCTCCTTTTGCTCTTATCAAGTGTGCGGCACGGGGGTTTTCAGCGCAGGTGCCAGCACGTAGGTGATTTCTTCGCGCACCTGTGGTTCGCTCGCCGCCCGGCGCTTGACCACGATGCCCTCCACAAGGTTTTCCAGCAGGTGGATCAACGTGCGAACGACGGTCTGCGAATCGGCATCGTCGCGCAGATACGGCCCGAGCAGCGCAATGTGCCGGGGCAAAATGCTCTGCTCCCATTCACTCATGCGCGCCTGCAGGGCTTCATCGCCGTCGAAATGCAGGTACACCTTGATGCCCAGGCGGTACACCATGCGGTCATGCTCGCTCAGGTTCATCAGGCGGCAAACGAACCGGGTGTAGAGGGTGACCGGGTCGGACATGCGCGCGTCCTCCGCCTGCCTGTTCAGCAGCGCGAAGTAATCCGTTTCGATGATCTCCGTAAACAGCTCGTGTTTATTTCGGTAATAATAGTACACCATGGGCAGCGAGCAGGACACGTCCGCGGCGATGTTGCGGATGGTCGCCCCCGCAAAGCCGTAGCGGTCGAAGTGCTCTACCGCCACCCGCTTGATGCGCTCCCGCAACGCTTGATCGGTCAACGCATTCACTCCTTCATACTTAACGTTCGTTATTATTCTACGCCATCATTCGACAGAAATCAAGTGCAAATTTCAGCATCAACCGTCCGGTTCTCGCCGCAATACGTAGTAAACCGCATGCGTCATAAATGGCGAGCGGTTTTGGTCTGTGGCAAGAAGCGGAGGCGATGGCGTAGCCGCCATATGCCCAGCCTTCGCAACGAAAGTCAGAGGCCAAAGTGCCGCGACATAGAAGCGATAAGGTTTTGAAATGGTATAAATCCCCGGTGGTCAGAATGCGCATACTGCGATAGATCAAACTTGTTTTACCCTTACGGAGCTGCAAGGCAAGCCATGACGTCGCCCGCAAAGAACCGCGTCAGGCGCGCGCCAACTCGCGCACGGCAAGGATTGCTGCGTCCACCTCCCGCGCGGTATTGCGCCAGCTGAAGCTGAAGCGCACTGCGCCCTGCCCCTGAGTATGCAGCGCGCGGTGCATCCGCGGCGCGCAGTGAGCGCCGGGGCGCGTGGCAATGCCGTATATCTCGCTCAGTTCGTCCGCAACGGCGGCGGAATCCATGTCGTGGATATTCAGGGCCACGATTGGCGCGCGCGGACCGGAGCCGAACTCCCCGTACACCCGCACGCCGTTCACACTATGCACTCCTTCATAAAAGCGGTGCACCAGCGCATCCTCCGCCCGCATGATGGACGGCAAGCCCTGCGCTGCGACGATGTCCAATGCCGCCGATAGCCCCGCGATGCCGTGCCCATTCAGCGTGCCCGCTTCCAGCCGTTCCGGATACGCCGCCGGATGCTCTTCATCATAGGAATGGAAACCCGCGCCGCCAACCTTCCACGGTCTGATCTCCACCCCTTCCCGCACGCAGAGCCCGCCGGTGCCCTGCGGGCCCAGCAGGGCCTTGTGCCCGGTGAAGCAAAGGATATCGATGCCCATGGTCGCCATGTCAACGGGCAGCGACCCCGCCGTTTGCGCAGCGTCGACAATCAGCAGCAGGCCGTGCGCGCGCGCAAACTTGCCAACACGCGCCACATCGACGGTGTTGCCCGTCAGGTTGGACGCGTGCGTAACCACCATCGCGCGTGTTTCGGGCCGAATCAGGCGGTCAAAATCATCAACGGCAACATTGCCCAGCCCGTCCGCCTCAGCAAAGCTCACGGCAATCCGCCGCTGCGCTTGCATACGGTACAGCGGGCGCAGCACGCTGTTGTGCTCCAGATCGGTCGATATCACGTGGCTCCCGTCCGGTATGGCCCCGTCGATGGCGATGTTTAGCGCTTCGGTGGCATTGGCGGTAAATGCGACGTGATCCGCCCGCGTGCAGCCCAACAATTGGGCCAGTTTGACGCGCGTCTCATACACGACGCGCGCCGCCTGCATGGCCCCGCCGTGCGCGCCGCGCCCCGCGTTGCCGTGGGTCTGCATTGCCTCGGCCACCGCCCGTATCACCTCCGGCGGCTTGGGCATCGTGGTGGCCGCGTTGTCCAGATAGATCATCAGCGGTTCCTTTCCATGTAGACGTAAAGAGAATGTAAGGCCGTGCGCGTGACTTGCGCGCATGCAAGCGCTTCGGGTTATACCGCACCGCGGCGCGTTCTCATCGTTCAAGGTGTACTTCCGCTAGAAACGAAGCCCGTCTGACAGTCGCGCATAGCTGGCATCACTGGCGGCTCGTCGCACGTTGCATGAGCAGCACACGCCCCGCACTGGATGCCGCCGCAAGCGAACGTGCCGTGCAAGGCTCTCGGGAGCAATCACAAATCCAATTCGACCATCGTTGCCCAACGCAAACCCGCTTCCGTCCAGGCAGCCAGCAGGCGTTCGCGCTGCTGTGGCAACGCTTTCCACGCTAAACCGCACCCCGCCGTGATAGCCAGGGGCACGGGGATCATCCGGCCTGGCAACCCCTGCAACTGGCAGAAGCGTTCCGCTGCCAGCGCCTCCGTCGTCATCGAAAAGGTGACCACAAGCGCACGCTGTTTCTCACGCATGGCGCTGCGCCCGCCTCACGGCTTCACGAGCAGGTCGGCCTGCGTCATATGCTCGGCAATGGCATACATATTGGTGACGTTGCCCACACGCAGTTTGTCCGTCATACCGTAGAAGTTGAGGCAGGTGCCGCAGGTGAGGATCTCCGCGCCCCGCGTTTCGAGCGTTCGGATATCCTCCAGCGATAACGATGCCTCACAGGTCAATGCTGCGCCGCCGTTATAAAACAGCACCGCATCCGGCACGGCTTCCTGCTGGCTGAGCGCGTAAAGAAACCCTTTGAGCAGCGCTTTGCCCAACTCGTCGCCGCCGATGCCCATCACAGCCGCTCCAACGGCCACCACCACCTTGCGTTGCGCCGTGCTTGGCGAGGCCGCCTCGCATGCCACCACCTCATCCTCCGCCGGTGCCTGCGCACCGTCGCCTATGGTCAGCGTGACCAGAAAACGGCTTGGGGCCTGTTGTTCCCACTGGACGCCATAGCTTTTCTGCGCGGCCATCTTGGCCAGGTTTTGAACGGCGATCTCGTTATCCACCAGCGTTTGCACCACGCCTGGGCCGCTGAGCTCACGGATAGCGTTGCGGGTTTTGACAACGGGCACCGGGCAGGCGTCGCCCATCGCGTTTACCAGTATCATACGGTTTCCCTCCCTGCGGTCGCGTTTTGGGTAACGAGTATCTCCGTCTCACACTGCGGCACGATCTCCCCCACCACCGCCGCCGGAAGCCCGGCGCTGCGCAAGTTGCGCAACAGTTGCGGCGCATCGGCCTGCGACAGGGCGATCAGCAGTCCGCCGGAGGTTTGCGGGTCATACAGCACCTCCTGCATTGCAAAGGAAACCTCTTCCATACGGATGAACGGCGCCGCATAATTGCGGTTGCGCTGGCCTGCAGCAGTCATCAGAAATTCGTCCGCGTAGGCAAGCGCTTCTGGAAACACCGGCACACGGTGCGCATCGATCCGGCAAGATGCCTTCCCGTCCATCATCTCATGCAGATGGCCCAAAAAGCCGAAGCCGGTCACATCGGTGCAGGCATGGATTTCAAAGGGCTTGCAGCACGCCGCCGCACTGCGGTTGAGCAGCGTCATGGATGCGACGGCGGCTTCCATGGCCGCTGCGGAAGCAGCCTGCACACGGTTAGCCGAACAGATGATGCCCACCCCCAGCCGTTTGGTCAGGATGAGCGCGTCGCCCGGCCTGCCCCCGTTGTTGGGATACATGCGGGCTGGGTGCACCAGCCCCATGACGGAGAGCCCGTACTTGACGTCCACATCCGCAATCGAATGGCCGCCCACCAGCAGCCCGCCCGCCTCCATGACTTTTTCAGCACCGCCGCGCAGGATCTCGCCCAGCACGTTTAGGTCCATCGCTTCCGGAAAGCAAACGATGTTCAGCGCGGTCTTGACTTCGCCGCCCATGGCGTAGATGTCGCTGAGCGCGTTGGCGGCGGCGATCTGCCCGAATGTGTAGGGGTCGTCCACCATCGGCGGGAAAAAATCCAGCGTTTGTACGGTGGCCAGATCGTCCGTCAGCCGATAGACCGCCGCATCGTCCTTGCTGTCAAAGCCGATCAGCAGGTACGGGTCGGCCGGGCCCTTGGGCAACTGCTGTAAAATGCGGCTGAGCACCCCGGCGCCCAGCTTGGCCGTACACCCCCCGCCCTTGCAAAACACGAATGGCTCCGGCATAAAACACACCTCCAGACATGTTTGATTTGCATGGGTATTCTTCGATGAGGATAACGCTGTTCTCCTGCCTGGGCGCACAGAAAGGCAACGGCCGTGTTTCGCATGCGATTGGCGGTTGACTTTTTTCCCTTCTTATCATAGTATAAACAGCGGGAATGAAGTACTCCCGTAGCGTAAGCTAAAAGCGCATGATTGCTGATGACTTCTACATGCAGAATGTAGAAGTCATCTATTTTTTATGGCAGGAGATGATGCGATCACAACAGGCTCGAACTTGGACACTCTTTGCCGTCGGCTGTTCCATCCGGATTGACGGTTTACATTTGTTTGCTGCGTTAGGCGTTAAGCGTCATCGGCACCTGTGGGGTATCCAGATCGTAGATCATGCTACGGCAGGAATTTGCATACAGGATGTGACCGCGAGAAATATCGGACGCTACTCCCCCGTATGAGCCTGTACAACAGCAAGGCTTTGAGCCGTCTGCTTTACGACACGTACCGCTTCAGGAACCGCCTTAAGGACGCGATGTGGTTTCATGCTTGGCCGGGTTGGCCGGTTGCCCCCAATATGAACCGAGAGGATGGTTTTCTTGTTGCTTAGCTTCGCGCTCATCTTACTGATTGGGTTTACCCTTAGCGGCATTTTTCAAAAGTTGCGCTTGCCCGGATTGTTGGGCATGTTGATTGCCGGTGTTGTTTTAGGCCCACATGCCCTGAACCTGATTGATCCCTCCATTATGAATGCTTCAACCGATTTGCGTGAGATAGCGCTGATCGTCATTCTGGCACGCGCGGGTCTATCTCTGGATATCAAGGACCTGAAGCGTGTTGGCCGTCCGGCTGTCCTCATGAGTTTTGTCCCGGCAACGTTTGAAATCGTTGGCGCCGTGTTGTTGGCGCCTCCTCTTCTAGGCGTAACCGTGATTGAGGCGGCTATTATGGGCGCGATGCTTGCGGCCGTGTCGCCCGCTATCATTGTCCCCAAGATGCTCACGCTCATGGAAAAGGGGTATGGGACGCAAAAGAGCATCCCACAGCTGGTCATGGCAGGCGCATCGGCGGACGATATTTATGCGATTGTACTGTTTACATCGTTCATCGGCGTGGCGAAAGGCGAATCATTCAGCGTGTCAAGCCTGCTGAACATCCCCATTTCCATCCTGACCGGCTTTGCTGTCGGCATTGGCGTAGGGTTCGTGCTTGTTCAGGTATTTCGCAAAATCCATATGCGCGACACCGTTAAGATTCTGTTGATTCTTGGTATCTCCTTCCTGTTTGTTGGCTTTGAAGACGCAATAACCACGGTGATTCCATTCTCTGGGCTGCTTGCGGTTATGGCGCTCAGCGGAACGGTGCTCAAGATGCAGGAAGTCGTTGCTAAGCGGATATCCGGCAAGTTTTCCAAAGTTTGGGTGGCGGCGGAACTGATACTGTTCGTGCTTGTAGGCGCTGCGGTTGATATCAGGTATATCTATTCGGCTGGCCTGGCGGCTGTTTTGGTCATTCTGGGCGCGTTGCTGTTCAGGGCCGTTGGTGTATACATAAGCCTGATCAAATCAGGCTTAACCGCGAAGGAAGCGCTCTTTTGCAACATTGCCTATCTCCCCAAAGCAACCGTGCAGGCGGCGGTGGGCGCAATTCCGTTGGCGGCCGGGATTGCCGGCGGCAACGTTATCCTGAGCGTTGCCGTGCTGTCCATCCTGTTTACCGCACCGCTCGGCGCAATCGGTATCGATTTAACCTATCAACGGCTGCTCAAGCGCGAAAAGCGTTGAGCAGGGTTTCTTCCCCAAGCATCCATAACGGATAGCAACCTTACCAGCACCTGTTTGACGGCTTGAAATCACGGGGTCTGCCGATGTTATCGCCGGTTGTTAGGACGCGAAAACGGGATTTGACTGCGGCGATTCGGGCAACCCGGGTCAGCGCATCGCGGCTACGGCGCAAGTTGCACTACATGCGTAACATTCATACCCGCATCTCGCACCACGACAGGTGGAATTCGTACGTCAGCGCAAGGCTCATTGACTTGCCCTTCCACGGAGGGGGCAAGGGCGCGGGCTGCGCACAGGCATGAAGCCGTGCATCAGGCCCTTTGCTCCGGTCACCCTTTCCCCCGCTTTTCACGGTACGCACGCGGTGAAAGCCCAAAATACTGCCCGAACACATGCGTAAAGTGCTTCGCAGCGGGAAAGCCCACAGCCTCGCCTACCGCGTGCACTTTGGCGGATGGGTCTGCAAGCAACCGCCGCGCCGCGTCCTCCATGCGCAGCATCAGCAGGTGTTGCGAGTAGCTGCGTCCCATCTCACGGTGAAACAACGCGCTCAGGTACGCGGGCGTCACGTGCAGATGTTCCGCAAGCGCAGCGAGGCTCAGCGGCTCGGCAAAATGCAGGCGAAGGTAATCCGCCGCCTGCTGCGTCAGGCTGCCTGCATGCTCCCCTGTACCGCCGCACGAAAACAGTGCGGCAAGCGCCGAGGCAAACAGCGGACGGATATCCGGCGATGGCATATCGGTATCGCACGTTGCGCCAGCCTTCTGCGGCGTGCCTGCATGTGTGGGCTCCGCAGGCTGTAGGCGCAGCAAGGCTGTCTCAAACCCTCGCTCGCCGGCGGCGCATTGCCAGATCACCGAGCATGCTACGCTGTGGCGCTGCTCTGCGGGAAAATCCAGAAGGGCCGCAACCAGCGCTGTGCGGCGTTCCTCCCGCAGCGCGCCTGCTGCCAACGCCGCGTTCAACTCGTTTTGCATGGCGTCCAGCCGCGCCTGTGCCTGTCGGTGCAGGTTCATCGGCCGGTCGGAAAGTACCGGCTCGCCCAGCGCTAACGCGAGGCGAAGGGCGGCCATCCCTCGGGCCAGCGAGGCGCGCGGGCTTGCCATATCCAGCGCGGTATAACCGCAATGTATCGGCAGCGGCCCCATGCGACCAACTAGCCTTCCCGCCGCGGCACGGCACGCGGTTTCCACCAACAGCGCATCGTCTGCGGGGCACAGCACCAGCGATACGCCCTTCCCATCGCTGCACGCAAGCGCAAAACCGGTCTGCATTTCGCCAAGTAAAGCCTGTGCCGCTTCTGCCCGCGCGTCCCTGTCAACGGCGTACGCAGGCGCGAGGGCCAGCAGCCCGCAGGGCTTTCCGTTCAGTTTTTGCAGGAGGGCGGCCAGCGCAGCCTCTTCGCCGGTGAGCGCAGCCAACAGCCCCGTTTCACCCTCCGTGGCACGCCTGCGCGTCGCCAGCGTAGCCATCCCGTCCAGCGCGGCGGCCAGCTCCACCTCGTTCAGGGGCTTGAGCAGGTAGTCAAACACATTCAGGCGCACAGCAGCGCGCGCATAGTCAAACGCATCGTAGCCGGAGATGATCAGGATGGGCAGCTCCGCGTCCACACGGCGGATGTAGCGCGCCAGCTCCAGCCCGTCCATGCCGGGCATACGAATATCCGTGACCACCGCGTCAAAACGCTCGTGCGCCATACGCTCCACGGCTTCCATACCATCCGCGGCGGTTATGACGCTTCCCCACGCAGGGCTCAGTTCCGTCAGCTTTGCGGCGAGGTACTCCCGCATCAGGCCCTCATCCTCAACGATCAACGCCCTAAGCATGTGCTTCCCCCTCCAGCGGCAGGCGAAGTGTGACGGTCGTGCCCGCGCCCGCCCATGAATCGACACTCAGGCCATACGCATCGCCATACTTAAGGCGCACGCGCCGCGCGATGTTTGTAAGCCCCACGCCGCCCGCCTCCACACCCTCCGGCTCCACGGTGGGCGCGGCCAGCGCTTCGCGGATGCCCGCGAGCGTCTTATCGTCCATGCCAACGCCGTTGTCCGTTACGGTCAGTTGCAGCGCTCCCTGCGAATTGCAAATCGAAACGTCAATGCGCGTTTGCCCTCGCTTCGGTTCGCAGCCGTGCACCAGCGCGTTTTCCACCAGCGGCTGCACGGTCAGCGCGGGCACGCGGTATGCCTCCCATGCGGATGCGTCCGGCAGGGTATAGGTCAGGTTTTGGTAACGCTTCTGCTGCAAGGTCAGGTAGCTTTCGACGATTTTCATCTCCGCCCGCAGGGTGATCTCGCGCCCCGCGTTCACCATCCCGCGCAGCAGCGTCGCCAGCATGTCGATGCACTGCACGGCCTCGTCGCCCCGGCCCGTTTTGATCAACAGATGAATGGTGTTGAGGGCGTTAAAGAGAAAATGCGGGCGGATCTGGTTGCAAAGCGCCGCGTACTGCGCCTCTTTTTCCAGATACCGCGCCTCGTACACCTGCCGCGTGAGCAGGTTGTTACGCTCGACCTCCGTCTTGATCTGCACCAGCATATCGTTGAACGAGCGGGCAAGGTAGGCCAGCTCGTCGCGGCCTTCGACGGTCGCGCGCACGCTCAGGTCGCCCGCCTGCGCCGCCTGCATCAGCCCCGTGATACGCAAAATGGGCTTCAAAAACTGCCGCACCAGCGGCACCGTGACCAGCACGCCCAGCGCCGCGCACAGCACAGCCAGCAGGTACGCCTTGTTGCGCGCCTGCGTGGCCGCCAGAGTGAGCGTCTGCATGGCGCGCACGTCGATGATGCGCCAATCCGTCACGTTCAGGGCCTGCGTGCTCACCAAAAAGTCCATGCCCGACAGCCGCAGGGTGAAAACGCCGCCCTCCGCCCGCCCCGCAAGCGCCGCCATTACGGCATCCAGCGCCCCCGCCTGCTCCGTATGGTCGTTCACATAGATTTCGCTTCCGGCGCTGTCCACAATGTACAGAGCGCTGCCTACGCCTGTGCCCGCGCGGTCGCACACCGTTTTGATGCCGTTGTAATTCGCATCCACGCGGATCACGCCCAGCACCTTGCCGCTGTCACGCGTGCTGTTGATGCGCTGTGCGATGGAGAATACCGAGAGCACGGTTCTGCCCTGCGCCTCGGTATGCGCGGGCACGAACACCGCGCCCGCGCTGGCCAGCGCCTGCACATACCAACTTTCGGCTTCAAAATCAGCGGGGATGTCCGCCTCATAGCGTGTTTTGCTGCTGGAAAACACCTCGTCGCTCACGATGTGCGCGCGCAAAATGTCACTGCGCGGCAGGGTCATCACCTCGGTCAGGTAATCCTCGACCATCCGGCGCTTGGCAAGCTTTGCTGCCGCGGTTGCGGGCGCAAGCTCAAGCTGCTCCATCACGCGCTTATTATAGTAGGGCGACAGGCACAGGCGGAACAGCTCGCCAAGGTAGGTGTCCACGTTGATGCCCAACTGGAGCAGCAGCTGCCGTGTGTTTTGCGTGCTCTGTGCCACCAGATCGGCGCTGTAGTTTTCATAGGTGAGCACAGTTACCGCCAGCACCGACAGCAAAATCAGCGCTGAGATCATGGCCAGCAGCTTGCCCTTTACGCTCCGTTTCACACGACCACCGCCTTTGTCCCATTATAGCCCGAGCCATTTTGCTTTGCAACGGCAGCGAGCCGCCACCGTAAAAACACGACCCAAAAGCATAAAACTGCGGTATTCCGCTTTGCGAAAGGCGGGTTATAATGGAATCATCAAAAGCCGCCCCCGCGAGGGACGGCCCTATACGAAGGAGGCGCATCCATGAAAAAGGCGTTGGCATTTGTACTGGCACTGGCGCTGTGCATCACCACGTTCGCAGCCCTGGCCGAAACCAAGGTGAACTTCTTCACCGGCAAAATCCAGACCATCGACCTATTAAACAGCATCATCGACGAGTTTAACGCCCAAAACCCGGGCATCGTGGTGGAGCAGGAGTACCAGAACGACGCAAGCTCCATTATCAAGGTGAAGTTCGCCAGCGGCGAGGTGCCCGATGTGATGACCACCTACGAGCAGGAGTTTGTCGACCAAAGCAAGTACCTGGACCTTGGCGACATGAGCGCCTGGTGGGACAGACTCATCCCCTCCATGCAGGAAAGCTGCACGGATCTGAAGACCAGCAAGCAGTTCCGTGTCTGCACCAACGTGACCATGGCAGGCTTCTTCTACAACAAAGAGATCTTCGCCGAGCTGGGCCTGACACCCGCCCTTACGTGGGAGGATTTTGTCGGGAATCTGGAAGCCATCAAGGCCGCCAAGCCGGATGTGACGCCGTGGTTTATCTTTGGTAAAGAGGCGTGGCATCTGGGCCACCTGATCGAGTTCATCCCCCACGGCTACGTAAAGCAGACACTCGGCGCGCTGGACGCGAAGACCGCCATGCTGAATAACGACAGCGCGAAGCTGAACTTCGGCGCGGCGGACGGCGCGATGGCCGTGTTCGCCCAGAACCTGCTGGACCTGCAAACCAAGGGCCTCATCAACGAAGACGTGCTGACCGCCACCAGCGACAACTGCGTGCAGGCCTTCGTGACCGGCAAGGCCGCGATGTTCTCCAACGGCATGTGGGCCCTCAGCGGCCTGCTGGAAGCCAACCCCGACATGGCGGACAAGATCGGCTTCGCGCCCTATCCCGCCTATATGCCCGGCAGCAAGCCTGTGGTGCTCAGCGCTGAGGACAGCGGCTATTCCATCAGCGCCACCAGCGCCAATGTGGACGCGGCCAAGGCGTTCCTCACCTTCCTGTTCAGCGCTGATAACCAGAAGAAGTACAGCGAAGCCCTCGGTTCCCCCAGCGCCTTCACCGATGTAGACGCAGCGTGGGCCCCGGCCGCCTTTGCCGCCGAAGTCAAAGCCGTGCTGGCCAGCGCCGTGAATATCGGCTTCACCAACGAGAAGCCCGCCGGCTTCAGCGGCGACGACGCGGGCCGCATGGTGCAGGATCTGCTGGCAGGCACCTACGACGCGCAGAGCTTCGCCACCGCCTATGAAAAGGCCTGGAACGAAGGCTTCTAAACCACCAAGTTCCTGTGGGAGGAAAAGGCGTCTGCCACGCGGGCGCCTTTTCCCATCCCTCACGCCCGCATCGCGCGGGCACAAACGCACAAAGGGTGATTGACGTATGCAAAGCAAAGCCGCCGCGGCTCGCGCGCCAAGGCTTTCCCTGCGGCGCGACAGGACGCAGTTCATGTCGCTGCCCGCGCTGCTCCTGTTCAGCCTGTTTTTTATCTACCCGCTGCTCTCGGGCATCGGCATGAGCCTGACCGACTGGGACGGCATGGGCACTGCGACGTTCGTCGGTCTGGACAACTTCAAGCGCTTTTTTCAGGATGCGCGCGCGATGGGCGATATCCGCACCACGCTGATTTTCGCGGCGGGCAGCGCGATCCTGTTAAACCTCATGGGGCTTGTGTATGCGCTGCTGATGGAAAGGCCCTTCCGGGGGCGTAGCACGGCGCGGGTGGTCATTTACCTGCCCGCGATCATCAGTCCGTTGATCATGGGCTACATCTGGTACTTTCTGCTCCAGCCCGGGCGCGGCTTCCTTTATTATGCGCTGGCGCGCTTCCAGATACCGCTTGGCAACTGGATGGGCGATTATGCCACCACCATGACTGTATTGATCCTTGTGAATGTTTGGCAGTACGCGGGCATGACGATGATCATCTACCTCGCGGGGCTCAACAATATATCCGCAGACCTGCGCGAAGCCGCCGTGATTGACGGCGCGGGGCCTTGGCAGCTGTTCACGCGCGTTACGCTGCCGCTGCTTATGCCCGCTATCCGCATCAACGTGGTTACCAACATCATCGGCTCGCTTTCGGTGTTCGACATAATCATGTCCCTGACCGAGGGCGGGCCGGGTTATGCCACCGAGAGCCTGAGCATCTACATCATGCGCATGTGCTACGGCAGCCGCACGGGCTATTCCACAGCGGTGGCGATGATCCTGTTCTTCATCATTCTGATGCCCGTGCTCATCTCCATGCGCCTGACGCGCGCGAGCGATTAGGAGGCGCATGAATATGAAACACCTGATGAAACCCCTGCGCGTCACAGCGCTTCTGCTCATCTGCCTGATGTGCCTGATTCCCTTCTATGTGCTGCTGGTGCTCTCGCTTAACGCCCCCAGCCGCGTGTTTTATGAGGGCAACCTGTTTGTGCCGACCTTTGCATGGAGCAACTATGCCGAGGCGTGGACGCGCAGCCGCGTGGGCACGGCCATGGTCAACTCCGCGGTGATCACCTTTGGCACGCTGGGGCTTACGGTGCTGCTGGGCGGCATGGCGGGCTACGCCATCGCGCGGCGCGCAACCCTGTATAATAAGGCTGTTTTCTCGCTGCTCATCGGCTGCATGATGATACCCGGCATCATCAACACAGTGCCGCTGTACACGCTCATGCGGCGCATCGACGCCATCAACACCCTGTGGGGCATGGTGCTGGTGTGCAGCACGCTGTGCCTGCCATCAGGCGTGTTCATCTATACCACGTTCATCCGCTCGCTGCCGCGCGAACTGGACGAGGCCGCCGAGGTGGACGGCTGCACCGGCGCGCGCGTCTACTTTCGCATCATCTTCCCCATTTTGAAGCCCGCCACCGCGAGTTTCGTGATTTTAAACGGCTTTGGCGTGTGGAACAACTACGCGCAGGCGGTGTTCTTCCTGCAATCGCGCGCCAAGCAGAACATCCCGCAGGCGCTGTCGGTGTTTTTTCAGCAGTTTGGCGGGGCCAAGTGGCACTTAATGAGCGCCACGGCGGTCATCGCCATCGTGCCGGTGGTCATCATCTTCCTGCTGTTTCAGCGGCAGTTTATCGAGGGGCTTACGGAAGGGGCGGTGAAGGGATGAGCTCGCTTGTTACGGAAAAGGGCCGTTACGAAACGGGCGAGCCCATCGCGCTGCGCCTGTCGCTGGACGGTACGGCCGCAGACCGCGCGGAGGTGGTTGTGACCCGTCTTCAACACCAGCTGTACCGCTTTCCCCTGTCGCTCACGGGTGATGAAACGCCCTTCTGCCTGCCGCCTGTTGCGGAAGGCGGCGCTTGCTTTGGCGTAACGGTGCTGCTCACGAATGGCGGCCAGGCGGCGGGGCGTGCCTCCACCGCCGTGAACGTGGGCGGCGCGGTGCTGCGCTACGGGTTCCTGAGCGATTTTCTGCCCGAGGGCGACGAAGACGTGGCCGCGCTGGCCAAGTACCACATCGACCATGTGCAGTTTTATGACTGGAGTTACCGGCACGACACGCTGGTGGCCGATACCGACGAATATGCCGATATGATGGGCAAGCGCGCCAGCCTGCCCGCCATCCGCGCCAAGATAGATGCTTGCCACGCGCGCGGGATGCGCTGCATGGCCTACGGCGCGGTGTATGCCGCCAGCCGCGCCTACCGCGACGCGCATCCGCAGCAGGGCCTCTACGCGGGTGGCGAAAGGCCGCTGGTGTTTATCGACACCTTTTACTACATGGACATCGAAAGCGCGTGGCGGGAACGCCTGTTTGACCAGTATGCGCAGGCCATGGCGCGCGTGGGTTTCGACGGTATCCACATGGACACCTACGGCGAGCCCAAGCGCGCGCTGGGGTATGACGGCACCCCCCGCGACTTGGGCGCGGCGCTGCCCGCGCTCATCCATGACGCGGACGCGGCTTTGCGAAAGCGCGGCCTTTCGCCACGGCTGATCTTCAACAACGTAGGCGCGTGGCCGGTGGAAGCGACCCGTTACATCCCACAGGCCGCGGTGTATATGGAGCTGTGGCCGCCGATGGAACACCTGCGCCACCTGCGGCAAGCCGCGCGTGTTGCCGCCGAGGTCGGCAAACCCGTGGTGTTGGCCGCCTACCCCGCCCCCTTCCGCACCGACACGCCGGAGCGTGCGCTGGTCGGGCAGTGCATTACATCGTTTGCCATCGCGCTGGCCGGGGCGACGCAGCTGTTTTTAGGCGAACGGGATGCGGTCACTACGCAGGGGTATTATGCGGATTACACCGCGCTGATGCCATGGCAGGCGGAACGCGTCAAGGCTTATCAGGATTTCTTCGTACGCTATCAGGAGCTGCTGTTTGACCGTACGCTAACCGATGTTTCCATGACCCACTTCGGGTGGGACAATCAGGAATACAGGTGCGATCAGCCCTGCTCCGTTGAGGGCGAGCCGGACATGCTGTGGCTTACCTTCCGCGAGAACGCAACGCGCAAGCTGGTGGGGCTCATCAACCTGCACGGTGTGGGTGACGACCGCTGGAACACCGGCAAAGAGCCGCCGACCCCGCAGGCGCATATCACCCTTCGCATGCTTTTGTTGCACCCCGTGCAAACCGCATGGTATGCCACGCCGGACAGTAACCTTGGCGAGGCCGTGGCGCTCCCCTGCGTTTGCACGCAGACCCCGCTGGGCGTAGAGGCTGCTGTAACCATTCCACAGCTGGAATGTTGCGGCCTGCTGTGGCTGGACGGGCAGTGATACTGTGCCAAACTGCCGAAGCGCGCAAGGCAAGCCGCAACGAAGGCCGCTCATCAGGATGTTACGCGCTTTGACTTATCCCGCCAAACGGACGCCTGTTCCAGCGTCCGTTTTCTTGCATTAACGGGTGAACTGGGCGCCCAACTGCCACGGAGAATGCGACGCAGTGTGCCGCATATAGCTTCCGCCACTCTTTCATCTCCAACACCCATTGCGCGGGGCAGGCTCTGCCCTTGGCAGGTGCCTGCCGTACGTTTGTTGCTGTGCGTATATCAAGCGTTGTGGTCGATGCCAAGTTTGATGAAGCAAACAAGGACATAGCGCAAGTTTTCTGACTGGTCAGCGCCAGTGTGATGCATGAAAGACAACATCCAGCCGGTACAGGCTGTCTATGAAATGAAGACCACCATCATGAATATGCCATTCGAAGAATAACACGACGCCGCAGCGTCGCTTGCGGGTGAGCACCACATACGCCCTAACGCGCTATCACAGCACTGATCTGTGCCGTCAGGTCGTTTTCCTGATCCGTGATCAGTATGCATTCACTGATGGGGAACGCCTTGCATAGCGTATTGCGCCCCACCTTGCTCGAGTCTGCCAGCACGTAGGTCGTCTGGGCGTTCGCCTTGACGATGCGTTTTTTGCTGGCTTCGCGCATATCGAAGGTGCTTACGCCGCCATGCAGCGATATGCCGCTGGCACCGATAAACGCGCGGTCAAAAAGCATCTCCCCCAACTGCCTGTCCGTCGTGGGCCCGCTGATGGACGCTATGGCTTTGTTCAGCTCGCCGCCGAGGAGGATCAGCGTGCCATGCAGCTTGTTTGCGTCGTTGAGGATATAAGTGTTGCTGGTGACGATCGTGATGTCCTTCTCGCGAAGGTAATGCGTCATCAGCGAGGTTGTGGTGCCGCTGTCGATATAGATGGTTTCACCGTCATGCACATATTCTGCCGCACATCGTGCGATGCGCTCTTTGATGTCAATGTTCATGCGTGCCTTTTCGGCGACGGGGAGCTCCACGTCCTCTGCGGTCGACAGCTTGACCGAGCCACCGCGGAGCATTTGCACTTGGCTGTCCTGCTGCATGGCCAGTATATCGCGGCGTATCGTGCTCATCGAGGAGGGCGAAAGCTGCTTTTGCAGGTCGTCCAGTGTCATGATTTCATTTTCGCACAGAAGGGCAAGGATCTTCTTTCTGCGAAGATAGGGAATCATCGTTCCTTCCGATACTGGCACAATGCTTCCTCCAAATCTGCGCAATGGACGGCAAACACCGCCGCAAAGACCTTGCAAGAATGGCATTATTATAGCAAGCCTTGTCAAATATAGCAAGCGGGTGCGCCTAAATAGGCGACTTCAGCAGCATGGCCAACGTGGGCATGGATGGCTGTGCGCCAACCGCCGACACGGTGATCGCGGCGGCCCGCGTGGCGAGCGCCGCCGCTTGAGCAAGCGTACAGCCCTCAAGCAGGCCATAGGCAAGCCCGCCGACGAAGGAATCCCCCGCGCCAGTCGTTTCAACCGCGTTCACGCTCAGGGCGGGTATCGTATCCGCACAGGCCTGGCCGGCAATCAGGCTACCCTTTGCACCCAAGGTGACGATCAGTTTGCCCCGCAATTGTGGCAGCAGCGCCTGCGCCGCCT
>Ga0351880_1084_pt1 | contig 25991 bp, 6 predicted proteins | sample BONcelFGM3001E13_FD_206766 | JGI IMG/M metagenome (GOLD analysis project Ga0351880, IMG submission 206766) | Enriched cells from coal bed in the Powder River Basin, Montana, United States - BONCAT cells FGM rep3 HSBNCT.FGM.300.1.E13 ...
AAAGGAAATTTTGGATGATGCTAATTGTTTATTCGATTGCATTCAGTGGTCTTTTTGCTCAAAACGTCGGATTAAATGGCGATGGAACACCTCCCGACCCATCAGCCCTGCTCGATGTAAAATCAACCACCAAGGGCTTTCTCGGTCCAAGAATGACCATGGCTCAACGCAATGCCATCGAAACGCCTGCAACAGGGCTATTGGTTTTTCAGACCGACAACAACCCGGGTTATTATGTATATGATGGAACATCCTGGTTTAATATTTCATCCCGGGCGTCAGGCCTGAGTACCGGAGAATTGCAATATTGGGATGGATCGGGCTGGATAGGCATTGAAGCTGGACAACCGGGCCAGTTTTTGCAGGTGAATTCTTCTGGCGTTCCACAATGGGCTGGAAATGAATTTGCTACTGTTGTCACCGGGCCTGTGTCATCCATCGGTTTTATGTCGGCAAAATGTGAAGGAGATGTAACAGATGATGGGGGCGACAGCGAAATTGACAGGGGATTTTGCTGGAGCACTTCCCCCGCGCCTACAATTGCTGACAGTAAAGTGTATAGCGGAACAGGGGAGGGTGTTTTCAATGAATATGCAACTCAACTCATTCCATCAATGCTCTATTACGTAAGAGCATTTGCGCGCAACGATGCTGGTGTCGCATACGGTGTAGAAGCATCATTTACAACATTAAATACACCAATTATAGGCGAGAGTTATCTGGGTGGCGTGCTTGCTTATGTGTTTCAAAGTGGCGATCCCGGCTATGTGGAAGGCGAGTTTCATGGCTTGATTGCTGCCCCAACCGATCAAAGTACGGGTGCGCCGTGGGGGTGTTCAGGAACAACCATTGGTGGCACCTCAAGCGCTCTTGGTGCCGGCCCGACAAACACAGTTGCTATAATGAATGGCTGCGCTACTGCAGGAATTGCGGCCCGTTTGTGTGGCGATTTGGAACTAAACGGCTATGATGACTGGTATCTGCCAAGTATAAATGAACTTACGAAACTTTTTAACAACCGTTTTGCAATTGGTGGATTTAACACTGTCAACGGAATTTATTGGGATTCACTAGAAGGTTCACCAACACAAGGACATGTAAAGGAGTTTTTTAGTAACAATATGTATTATCCACTAAAAACAGAGCTGTATCATGTAAGGGCAGTCAGGTCATTTTAATAAGAAGGTTTAGTACATAAAAATTACATTTCTATGCAGGCTATTTATAGTAGAGAAGATTTACAAATCCTACCTTTATGAAAATATTGTCTTTTGTGATTGTTATCAGTACATTTATATGTGCTGTTTACCTTGCCTTTCATTGCAAAGCCTTAAGACTTCACTATAAACTGGCTTAGAACTTAATTCACATCGTTCTTTTTAAATATTTTTCTTTTTTGTTTGATTTGTAAGTTATTAAGTGATATTTTTTTAAAAAATTGTTTTTTTAAAAGTTAAAACTAAGGGAGAAGTTTATTGTTCTTAGATACTTATTATTCAGTAATATAGATATAATTAGGGTCTGCTGAAAAAGTGATTATATGTTGAAGGTTAGTGAATTAAAGTTAATTTTGGACAAATAAATGCAAGGTATAATGACTAAGACCCAAAAAAAGCGTGCATTTGCTCCGCAATATGTAAGTCCAAAACAACTTGTTTTAGAAGGATTTGAGACCCCATTCGAACGAGCTTTAGACAAAACTAATCGTTGGGTTGTCTTATCCCATTTGATTCCTTGGGACGAAATCTGCTCGCTTTATTACAAAAGTGTTAAACAAAGTGCTACAGGACGTCCTGCGTTGAATCCACGGATAGTTCTTGGATCATTGATTATCAAACATCTATGTAATTTGGATGACAGAGAAGCTGTGGATTCAATTTCAGAAAATGTTTACATGCAATACTTTTTAGGGTATTCGAGTTTCACTAGTGAAGCTCCTTTTGATGCTTCTTTGTTTGTTGAATTCAGAAAACGGCTGGGCATCGATGCAGTAAATTCGATGAACGAAAAGATAGTCGAACTTAAAGCAAAATTATCCTCACAATCGGATACCGATAATTCAAGCAACGAAGATCAGGGTGAACAGCCACCAAATAAAGGAAAAATAATTTTTGATGCCACAGCATGTCCACAAGATATTGCCTATCCAACAGATTTGAATCTTTTGAATGATTCAAGAGAAAAATCAGAGCAACTGATTGATTTGCTTTATGATTCAGGCTTACATCAAACAAAACCTAGAACATACAGAAAAATAGCACGAAAAAGATATCTAAGAACAGCTCAAAAAAAGAACAAAACCAGAAAAGAAATCCGCAAAGCAGTTAGAGTGCAATTGGCTTATCTCAAGCGCAATCTTTCCTCCATTAATATCCTATTAGACTCATATTCAAGCATTCCACTCAAAGCACAAGAACTCAAATATCTAATGGTTATTCAAACACTTTATAACCAACAACAGCAAATGTATGACGCCAAAACGCATAGCATTGAAGATAGAATAGTAAGCATTCATCAGCCACATGTTCGCCCCATCGTTCGCGGCAAAAGTCAAGCAAAAGTTGAATTTGGATCAAAAATACATGTTTCACTCATTGATGGAATTTCATTCTTAGACGAATTAAGTTGGGATGCCTTTAATGAAGGCGGTCACCTGATGGCGTACGTTTACAAATACTTTGTTAGATTTGGATTTTACCCAAAAGAGCTTTTGGCAGATAAAATTTATTGCACCCGTGAAAACAGAGCGTCACTCAAATTACTAAACATCAAACTCATAGCCAAGCCATTAGGACGACCACCGGCAGTGTCAATTCACTTAAGTTCGGGAGAGCGTAATCCAATTGAAGGAAAATTTGGGCAAGCTAAAACAGGTTATGGATTAAACCGAATCAAAGCAAGGCTCAGAGGAACTTCAGAAACATGGATTGCCTGCATCATTTTGGTGCTCAACCTCGTCAAATTGGCGGGGGTGGCACTCCCATGTCTTATTGATAAATTGATGAATAGTTTTTCAGCAAAGTATTCGTTTGTAAGATTGATGAAAATTACAGACGATTATTTTAGTCAACTATTATATTCATCCAAATTACTGAATAGAAACTTGATTTAGATTAAAATGTAGCCTGAGTTTTTCAGCAGACCCTAATTAATAAAGTTTTCAAAGGGTTTGTGCCAGAACACTTAAGACCTTTTAATAAAGTGGAGATATGTAATGTGATTTTAATCATAAAATGAATTTATTCAAATGTCAAAAAAAATGCATAAATATTTTCTAAATATTATAAAAATGAAAAACTTATTTGCTTTAAAAAATTCATATCGATCTGTTTTAAGATTGGTTTTTATACTTCTGATCACCACTAGCGTATATCGTGTGACTGCTCAATGTGATCCACCAACGATAACAGGATTCTCAGCTTATGAAGGTTCAGTAAATACCTCAATACTCATCAATGGGAGTCATTTCAGCGCTGTTTTAACTGAAAATACTGTTTGGTTTGATGGAGTTAAGGCAGTTGTGACAGACGCAACAACATCAACGCTCACAGTTACAATACCTACCGGAGCTGGAAATCCTGTACGTGTTTATACCACTTGCGGAATGGCTCAAAGCATTGAATATTTCAATGTTGTCAGTTCAAGCCTTGGACCCCTCACTTCTGCCAGTTTTACCAGTCCAACAATATCTTATGGCTTTGCCATCAAAAATGGCAGTTATAATGGTATTGGGCTTCATTCGTTTACCAATCTGAAGTATGCTGATCTTGACGGGGATGGAAAACCTGATGCCTTGCTTGGCAGGATGGGCGTTTATGTTCAGCTTAATACTACCGTTACCCCTGGAACTATCAGCGAAGGAACAATAGTAGGTAATCAGGTGTATGGCGCAAGTTTTGAAACAAGGTATTACAATGGCAGCGGTCAGAACCTCGTTTACGAAATTCCGAACTACAATACGAACAATGCGCAGGAAGGTGATGTAGCTTATGGAGATATTAATGGGGATGGAAAACTTGATATTGCATCCTGTGTTTATCGTCCTGCAAATATTGACAGACTCGTTATTCACATAAACATTAGTACGCCGGGAACGATCTCTTTTTCAAGTTCTTCATGGGCTACCTCTGGCAAATGGGCCAGATGGGTGCGTTTGGCTGATTTTGATAATGATGGAAAACTTGATGCATTGGTTTCGACCAGTGGTGGCGGTGGCTGTGTTTTCCGAAATACTTCTGCAGGAGGTTCCGTATCTTTTGCTACCTTGCAGCAGCTCAGCCTGCTCGATGCTGAGTCTTATATCGAAGTAGCTGATTTGGATAAAGATGGAAAAGTTGATATAATGTGCCGGCAATGGCAAGGTGCTGTAAAAGTATTTCGAAACACATCGACAGGAGCGGGAAATATTAGTTTTTCTGCTGCCAATGTACTCAATATACACACAGGTGGAACCTGGCATTTTGCGGTGGATGATCTTGATGGTGATGGCAAGCTGGACATAGCAGCGCCTTGTGCTGATGGCAAAATTTCCATCCTCAGAAACACCTCCACATCAGGATCGTTATCATTTGATTCCTATCAAAACTTTACAACCAATGTGGCACTTGGAACAGGTTTTGTAAGCATTGGTAATCTTGATGGTGACGCTTTGCCCGACCTCGCATTTGTTCCAAATGGAGACTACAAATGCTTTGTGGCAAAAAATACAACATCTGGCTCAGCGATTTCTTTTGATGCACCAATAACACTCAATCCCACATCCACGTTGCCTCAATACACTGCAGGTGTGGCGATTGGCGACTTTGATGGTGACGGAGACAATGATGTGGCCACCATATCACAATATACCAATGGAATTAATTATTTCTCAAACGGCTATACCGGTAGTGTCACCTGGACCGGTGTCACAAACACTAATTGGAGCACACCTTCTAACTGGAGTCCTGCCGTGGTTCCTACTGCAAGCATTGATGCTGTTATACCTGATGGTTTAAGCAATTATCCTGTAGTTTCATCATCTACGAATGCTCAGGTAAAAAACTTAACAAATAATGCAACTTCTACAAAAAGGATTACTGTTGATGTCGGTGGCAAATTAACAGTGAATGGAACATACACAGCAGTCAACGGATCCGAAATAAAGGTACTTTCAAATAATTGATCGCTATTGCATAAGCACAATTTATAGTGGCTTGCTTTGTATTAGTCAATGACGTAAATCGCTGATTTATATGAATTTGATATCTCACTAAATCTAATAGATTGGTAGATGGAAGTTATTTTAAATGCTTTATACCAGATTTCTTACGTTTATCTTATCGTGAAATTTGGTTTAACAGCTTAATAATCGGACTCTTTCATAAGATAGCAACTTTGTTAAAAACAGATTATGAAGTGTTATGCTGGCTTGACTACCTATGTTTATTCTTTAACCTAAAGACTTTTTAATAAAACCCAACACATACGATTAGATTGAACAATTATCCGCCAGAAATGGAGAAATTGGGTCGTATTATTTGGTATTTGCTAGACATTGTATTCCTTCAAAGAATAGTTGTGTGAAAAATGTTTCTGAAGGTACTTGATACGGACTTGATACGGAGCAAGTGCGATCAAGCGTAGGAAGACCAAAAAAAGTCATAAAACGAAAATTTTACTATTTAAAACTTAATTGGAGGATGCTTTTGATGTAGCACAATCAAAAATAGGAATCAGATAGAGTCAGATATATAATCAAAAGGGCTGCATTTTTTGGATTAATCTCTATTGCTTTTTTAGCGAAGCAGTTATTATTTTCAATTTTTTTTCTCATTTCATGGATTCTAAAAGTTTTCCAATCTATCAAATCTTCAATCAATCTCGCAAAAGTATTCTCGGTGCTATTTTTTTGTGCTTAAAGCTCCTGAATTTCATATTTTGATTTTCTTTAAAAAATACGTATATATCACTATTTCAATGATATGAATTGTTTAAAAAATATCGATTTTACCATTAATATAAGTAATTAGATACCTGAATAGTAGATAATTATAGTTACTTATAAATACGTATAATATTAATTACTGCTTTTCTTTAAAAAATCTGTATAATACTGTATATCAATATATTAAATATATACGTTTTTTCTATGGATGATAGATGAGACTTGAGTAAATGCAGGTATAACATATTGTATATCAATTATATAAATGATAAGCAGAAGAAAATCCAATGATTTTTGATGACTAAAATTTTGCATTGCCCTATACCTATATAATATCTTCGCCGATAATTGATTTTATATCAATAAAAAGTGAAAAACACAAACAAAGCAAAATTTTAAAGATATGATAAGAGCAGAATCTAGTTTCGTAATTGTGATCGATAAAGATGTTCATCATGCTGGTGAAGTAAAAGCTTTTTTACTATCTGATGGTTTTAAGGTGAGGATTTCAAAGGATGTACCATCGTTGTTAAAGAGCAATATTCGAATACCTAATGTCATTGCTGTACTTTTTGATTATAACAATGATGATGATCAACTAAGCCAAAACCTTAAGGCATTAAAAGAACAATTTGGCACTGATACCCTTATGATTTTAATGCATGAATTCAGTGTTGAAGCTCTGAAGGCTGCAGTTGTAGCCGGTTTCAATGAGTTTCTTGCAAAGCCTGTTGGTAGGGATGAGCTTTACTCCTTGCTCAACCGGAAAAGAGCAGGATCCATTCCTAAGAAGATTTCTATGACAATAAAACTTGAAGCAACTTTTTTAGAAGAATAATTAATACAATCCCAAAATTCAACAATATCATTAATATGAAAAAGTTCTACCCAATTACTACACGAAATGGTTTTAGGTGGCAAAACATTTTGCTGGCTTTGCTTTTGATAATGAGCCAGAGCCTGTTTGCCCAGACCTACAGTCTTCCAATCGAAGGCAATGATGCTGTAAGATGTGGTGCTGGAGAGCTAACGCTCACAGTTACCTGGTCAGGTACAGCGCTTAACCCCAGTAATATAAAATGGTATACGCAACCATTTTATGGCACACCTATCGCCACAGGCATGAGTTACACAACCCCTTACATCGAATTCACGCAGGCGTATTATGTGGATTATATCGGTGATGGAGGTTGCTCACAATGCGACAGGCTTCTTGTTAGAGCTGTAATTGCCGATCAGGTTATTACACCACAGGTAACTTATTCCAGTTTGGTGTTTTGCAACTCAGCAGATCAAAGTTTTACCCCAACAGTGGTCGGTGCTAATGATGGTACCTTTTCAATCAGTCCAGTAGTTGGGGGTAGTTCGTTTAACACTTCTACTGGTGTTTTTAACCCCTCGGGTTTGACGGCAGGCGTTTATGTTGTTACTTTCACTCCTGAAAATGTCATTGGTTGTGATAGTAATCCTGTTACAGTTAATTTAACAGTAACTAGCGCTCCCGTACAACCGAGCATATATTATACTTCTCCAAGTTATTGCAGCAGCAACGATCCAGTTTCAGTTTCTCAAACTGGTGCAAATGGTGGTAGTTATAGCGCCAGCCCAAGCGGTTTGACCATTAACAGCATGAGCGGTTTGATTACGCCTTCAACCAGCCAGACAGGTAATTATACAGTCACCTATCTGGTTCCAGGCGGTGGTGGTTGTGCACCTGTTTCGGCCACAACCGAGGTAGACATTATGCGTTTGCCAGTGATCACAACTTTTACATATCCCACACCCATATGTGGTGTGCTTGCTGACCTACAAGTACCAACACTCGCGATTGAGCATGATTATTCGCCCAGTCTTACACCATACACTTACAGCGGAAACGGCTCACTTGATCTCGATCCTTCCACCGGTGCTATTGATCCTTCGGATAGTGAAGCCGGCGACTATACAATCACTTATACCATTCCTGCAGCATCGCCCTGTGGCGCTGTCACAGCTTCATTTGATCTGGTCATTTTACCAGTTTCATTGGCAACAGTTTCGGCCGACAAAACACAAGAATATAAGAACAGAACTGAACCAGTTGTTACATTTACCGGTTCTGTTGGCCCCGCTCCTTACACCTTTACTTATAGACTTGATATTGGAACAGGAAACAACACAGTACAAGGTGCACTCACCACTATCACAACAGCTAGTGCCTTAACAGCCACAGCCACAGTAGCACAATCAACCGAAGTGGTCGGTGTTTTTACCTATGTACTTATTTCGGTAGAAGATGCCAATGGTTGCACAACACCAATTTCGAACCAATCGATCCAGATTTCAATTGTTGAAACTCCAGATATTGGTTTTATCTATGCATCTTCACCATATTGCACAAATTCGGGAACGGCAACACCAAGCGGCAGTATTTTGGGCACATTCTCATACACTGGCACAGGTTTAACTCTGAATAGCACAAATGGTGAGGTTACCTTGGCAAGCAGTACAGCAGGTACCTATGAAGTGGTGCAGACACTGAACGGATATACTTCGTCAGCAGTTATTGTTATCACGCGGTTGCCAATAGCCACTTTTAGCTATGCAAATGCCTCTTATTGTCCTTCGGTAGGCACTGTTTCTCCATCAGTGACTAACGACATTGGAATCTTTACATCCAATGATCCAGAAATGATCTTTGCTGAAGGTGCATCAGCTGGAACGATTGATGCCATTTTCACCCCTGCAGGCACATATACCATCACCAACACAGTTCAAGCTGCAAATGGCTGTTCTGTTGTTAGTGCCTCAACAATTATTACAATCAATGCAGTTCCAAACTATACCGGACAGCGTGCTTATGTGATTTGCAGTGGCGAAACAACTGCCATTACACATTCAGCTGATATTGATGGTACAACATTCTCATGGACCATTTCGGATGTTACAGGAAGTATAACTGGATCAAGTGCAGGCTCAGGTGGATCTATCACTCAAACTCTCACCAATCCCAGTAATACTGCCATTGGATCAGTTACCTATATGGTTACACCAACAGGCGGAAGTTGTGGTGCAGGTGTACCCGTTCCGGTTGTTGTGACAGTGAATCCAAGGCCGGCAGTGCCCACGGCTGAAAATCTGACCGTTACCTATGATGGAACACAACACATTGCAAGCGCTACATCTTCAACTATGTCTTCAAATAGTGAGGATGCAGTAATTGACTGGTATACAGCTGCTACAGGTGGTGTTGGAACTGTAACACCCACCGGAACTGATTTTGGAACTTATACTGCTTATGCTGAAGCCAGATATGAATCAACTGGTTGCACAAGTACTGCAAGAACACTTGTCACCCTAACCATCAATAAGAAAGAACTCACCGTGGTGAACGCTGCCATTACACAAAAAGCATACGACGGAAATACCACAGCTGCCATCACAGGAGCCCAGCTTAGCGGCATCGTCAATCCGGATGTTGTGGCAATTGGGGATGAAACCAGCGGAGTTTTTGCCAGCAAAAATGTTGGAACAGGGATTTCTGTAACAACCACCATGAGCATTTCGGGTGATGATGTTGCCAATTACTATCTGACACAACCCACCCTCACCGGCAATATCGTTCAGAAAGCATTAACAGCTGCCTCAACAATTGCAGACAAGGTGTATGACGGTACAGCCACAGCAGGACCCATAACTCTGGGTGCAATTACAGGACTGGTTGAACCAGAAACCTTAACAATAGCTACCTCGGCAACCAATTATGCAGATGCGAATGTTGCAGACGGCAAGAGCACGACCATATCCTATACATTGTCGAATGGCACAAATGGTGGACTGGCAACCAATTACAGCATGGCAGATCTGACAACCAGCGGAAATATTACCCCACGACCATTGACTGCAAGCAGTACCATTTCGGATAAAACATATGATGGTTTAGCAGCTACAGGTACAGTAAATCTGGGAACAGTCAGCAACCTTGTTTTAGAAGAAAGCCTTTCCATCACACCATCAGCAGCCAATTTTGCCAATGCCAATGTGGCTGATGGAAAAACGACTACAATATCATATGTTTTGGCTAATGGGGTAGGTGGTCTTGCTGCCAATTACAGTATGGCCAGCATTGCTGCAACAGGTGATATCAACCCCTTGTTGCTAACAATAAACAATCCTACATTAACCTTATCGAAAGTATATGATGGAAATACAACTGCGGCAGTAACAGCAAACGCCTTTACCAACAAAGTGGGCACCGATGATGTGACGATCAATACGGTGACAGCAAATTATGATACAAAAGATGTTGGCACCGGAAAAACGATCACCGTTGTTTATACCATTGAAGGAACAGCGTCAGGTAACTATACCAAACCTGTTGATTATGTTGTGAATACAGGTGAAATCACACCCGCTCCATTAACAGCAGCCACCACCGTGGCCTCCAAGGTTTACAATGGATCGGCTGTCACAGGAGCTGTTACTCTGGGTACTGTTACAGGTTATATTAATTCGGAAACCTTGACGATTACGCCAACAGCCAGCAACTATGCCAATGCCAATGTAGGAACTGCCAAGGCAACCACCATCAGCTACGCACTTACTAATGGAGGCAGTGGAGGAGTTGCAACCAATTACAGCATGGCTAACCTCAATACTTCAGGAAATATTACAGCTGTGACGCTAACCGTTACTGCCAATAATACCCTAAGGGGAGTAGGTGAGTCAACACCAGCATATAGTTACACGATGTCAGGATTTGTCAACAGCGAATCAGAAACTGGCTTACGCACTGCTTCAGCATTGAGTGGGGCTGTAACTTTCACTGACAATACAGGTGGCTCAACAGCTGCTGGTTCATATACCATCACACCTGTTGTTTCGGCACTGTCAGCTACAAACTATAACTTTACTGGAACAACCGGAACGTTAAGCATCGTTAATGTAATTGTGGAGGCCACAGCCGGAACAGCCCGGTCAGGCTACAGCACCTTAGCTGCAGCTTACACAGCCATCAATGGTGGAACGCATCAAGGTGTAATTACCGTACATATCTACACAAGTACCACAGAAACTGCTTCCGCAACCTTGAATTCAAGTGGAACAGGATCAGCATTATACACTTCGGTAACCATTGTACCACACGTTAATGTTACGATAACCGGTTCAGCAAGTCCGTTAATGATTTTAGGCAATTAATCAATTAGTAGAATAACAAAAGGCGGGGCGAAAGCCCTGCCATAAAACACAAATAAAATGAAAAGTAATATATCACGGTTCAGTCTCTATTTCGGTTTGCTACTGATTCTGATCAGTCAATCATTGATAGCACAAAATCTTACTGATTATGCAATTATTGATCTCAATGCGCCGAATCAAAGTGTACTGCTTGAGCAGTATTCAGGAAATCCTCAGGTGTTTTTCAACGAAAGCCAGAAACCCGCTCTTTATGTTCACAACCAGATGTTGATGGGTAGAATGGTTAATAACTTGTTTGTTTATGTACAAACGCAACCTGGAGTATTGAATTACGGCGGGGGTGCAATTTCAAATGCTAATATTGACGACTATGCTGATGTTTTAAGTGGATGGTCGTCAGTTGTTAAAGGTAGTATTATCATTCATAGTGCAGATGTTTTTTCAGGTTCGGAAGGCGCGATGTTAAAAAGCAAGCTCGAGTCACTTACAGGGTGCACTGTTGTAATGAGTATGTCACTTCAACCTTTCAGTAATTAACCGGTGAAAATCGAAAAAAAACGAGAAATATGAATGCACATTTTCTACTTCATCAATTCATTGCAGTCAGGAAACCTGTAATTGCCGGACAAAGCATGACAGGTAAGACTATTCGCAATGCAAGCACCTTCAGGTATATCATGATCTTTTTGATCCTGATACTGTTTGGTGGCATCAACCTGGAGCTTAATGCTCAATCCTTTTCAGCAACACTATCCAGTAACCAAAAGTTTGCAAAACCATTGCCGGCTAGTTATGCTTGCGGTGGAACTTATGGATCCTTTACGAGTATTAATTCAAGCAGTACGTTATTTAGTTATGCCACACAGGCCTTTACTGTAAGTACTGCCGGTAATTATACTATAGAGGTGACTAGTAGTACTGCATCTGACCCTATGCTTTATATTTATACAAGTTTCAGCCCTTCGTCACCGAATAGTAATTTTAAAGTAGGTGACGATGATAGCGGAGCAGGATTATTGTCAAAAATCGGTGCTTGTGGTAATAATTTTTCCACTGGGACTTATGTAATTGTTGTAACAGCATATAATTCGGCAACTACATCCGGTACTGTTAACTTTACTATTTCCGGGGCAGGCACAACAACAGTTATGCCTACAGTCACAACTGCTTCTGCTAGTTCTGTTTCTTCAAGCAGTGCGGTGTTAGGGGGAAATGTTACCGCTGACGGAGGTGCTACTGTTACCTCAAGAGGTGTTGCCTATGGTACTTCTTCAAATCCGACTTCAGGCACATCAATTGGTTCAGGTACAGGAAGCTTTAGTGAAACAATTTCAGGCCTTACACCTGGTACGCTATATTACGCAAGAGCTTATGCAACCAACAGTGTTGGCACAAACTACGGCCCTCAGGTAACTTTTACCACTCAAAATTTCACCCCACCTAGCGTTACTACAAACAATACCACAAGTATAGAGCGAACAACAGCTACATTTAATGGCAATGTTGGTAGTACTGGTGGTCAGAATGTTTCAGCCGGTTTTCAGGTAAGCACCAACTCATCATTCTCAGGAGCAACGAGTGTAACTTCGACTAGTTCGATGGGTACCGGCAACTTCTCGTATGCTTATTCAGGTCTTACAGGATCAACACTGTATTATGTGAGGGCATGGGCCAGTAACAATGGCGGCACAACATATGCAAGTTCAACGAGCTTTTATACGGATCATACCATAACTTACACTGCAAATGCCAATGGATCGATTACTGGAACTACAACCCAATATATTGACCATAACGGAACAACTTCAGCAGTTACTGCTGTCCCAAATTCAGGATATCATTTTCTACGTTGGAGTGATAATAGCACTTCAAACCCCAGATCAGACGCTGGTATAACAAGCAGTTTCTCACGGTCGGCAACTTTTGAAGTTAATAGTTTGGAATTTACTTCTCAGCCTGGAACGACAATCGCCGGTCAAGGCATTAATTTTACGGTTCGTATAAAAAATTCGTATTCAAATACGATGACAAACAGCGACCGAACGATCACAGTTGCATTGGCATCAAACCCGGCCGGAGGAGCTCTTGCCGGAACGCTTACTGCTACTTCGGTGAATGGTGTGGCAAGCTTTACGCTTCCTTATATTCAGAAAACCGGAGTTTACACGATCACAGTTTCTGCATCTGGCTTAACTTCAGCGACTTCAAGCAGCTTTACGATTATACCGGCAGCTTTGAGTTATTTTACCGTTGACAACGTGACAACACCACATGAAGCCGGGCAGTTTACTTCTCCAAGGGTAACAGCATATGACATTTACAACAATATCAAGACAAATTACACTGGAACAGTTTCATTTAGCACGAACAACGTAAGTGTTAATCCAGCCAAAGCAACCGTTTTGCCGGCGAACTATACCTTTGCTTCATCTGATAACGGTGTAAAAACATTCGCCAACCAGATGAACCTAAAACAATATGGTACAGGATATTATGTAAGAGTAAATGACGGAACGGCCCAAGGCGAACAAACAAACATACAAGTAACATCTGCTCCGCTTAATTTCTATACCATAAAAGCAAACTCAAACTATCCTACTCATCCTGCTGATAACAACGTACTTGCCGGAACTACTTTTTCGGTAACAGCTTATCTTTATGATGAATTCGGAAATTTAAAACTCGACTTTACAGGCGGACTTGATGTAACATTTACAACAAATGCTAATCCATCGCCTCTTGGAAACCCTGCAGTTTTGGCTTCTGCAGCCAGCCGTACATTTACCAACGGAGTATCTATAATCAGTGGGTTCACATTTTACAATGCACAGGAAACACCAACTATAACCATAGTTGAATCTATGACAGGTTCAGCAGGTACAACACCCGTCATCACGGTATGGCCCGAAGTGCTTGCTAACTTCCTTGTGAAAGAAGAACCTGTTCAAAGTCACAGTATTGGTGGAGTACGTGTTATTTCAAACGAAAGCTTTAGCGTAAAAGTCACTGCGCGCGACCAATACAATAACATCAAACGTGATTATGTTGGTCACATCAATTTCAAATCTTCCAATGATGCAATTGTCCAATTTCCTAATGGACTTCAGAATTTCACCCTCTTAAATAATGGGATTCGCACTTTTACAAATGCCATTTCAATTCCAACAACAGGAAGTTATTGGCTTCGGGTAGCTGACTCACCTGATGCTTTCAAAACTGGTGAACTACAGAATATTGTAGTAGGGCCAAACGTGCAAAATGCAGGTAATTCTGAGCTTTTCTTTGCAAGCTATCCTTCAGTAACAACCTATCCGAGCACACCCGAAGTGGTGGCCGGCGATTTTATCAACGTCACCATCAGGCCACGCGATGCAGGAAACAACCTGCTATGCGACTGTCAAACGGTTTCGGTGATGCTAAATGGACAAAACACACACCGCAATGGAGCATTAGAATCAGGTGTGCCGGCATTGGTAACAATACCCGTAGTGGATAACCATGATGGAACTTATTCGGCTTTAGTACGCGTAGCGGATATGGCCATCACCAATGTGATTACTGCAAGTGTAAATGGAACAGTGCTAACAGATCAGCTCAATGTGGTTGTAAACCAGCCTGATTTGGCATCACTTGCCACATCAGTCATTACTGCTGATCCAACTGCCATTACAGCGGATGAGTTTTCAGTGGTAACCGTTCAATTGAGAGACCAATTCCTAAATAACAGGAGTACCGACGATGGTACAGTTAACTTAACTATAACAAATCTGACCAATGGTATTATTTTGGGCGAAACCACCGGATCATCAAATATTGAAGTTGCATACACAACAGCTGGTAAATATGTTGCCACTTTCCGAATGAACGGAATTGGCCTTGGAACTGCAACCATTGTAGGTGCATTTACCAATGGCGTTGCTATCAATGGTAGCATTGTTGACAATGCAGATATTGTTGTTACACATGGTGTGGCAACACAATTGGCTGTTATTACACAACCTTCATCACTCGGAAACGCTGTTGCTGGTATTGCCTTCGACAGGCAACCTGTTATTCATATCAATGACCAATGGGGCAACCATGTTACAACAGGTGCCGGAAGCAGTTTGGACGTAAGTGCGATCAAAGAAACAGGCAACTCAACCTTGAAAGGAACACTCACAGCTACTGCAGCTGCCGGTGTTGCTACCTTTGGAAACCTAAACTATGAACTGGCCGAGTCAGGAGTTAGTATCGAGTTTTCAGCAACAGGTATCACTGAGATTGTTTCAGCACCTTTCATGGTCGTTCATAACATCCCTGACTACTTCGTGATGCAGATGGATGATCCTTCTGTATTACCAGTCGATGGCTATTATGATTTCACTGCCGGTATCACACAAAACATTAAAATTTCAGCTTTTGATACCTATGGAAACCCTGCAAACCGTTTCAGCGGTAACCGCGTGCTTACCTTTAGTGGTGCCGTTCCTTCACCTAATCCTGGTGAAGTACCGCGTGTAAACAGTACCAATTTCCCAGGAGCAACAACATTAAACTTCGTAGACGGGGTAGTAACTGCTGCGCTAACACTCTACAAAGAGGAGTTAGTTCAAATTGCAACAAATTATACTGCTGCTTATACTGATAGTTATGTTAATGGAAACATTAACATCAATGCATCTGATGCCAACAGACTTCCCGTAAGAGTAAGACAAAACACTCCTGCTTACTTTAGTGTAACAATAGCAGGAAATTTGACTGAAGTCACTGCAGGACAGTCATATACAGTAACTGTCAGTGCGTTTGACCATTATAACAATCCAGCAACTTTTTATACTGGAAACAAAGAGTTGGTATTTACTGGTGCTGGTGTTTCACCAGCTCCTTCAACCAGCCCAACTATTGGCGGAGAAGTGATTGGAAATAGTATTACGCTTAATTTCAATTCAAATGGACAAGCAACTGCTAGCATGATTCTATATAAAGCAGAGCAAGATATCAGTATATCCGTTGCTGAGACCGAATTGGATGGTGTTCAAACCCGTATAGGTTATAAACTTGATTTGGATGTAAATCATGGCGCTGCTGCTTACTTTGCAGTAACCGGTACTCCGGGTGCTATGACAGCAGGCACAACACAAGTAGTAACTGTTACAACATATGACACATGGAACAACCTGGCAACAGCATATGCTGGTGACAAAGCAATTGTTTTCAGTGGTGCTATTCCTTCACCGGATAATGCACCTGCCAATGGTTCGGCTCCCACTGTAACCAATAAATCTGCAAGTGCCATTTCCTTTGGAACCACCACCATGATGACCTTTGCTTCGGGTGCTGCAAGCGGCATCATGGCGCTCTACAAGGAAGAAGATATCCATATTTCGGCAACACAGGGCAGCATCACAACCCCTGTGATCACGGGTTATGATTATCGCCTGGCTGTGAATGTGGGTCATGCCGCTGCAAATTATTTTGCAGTGACAGGCACAAACTCAACCATGACCGCCGGCACAAGCCAAACCATTACAGCCACGCTGTATGACGTTTACAATAACATTGCCACAACCTACGATGGTGCGCACGACCTTACTTTTACAGGTGCCAATGTTTCCGAACTGAACAATACCCCCACATTGGCCACTGTTGATTTTGGATCAACTACCAGTCTTGTGTTTGCCGATGGTATTGCCTCCGGAACCATGTTCCTTTATAAGGCCGAAAATGCTGCTATAAAAGTAAGCAATGGATCACAAAGCACTTCCAACAGCTTTGATTGGGAAGTAACTGTAAATCCTAATGTGGCACACAACCTTGCCATTACCACCCAACCGGCGCACAGCACCACCGAAGCCATTGCAGGCATTGCCTTTAGCACGCAGCCTGTTGTGAGAATCAGGGATATTTATGGAAACCTGGTGGTTTCTGACAATACAACGGTGATCACAGCTGCCACCGGCAGCACCGGAACGGACAGTTTGTTTGGATCATCCACAGCAACATCCTCGGCTGGTGTAGCAAGTTTTGCAGGCTTGAATTACCAGAAGGCAGAGGATATGAACATTCTCTTCTCCTCAGGTAGCCTGCAAACTGTAACTTCAAGCAGCTTGAGTGTTGTACACAATGTACCAACGTATATGACTATCAGTGGTGCTTCGACTCAAACTGCCGGAGTGTCGCAAACAATTACAGTTAGAGCCTTTGATGAATACAATAACCTTGCTTTGCGTTTCGATGGTTCAAAGGCACTGACTTTTAGCGGGGCAAATGTTTCGCCATCACCTTCAACAAACCCGACGGTTTCAGCTACCGCTTTTGGTAGTGCAACCTCACTCAATTTCACGGATGGTGTTGCCACCGGAAGTATGAATCTTTACAAGGAAGAAACAACTTATGTAATTGCTAATCACACTGATGCAGCTTATGCAGATAGTTATACAGGTGCTGCCAATCTTTTGATAGCCGCAGCCAATCCCAACGGACTGGAAGTTGTTGTCAGTCAGGCTGCTCCTGCATATTTTGCTATCAGTGGCAATGGAACACAAATTGCCGGAACAAGCCAGACAATTACAGTGAGGGCATATGATGCCTTTAACAACCTGACGACAGATTATACTGGCAGTAAAATGCTTCGTTTCAGCGGGGCCAATGAGTCGCTGACACCTTCTACCAACCCAACCGTAAGTGCCATAGCTTTTGGAAATAATACCGCATTGACCTTTACCGATGGTGTTGCAACGATGGATATGACCTTATACAAGGACGAAGTAGCAGTAATAATTGCCACGGAAATCAGTGGTGGCACTGCCGGTCAAACTAATGGCACTGTAGGCATTACAACACCTGATAATGTTAGTGGGCATGTATACAGATTAACTGTTGATGTGAATCCGAATGATGCTTATTACTTTGCAGTTACAGGTAATAGTACCCAAACAGCAGGTGATGCCCAAACAATCACGGTTACTGCTTATGACCAATGGAACAATGTTGCTTTAGGCTATTCAGATTCAAAGAGCCTGACATTTAGCGGAGCATCAAGTTCACCAGGATCACCAAAAGCTGCTGTATCACCAACGGTGGCAGCCACAGCCTTTGGGTCAACCACAAGCCTAAGCTTCACAAGTGGTGTAGCTACCGGTTCGATGATCCTAACCCTGGTTGAAACTGCTTACATTAAAGTGCAACAAGGTTCAATAGCAACTTCTGATGATTACGACCTGCATGTGGTTGTGAATCACGCTGCTAACAATTACTTTGCAGTTACAGGAAACAGCACACAGACCGCCGGTGTGGCCCAGACCATTAACGTGACTATGTACGATGCATATAATAACATCGCTACTGCCTATGATGGTACAAAATCGCTACTTTTCAGCGGTGCTGTTGCTTCATTGTATGGCGATACACCAACTGTGAACAGTACCAACTTTGGTTCAGCAACCAATGTTGTGTTTAGCGCTGGGGTGGCTAATACAGCGCCATCAGCCTCGATGATTCTGACCAATGCTGTCAGCACTACCGTTACCGTTTCGGGTGATGGAATCAACACTGCAGCAGGTTTAGGTCTTACTGTTAATGTTGGTCATAACTTAGCAACAAATTTACGTATTGATCAGCAACCTTCATCTTATGTAAGAGCGGGAGATGCATTGGCACAGCAGCCGGTTATCAGCATTCGTGATGCGTATGGCAACCTTGTGGACGATGATGCAACCGAAATCACGGCATCAGCTAATGGCAACAGCCAGCTCATGGGCTCAAGAACCCTGACAGCTTTTGACGGTGTGGTGAACTTTAGCGGATTAAACTACACCCTGATGGAAACCATTACCATTGGGTTCACCTCGAGCCCGGCCCTCACAGCCCGTACATCAAATGCTGTTGTGGTGGATCACAATGCAACATACAAGTTTGAATTCACAACTGTGCCTGCTTATATCATTGCTGGCGGACAGCGTGGAGCTTACGTCGTGAATCGCTATGATGCTTATGACAACCTCGTTAATAACGTCGTGAATTCCGATGGAACCGATAATAACATTGCTGAAACGGTTTATCTGTACACAGATGGCTCGGTAACAAGTCCTTTTGTGAGCAATTTCTACAATGCTCTTGCAGCAGGTAGCATAATCACCAATATCAATATCGCCAATAATGCAACTTCTGCATCCTTCTGGTACTACAGCACCAATGCCGGCGAACATCTGATCACCGGGTCAAATGTAACCCCTCTTGATAATCCTGATGCAGGAGTAATCAACGCAGTACATAATACCCTCGAAGTTCGTCCTGCTGCTCTGAGTCATTTCATTGTCTCAGGTATTGGAACGAATGTTGGAAGTGGTTGGACAGAACATTACTATGGTGATGTACAAAGTGTAACTGTAGAGGCCATTGACATACTTGGCAACCGCAAAACAAACTACAGCGGAAGTATCACCTTTAATGTGACTGACAATCTTGCTGTTGTCGGCACCAACTATCCCAATGACTATACCTTTAGTGCAGGTGAAGGAGCTGGTTTTGATAATGGTATTCATACCTTTACCAATGCTGTTATCTTTACGCGTCCAAGCTTCGAACATGTAAATTATCCTGCTGTTAACGAATGGTGGGTAACAGCCGTTGACATGGCTCAGCCAACTAAATATGGTTCGCAGGTGAAAATAAAAGTGTTGGCAAGGCCGATTACGGTTACTGCCCATAATCAAACCAAGAACTATTATGGTGATACACATAGTTTGGGAACATCGTCATTCACAGTAACAAGCAGTCTTACAAATATTTATGCTTACAGTGAATCAGTGACATCGGTCACACTCACGAGTTCTGGCACTGTAAACACTGCAACCGTTGGTGATTACAATATTGTTCCAAGTAATGCTACAGGTATAAATAGTTTCAATCCGAATTATTATACCATCACCTATGTGAATGGCACCCTTTCGGTTGAGCGCAGACCAATCACCATTGCCACCATCGGAACTCAAAGCAAGACTTACGGTGATGCCGATCCGGGAAGTTATGGATACAGTGTGACATCACCTTTAGGACTTACTGCATGGGATCAATGGTCAGGTGTCTTGACACGCGAATTGGGCGAAAACGTTGGATTCTACAACATGCTCATCAGCGGCTCGTCATTGACAATCGTTCAAACTGATAACACAAGCATCAACAAGGCTGCCAACTACGACATCAGCTTTGTAAACACGAATCAGTTTGAAATCACCCGCAAGCCCATCACCCTGACGCCTGTTGCAGCACAGCACAAAACCTATGGTGATGTGAACCCGACTTATACCTATACCACCAGCCCTGCCATCAATAGTTTGCTTGCCAACGGTCACACCGTTGATTTGACGGGTGTCTTGACAAGGGAAAGCGGTGAAAATGTGGCAACATACAAAATCCTTCAGGGAACGATAGACAACACACAGAATCCAAACTATGATGTGACGTTTACCGAAGATGTTCTGTTCACCATCAACCGACTGCCCATCACTGTAACAGCCAACACAGGCCAAAATAAGGTGTATGGTCAGCTCGACCCATCGTTTGGCTGGACGGCTAATCCAGTGATCGGACACGAACTTGCAAATGGTTATATCGTTAGCCTTGATGGCGTTCTGTCGCGCGTAAGTGGCGAAGATGTTGACTTGTATGCCATTCAGCAGCATACCATCACCAACACTACAAATCCGAATTACGATGTGACTTTCGTGAGCAAGAACTTCGAAATTACCCGTCTGCCCATTGCCCTCACACCCAACAGCGGACAGAAGAAAACCTATGGTGACAGCGATCCATTGCCATATACTTATACCACTGTTCCATCAATCGGAACAACACTGGCAAATGGCAGGCAGGTAACACTCAGCGGCGATTTGACGCGTGAGGACGGACATGTGGTTGGTTTCTACAACATCCTTCAGGGAGAGGTAACCAACACTACCAATGGCAACTACAACATCAGCTATACCAGCAATGTGAAGTTTGAAATTGAACGCAAGAATATTGCAATCAATGTAATTGCAGGTCAAACCAAGGAATATGGCGATGTCAATCCTACTTACACCTACACAACCACACCGGCTGAGAATGCATTACCTTTTAATGCTGAATTTATTGGTGCTTTGGTACGTGAAACTGGAGAAAATGTGGCAACAGATTACACCATCACGCAAGGAACTCTTGAGCTTGACGATGACAACAATCCTACAGCATCATTGGCTCAGAACTACAACATAACCTTCACCTCTGCTGATTATGCAATCACCCGCAAGGCTATTGCTATTACAGTTACTTTAGCTCAGCAAAAAGTATATGGCGAGAGTGACCCATCAAGTGGACAGCTTTTTGCCTTTACTACAGTGCCTTCACTAGCTAGCCTGCCATTCCAGGCTGCCAGCTGGACAGGAGCTTTGCTACGTGAAACAGGCGAAGTGGTTGGAACTGAATATACCATTACCCAAGGCTCACTCGAACTTGTTGACGGACAAAATGCCTTAGGCGGCTCATTGGCCACCAACTACACAGTGACCTTTAATACGGCGGATTTCGAAATCACACGCAAGCCAATTACGATCACAGTGGATGAAGGTATTGCCAAAACCTATGGCGACAACGACCCGGGCTTTACATTTACTACTAGCCCCGTACTTGGAAGTCTTCCTTTTGGTGCTGCATGGGTTGGTAATCTGGTAAGGCTCAATAGCAATAACAATATAGCAACTTATGCCATCACACAGGGAAGCCTGGAATTGACAGACAATAACAATGGCACAGCTTCATTGGCTCAAAACTATACAGTTAATTATGTGGGCAATAATTTGACCATCAATAAGCGCAATATCACTATTGCAGTGACAGCCGGTCAAAATAAAGTGTATGCTGCAAATGATCCTCTTTTCGCTTACACTTCTTCTGTTGATCCGCTCTATTACAATGGTAGTTTCAACGGCCCATTATCCAGAAATGCAGGCGAAAACGTGGCAACAAACTACGCAATCGGTCGCGGAGATCTGCAGATTATTGATGACAACAACGCTACCTCGCTTGATGCCAACTACAACATGACCTTTGTGCCAGCTAACTTTGCCATCATTAAAAAACCGATCACCATTATGGTGGTTGCTGGGCAGAACAAACGTTATGGCTTTGCTGATCCAACTTCAATTCCGGAAGCTCCTATATACTTTAGGGCATTCGAATTTGAAAGTTCAGTAAATCCATTGCCATTTGGAGGTGACTTCATCGGAGCACTTGAACGCACGGGTGTAAGCAGCAGTCCTGTTGGCACTTATGCCATCAGCCGCGGCTCGCTCAACATCAACGATGCCAATAACAACACCACTTCGCTGGATGACAACTATCAGATCACCTTTACCGGAAGCGACTTCACCATCAACGAAAGGTTGCTGACACTTGTGGCTACCGACCGGACCAAGACTTATGGCTTTGGCCCGGAGTGGGGTATAGCCGATCTAAACTACTGGACATTGGGTAGTACTCAATTCACTGTCAGTTCAACCACCGGCGACGGAATGGCCTACAGCGAAACCATTGGTGGAGTTGGTTTTACATCAAGTGGAGAGCCTCGAGATGCCAATACAGGCACCTATTCAATTGCCATCAATGCTGGAAGCGAGAGTGAAGCAGGTGGATTCCTGAAATCCAACTACGACATCAGTTATGTGCCTTCCACACTGACCATTACGCCAAGAACACTACATCTGAGCAATTTTGCTGCCGATAACAAAGTTTACAACGGCTCAGCAACTGCTTCAGGTCTTGGTTTCTTCGACGACCGTGTGAACAACGACAACCTTTCGTTTACGCGCACCGCGGTGTTTGACGATGCCAATGCCGGAAGCGGAAAAACAGTTACCTATACGAGTGTACTCATCTCGGGTGGAACCGATCAGAACAACTATGTGCTTGAATCGGAAACCAGTCACTGGAAGACGGCAGCCAACAGAACCATTTCGCAGAAACCGCTGACCATCACTGCTAACAGCTTTACCAAGTACTTTGGCAATACATACACCTTCACAGGAACCGAGTTTACAACCACTCAAATGGTTACCGGAGAATCTGTTGCCTCAGCAAGTCTGTCAAGCGACGGTGCTGTAAATACAGCCCCAATCAATCATTACAGCATTGTCATCAGTGATCCGCTTGCATCAGTTGGTACACTCTTAAGCAACTATAGTGTTAGCCTGGTGAATGGAGACCTTAATGTGATTGATCCTTTGACCATTCTGGGTAAAGTATACTATTACAAGCGTTTCAACATCAGTAATGGAACCCGTGCTGATATGCCAATGCAAGGCGTTTCGGTGAAACTCTATCACAGTGGCACAGGAAGTCCTGCTATCACCACCACCGACAGTCAGGGTGTTTATCAGTTCAACCTGATCGCTCCTAATACCGTTACTAAAGTTGAAGTTGGTTCAAGTCTTGCGTGGGGAAGTGTTTCGGCCAACGACGCCCTTGCCATGCAATTGAAAATTGTTCAGTCGCCGCCAACATACTGGCAGTCGCCTGCTTACAATGTCGATTTCATGAATTATGTTGCTGATATCAATAATAGTACTACGCTTTCAATTCAGGATGTTTTAGGAACAAAATACCGCATCCTCAACCCATCGTATCAATTCCCGGCCGGCAACTGGAGGTTCTATGCCGAAGGTAGTCCGTTTACACCACTTACCTTTGAAACCAATGGCAGCGCCTCGCTGGCCAATCCGATACTTGATGGAAATAACTACTATCCAAATATTTATGCCCGCGTGGTGGGTGATATGGACGGTGATTTCAATCCGAATCCTTCCAAAGAGTTGATTCCAATTCAAGTAGGAGAGGCTTTGGTTGTTAACAATGGTGAGTATTTTGATATGGATATCCGAGTAAAGGATGCCCTTAAATTTGCTGCCACTTCCCTAACACTTCAATTTGATGACACCAAACTGGAAGTTGAAAGTCTGAGTTCCTTATTGCCTGACCATGAGTATATCATTGAAGGCAACCAGATCAGGATTGTTTGGACAAGCTTGTCATCTGTAAATATGGATGCAAATGATGTGCTGATTACGCTTAATATGCGAACTATTTCGCCTGTAACATGGACAGATCAAGTGATCTTCCACAATAGTAATTCAGTGTTTGGAGACGAATTGGCAGAAATGATTTCAGGAGTGGAAATCATTGCTCCACCAATCGAAAACAACCTTACAGGACTTATTGGTTTTGATGAAGCTAAACTCTCGCTAAGTTTATATCCTAATCCCGCAAAGGACTGGGTCAATGTGAACTATAGCTTGCCAGCCAGTGCCGAAGTTAAAATCATATTGGTTGACATGATGGGTGTTACAGTTTCCGAACTGATTGAAAATGAACTAATGACAGGTACATACTCCTTCCGCTTTAACACCAATTACATGAACCTCGATATGGGTGTGTATTCGGTAAGGATGCATGTTAAGTCAAATGGCAAATCTTATGTCAGGAATCAAAAATTAGTACACATTAAATAGAGTTTTAATCATTCAGGTAAGTGCTCAGGCACTTACCTGAATCAAACTCACCAAATCAGATGAATAAAATGCAACATTTAAAATACCTGAATATGAAAAAGTTATTTACAATCACATTGATGCTTTTTGCACAGATTCTTGCTTTTGCAAGTGCACAGATTAGTATCGAAAACAAAACCGATGCAGTTCCCGGTGCAGACTTAAGTCTGGCTGTTAATGCGGACTTTAGTAGCATTGATCCTGGTGTCTCAGCATTTACATTGTATATTAGTTACGATAACAGAGTACTTGATGCTCCAACCTTGCAAAATCATGCATTTGAGGGTGTGTCTTCAAGCACAGCAACAAGCGGAAACACTACAAGCATTACTGTTCTTTGGTCAGATGCCGGAGTTGTTTCTCAACTGAATGGCAGACTATTTGATCTCAATTTCAATTATAAAGGGGGCAATACTGCACTAACCTTTTCAGGAAGCTCGATAGGGGATGCTGCAGCTAATTTATTAACTGCTACCTTCAATAATGGTTCAGTCACGCAAGTGGCTATCACTCCTGGCATTAGTGTTAACAATGGTAATGTTTACCAATCTTTGCCTTACAAAACAATTGATATCCCGGTTTATGCTCACCAATTATATAATATTGGTGGATTTGAGCTCGAGTTGGATTTCGATCAAATAGTTTTTACTGGCAATGTAACCATTCAGAACCGTAGAAACGACCTAATTTCCCGTGGTAGCTGGACTTCGAGTTATATCTCTGGTGGCAAAGTACTCGTTGCCTGGACAAAGTCAGCAACCGACAATGTTTCCATCCCCGAAGGTGCTAAACTATTCGATTTACGTATGGCGTACACCTATGACGCAGCCGCTGTAACCTTTGCTGGAAGTAGTCAAATTGCTCAAAATGTTGAACCAAGCTATCCGGCCTTCACGAATGACTATTTCACCAACGGTTCAATTGGTACAACTAAAGCCGACCCAACCCTTACACTACCAACAGCTGCTGGAATCACCTACGGCCAAACACTCTCCAATGCAACATTGAGCGGAGGAAGTGCGAGTTATACAGGTGCTCCAAGTAGTGGCGTTGTAGAAGGAACATTCAGCTATCAAACTCCTACCCTTGTTCCTAATGCGGGAGAGTATTCAGCCACAGTACTTTTCACGCCAACAAACACTACGGCGTATAATGTGGTTACGGGGAGTGTGAATGTTGAGGTTGCGAAGAAAGGATTGACAGTGACAGCAGAAAACAAGAATAAAACATACGATGGTTCGGCATTTTCGCCTTTTACAGTGCTATATGATGGTTTTGTGCTTGAGGAAGCATCAAGTATGCTTGGTGGAACCTTAACTTTCACAACT
>Ga0351880_1007_pt1 | contig 25901 bp, 27 predicted proteins | sample BONcelFGM3001E13_FD_206766 | JGI IMG/M metagenome (GOLD analysis project Ga0351880, IMG submission 206766) | Enriched cells from coal bed in the Powder River Basin, Montana, United States - BONCAT cells FGM rep3 HSBNCT.FGM.300.1.E13 ...
ACGGTTAGCAGTTTATCCAGCACCGACACGACGCACTACTATTTTTATCAGTTCCAGGCCACCCAACTGCTCTACGATTTCGGCAAGACCCCCGGCCTGATCAAGGAGTCCCGGGCCTCTTTCGGCCAGTCGGAGCAAGATTTTGCCGGCAGCCGCCAGCAAGTGGCGCTGGACGCCCGCACCGGCTATTTCGGCTTCCTGGCGGCCCAGCGGGCCTTAAAGGTGCAGGAAGAGACCGTGCGGCAAAACCAGGCCTTGTTAAAGCAAGCCCAGGGTTTTTATCAGGTGGGCCTGAAGGCCAAGATCGACGTGACCAAGGCCGAAGCCAACCTGTACGACGCCGAGGCCGGCCTCATCAAGGCCAAGAACGCCGTGGATCTGGCCCGGGTTACCCTGATGACCGCCTTGGGGTTGAAGACCTGGCCGTTTACCCAGGTGGAGGATATGCTGGAAGTCAAGACCCAACCCCAGTCTCTGGAAGCCCTGAAGGCCCAGGCCCAGCAACGGCGCCCGGAACTGCTGAAAAACCGGCATCAACAAGATTTCAACCAGGCCGCCGTCAAGGTGGCCCAGGCCGGCTATTTCCCCGTGTTCACCTCCAATGCGGCCTATGGCTGGCAGAGCATAGATCGGCCTTTTGCCAACCAGCCCAGCACCTGGTATGTGGGCGCGGCCATGACCTTCCCGCTGTTCGAGGGCCTGTCAACGGCCTATGGGGTGGCCCAGAGCAAGGCTCAACTGCGGGCTACCCTGGAAAATTACGAAGTGCTGCGGCAGAACGTCACCAAGGAAGTGGACCAGGCCTACCTGGATGTCAAGTCGGGTTGGGAGCTGATCCGGGCCTCCAAGAAGGCCCTGGAGGCGGCCCGGGAAAACCTGCGCCTGGCCTGGGGCCGCTACCAGGCGGGCGTCGGCACCATCATCGAATTCACCGACGCCCAGGTGCAATTCTCCCAGGCGGATTTGAAATTCGTGCAAGCCCTTTATGACTACCGGGTGTTCGAGGCCAAACTGGACAAGGCCATCGGAAAACCGTATTAGGTTTTAGGTTCCAGGTTTCAGGTGTCAGGTTCTGGATGGGGCTGGTTTAATGGCAGAGATTAATACGCTATTGGTCAGAAAGAGATGTTGGGGTTGGCTAGTTTTTAACCTAAAACCTAAAACCTAAAACCTGGAACCTGAAACCTGCTACCAAAGTCCCTGGCGCGCCAACTCCGGCTGCAACTCCTGGGGCGAGCGAAACTGCCAGGCCGTGAGCCCCTGACCCTGGGCTGCTTCTACAAACGACACCTTATCATCTATGAAGAGGATTTCCCCCGGGGGGCGGCCAACCTGCCGGATGAGAGACTGGTAGATGGCCGGCTCCGGCTTGCGGCTGCCCACCTCGTAGGACAGGATGAAGGTCCGGAAAGGCTGGAGAAGCGCCGCAAAGCGCCCCTTGATATAATCGAAGTGCAAAGAATTGGTGTTGGACAGCAGAAACAGCGGAAACCTGGACGCCAGGTGTTGCACCAGGTCCGTCATGCCGTCCATGGGGTCGAAGAGATCGCACCAGAGGTCGCGGAACCGGGAGTAGGGCAGGGGTACCCCGAAATGAGCCGTGACCCGCTGATAAAACTCACGGGAGGTGATGCGGCCGGTATCGTAGCCCGGCTCCAGGCTGGATTCGAACACCTGGGCATAGACCTCCTGGGGGCTTACATGCGCCAATGCGGCCAGGCGCCGGCAAAAGCGGAAGTGATCCACCCGGATCAGGACGTTGCCCAGGTCAAAGGTGATGGCGGTAATGGGGCGGGGAGCAGGTGATGTCATGAGCCTTAAAGTTCCTAAAGGTTTTATCTTCTCCAGCCGTTACATTTTACCTGCTCCGGCCCTGGTGGCAAGCCCGAGGACACGATTAAGTGAGTTATGATATAGTTACGGCACAAACGGGAGGACGGGTGTTGCCTGAACATCCTGGCCGGGCAAGGCGGGGCTCACCGGGAAAAGGCCGGGAACCCCGGGTTTCCCTGAATGGCTCACCCAGCCAAATTCGCCACACGGAGGTGCCGGATGGCGCGTCATAGGAACTGGACGTGGACCGTTATCATCAGTTTGTTAGTGGGGGTCGCGGCCGCCACCATTTTTTGGCTTTACAGCCCGTATGGGCATGACCGGCTGGCGCAACCGGCGGCAGAAGACGTGAAGACCCAGCCGCTCCCCGGCGAGGGGCAAGGCGGGCCGGTGAATCTCAAGAAATTGGCCTCCCAGGCTGTGGGCGCCCGGTATCAGATGGTGGCCGACGGCAAGCAGGTTTTCCTGGTGGACCTCAAGAACGGGCGGGTGTGGCGCTATTTCCACCACACCAAAGAGGGCGGTTTCAGCATGGAAGACGAAGGTTTCCTGCCCATTGGCCTGTATTTCGCCGGCAAGAAGCATTATACCGCCTCGGAGATCGAGGCGCCTCCCGCCGCCCCGGGAAATTCCTCTCAAACCCCGCCGCCGGGGGGGAAGCAGCCGCAATGAACCGGGTGTGGCGGCAGGACCTGGCTTGGGCCGGGTTGATCCTGGGGGCGGCTGTGTTCATCGGGGTGGTCCAGCAGTGGCCCCTGGCGCGCCAGGCCTGGCAGGGCGAACTGGCCCCGCGCCTGGCGCAGGTGCGGGATCAGCGCCGGGCCGAACAATTCCAGGGCGTGAAAACCGTCAATCTGGCCCAGGCTTATGCCCTGTTTCAGCAAGGCTCCCTGTTTATTGACGCCCGGCCGGCGGACGAGTTTACCGAGTTGCACGTCCCCAAATCGCTCAATATCACCCCGGACATGGTGGAGGCCGGCTTGACCGGGAAAGTCGCTGGGCTCCCCCGGGACCGGGAGATCGTGGTGTACTGCGGCCAGGTGAGCTGCGATCTGGCCTTGAAGGTGGCGGAAAAACTCCAGTCCCTGGGATTTACCCGGGTGACGGCATTTATCGGGGGATTCCGGGCCTGGGATGAAGCCGGCTACCCGGCGGACACGGGGAAATAAGAAATAAAGGGGGAAAAGGGAAAAAGGGGAAAAGGCGAAGAGGGGAAAAAGGCAGCAGTGTTCGGTTAGAAAATTGCATGAGGTTGTTCTGCCCCCCTCACCCCAACCCTCTCCCCCCGAAGCGGGTGGAGAGGGAGTAGGTGATGTTGCCGGATTTGGTAACCATAAGACATTAAATCGGTTCTACTTTTTTCCCTCTCCCCAATGGGGGAGAGGGTTAGGGTGAGGGGGAAGTAATCTTTATCGGAGCAAAAACGTTGCCAACCATCCCTTATGCCGCAGAAAATTATATATCTACCCGCGGCCCCCGAAGATGGCGGTGCCTACCCGCACCAGGGTGGCGCCTTCCTCCACCGCTACGGCGAAATCGCCGGACATGCCCATGGAGAGCTCCGGCAGGGGCAGACCGGTGAGCCCCCGCAGGTGGTCTTGTAGAGCCCGCAGGGCCTGGAAATAAGGCCGCGCCGCTTCCGGGTCGGGAAACCACGGCGGCATGGTCATCAGACCCAGGACCTTGAGGTGCGGCAGCCGGGCAACCTCCTGGAGCAGCGCCGGGGCCGCCGCCGGGTCAACCCCGGACTTGGTGGCCTCACCGGCCTGATTGACCTGGATGAGAACGTCTTGGACCTTGCCCAACCGGGCCGCGGCCGCGTCCAAGGCCCGGGCCAGTTTGAGGCGATCCACCGCGTGGATCAGGTCGAAGAGCGCTACCGCCTCCCGGGCCTTGTTGGATTGCAGGCTCCCCACCAGATGCCAGCTCACCTGCCGGCCTAAAACCGCGATCTTATCTCTGGCCTCCTGGAGATAGTTCTCCCCGAAGAGGTCTTGTCCGGCGTCGATGGCGGCCTGGATGTGCGCAAGCTCCACGGTCTTGCTCACCGCCACCAGGCGCACGGAGCCCGCGTCCCGGCCGGACCTCTGAGCCGCGGCGGCAATCGCGGCCCGCACGCCTTGAAGGCGTTGAGCGATGGGGTTCACGGTTTGACCGCCTCATCCGGCGCCAGCACGGCTGCCTCATCTAACCCGAAAACCGCCAGGGTATTGCCCCAGGTGTGGGCTGCGACCTCATCTAAGGTCAGGCCCCGGATATCCGCCAGTTGCTGGGCCGTGGCCACCACATAGGCCGGTTCGTTCCGTTTGCCCCGCCAGGGTTGGGGGGGCAGATAGGGACAGTCGGTCTCCACCAGGATGCGGTCCAGGGGGACTTTTTTCGCCACCTCCCGCAACGGCCCGGCCTTGGGGTAGGTGAGGGTCCCGGAAAAAGACAGGTAAAAACCCAGATCCAGAAAGGCGTTGGCCTCCGCCGGGCTGCCGTCGAAACAGTGCATGACGCCACCGGCCAGGCGGCCCCGGTATTCCCGGAGGATCGACAGGGTCACGGGGGTGGCCTCCCGGGTGTGGATTACTACGACCTTCTTATGATGGATGGCGAACTCCAACTGGCGGCGAAACCACTGCTGCTGGACCTCTTCCGGGGAGCGGCGGCGGTAGAAATCCAGGCCGATCTCCCCGATGGCCACCACCTTGGGGTCGGCCGCCAGGGAGTCCAGGGCCGCCAAGTCCGCTTCGGTCATGGCGCCGGCGCCGTGGGGATGGACCCCGATGACCGCCGCGATCCCGGGGGAGGTCCGCGCCGTGGCGATGACCCGGGGGGCGTCCGTCAGGCCGGTGGCCACGTTGATCACCAGGAGGACTCCGGCCTCCCGGGCCCGGCGCAGCACCGCGGCTTGATCGGGGAAGTTATCTTCCAGGTCTATATGGGCGTGAGAGTCAGCTAAACGGATAGACATATATTCAAGCTTGTGGACAATTTCCCTTTGCATGGTAAAATATACGAAATTTCTCCGGGCTGCAAGGAGAGGCGGTGACCGCCAGGGTTTTTGCTCTTGTTGTGATCGGTTGGCTGTGGTTAGTGGCTGTTCTGCCTGCGGGGGCGGCGAGCCTGACGCACACCCCGCCTCAATGGCAGGGCATCGGCCGGGGACTGGCCTTCACCCAGGTGGAGGTCCGGCAGGATGGCGAGGTGGTGGCCGGTTTGGCGGTGGTGAAGATCGACCCCGCCTCCAATGCCTTCCGGGTATTTCACGGGCCCCCCCGGGCCATCGCCGTCTGGCAACAGGAACTCGGCGCCCCCATCGTGTTCAATGCCAGTTATTATACCCGCGACGGCCAGCCCTGCGGTCTCGTCATTGCGGACGGCAAACCTTTCGGCCCCACGGGCAACCGCCAGATGCGGGGGATGTTCGTGGCGGAACCCAAAGGCATGTCCCCGGACCTGCCTCGGGCCACTATCCTGGATTTGCTCACTACCCGTATTGACCCCAAAAAACTGCCCTGGACTCAAGGAGTGCAATCCTTTCCTTTGTTGCTGGACTATAAGGGGAAGATCAAGGTAAAAAATAGCGACAAAAGGTCCCACCGCACGGTGATCGCCACCGACCGCAACGGCAACATCCTGGTGTTCAACACCACCGACAGATTCTTCACCCTCTTTGGGATGGCCGAGTTCCTCAAGGCCAGCAAATTTGATATTGATTCGGCTTTGAACCTGGATGGCGGTACGGAAGCGCAACTTTCTATCAAAACCAAGGATTTCGAGTTTTATTCTCCCCCGTCCTGGGAGAATTCCATCGGCAACATCATCGATAAGCAGAAATTCTGGTTGCCTACCGTGGTGGGGGTGTTTCCGCGCCAGGATTGACCCTCATGGCCAGTTACCTTATACTGGGGGCCGGGAAATTCGGCCGCCTGGCACTTCAGCGCCTTACCCGGCAGGATGCCGCCGCCAGTTTCGTGGTGGTGGATCGCGACCCTGCGGCCCTGACGATGCGGTTTGACGGTGTTCCGGGCTTGACGCGGGTGGCCTCCGAGGCCGCAGTCTTTCTGGGGCAGCATTTACGAGACGACGGCCGGTGGGACTGGATCATACCCATGATCCCGGTGCACGTGGCCTTTCGTTGGCTCATGGCGGGACCCCTGGCGGGGCCGGCCTGGCAGCCGGCGGCGCCGCCGGAAGCCCTGGCCGGGCTTATCCCCGGGACCAGGCGCGGTCCGTCCGGCGAGCTGTACCTGAGCCGGGCCCGCCACCTGTGCCCGGATGACTGCGCCGAACCGGAGGTGTGCCCGGTTACCGGGGAGTCACGAGACCTCCCCCTCCATCAGGAACTGGCCTCTCTGCATCCGGCCGGATATGAGATCAGGGTAATTGCCAGCCGGCAACTGGCCCCGGGGGTGGGCGGATACTCCCCCCGGCGGTTGCTGGACCTGGCCCGGGATATGGAGACGTCAAAGGGCAATGTTTTGATCGCCACGGCCTGCCGCTGTCACGGGGTAGTAGATGGCCTGGCGCGAGGGTCAGGGGAAGAGCGTGTTTGATTTTTCCGGGGTTTTAGGTTCCTCGCCGCGCATCCGGGAGATGTTCCAGCTCCTGGAGATGGTGGCCCCTTCCGAGGCCACGGTGCTGCTCCTGGGTGAAACCGGGACCGGCAAGGAACTGGTGGCCCATGCCATCCACCGGAACAGCCCCCGGGCGGCCGGTCCCTTCGTGGTGGTCAATTGCGCCACCCTGCCCGAAACCCTGCTGGAGAGCGAACTCTTCGGACATGAACGGGGTTCCTTCACCGGGGCCACGGTTCGCAAAGACGGACGCTTCCTGGTGGCCCACCGCGGCACGGTGTTTTTGGATGAAATCGGCGAACTCACCCTGCCGATCCAGGCCAAGATTCTCAGGGTTTTGCAGGCCCGGGAATTCGAACCCGTGGGGAGCAACCGCACCCAGAAGGTGGATGTGCGCATCATCACGGCCACCAACCGCGACCTGGAGAAAATGGTCCGGGAGGGCCGGTTCCGGGATGATCTCTTTTACCGCCTCAATGTTTTCCCCCTGGTCTTGCCGCCCCTGCGAGAGCGGCTGGAGGACCTGCCGGCCCTGGCGGATTTCTTCCTCAAGCGGTACGGCAAGAAAAACCGGCGGGGAGCCATCACCCTGGCCCCGGAGGCGCTCGAAGCCTTCCGGCGCTACCCCTGGCCGGGAAACATCCGGGAACTGGAAAACGTCATTGAACGCGGGGTGATCGTTTGCCAGGGGAATGTCCTTACCCGGGGGGATTTGCCGGCGGCCCTGCAGCTACAGGGCGAGCGGCCGGCTGCCGGCGGCGAGGGCGAGCCCGGGCTGCCGGAACTGGAACGGCAATTGATCAACCGCACCCTGGAGAGGGTGGCCGGGCAGCGCCGGCAGGCGGCTGAAATTCTGGGCATCTCGCTGGATGAATTGAACCTCAAGATCCGGTCCTACGGGCTGGAGGAGAGAGACTAAACCCGGCAATGATTTTTTCACCGTTAATTTTTTTCCTGATGATGATCTTTTTTCTGGTGGCCTTGATCCTGCTGCCCTTCCTGATGGTGGGGCTGATCGGTGAGGCCTTCCTGCGCCTGGGCATCTCCCCCAGCCTGGTGTTCTGGCTCCTCATCCTGACTCTGGTGGGCAGCCTGGTGAACATCCCCATCTACAGATTCGAGAACCGGGAACTGGTGGGAGAGCAGGTGGTGTCCTATTTCGGCATGCGCTTCCGGGTGCCCCGGCCGGATCAGGCCCATGAGACTATTCTGGCGGTAAATGTGGGCGGGGCCTTGATCCCGGTGGCCCTGTCCGTGTATCTTATCTCCAAGATCGATTTCGGCCTCAGCCTGCCGGTCCTGTTGGCGGTGGTGACCGTGGTGGTGAACCGCCTGGCCCGGCCGGTGCGGGGTATGGGCATCGGCGTGCCGGGTCTGGCGCCTCCCCTGGTGGCGGCCCTGGGCGCTTACTTGTTATGCCCCATGGAACTCCGGGCTCCCTGCGCCTATATCGCCAGCACCATGGGGATCTTGATCGGGGCCGATCTGCTGAATCTGGGGCAGATCCGGCAGTTGGGGGCGCCGGTGGCCTCTATCGGCGGCGCCGGCACCTTTGATGCCATTTTTCTCAGTGGGATTATTGCGGTCCTGCTCAGCTAATACCAAGCTGCGCTCTTAGAAGCAAGAAAAGCTTCCGGTCGGTAGGGGGGCACCCATGTGTGCCCCCGGCCTAAGGGCGGACACATGGGTCCGCCCCTACATAAAGATAAATTACTCGTATGATCGCGGTTGGTATAAGGGCCGGGCAGGCCGCACGGCATAATGCGATTAACGGAGGTGGATGTTTATGCATCAATTGGAGATAAATCGGGAACTTCAACCGGAAGGGGGCCGGACTGCGGCCCGCTATCGGTGCCGCTGGATCGCCTCGATCCTCATGATCCTGCTGCTGCCGGGGCTCCTGGGAGCCTGGAAAATCGTCAGTGGCGAGACCATTGACCGCCGCCATGTGGAGCGCATCGCCGACGGCAAGACCACGAAGAATGAAATCCTCCTGCTGTTCGGCGATCCCCAGGAAATCGACCGCGGCTCCGAGGGCGTCACCTACACCTACAAGAACTTCAAGGATGCGCCAGCCATGCCCTATAGACCGGAGGACCGCAAGATCGCCCCTCAGTCCGATCAGCTCTTAGTCGTTGACGAGGACAAGACGATCAAGAAAGCGCCTTTGAAGACCGAAGGCAAGATCCTGAAGAGCACCCTGCTCATTCGCTTCAAACCCGATGGACAGACGGTGATGAGCCACGAGTACAAAGAATATTGAGGGGAGCCGGCATGACGGCCTTTGCTGATTTGGCCCAGGCTACGGCCTGGGTTTTTGATTTACAAAAGTTCGGGATCAAGTTCGGCCTGTCCTCCACCCTCAGCCTGCTGGCCCGGCTAAGGTTGGACTACCAGGAAGGCCGCTACATCCACGTTGCGGGCACCAACGGCAAAGGGTCGGTGGCGGCTATGCTCAGCGCCATCTTGAGCCGGGCCGGCTATCCCGTCGGCCTGTTCACCTCGCCGCACCTGGTGAGCTTTACCGAGCGCTTCCGCTTAGGGGACGAGGAAATCTCGGAGGAGCGCCTGCTGGCCTTAATCAACGAGGTGCGGGCCGCGGTTGACAACACCGAACCCCCCACCTTCTTTGAGTTTGCCACGGCCATGGCTTTTCTCTATTTTCTCCAGTCCGGGGCCGCCCCCATTATCCTGGAGACCGGCATGGGCGGCCGCCTGGACGCCACCAACATCGTCCAGCCGCTGGTTTCAGTGATCACCAACATTTCCCGGGATCACCAGGAACACCTGGGCGAGGGGCTCTTGGCCATCGCCGGGGAAAAGGCGGGGATCATCAAGCCCGGGGCGCCGCTGGTCACCTATGCCCGGCAAAAACAGGTGCTCCAGTTGTTCCGCCACCGCTGCCAGGAAGTGGGCGCCCCCCTCTACCAGGGCGGGGTAGACTTCAGAACCCGAGGAAAATCCCGCGGGAAGTTCGATTATTTCGGACTGCAAGGCCAAATCTCCGGACTGACCCTCAACCTCAGGGGCCGGCACCAGTATGGCAATGCCGCGGTGGCCCTGGCGGTGGTGGAACTGCTCAGCCAGGCTGGTTTTCCCGTGCCCGAGGCCGCCATCCGGGAGGGCTTGAAGACGGCCCGCTGGCCGGGACGCCTGGAGGTGGCCGCCCAAGACCCCCGGGTCCTGCTGGACGGGGCCCACAACCCCGCGGCCGCGCTAACCCTGGCCCAGAACCTGAAACAGGTCAGCAACCACGGCCGCCTCATCCTGGTGATGGGAGTCATGGCCGACAAGGACGTGGACACCATCCTGGCCCGGCTCCTGCCCCTGGCCCAGATGGTCATCTTTACCCAACCACAATACTTCCGGGCCGCTACCCCCCGGGACCTGGCCCGGCGGGCCCAACCTTACGGCCTGGAAATCCTCCAGACCCCCCGGGTGGCCGCGGCGGTCCAGCAGGCCCAGTCCCTGGCCGGCCCCGACGACCATATTGTAGTTACCGGCTCGCTGTATACGGTGGGGGAGGCGAAGGAGTATTTTGAGGGAGTGAGCGGTAAGCAGTGAGCAGTGAGCGGTCGTGACCGGGTTTAGGGCCGCCCGTAAGGCATGAAAAGGTGGTATTGGCTGGTGGCACAGCCTTTCCAGGCTGTGCAGAACTAACCTGCTGCTTCGGCACCGGCTGGAAAGCCTGTGCCATCGATTTAAAGGGCTTTTTAGACCAGCGGGCGGTCTTGGTTTTTGGGGGCCAACTGCTCACCGCTTACCGCTCACGGCTCACTCTCATGGGAGGTTCAATGCGCATTTTTGTTTCCGGGTCATTGGCGTATGACCGGATCATGGATTTTCCCGGACGGTTTGTGGATCACATCCTGCCGGAAAAGATTCACATCCTCAACGTCTGTTTCATGGTCAACGGTTTAACCGAGCGGTTCGGCGGCACGGCGGGCAATATCGCCTACAATCTGGCGTTGTTAGGGGAAAGCCCCTCTATTCTGGCCACCGCGGGGCGGGATTTCGGCCCTTACCGGGAGTGGCTGGAGAGTCTGGGCTTGCCGCTCGCGGGCATCAAGGAGATTCCCGGCGAGTTTACCGCCGGGGCCTACATCACCACGGATCTGGCCGACAACCAGATTACCGGGTTCAATCCCGGGGCCATGAAGCATACCTCGGATTACCGCTTTGACGACCTGGACCCGGCGGCCGCCCTGGCCATCGTGGCGCCGGGGAGTCTGGAGGACATGCGCATCTATTCCAGGGCCTACAAGTTCCGGGGGGTGCGGTACATCTTCGACCCGGGGCAGAGCATCCCGGCCTGGGACGGCGCCGACCTTAAAGAGATGGCGGACGGCGCCATGGCTCTCATCGTCAACGACTATGAACTGGAGATGTTCCGGCAGAAGACCGGCCTGGACGTACCCGGGATTCTGAAGCTCACCCCCCATCTCATCACCACCCGGGGCGAGCAGGGCTCCCTGATCCAGACTGACCGGGGTATAGACGAGGTCCCGGCGGTGCCGCCCAGCCAGGTCCTGGACCCCACCGGGGCCGGGGACGCCTACCGCGCCGGTCTGCTCAAGGGGCTGGCCCTGGGTCTGGACTGGCTCGAATCCGCCCGGATGGGCGCGGTGCTGGCCAGTTTTTGCGTGGAACAGCAGGGCACCCAGGAACACCGGCTGGAGGTCCCGCAGTTTTGGAGGCGCTATGCCGGGAATTTCGGGGCGCGGCCGGAGACGGCCGGGGTGTGAGGATTTTACGAACTTGTTTTACGAACTCGTTCCCAAGTTGCACTTGGGAACGAAGATGTTACTGAGACCAAAGAGCAAGCAAAAGACTATTATTTGTCATTCTGAATGTAGCGAAGAATCTCTGTTTTTAAGCCGCTGAGATTCTTCACTCCGCTGCGCTCCGTTCAGAATGACATGAATATTCAATGTCTTTTGACTGCAATTTTATATGAAAATAGCTCGGTGGGGCGGGCCTCCGCGCCCGCCAGGCGGTCCGCACCGGCTGGAAAGCCTGTGCCACCAATTTACGAACTCGTTCCCAAGTTGCACTTGGGAACGAAGCACATCTAGGCGGGCACTGTCCGCCATTATGCCCAATTCCATGGCTTCTATAAACGTAACTAGCGAAATTTCCCCGGCGGAACTGCTGGGCCGGATTCAGGCCCGGTTCCGGGAGTTGGGCCTCTTCGGGTCCACTCTGACCCTGACCCATAACGGCGAGAACTATCTGGCGGCCTGTGATGACCAGGCCTTCGCGGTGTACCGCCTGGTGGACCGGTGTCACGTGCCTCCCGGGCGCCCGGGCTGGCCGGTCTGCCTGGTCACCGCCCAAACCGTGGTGGATGAAACCAGCCCGCCCCATCAGGCCGACGATGAATTCGCCTCCGGGCTCAGTCTGAAAGAGTGGCTCGACCTCATCGAGACCGCTTGTGCCAGCCACTGACAGAACTATCAATCTGTAAAAAAAGCAACCGATTCCTCGCACCGGCCATTCTGATACCGAGTCCCAATCAAAAAATGCTGAATCGTAGGGGCGCACCCGCGTGTGCGCCCTCAATTCAGGGCGGACACATGGGTCCGCCCCTACAAGGAAATTGTCGTTTTTCTGCAAATTATTGTGAGCCCAGAATCTTTCATGAAGATTATTTGACGCAGCTTAAGGCTTTTCTCTGCCAGGATAATCCCAAACAACGGCGGGTTGAGGGTGCGGCCTACCGGCCAGCCGTTCGAGATTGAGTTTAGCCGGCTCATAATCCGGGTCGCGGGTCAGGGCGGCGCGATAATACTGCTCGGCCTCCAGGCGGTTGCCTTTGACTTCAGCTAGGCCCCCCAGCAGATTCAGCGCCCCCGGCCGGTCAGGGTTGAGAAAAACGGCCTTCTGGGCATACACCCCGGCAACCTCGAAGTGCCCTTCCTTGATCCGTTGTTTAGCTAAAGCAAGATAGTCTTCGTACCCCTGCGACTCCCCGTGCATGTCCAGGATGCGGCTGACCATCTCCCGGACTTGGCCCACGTCAAAAGGTTTTTGCAGGAAGTCCACCGCTCCCAGTTTCATGGCCTCCACGGCCAGGTCAATGGAGCCATAGGCAGTGATGATGATGACCTTGATCTCCGGTTGTTGTTGGGAAACCTGACGCAGCACTTCCATGCCGTCTAAGCCTGGCATGCGTAAATCCAGCAGCATCAACCCATAAGCACCCTGCGCCACCTTCTCCAGGGCCTCTTCGCCAGTGGCCGCGGTCTCCACCGGGACATGCAGCGTTTCCAGGGACATGGACAGGGCCAGGCGGATATTTTTCTCGTCGTCAACGATTAATATGGGTTTGGCGCTCATGGTCAGGCTCCTTTCCGGTTCAGTCAGCCACCGGGAGGGTGAAAGTAAAGGTGCTGCCCTGGCCCGGCACCGAGTCGAGCCAGATGGTTCCCCGGTGGGCCCGCACCACTTCCTTTGAGATGGCCAGACCCAGGCCGCTGCCGCCCGCGCCGCCGTCGCGTTTCACCTGGATGAATTTGTCAAAGATGCGGGACTGGATTTCGTAGGGTACCCCTTCGCCGTCATCCGATACGGATAGATGCACCTGGCCGCCCACGCGCTCCCCGGTGAGCCGGATATGTCCGCCTTCCGGGGTGTGACGCACCGCATTCGCCAGCAGGTTGACCAGAACCCAGACGATCTTGTTAGGGTCAATCATCACCGGGGGCAGGGCTTCGCCCACTTCGAGCTTGAGTTCGATGTGCTTGGCATCGGTTTGCGGTTTCATGACCGCCAGGGCCTGGTCAAAGAGGAAGGCGGGGTCGACCCGTTCAAAGGCCAGATCCAATTTGCCGGCCTCAATCCTGGACAGGTCCAACAGGTCGTTGACCAGGGCCCGGAGCCGCTGCACGTCTTCATGGCAGGCCTCCAGCAATTCCCTTTCCTTGCCGGTCAACTTCGCCGCCGCCGACTCCAGGAGCAAGTCCACCGCCATGCTAACGCTGGTGAGCGGGGTGCGCAACTCATGGGAAGCAGTGAGAACGAATTCGCTCTTTAACCGGTCCAATTCGCGCAACCGGGTGATGTCGCGGAGCAGTAACACTACGCCCTGAATCGCCTGAGATGACGACCGCATGGGCATAATAGAGAACTGGTAGTGCTGGCTCCCTTTTTCGGTGGTAATGGTAAAGATATCCTCTCCTTCTCCGAGCGGCGGCGATTCCCCGGATTCCACCGCCTGCTTGAGCAGGTGAAAAAGCCGTTCGTCCCGCACCGCTTCAAAGAAATGCCGCCCCAACAGACTATCCTTATGCACCCCAAAGATCAGAGCCGCTTTCGGATTGACATTATTAATTACCAGCTGGTCGTCCACCACCATAATGCCGTCATCGACGTTTTGAATAATGGCTTCACTCTTCAGTTTTTCCATGATGATCTTGCCGATGTTCATTTCATGGAATTTTCTTAATTTCTCCGCCATTTGATTGAACTGATCGGCCAGGAGAGCCAATTCCGCCGAGCCCTGCACCGGCACCTGGACCTCGTAGTTGCCTTCGGCAATTTGCAGGGCGGCCTGCTTCAATTCGGTTACCGGCCGGGAAATGAGCCGGGAGAGGAAAAAACTGAAGAACACGCCGATGATTACTGCTAGCGCCCCGATCACCCCCATGGAGACCACGGCCTGGAGGGAAAGCCGGCCGGCCCGGTTGCTGGCCTCATACATGGTTTCGTGGTTGATCTCCCGGAGTTTGACACAGGTGTCCCGGGTTGATCTGAAGAGAGGGAGAATCAGCTCATGATAAAGATTAATAGCGCCCCCTTGGTGAGAGGCGCCCTTGAGATGCAGGTTGACCACTTCGCCTAAATACCGGGTGTAATTCTGTTCAATGGAGTCGATGATTTCTTTTTCACCGGGGATGGTGATATTATCCCGGGCGCGGCCCAGCCACTGGAGGAAGGCAGTCTCATTTTCCCGGAATTCTTTCAGCCCCTGTTCCTGGTATCCCAATAGATACAAGAGGACGGCGGAATCTTGCCGTTCGATGGCATCAATCATGTGCTCCGCGGCCTGGATGCTCCGGTAGTTCTCCCGCAAAATCGACTCGGAGGCCCGCCCCAGCCGCAACATCATGAACATAGCCCAGGCCAGGATCACCACCACCAAAATCAGGCTGGCCCCGTAGCCGATGAAGATTTTTTGGCGAAAGGTTTGCATCGAGATATCTGCTTTTTAGAGCTCCACCTGGCTGCCCAGTTCTACCACCCGGTTGGGCGGGATGCCGAAGAAGGTGGTAACGTTCCAGGCGTTCCGGGAGAGGAAGGCGAACAGCCCCTTGCGCCAGGAGGCCATGGGGGCTTTACCCGTGCTCAGGAGGGTTTCCCGGTTCACATAAAAGGTGGTGGAAAAGGCGTCGAGCTCCAATCCCTGCTCCGTGGCGATTTCCAGGATTTCCGGAATGTTGGGGGTTTCCATGAAGCCGTAGGCGGCGATGACGCGGTGAAACCCCTGGCCCAGGTCGGTGATGGCCAGCCGCTCTCCCCGGTCGACATAGGGAGTGTTGGCCGAAGTGACGGACATCAGGACCACCCTCTGCGGCAGGGACTCGGTGTGTTTCAGGAGATGGAGCAGGGTGATGGGCGTGCCCATGGGAGAAACGGAGAGGAAGGCGCCGGTCCCCGGGGTGCGCACCAGTTTGTATCTTTGAATGTCCTTTAAGATAACCTCGACGGGCAGCCGGGCGTCCTCGTTGCGCTTGGCCAGCAGGGCCCGTCCGTCCCGCCAAGTGAGCATGATCACGGTCAGAACCACGGCCACGGTTATTGCGAACCAGCCGCCGTCCACGAATTTCAGGAGATTGGCGCCGAAATAGGAGAGATCGAAGAAGAGAAAGACAACCACGGGCACAAGGGCCTTCCAGGCCGGCCAGCCCCAGTTATAGCGGGTCACATAGTAATAGATGAGGCTGGTGATGGCCATGGTGCCGGTCACGGCGATGCCGTAAGCCGCGGCCAGGCGGCTGGACTCCTTGAAGGCCAAAGCCAGCCCCAGGCAGCCGATCATCATCACCGTGTTTACCCAGGGCATATAAATCTGGCCCTTGGTCTCGCCGGAAGTATGCACGATCTTGAGCCGGGGGCAGTAGCCGATCTGAATGGCCTGTTGCGTGAGCGAGTACACCCCGGAGATCATGGCCTGGGAGGCGATGACCGTGGCCGTGGTGGATAGGGCCACCATGGGATAGAGGAGAGCCCGGGGCACCAACCCATAAAAAGGGTTTACGGCAGCTTGCGGCACTTCCAGGAGGAGGGCGGTCTGTCCGAAATAATTGAGGAGCAGGGCCGGAAAGACCAGGACGGTCCAGGACAGCCGGATGGCGGTACGGCCGAAATGACCCAGATCGGCATACAAGGCCTCGCCCCCGGTGATACAGAGCACCACCGCGCCCAGGACCACGATGCCGTGCAAGTGGTTAACCGCGAAGAAGGCCACGGCGTAGCGCGGGTCCAAGGCCGCCAGAATCTCGGGGCGCCTGAGTATCTGGGCCACGCCCAGGGCCGCGATGGAGGTGAACCAGAACAGCATGATGATGCCGAAGATCTTGCCGATGCGCTCGGTTCCCTGGCTCTGGAAGAGAAACAGGCCGAAGATGACGCCGCAGGAAATGGGCAGCACGAAGGGTTCGGCGGCGCTGGTGGCCACATTGAGCCCCTCCACCGCCGAGAGCACCGAGATAACCGGGGTGATGATGCCGTCGCCATAGAGCAGGGCGGCGCCGAAGATCCCCAAGATAACGAGACGTTTAACCGTTTTTTCTGAAACCTGCTTGGCGCCTTTTCCCAGGAAGAGGGCGGCCAGGGCATAGATGCCGCCTTCCCCTTCATTGTCGGCCTTTAAGATAAAAACCACGTACTTGATCAGCACGACCATGGTGAGCGACCAGAAGATCAGGGACATGACGCCCAGCAGGTTGCCCGGGGTTAAGGCGATGGCGTGGGTGCCGTGAAAACATTCCTTGACGGTGTACAAGGGGCTGGTGCCGATGTCCCCGTATACCACCCCCAGGGCGCCGACGGCCAGAATCAGCGTCCTCTTGAGGTCCTTGGTCTCGGCGGGGGGGTGTTCGGAGTTGCTCAGATGGGCGCTGCCTGAGGCGGACTGAAGCGGTGTCCCGTCAGTCGAGGCATCGGTGCTCATGGAAAGTCCTCCCAATCAGGTCAGGGCCAAGATCATAATTCCGGGGTGGTCTTGTGGTTGCCGCAGGAAGAATTCTATCATTCTTGCGCGTAGCGCCACAATTAATTCTCAGGGATAATCTCCCAGGTGAAGGTTTCGGTGCATCTCCCGCTAACTTCACGGCGGCGGCCGGGGCAGGATGGGCCGCCGCCCTGGCCGCCCGGTCACCGCCCGTCTCCGGCGGCGGCTTCGGCGTGCGCCTGATGCCGCCGGAAATACCGGATATCGAACTCGAACTGGGGAAACAACCGGGGCAGTCGCATCAGGTTAAAGACCATGACCCCCATGGCCAGGCGGTCCCACCAGGAGGATAGGGGCCAGCCGAAGTGGACCACCACCCGGCGATCCGCCAGCTCATACTCCACCACTTTCAAGAGACTCACCATGCGGTGATAGAGGCTGATTTTGGTGAGGGGTAAACGATAGTGGTTGGCCGCGGTCTTGGGGGGTATGCCGCCCCGGGGAGAATAAAAGGTGATGTAGGCCTCGTTGTTCTTGATGACCGCATGGTCAGACTCCTCGGAGCGCCGGAAGAAGAAATGAATCTCCGGGGCCTCGGATTCCGCCAACCGCAGGATCATGTCCATTTCGCTGTCGGCCTGGGCGATCTGTTTCAATTCCGGAGCCCGTTTCCTGGACACCAGGAACCCTGCCCCCAGCATCACCGCGGTAACTGTGCCCCAGAGGAGGGTGGCGTAGTGCTTATCGTAGGCCAGGAAGAGAAAGGAACTTACCAGAATAATCCATAAAACCAGGGTGCCCAAGCGACTGGTATAATATTTAACATCCTTGGTGCCGGTAAAATACCGGTAAATGAGGAGGGCCCCGGTGTTGATGGCGAAACTGGCCAGAATCCCCAAGGCATACATATCCGCCAGGAGTGACTGGCTGCCGGCGGTGAGGAAAATGATGCCGGAAAAAAGGGCCGCGTTCAATAGGTGGATGCGATAGAGAGATTGCCGGCGGTTGGTGGCGATGAGCCAGGAAAAGCCGTAACGGTGGGCTACCCGCTCCATCAATTCGCTGGAGGCCACAAACGCGGTGTTGATGGCCATGCTGAGGGTGAAACTGGCCAGACCCGCCACCAGAATTCCAAACCAGACGCCGTTTAACATGGAGGCGTAGTGCGTGATCAAGTCGCCTTCGTGGGCCTTGAAATCGATGGGGGCCGATAGAGCCAGGGCGGCCACCAGGGGCGTGACGATGCCGACGGTCAGGCCCAGAAAGAGATAGGCCTTGCGGATTTCGTGCCAACTGCGCACCAACCCGGCGGTTTGGAGCACCGATTCCACCCCGGAGTAAGCCAGGATACAGAAGGCGATATGAGTTATGAAGCTGGAGTAGTTTCCGGTCCAGGAACCGGTTTGCAACTGGTCCGCGGCAATCTTGGCCGACTGTTGTATCTGGCCCAGGGACCCGCTATCCAAGGCCAGGACCCCCGAGACGATCAGGTTCATCATGATGAAGGCGGCCCCAATGAAGATCATGAAAGTGAACCGGGCATTTTCCCGGATTCCCAGGATATTCAAACCGGCCACGGCCCAGATGATCCCCAAGACGAGGGCCATCTTCATGGGGTCGGATAAACCGAAAAAAGAGGTGGCGTTGGCCACCACGCTCACCGCCGAGATGCAGGCCGTGAGGATATAGTCCACCATGATGGAGGCCACCGCCACAAAGGAGATCATGGGGCCCAGCACCAGGTAGGAAAAGGAATAGACCCCGCCGCCGATAAGGCCGTGGTGTTCCAGAATCTCGGCGATCTCCGTCAACCGGGTGGAAAAAAACCTGATAATCAGGCTCGTTGCCGCAATAAAGACGATGGCGGACAGGCCGATGAACCGGAAGGCCTCGGCGGGGACGTAAAAGATGGAGGTGAACTCGTCCATCAGGGTGATGACCCCGATGGCCAGCCAGGTGAGCCACCAGCGCCCCTTGAGGTGGTAAGATAGAAGTTCCCGATTTCGGAACAGGTAGATGAACAGAACCAACAGGCCCAGATTAAGGATTATCAGAATCGGAGTCTTCATAAACGTCTGCCCTGTATGAGTGATCGGCCGAATCGGCACAATCCGCGGGTGGACAAAATCATGGAGTAATGCCGTCGCTTTCTCGCTGCCGGTAGTATCAGACTCGCTATCCGGGGGCGAAAAGTCCTCAGGTAAGCTCAATCATGATAGCTAAAAGGAGAACTCGTTAGGGCGAATGGGACTCCGGCATGGGGGGCGACTCGGGGATGGCCCGAGGGGTGAAAAAGTGACCGCCATAGAGACGGCTGATCTGAATCGGGGGATGATAAGCGGAAGGAAAAGCCCCTGGATAGGGCCCCAGCGGACGCGCTGCGGGCGCGCCCATACCGATGTTTGACATAGCCTCCTCCTGCCTGCGGGGTTAGCTGACGGGCTCGGGCGGGAGGTTGCTTGCCCTACCGCCTAGAAGCTCTAGGCGGATTCGCCCCCAATAAATGGGTCCCCCGTTTCTCCGTTTGGGTTTCGGAGAATTCGGCGGTTGGCCGGATAACGCTGCGGCCAACAATTATCACTTAAGTTTTTTTTGCCGCCGCGTCAAGGAAAAATATCTGCTTCCGGGATCGAACTCCATTTTTGGATAGATTCTTCAGGAACTCGCAAGATAAGATAAGATCAGGGAGCCAAATAACGGATTAACGGGAGAGCGATGCGCCGGGCCCTCAGGGCCGGATGCAGCCGTCGCCAACGCCCCAGGAGCACTAACCGTGGACCTCTGGCTGCTGATGTTGCCTTTGCTCGGGTTGATGGCCGTCCCCGCGACTGCCGCTCCCCTCGCGGTGCGGCTGGTCTCCGTGGGGTCCCTGCCTCCAGCCCTGCTGGGTTTCCTGGAGGAGGGCGTAGCCCTGGAACTGGGCGCGGCGGTGCGGCTGGGGGGGAACCTGCCCCTGCCGGCCTCCTGCCCCGAGGGCCTGAGCCAGTATCCAGGCCCCCCTTTTCTGGCGGCGCTGGCGGCCGCCCGCCCGCCGGTAGACGAGTTTATCCTGGGGGTTACCGGGGTGGACCTCACCGCGCCCGGTCTCAACTTCGTCTTTGGCCTGGCCGATCCCGGGGGCCGCGCCGCGGTTATCTCCCTGGCCCGCCTCTACCCGGAATTTTACGGCCAGCCCCGGGACCCCCGGCTATTCAAGGCCCGGGCCGTCACCGAGGCGGTCCACGAACTGGGGCACCTGATGGGCCTGGACCATTGCCCCAATCCGGCCTGCGTCATGGCCTTTTCCAATTCCCTGGCCGACACCGACAGGAAGGGGCCAGGGTTTTGCGAAGCCTGCCGGGAGAAGTTAGGGAAATAAGCGGTCAGCCTTCAGCAGTCAGCTATCAGCCAAAAAACCAGGACTATCAATTATCGTCGATGACGATTGATTTTTTGGAATAATTCAACGAATTGATATAATTCATAAAGCTGACAGCTTACCTAAAAAATTAGGGAAGGTCCGGGGTATTTTTCATAACTAACATCCCCGGCCCTCCCCTCTGAATGAATGGCGTCTTATGCAACCGGCTATCTTCGCACAGGGAATCGGCAAAGGTTTCCGCACCGGGCTCTGGGGTCCGGTCAAGGAGGTGCTCCGGCAGGTGGACCTGACGGTGGCGCCCGGGGCCATCTTCGGGGTGTTGGGGCCCAACGGCGCCGGCAAGACCACCCTCATTTCGATTTTGGCCACCCTGCTGTTGCCGGACACCGGCCGCGCCCAGGTCTTGGGCCTGGATGTGGTCCGGCAGGCGGCAGCCCTCAAGGCGCGCATCAACCTGGCGGCCAGCGGCGCCCATTTCCTCTGGTACATGACGGTGGCGGACAGCCTCAGGTTCTACGGCCGGCTTTACGGGTTGGGAGGCCGGGACTTGACCGGCAAGGTGGAAACGCTCCTGGACTTATTCGGGCTGGCGGAACACCGGGCGGTTCCCTTCGAGCGGCTCTCCACCGGCCTCAAGCAGCGTCTCGCCCTGGCCAAGGCCCTCATCAACGACCCCGAACTGCTCTTCCTGGACGAACCCACCTCGGGCCTCGACCAGGAGATGGCGCACCATATCCGGGAGGAGATTCTCCGGCTCAACCGGGAGACCGGGGTCACCATGCTCCTGACCACCCACAACCTGCGGGAGGCCGAGATGCTCTGCACCGAAGTGGCCTTTCTAAAGCAGGGCCGGCTGGTGACCGGCGGTGCAATCCCAGAGTTGCAAAAGCGCCTGGGGCTGGGGGACCATCTGAGTCTGATTTTCCAGGACTCCCCGGCGCCGCTGGACTACGGCCGCCTGCCCGGGGTGTTGCGCCACACGCGGCAAGACTCCCGGATTGACCTGGTGCTGGATCGCGTCGACGAACGGCTACCGGCTATCCTGGCGGCCGTCTCCTCGACCAGGGAGAAGCTGGCCCGGGTCGTGGTCAAGTCCGTGGATCTGGAAGAAATCTATCATGAGATTACGCAATAATCTTAACAAGATTTGGGCCTTCAGCGTCCGCAGCGGTCTGGTGAACCGGCGCAACGTCTTCGCAGTCTTCGAGGTACTTTTCTGGCCGCTCATCGGCATCTTTTCCGTGGGCCTGCTGACCCGGTTCCTGAGCCTGGAGGGGGAAACCGTGGCCTTTATCCTCATCGGCGCCATCACCATGAACACCGTGCAGATCGCCCAACTGGACCTGGCCTACGCCCTGCTTTATTCCGTCTGGTCCAAGAGCCTGAAACATGAATTCATCGCCCCGGTGCGCCTGTTCCACATCATCATGGGCTCGGGCCTGGCGGGGCTGGTCCGGGGCTCCATGGTCTTTGTGCTGATGGGGGTCTTGAGCGTCTACTTTTTCGACATGGACTTAGGGCGGCCGGGCCCCGCGGGGCTGATCTTCTTTCTCCTGGGTATCTTTCTCAACGCCGCCATCATCGGCGCCCTGGTCCTGGCCCTGGTGCTGCGTTTCGGCCAGCGGGCCGAAGTGGCGGCCTGGGCCTTTTCCTACCTCATGCTGCTCCTGTGCGGCCTCTACTATCCCGTCAGCGTGCTCCCCCCGGGGGTGCAGTTCCTGGCCCAGCTCATCCCGCTGACCTATTTTCTCGATTATTTCCGGCACTTCTATGGCTTCCCGCTGGCGTCCGAACACCCCCTGCTTTACGGGTTCTCCCAAACTGTGGTATACCTGTTCATCAGCTACGGCCTGGTCTGCCTGACGCTCAAGTCGGCCTACCGCAGGGGGACTTTGCTGCGGTTGTCGGATTGAAAACCAGGGGTTAGGGGCCAGGGGTTAGAGGGCAAAAATAAAATAGGGGGCACGGGTCAGGGAAAATAGTCGGGGCTATAATAAAGAAATCCCGTTTGGGATCAAGGTATGATTTTTTAAGGAAATTCTGGCCCCTGATCCCTGGCCCCTGACCCCCTGAAAAAATGATCGGCGTCTTTGATTCAGGCTTCGGCGGGCTGGTGGTTTTGCGGGAATTTTTGCAGGTCCTGCCGGAGTATGACTATCTCTACCTGGGGGACAATGCCCGTATTCCCTACGGCACCCGGAGCGACCGGGTGGTGATCCGCTTTACGGAGGAGGCGGTGGACTATCTCTTCCGCCAGGGCTGCCGCCTCATCGTCCTGGCCTGCCACACCGCCTCGGCCCGGGCCTTGCGGCGCATCCAGCAGGTCTGGCTGCCGGCCCGTTATCCCGGCCTCCGGGTCCTGGGAGTGCTGATTCCCACCGTGGAAGAGGCCGTGGCCCGGACCCGGGGCAAACGCATCGGGGTCATCGCCACCGAGGGCACCGTGGCCTCCCAGTCCTTCGATCTGGAGCTAAAAAAACTGGACCCGGAGGTTGAGGTCATCCAGCAGGCCTGTCCGCTCCTGGTGCCCATCATCGAGAGCGGGGAGCAGGAGTGGGAAGGCACCGGCATGATCCTGCGCCGCTACCTGGCCCCTTTCCAGGACGTGGACACCCTGATCCTGGGCTGCACCCACTATTCCATCCTCAAAGAGCCCATCCGGGCCATCCTGGGTCCCGGCCACGAACTCATCTGCTCCGGGCAGGTCACCGCAGCCAAGCTGGTGGATTATCTGGCGCGCCATCCCGAGATGGAGACCCGTTTAAGCCGGGGCGGGACCCGCCGTTACCTCACCACCGACCTGACGCCGCGCTTTGCGCAGTTAGCCAGCCTGTTCATGGGCAACCCTTTGAGCTCTGAGGTGGTGGAGCTGTAAAGCAGGGGTCAGGGGCCAGTGGTCAGTGGTCAGTTGAAAAAACCGCTTTGACTATCCGGAAACCGCATTATTTCTCATAAATTTCGCTCCAGATACAGCGTTTGTTCCTGCCGATGATTATCATGAAGCGGAGCTGAGGATAATTCCCGGTTCAACGCAGATGTGGAGGGTGTTTCCAGGGCATTATCTTTAAACTGGCCACTGGCCACTGACGCAAGGAGGAAACTCATGTACCCGCAAATCCTGGGTATTTCCGGAAGTCCCATAAAAAATAGCAACACCGACCGCCTGGTCAAGGCCGTCCTGGAAGCCAGCGGCCTGAAAGCCGAGTTTGTCAAGCTCAGCCGCATCAACGTGCGCCCCTGCATCGCCTGCCTGGGCTGCAAAGAGGACAATATCTGCAAGGTGAAAGACGACTTTCCCGAGTTGGCGGAAAAAGTGCGCCGGGCCAATGCCCTGGTGGTGGGAGGCTACTGCCCTTACGGCTCCGTGGACGCCTTCACCAAGGCCTTCCTGGAGCGCCTCTTTTCTCAGCGGCACCAGCACGGCCTCAATCGCGGCAAACTGGCCGCGGTGGTTACCACGGGCATCGGCCGGGGCGCCCCGGGGGTGGCCGAGGCCAACGCCCAGATCGCCCACGCTCTGAAAATGGAAGGCATGGAGATCCTGGGGCAGTTGCAGGCGGTGGGCAACCCCGAGTGCCTGGTGTGCGGGTTTGGCGAGACTTGCGTAATGAGCGCCTTGCCCTGGGTCTTTGGAGAAGATATCGCGGTGACCCCGGAGAAGTTTTGCCGGGTGGAGGACCAGGAGGTTTGGGGTCAGGCCCAGGAGTTGGGCCAGGAGATTGCCCGTCGTCTAAAAGCCCGACTGGCCATGTAACGTCTTCAGGTCCGGGCCGGTGGGCGGCAATCCAACCGGGGTGAGGAGAGGAGGCTTATGGGGCGCAAGTCCAAGGTCATCATTGCTTGCAAGGTATTCTACGATGAAATGCAGCAATGCCTGCCCCCCGACGCCGACGTCGAGATTATCTGGATAGACGCGGCTTTGCACGCTGATCTTGACCGGCTGGAACAGGCGCTAAAGTCAGCCCTGAGTGCGGCCGGGGCGCCGGAAACCGAAGTGCGGCTGTTCCTCGGGGTGGGATGCCATCCGGATATGCTCCAGTTGACCAAGGAGTACGGCGCCGGGATATCACCGGTTAAGAATTGTCTCGAGGCCTTTCTGGGCCCCAAACATCAGGAACTGGAAAAAGATGGGACGATGATCATGACGCCCGGCTGGATCAGGGCCTGGCCCGGCATCATGGCCGCCCTGGGCTGGGACGCAGTGGACGTGAGGATAAACCTGGGGCGGTATAATCGCATATTGCTGCTGGACCCGGGAATCAACCCCCTCACAGACGAGGAGATCCTGGCTTTTTTCGACCTGACCCAGGTGCCGGTTGACCTTGAATTGCTGGAATTGCAGCATTTCCGGCAGGTTCTGGCGGAGCTGTTGCAGTAAGCCGCCAGACTATCGGGAGAACCTTCGCGTGGGACGTCCCGGCAACGAGCCGGCCGGGCCGGACCCTCACCTATCGCCGCCTTCGCCCAATTATCCGGCGTGAACCCCTAAGGCCAGCCACTTGGGGTCGGCCAGGACCACCGAGGTTTCAACCTGGCGGGGCGAAATGGTCCAGTAGGTGCGGAGCAGCCGGTCTTTTTCTTCCTGGGTGACCAGCCGGAAGCCGTGTTTTTCGTAGAAGCGGATGGCCCACCAGGCCGCGGCCCAGGTGCCTACCAGGACGGGGTTGGGGATGTCTTCGAGGAGATAGGCCAACAGGCGGGCGCCCACCCCCTGGCGCTGCGCGGCCGGGTCCACGTAGGCATGGCGGATGAGGGTCACTCCCACCAAGTCCTGCCGCCCCATCACGCCCAGGAGCCGGCCCTCATTTTCGTAGCCCCGAAAGTTGACCCCCGCGGCGATCTCGGCCCTGAGCTCTGCCTCGGGCATATAGGGCTCCTCCCAGCAATCCGCCGGGATCACCCCTTTATAGGCCAGGGCGGCCTGGTTGATGATCGCCAGGGCCCGATCGATTTCCCCGTCTTGAAGCGGCCGAATCCGGGGATAGGCCGCCTGAGCCGGTTCAGGCGCCGGGGCCGGCCCGGCCTGATGCACCGCCTCCGGCGGCTGGGGCGGCGGCGGGTAATGATCTTCCCCGAGCCGCTGGCCGCATTTGGGGCAGAAGGCAAAATTCAGGGTTACGGGTTGGTGGCAGTAAGGGCAGGTGGAATCCGGGGCCGGCGGCGGGGCCGGCTCCGGGGGATAGCTAAAGGGGTTCTGATCCTGATACTGGCGGCTCATCTCCGTGGTGGCCTGGCGCATCTTGGCCACGAACCTTCCCAGGTAGGCGGCGTACTCCGGCAGCTTTTCCGGGCCAAAGAGGATAAACGCCAGGACGGCGAGGATGAACAGCGTCTCGAGATCGAGCCCCATGGGGAAACCTGTGGATTACGCCTTCATCTTGCCGCCGCAATGGGGGCAGAAGGCAAAGTCTCCGCCCACCTCCTTGTGGCACTGGGGGCAGGTGGCGGCTTGGGGCGTCGCGGTGGCGCTGGGCGGAATCTCGGCCTTGGTCGAGGCGGCCTCAGGGTCTTCGTGAGCCTTTTTGAAGCTCCGGATGGCCTTGCCGATGCTGTCTCCCAGTTCCGGCAGGCGCCGGGGGCCGAAGAGCAAGAGGGCGATGGCCAGGATAATGATCAGCGTGGTAATGTTATAACCAAACATGGGGCGCCTCTGCTTGCTAAGGATTTAATATTAATATAAGAAAAAAATCAGCTCTCCGCAAGGGCAGAAAGGGGTCCGGATCAGGGATTAAAGATCGCCGGCAATTTTAGGGGCCATGGCGGAAGTGCCCGGCATCATGGGGCGGCCTAACCAAAGGCGTTCAGAGCCTGCCTGGCACAATCCCGGCAGATTATCGATCAGAGTTATCGAGACCGAAGGAGAACGATGCCATGAAAAAAAGGTCATTATTATTGTTTCTGCTCTGCTTTATGAGCCTAGTTTTCCTGGGGGCGCCAGCCTTGGCGCAAACCGTGGATGACGGGGGGG
>Ga0351880_1085_pt2 | contig 25489 bp, 9 predicted proteins | sample BONcelFGM3001E13_FD_206766 | JGI IMG/M metagenome (GOLD analysis project Ga0351880, IMG submission 206766) | Enriched cells from coal bed in the Powder River Basin, Montana, United States - BONCAT cells FGM rep3 HSBNCT.FGM.300.1.E13 ...
GTCAGAAGCCCCGTGTCATGCAGGAAGGTGTAGTTGGCCGCGTTGCCGGTGGTCATGACCGCCGGGTCCGCCCAGCTGACGGTGTAGGTATCCGGCGCGATGTGCGGGCCGTTGTTCACCAGCGTCACGGCCACGTCGTCATCGCCCACCAGGCCGGTGTCGCCCACGGCTACGCCGTCCACCATAACGGCCTTCGGGTGGCTGTAGGTGGTGATGGTGTGGCCCTGTCCGTTGTAGGCAACGGTCAGGCTGTCCGGCGTGATGGTCACGTTGCGTTTGGTGATCACAACGGTTTCACTGTCCGGGATGATGATGAAGTTGCCGGTCGCGTCGGTCACGTAGACGGTCACAGTCTGGGTGCTCACGTCCACAAAGCCCGGGTTGGCGCTTGTGGGCGCACCCTGTGTGCCGCCCTGCGGCGTGGTTGCGTAGCTTACGCTGAAGCGCTGCGCGCCTTCCGGCGTGGTTGCGCCGCTCAGGCTGAAGGTGCCGATGGCGGTCACGAGCTGGTCGCTCAGCGCGATGCTGTGCGTGCCCGCATCGTAGACGTGGTTCACGCCCGTGAGCGTCAGGCCGCCGTCCACCACAAGGGGCAGGATGGTGATATGGCCGGGGTCAAGGGTAATCAGGTAGTTGGGCGTTACGTTCCGGCTGCCTTCCATGAGCAGCACGCTTTGCAGCTGCACGGTGCGGTCGGTCACGTCGGTGTTGGCGTTGGTCAGGCCTGCTTCAAAGGCGAAGCTATCCACCCTGTCGCCGCCCGCCAGCGCGCCCGCCGTGATGGCATAGGCCGCTACCGACTGCTCCGCCCCGTTGTAGGTGTAGGGCGCGGCGCTGTTGTCGCCGCTGGCCAGCGTGATGGGCAGCTGCGCGATGGTGATGGTGGTGGCGCCGGTCACCGGCGAGGTGGCCGTGCTGCTGGTGGCGGTGATCGCCACCTCATACACGCCCGCGTCGGTGAAGTGCGGCAGTGTGTTGGTAAACGTCCATGTCTGGCCAGTGGCGGGGTTGAGCACGTCATAGCGGATGCTGTAACGGCTGGTCATGTCCACATACTCGCCGGTGTTGCTCTGCACCGATATCACGGGCTTGGTAAGCGTGTAGTCCTCGGAGTTGTACACGCCCGTGAGCGGTGTGGCGGTCATGTAGGCGTCCGCCTCGCCCTGCGACACGGCGATGTGCCCGTCTGCCAAAGTGATCTCGTAGTTACTGCTCACGTCCGCGCCGCCCAGCATGACCTGCGCGCTCTCCAGCGTTACATCATGGCTGCCGACCTCGGCCTGCGTGTTGTTGCTAAGCTGGAAGGTGAGCGTCTCGCCCTTGTAGAGGGTGCCGTCTGTAAGCGTCACGGTGTCGATGGCCCAGACGATCGGGTCGCCGTTCCTATCCAGCGTGAAGATGAAGCCGTCGTTGGTGTCCGCGGTAACGGTGATGGGCGCGGGCGTGATGGTCAGGCGCGCCGGTGCCGTTGCGGGCGCGTAGTTGGGGCTCTCCACGCGGATCAGGATATCATAGCCGCCGGGCGTCACGTCCTCATAGGTGATGGGCGTGGTGCTCCACGTGATGCCGTCGGTGCTGTAATGGTAGGTAAGGGGTTCGGTCACGGGGTTGCCGCCCTCGTCCAGCAGCTCAGGCAGCTCGAAGGGTTGCGGCTGGCCGTTGTAGGGTACGGTGCGCTCGGTGCCCGCCATGGTGGTGGGCTGCGCAGTCACGGCGATGTGGCCGGGGTCTGCGGTGATGTTGTAGTTATGGGTCACATCCTGCCCTGCCGCGTCCAGCACAGTCACGGTGGCGGCGTCCACCAGCACGGCGTGGCTGCCAACGTTGGTCTGGGCGTTATCCTTGCCCGCCGCGAAGTCGAAGCTGTCGATGCGGTGGTCCGCGTCGCCGGCCACCAGGCCCGCGCTTGCGGTGGTGGCGGTCACCTGCCAGAGGCCCTCCACGGTATGCTCCGCCTTGTCGTAGACGAAGGTGTTGGTCTCGGAGGTGATGTTCAGGTCGCGCTTGGCAAGCGTCAGGGTGCCGTCGTCGGTGCTCACGTAGCCGTCCTCGAAGTACGGGCTGGTCACGCGCACCTTGACGGGGTATACGCCCGCGTCGGTGCTGGCGGGCAGCGGCCCGTCCATACCCACGTTAGTCCAGGTAGCGCCGTTGTCGGTGGAGTATTCCACCGTGTAGGGCGTGCCCTCCGGCGCGTCCACGGTGTAGGTGAGGCGGTGCTCCTGCGCGTCGTAGGGGATGGTATCATCCGCTACGTCGATGGTCAGGCCGCTTGTCGCCTTTTGGATCCGCAGCCATCCGTCGGCGTGTTGGAAGTCATAGTTGGCGGCAATCCCGCCAGTCATCACCGGGCTTTCCCAGCCGATCAGGTAATCGCCGGGGGCGGTGTGCACATTGTTGGTAAGCGTCACGGTCACGTCGTCGGTGCCAATCAGGCCGCGCGTGCCCACCAGCGTGCCGCCGATGACGGTGGCTTTCTCGGTCTGGTAGTCATTCACGCTGTGGGGCTGCCCGTCGTAGACATAGGTGCCGCTGCCGGGGGTAACCAGCACGGGGCGGGCCGTAATGGCCAGCCGCGCTACGCCCGTCACGTCCGGGTAGTTGCCGTCGACGCTCTCGCCCCGCACGTACACAAGGATGTCGGTCACATCGGTGCGCGTAAGCGAGGGGTTGTTGGCCGTCTCGGGCGCGAGGCCGTACGTCCAGGTGAAGTTGGCCGGATCCACGCTGCGCGTGCCGTCCATCACCGACGCGATGCCGATGCCGTGCGCCTGTGCGTCATACACACCCACATAGTCCGTCAGGTTGAGGGTCAGGCCCTCGCCCTGCGTGATGGTGATCTTGCCGTCCACATAGTGCACGTCGTAGTTGTCAAGCACCGACGCGCCGCCCTCGGTGATTTCCGTCAGCGCGGTGTTGAAGGTGACGGGCGCTTCGTTGACGACCTCGGTGCGCGTGGCGTCCACCAGCGTGGCGCTCAGGTTGTGCTGGCGCAGCAGGCCGGTGAAGTTGGTGACCGTGTCGCCCGCGTAGGTGGCGGCGTCGTGCGTGTAGGTGACGGTCACGGGCTGTTCGTCATACACCTTGGTGGCGCTGCCCGCCGTGAGTGTGAGCGAACGCTTGCTGATCTGCACCGTGGTGTCAACAGGGGTGATGATGTAGTTGGGGCAAACGCTGCCCACGGTCACGGTCTGCGTGCCCGCGTTCACAAACGCGTTGGCGATGGGCACGCCGCCGGAGGCAAACGTCACGTTGGCCAGGATGGTGGCCGCGTCCGTCTCGTTGGCGGCCGCGCCGTCAGGCAGGGTCACTGTCAGCGTGGCATACGCGCCGTCGTAGATCTTGTTGATGCTGTCCACATTGAGGGTGATTTCACGCGCGGTGATGACCACCGTGGTGTCCTTCTCAAAGGTGGGCAGGCCGGAACCGGGATCCTTGGGCGTTAAGGTGACGGTCACCGGATACTCGCCCACATTGGTGAAGGGAGGCGGCTCCGTGGTGGTTACGCCACCGTACGTATAGGTGACGTCGTAAAGGTCGGTAAACACATCGGGCACGGTCACGGTCACGGTGTGGGGGCCGCCGTCGTAGACGCCCTCATAGCCGGTGAGCGTGAAATCCACAATGGTCAGCACGCCCGGCACATACGTTACATCGTAGTTGCCGATCTGGTTGCCAAAGCGCGAGGGGCTTGCGATCTGCGTGTCGCCCGGGATGGCAGCCACGTCGTAGATGCCCGTATCCGTGCGGCTTGCGGGGTTGAGGACGTAGTCGCCCAGCGTGTCGCCGCCCACCAGCCCTTCGGCAGTGAGGGTGAGGCTGTGCGGCAGGCCGTCAAACACGACGCTCGCGCTTACCACGGTCAGGGTGAGCGCCACAGGCGTGATGGTGAGCGTTGTGCTTGCCGTGGCCGTGGGCACGTCGTAGTTCTCGTTGGTCACCCGCACGATGATGGGCGAATCGCCAGCGTTCACACGCGTGGGCAGATCGCCGTCGTCGGTGAAGGGCGTCCAGGTTGCGCCGCCGTCGGTGCTGTATTCCAGCGTGTAGTCGCCCACGGCGTTGGTGGTCACGGTGTAGCCGTGCTCCAGCCCGTCGTAGGGGCCGCTGTCCGCCGTAACGGTCACGTCAAGGCCCGTGCGCTTCAGGATGGTCAGCGTGCCGGTGCCGTACTCAAAGGTATAGTTGGCAAGGTTGGTGCCGCCGGTGGGCTGCGCGTTTTCGCTGCCCACGGGGTATACGCCCGCCTCGGTCTGCACATTATCCAGTAGTGTCACGGTGGCCCCGTCGGTGCCAAGCAGGCCGCGGGTGCCCACGGGCTGGCCCGCGCTGTCCACATCCGCGCGCTCCACGGTGTAACCGTCAAGCGTCTTGGGCGTGCCGTCGTAGAGGAAGCTTGCGTCGGTGGGCGTGACCGCCACGGGCCGTTTGCTGATGACCAGCGTAACAGTATCCTCGGCGGGGGTGGCGAAGTTGGGGCTGCTGGCCCGGATGATGATGGGGTAGCTGCCCGCATCGGTATAGGTGGGCAGGTCGCCGATATCGTCAAACGGGATGAATGTGATACCGTCCACGCTGTACGTGAGCGTGAGGGCGGCGGGGTCAGGCTCGTTGGTGGTGAAATCGTATCCGTGGGGCTGCGCGTCGTAGACGCTGCTGTCCGCGGTCACATTGAGGATGAGCGCGTCCGCGGCGACCACGGTGATGGTGCCCGTGGCGGGGATCAGGTTGTAGTTGTCGATGTTGCCCACGGTCATCACGGGGTTGCTCCACGTGATCTCGTTCTCGCCCGCGTCGGTGCGGCGGTTGCCAGCAAGCGTTACACTCAGCTGATCGTCGCCCACCAGGCCGGTGGAGCCGCCTTCCGTGGCGCGCGGCACGTCATAAGCGGTGATCACGTGCTCGGTGCCGTCGTAGGGGAAGGTTTCGCTGTCCGGCGTGACGGTCACATCGCGGCGGGTCACGGTCACGGTGGCGTCTGCGGGTTCGAAGATCAGGCTGCCCGTCAGGTCGGTGATCTGCACGGTCACCAGATGCGCGGAAGCGTTGGTGTAGGCGGGGTTATCCGGCTCGTTCACGGTGGGCGCGCCAGGCACGCTCACGTCCTTGGACGTATAGGTGAACACGAAGCGGTCGGTGTCGGTCAGGTCGATGGTCTGCCCGCCGATCACGATGCTCTCCGGCATGTCGATCTCGTGGCTCTGGCCGTCGTACACCTTGGTAACGTCCGTAAGGCCCAGCTGCACTTCGGTCACAACGGTGGGCGTGATGGTGAGCCCGCCGGGCACGATGGCCACGGCGTAGTTGGCGGTCACGTCGTTCGCGCCGTTCATGACTTTCACGGTGGCGGTGTCGATCTGCACAGGGTAGATGCCCGCCAGCGTCGCGGCGTTCACCTGGCCCATCAGCAGCGAAAGGCTGGCCTCGTCCACCTGATGGGCGGGGATGGCGTAGCCGCTGGCACTTTGCAGAATGGCGACGCTGTGCTCGTTTGCGTCGTAGGGCACGCTCAGCGTTTCGGAGGTGAGCGTCAGCGGGCGGGGCAGCACGGTCACGGTCACGGTCACGCTGGCCGGATCGGCGTACTCGTCGCTGGTCGCGTTGATCCTGACGGTGTACTCGCCCGCGTCGGTGAAGGTGGGCAGCGTGTCAAACGTCTCGCTTTGCCCGTTATGGGTCACGGTGTAGGTGTAGGTAAAGGCGTCCGTACGGTCGACCGGGTCGCCGCCCTCGGTGGCGACGGTCACGGTGGGCTGCGGCAGGGTGTGCGCCGTCGCGTCGTAGGTGAAGGTAAGCCCTTCGCCTGTGAGCGTTGCGTCCGCGATGCCGCGCACCACGCGGATGTGGCCGTTTACCGTAGTGATATGGTAGTTTTTCGCGTTGTCGCCATCCGCGATGCCATAGGCCGCAAACGTTACGGCGTGGCCTTCGCCTACCTGGCTTTCGGTGTTGTTGGCCAGGGTGTAAAGGATGGTGTCGCCCGCGTAGAGCGTGTCCGCGGGCAGGCCGTCCGCCTGCCAGTGCGCGGTGTCAATGCGCCACACCTTCGCCTCGCCGCTGGGCAGCAAGGTGTAGGGGAAGTTGTCGTTGGTGTCGGCGGTCAGGGTCACGGGCAGCGGCGTGATGGTCAGGCTGGCCGTAACGGTCTTGGTTTCATAGTTGGGGTGCGTGAGCTGCACGTAGATCTGGTACGTATCAGGCACGCCGCCCGCAAGGATGGCCTTGACGTCCGTCTCGCTGGGGAACGCGGTGGTGTTCCAGCCGGAGGCGTCCGGCGCCAGCGGCGTGAGGCTCCAGGCGATGGTCACACCGGTGAGGGCATCGCCTTCGCTGTCGCGCAGCACGGGCGCAGTGTAGGTGCGCGCGCTAGCGTCGTAGACGTAAGTCGCCTCGGTGCGCTGCGCCTGGCTTTGTGCCTGCGCGATGGCGATCAGGCCGTTTACATAGGTGATGTCATAGTTGGCGGTCACGTCTGTGCTGCCGCGCTTGATCGTGGTCAGCGGCTGGTCAAACGTCACGGCATAGGTGCCGGCCTCGGTCTGCGGCGTGCCCAGCAGCGTGGCGCTGGCGGTCTGCCCGTCCAAAAGTCCGGTGAACTCCGTCTCCGGGCTAACGGTGTAGCTCACGCTCACGGCGCTGCCGTCGTACACGTTGCCCGTGCTGCTGTCCGCCGTGAAGGTCACGGCGCGGCGGCTGATGGTAAGCGTTGCCGCGTCCTGCCCGGCGGTTTCATAGTTGGGGCTTTCGATCTTCAGGGCGATGGGGTATACGCCCGCGCCCTCAAACTGGGGCAGCGGCTCGCCCGTGGCAAGCGCGACCCACTCGCCCTCGCCCAGCTTGTAGTACACGATATAGGGCGTGCCCGCGGGCACATCCACGGTGTAGCTCAGGCGGTGGCCCACGCCGTCGTAGATCAGGGACAGGTCGTCCACGGACACACCCAGCGCGCCCGTGTTCTGCGTAACTTCAATGGAGCCGTCCACGGTGATCACGTTGTAGTTGGAAGGCTTTGCCCCCACGCTCCAGTCCGCGACCGCAATGGTGATCGCGTTGCTGCCCAGCGCGGCGCGGCTGTTGCCCTGCATGGCCACGGCGGTGATGGTATCGGTGCCGATCAACCCTGTGGTGGCGGTGGCCACGTCCACGCTCCAGTCCGTCACGGTGAAGGTTTCGCCCGTGTAAGTAAAGCTGCCATCGCCGGCGCGCACGGTCACATCACGCGGGGTGATGTGCAGCGTCTCGCTGTCGGTGGGCTGGTTGCTGTAGTTGGGGTTGCTGGCGCGCACGGTCAGGGGGTAATCGCCCACGTCCGTGTAGGACGGCAGGGGGTTGCCCTCGCCCACGGTCTGCCACGGGCCGTCGCCGATGCGGTACTCCAGCGTCACGGGCACGCCGCCTGTGCTCACGGTGTAGCCGTGGGTGAGCCCGTCGTAGATGTAGGTGCCCGCGCCCGCGGAAAGGTCCACGGTCAGCTGGTCGCTCTGCACGATCTCCAGCGTGCCCTTTTCATAGGTGAAGCTGTAGTTTGAGGCGTTGCCAACCCCCATGACCGCCTGCGAAGGCGTGGGCTCGCTCACGCCCACCAGCGTGCGGGTGTTGTCGATCAGGGTGACGCTGGCTACGCTATCGCTGCCCACAAGGCCGGTGGTATCGGTGGCGGGGGCGACGGTGAACGTGCTCACCGTGTGGGGCATGCCGTCGTATACCACGCCGGTCAGGCTATCCGCGGTGATGGTCACGGGCCGCTTGCCGATGGTGACCGTAGGCGTTGCGGGCACGATCACATAATTGGGGTGCGTCGCGCTCACGGTCACGGTGGTGGTGGGCATGGCATCGGCAAAGCTGTTGGGCACCTGCGTGCTGCCAACGGTGTAGATAAGCGACTGCCGGATGGTTTCCGCGTCGTCGGTGTTCACCGCGCCACCCTCGCCGGTGGGCACGGTCACATCCAGCGTGCGGGCAATGCCGTCGTACAGGGCACTGATGTCCGGCGCGGTCAGGGTGATGGTTTTGGGCGTGATGGTCACGGTGGCTGTGCCGGTCCAGATAACCTCGCCGTCACGCGTGACGGTCACGGTCACGGGCACGGGGCCGCCGGTCACGTCGGTGTAGCTGTTGGGTGTGCTGTAGGTGACCACATCGGTGGGCAGCAGCTGGCCCAGCGGGTCGTTCAGGGTAACGCCGTGGGGCTGGCCGTCATACACATCGTTGTAGCCGGTCACGCTTAAGCCGTCCACAGCCGCGGTTACGAAGCCCGCGTAGAACACGCGGTTCCCAGTGCTACCGGTGGGCAAGGCGGGCACGCTGGCCAGCGCGGTATAGCCGTCGTCGGTATACCAGCCGGTGAAGGCGTAGCCCGCGGCGCTGGCCGCGGCAAGCGTAAAGTCAGCACTTTCAACAGTGTAGCCCGTAAGCGTATTGGGGTTCACAAAGCGCGCCTGCGCGCCTGCGGGCAGGTTGTTCTCATAGCCGATGGTGTAGGCGACGGGCGTCCAGGTCGCGTACAGGGTGGTATTGCTGTAGATGGATATGGTCGGGTTTTCGGTGCCCGGGCCGTAGGCGGGGCCCGAGGGCTGGCCGGTGCCGTCCTTGAGCTTCCAGCCCGCAAAGTCGTAACCGGGGCGCGTGATGCCGCTGCCGCTTGCCACCGTGGTGGGCGTGTTGATGGACACGGTAACGCTGCCCGGGAGCGTGCCGGTGTAAGGCGCGTCGGAGGCATAGCTCAAGGTAGCGGTCAGGTGGCTCCACACGGCATACAGGGTCACGTCGTGCTTGGGCATGGTGAAGGGGTCGCCCACCAGCGTGATGGCCGCCAAAGCGGAGGCCGTCTCATACACCTGGCCAATGGCGGCAATATCGGTGGTCCAGCCTTCAAAATGGTTCTCGCCGTAGGAAGGCGTGCCGCCGATGATGGCCACGCTGCTGTTGGCGCGGTGGCGGTCCGGGTCGGTGGGCGCGCCGCTGCCGCCGTTTGCGTCATAGGTAACGGCGTACGTATCGGGCGTATAGTGGAAGTCAAGGTAGTTGCCATACTCGGCCACGGTCAGGCTGGCCGTGTCCGGCTCGCCGGACAGGTGCCGGTACGTCTCGCCATTGAACTCGATCACCTGCTCGCCGCTGAGCAGCGTATAGCTGTAGCTGGCGCCAAGCTTCACATTGCGGTCGGTCTCGCCCGTAAACTCCTTGGAGGGCGCGATGTTGTCGCCGTTTTCATCCAGGAAGCGGACGGTTACCACGATATCCGTGCGCAGGTGATAGAGGAAGTCCACATGGTTGGCTGCCTCATCCACGCCGATGGTGAGCGTCGCGGGGCTGGGACTTACCGCCGTATCCAGCCGGTAGCCGCTCAGATCCTTGGCGATCAGCGTGATCTGCCTGCCATAGCGCGCGGTGCCGGTGGTGTCGACGGTCAGGCGCAGCATGGGGTTGGTGTCCGCGTCCAGATAGCTGGCGGAGTAGGCGATCAGGTTGCGGTTGTAATACACGCTAAGCGTGAGGGGGTTAGTGGTGTTGGAATGCACCACGCCGCTGACCACCGATATGCCGCTGACAAACGTGAAACCGGCATACGGGAGGATGTTTGCGGTCGCGGTGGTGCCTAGCGACAGCGACGTGTCCGTCACCGTCGCGGCCACATCCTGCGTGTAGCCGTTATCGGCAATGTTTTGCAGGTAGTACTTGACCACGTACGTGCCCGTGGGGTTGGGCCGGTACACAAAGGTGATCACGTTCTGCGAAACCGCGCCCGCGCTGGTCTCGGCGGCCAGCACCTTCGTTTGCTGGTAAACGGTGGGCGAGTAGCCCGGGATGTTTTTGTAGCGCACCGTCACCAGGCTCGAACTGGTGGCAACCGGCCCCAGTGAGGGGGCGACCTCCGTGCCGTTGAGGTCGACATAGCGAACGATGTAGTATACCTGCGGCGCCTCCACATACGTGAAGGTGATAATGTTGTTGGCCTCGACCGCCTCCAGCGTGATGGAGGAGGTGAGCCTGTCGGGGTAGAGGGGCAACCCCGTCGCGGTATAGCCCGCGGGGGCGGCCTCGGTCACCAAAGTGCTAACGTCGTCCGCACCGGTCTTATCGGCAATCGCCTGCCCGCCTTCGGTGTAGACGGCACCGCCGCCCGCCTTGACATAGCGCACCGTGAAGGCGACCACCGAGGCCGTCCAGTGTGCGTACAGGTCATAGGCGCGCGTGATGGGCATACTGAAGGTGAACAGCTTCTGCACGCCGCCGTCCAGGTAGTACCAGTAGTCGAAGTGGTAGCCCGGGCGCGTGGGGTTGGCCACTTGGCTTGCGTTTTCGTCCTTGACGACTATCTGCGTGGTATATACGCCGCCCGATTCGTAGTTGAGCTCAAACACGACCGGGTAGGTGGGCTTCTTCCAGCCCGCGTAGAGGATCAGGCCATTGACCGGCATGGTGGCGCCGGCCCAGACGAACAGCGCGTCCTCATACAGGTTCTGGTTGGTGTACCAGCCGGTGAACACGTAGTCCAGCGGCACGCCCGCGGGGCGGGTAGGCGTATAATTATAGGAAGCGATGCTGGCTTCGAAGAAGATCAGCGCCGTGGCGGTCACATCGCTGCCGTTGTGGAAGGTGATGGTGTTCTTGGTACGGGTGTAATACAGCGTGATGTTGCGCGCCGTGGGGTTGTTGGTAGTGCCGCTGGTGATCACCGTGACCACGTTCTGACCCGCAAAGCCGGAGATCTCTTTCATGCCCCAGCCGCCGCCCACGGAGTACACCACCTGCGAGAGGTTGGCGGCCGCTGCGTAGTAGCGCGTGGTGCTGTTGTAGGTATAGGCGGTGCCGGTGCCGTCCGGCGTTTCCAGCATGTAGGTGAGGGTGTCGCGGCAGGTGCCGGTATAGGTGGCCGTGAAGTTGCGCGACAGCAGCTCCGGCATGAAGGTGAGGCGCTTGGAGGTGTACAGGTACTGTGCCCCAGGCGAGCTCCACCCCTGGAACCTCACGCTGTCCGGCCCGACGAACGTGGGCCAGAGGTTGGTGATGTCCGAGTCGTACTTGGCGGTGAAGCTGTAGTCCACATTCGTGCTGGACCCGCTGTGGTTATACGTGCCGCCGTTGGCGGTCAGGTAGGTGCCGTTGTTGACCAGCAGGAAGTTTGCGAAATAGGTGTTGCGCGAGAAGTACACATTCTGGATGGACGAACCGTCGCCCGCCAGCGTGATGGTCTCGCCGTGGTGGTATGTAAAGTACTGCGCCTGCGAGTCGGTCACCAGCGCGGTGTTGAACGTGCTTACCGTGCTGCCCGCAAGCCCCGTCTGCCCCGTAATGGTGGCGGCGTAGCTGTAGTTGGTGTTATTGGCGTTCTCGCGCCACACCACTATGGTATAGCCCACGGTCAGCGGCGTCCAAAGAGCGGTGATGGTCACATCCGCGCTGCCGATGGTCGCGGGGATGGGGATGTCCCACCCGGCGAAGGTATAGCCTACGCGCGTGGGGTTGGGCGGCACAACCACCGCGGTGCCGTAGAGGCCCACCTGCGGCTCAATGTAGGTGCCGTTTGCGGTGCTGAACAGCACAAAGTGGATCTGCCGGTCATAGAGCAGCTCCACAACCGTGGTGCCGTCCGCGGCGATCTCTTTGTTGACCGTATACAGGTTGGTGATGAGTCTGAAGCCATCGTAAGTGTTCACGTCAGCAGCGGTCACAGTGGTCATGCTGCCGGTCTCGCCGGTGCGTGCCACAGTGTCCACCGCCGTATAGCCGCCGCCCGTCAGGTTTTGCAGCTTGTGCACGATCTGGTAGGGCGTATTGGCATCCGGCAGATAGGTGACGTCGATATAGTAGTCCTGCGTGATGGGCTCGCTGATGGCCACGGTAGGCAGATCGGGCGTATAGCCCACGATGGACGGCGAGGTGACCGTCTGCGTGAAGTAATACCCATTGCTCACCTGCGCCACAAAGGGCTCGGCGGCCTGGTTGTTATTTTTAAAGATGTAGTTGATAGCGATGGTGTGCTGCACAAGCGCCGAAAACACGGCCGTGATGGTCGTGTCCGCACCGATGCCGGAAATCTCCTGCGGCTCCCAGTGGCTAAAGCCAAAATCCTCGCGGGTGGGGATATCGCCGTAGTAGTTGGTTGCCACTACGTCGGTGCCCGCGCGGATGCCGCTTACGGTGTGCAGCACCGTGCCGTCCCAGTTTTCGTAGGTGAGGGTGAACAGTTGGATATACTGCGCCGTAAGCGTGACATCCGCCTGCAGATCGTCCAGCGAGGAAACGATCGAGCTGCCGTTATGCCAACCCGTGAAGTCATACCCAGCGCGCGAGGGCGTGGGCCACTCACTGTTGGGGTAGGAGCCGCCCACCGCAACGGTGTCGCTCTTGAGCTCCGTACCATCGTGATCCAGGAAGCGCACGGTCACGCTGCCCGCGCCCGCCTCGGCATCCTGCGCCTCGATGATGTTGTAATCGCCGCCGGTCGGGTCGCTGACAATCTGCGTTTCGGCGAGCGCAGCCACAGGAAAGCTTCCGGCCAGCAGCGAAAACGCCACCAACACAGAGAGCATCTGGTGCAGGATTTTTTTCATGATGTTACCTCCCAAAGCGATGCTGTATGAGACGGAAAAGGGGGCGCATGCGCGTCCCAGTAAGGTCAGTGACCGTTCAAGCTGTTATGAGGCGATGGTAACGACCATACGCCACTGAAAGTGCGCATTGGACCGGGACAGCGCGAAGGAGTAGCTGCTGCCACCCGCGCCGCTTTTGTCATGCCAGGCTCCGCCGTCGAAGTACTGCCACTGCATGCTGTAGCTTACGCCGTCCAGCCCGCTGATCTCGGCTGCCACGGTAATCACGTCGCCATACTGCACAGCGCCGCCGGTGATGCAATACGTGTTGATAACAACGCCGCTTAAATCCAGCGCGGGCACTTCGGGCACGGGTTCCTCGGTCGGCTCGGCCGGCTCTTCGGTAGCCTCGGGGTTCTCGGTGGCCTCGGGGTTCTCGGTGGCCTCGGGGTTCTCGGTGGCTTCGGGATTCTCGGTGGCCTCGGGGTTCTCGGTGGCTTCGGGGTCTTCCGTCGCCGCAGGGCTCTGGGTCACTTCGGGCGTCTGGGTCTCCGCGGGGGTGCTGCTGGTTTCGGGGGTAGGTTCAGCGGAAGGCGCAGGCGCGCTTTGCGGGGGCTCGCTGCTCTGCGCGGGCGGGGCGGAAGGCGCTGCCGTTTCAACCGGCGCGGAGGTAACGACCAACGCGGGCGCATCCTCAGCTATAGCGGCGGCCGACGCAAGCAATATGGCCGTGGCAAGTACAAGAGCAAGCGCTTTGATCAGTTTCGAATTCATGGTTGATCCCCCTTATATACTACCATCGGCAGTTTGGCCGGGTCGTGCTGCATCGTTTGTGCTGGTTACACTCTTATTAAACCCAAAACCGGTTACTTCGTAAGTTACATTTACCCTTCGCGACATGTTTTTTTTACCTGATGAGAAATATTCACATTTATTTCAAGGATTACAAGGGATTGTTGCCCTCTTCCGGTATGCCACAAGATATGGTATCGGGTTTTATGCACGGGAAGCCATATCCGCTGTATCCCTTGATCGACAAGGGTTTGCTTGCGTCCGCGATGCCGTGTGGTTGCCCATGTAACCATATCTTGTGGCGGCAAACCAACCCCGCCGGCGAAAGTTTTCGGTGTCCGTCTTCGGTTACTTTCGTTGGATAGTCGCGCGTTACAGGCTGCTCAGCGCCGTTACCCTCCATGCTGCGCCATGTTGCGCGCCCCTCACAGTGTAAGGCTTTGCGGCCCGTTTGGGTCACATGGTGCGATGGTTGGGCCGTAGCCGTGGGTGGGCGGCGGGTGGTTATGCATCCAAAACCACAGGGAACCGCCCTGCTTTCGCCCTGTAGCGGGCAGTTTGCGGTGAACGGCTGCTGTGCTCACATCATGCGGGTTCAACGTTTCGGCAGCGGCAGGCAGGCACGCGGGCTGGGCGGCGCAGCTGCGTAACGGCGCACGCAGGGCGACGAATGAAGCGCCGCGCGCAACAAAAAAACCCCGTTCAGGCTCTGCCTGAACGGGGTTTGTGCGATGTAACCTTACCCGAGCACCTTGGCGACGACGCCGCTGCCCACCGTGCGGCCGCCTTCGCGGATGGCGAAGCGCAGGCCCTGCTCGGCGGCGATGGGGGTGATCAGGTCGATTTCCATGTCGATGTGGTCGCCGGGCATGACCATCTCAACGCCATCAGGCAGTTTGATGTTGCCCGTCACGTCCGTGGTGCGGAAGTAGAACTGCGGGCGGTAGCCGTTGAAGAACGGGGTGTGGCGGCCGCCTTCTTCCTTGGTCAGCACGTACACCTGACCCATGAAGTGCGTGTGCGGCTTGATGGAACCGGGCTTGGCCAGCACTTGGCCGCGCTCGATCTCGTTGCGCTGCACGCCGCGCAGAAGCGCGCCCACGTTGTCGCCCGCTTCCGCCATGTCAAGCGTCTTTCTGAACATTTCAAGACCGGTGATAACGGAAGAGCGGGGCTTTTCCATCAGGCCCACGATCTCGATGGTGTCGCCCACCTTGGCGATACCGCGCTCCACGCGACCCGTGGCCACGGTGCCGCGGCCCGTGATGGTCATGGTGTCTTCCACCGGCATCAGGAACGGCTGGTCAATGGCGCGCTCCGGGTCGGGGATGTAGTTGTCCACCGCGTCCATCAGCTCGAAGATGCACTTGCACTCCGGCGCGTTCTTGGCATCTTTGCCGCCGTTTTGCACGTACTCCAGCGCCTTGAGCGCGGAGCCCTTCACAAAGGGGATGTCGTCGGAGGGGAACTCGTACTGGCCCAGCAGCTCGCGGATCTCCATCTCTACCAGCTCCAGCAGTTCCGGGTCGTCCATCATGTCGGTCTTGTTCATGAACACCACGATGTAGGGCACGCCTACCTGGCGGGCCAGCACGATGTGCTCGCGGGTCTGGGGCATCGGGCCGTCCGGCGCGGACACCACCAGGATCGCGCCGTCCATCTGCGCGGCGCCGGTGATCATGTTCTTGACATAGTCGGCGTGGCCCGGGCAGTCCACATGCGCGTAATGGCGCTTGGCCGTCTCGTATTCCACGTGCGCGGTGTTGATCGTGATGCCGCGCGCCTTCTCTTCCGGCGCCTTGTCGATATCCTCGTACTTCATCGCCTTCGCGCCGCCGCTCTGCGCCAGCGTCATGGTGATCGCCGCCGTCAGCGTCGTCTTGCCGTGGTCCACGTGGCCGATGGTGCCGATGTTTACGTGCGGCTTGGTGCGTTCAAAATGTGCCTTGGCCATGGATAGTTCCTCCTTATTCGGTTCCGATATTTCGTCGGTTCGGTTTGCATGCGGTTGGAGCGGGTGATGGGAATCGAACCCACGTGACCAGCTTGGGAAGCTGGAGCTCTACCATTGAGCTACACCCGCATGTCCGCACGACCACGCCCCAAACAAAGTATATATTATCGGTTTTTCGGCCTGTTGTCAACGATTATTTACGTCAGGGGCCGCTTACCGGGCGTGTGTCGGGCCGCCCGCTTGCCCGCACGCCAAGGCGGTGGTATAATCGCAAAAGACCCGCCGCCCGTATCGCGCGCGTGATCATTTGCCACGGAAGGGAGCCCGCCCATGAACGAAGGGAAAACCGCCCGCAAGCCCAGGCTGAAAACCGTGGTGTCGACCACGCTGTTCCTGCTTTTGCTGGGGCTGCTGGCCGCCTATCTCGTTACCCACTGGGACGAGATGCGCGGGCTTTTGTCCCTCTCGCCGGATGTGGTCGTAACGCTGCTGCTGCTGGGGCTGTTCAGCGCGGTGGTCAACAGCCTGTACCATCTGGCGCTGCTCAATACCTACGGCCTCAGGCTGTCGCTTGTGGATTGGATGGGCGTGGTGTGCGTGAGCAACGCCATCGCATACGTCCTGCCCATGCGGGCCGACCTGGTGTTTTCCGCCACGTACTATAAGCGCGTCAAGGGCCTGGCCTATGTCAAGAGCGTGTCGATGGGCGCGGGCAACATCGTGTTCGGGGTGGCCTTTTCGCTGCTGCAAATCCTGATCGCGCTGCTGTGCATGGGGCTTTATGACGGCGCGTGGCCGCTTTCCCTGTGGCTGATCACGCTTGCGGGCGCGGCCATGGTGCTGCTGTTCGTGTGGCTGTCCGGCCACGCGGAAAGCCGCCTGCGCGGCAGGCTGTCCAAGCTGAAGCTGGTGGGCGACGTGCTGAGCGGCTTCAACGCGCTGGTGCGCAACGGCGGCCTGCTGTGGCGGCTGCTGCTGTGCATGGTGCTGAGCAACCTTGGCAAGCTGATCACCACCATGGTGTGCTTCCGCGCTGTGGGCGTGCCCGTTACGCTGTATGAGGCGCTGTTCTACAGCAGCGTGGGGTGGCTTGCCAGCATCGTGGCCATCGTACCGGGCAACATCGGCCTTAAAGAGAGCGTGATGGGCGTTGCCACGCTGATGCTGGGCTCGCTGTTTTCCGAGGGCGTGGCGGCCTCGCTGGTCGACCGCGTCACCATTATGATGGTCTACATCACGCTGGGGCTGTTGTTCGCGTTGCCCGTGTGGCGCAACCTGAGCCGCGCGGGCGGCACGCTGCTGCCCGGCAAGCGCGGTGTGCCCGCCGCGGATGTCGCGCCCGTAAGCTGCGGCGCGCCGCAGCCCGCCGCGGACGCGGCCCCGCAGACAGACGGCGCGTCGCCCGTTCGGTAACGGCCACGGCGGCCTGTGTGGCCTCCCACACGCAGGCAAGATGAACCGTTGCTTGCGCAAACCGTACGCTGCCAATCATCCTCCCAGAGGCGCACCCTCAAGGTAGCCTGATGCGGCAGCAGGGGGTGGCAATGCAACTTGCTATCCGCAATATTATAAAAATATTTGTAAAACCCCTGTTCGTACGCAAGAAAGTATGCTATACTGCCAATGTTACCTGCATCGTTGCTCCAATGTGCCTCTTGGTTCCAGTTTCCGTCGAGTAACTGTCATTGAACCATTTGCCACCACGAGAGTACTCAACGGCTGGAAACAATATTAAAGGAGGTACATCAAACATGTACAATGACAAAACCCTCACCTGCCGCGATTGCGGCGCCGAATTCGTGTTCTCCGGTTCCGAGCAGCAGTTCTTCGCGGAAAAGGGCTTCACCAACGAGCCTTCGCGTTGCGCGTCCTGCCGTTCTGCCCGCCGTAACGGCGGCGCGCAGGGTGGCCGCAGCTCCGACCGCCAGATGTACGAAGTGATCTGCGACGGTTGCGGCGCCACCACGCAGGTGCCCTTTCAGCCCCGCGGCGATCGCCCCGTCTACTGCCGCGACTGCTACGCCAAGCAGAACCCCCGCTACTAATCCCGCGACGGCTCAACAGCCCTCCGCCTTACGGCGGGGGGCTGTTTTCATGATACGAGCCCGACGACCCGTGCGGCGTGCGAACGCTCGCCAACGGCGCGCCCCCCGATAAGGCTTTTGCGCAATCATGCGCCATTGCCCACGGGAATTGAATACAGTGGCAAAGAGCGGATGCGGCGCGGCGCTATCACGAGAAAGCCACGGGAAAGCAAGCGGCGTGAGGCGGTTGCGTTTCTGATATGCAGCAGGCTCGCGTCATGTTTTCGCACTTTGGTAGATATCCGCAAACGCCGCGTGTTCCTGTATGAACAGGTCAGCAAGCACGGGGTCAAAATGTGTGCCTTTGCCTGCGCTGATGATGTCCACGCTTTGCGCGTGGGTATACGCCTCTTTGTAGACGCGGCGGCTGCGCAGCGCGTCGTACACGTCGCACAGGGCCATGATGCGCGCTGCCAGCGGGATCGCCTCGCCCGCCAGCCCATCCTGATAGCCGCTGCCGTCCCACTTCTCGTGGTGGTAGCGGGCGATGTCCATGCCCATGCGCAAATAGGCGTTGCCCGGGTAGCTTTCCACGAAGCTTGCCAACGTTTCGTAGCCGATGGTCACATGCGTTTTCATGATGGTGAATTCCTCCGGCGTCAGGCGGCCGGGCTTGAGCAATATGCCGTCGGGCACGCCCACCTTGCCGATGTCGTGCAGGGGGCTGGCCATGGCGATGTCGCGCACAAAGGCGTCGTCCACCTGCGCGGCATAGGGGCCGCCCGTTTGCAGCGCTACGGCCACGAACTGGCAGTAGCGCGACATGCGCTCGATGTGCTCGCCGGTGTCGTCGTCGCGCGACTCCGCCAGCTTAACCAGCGCGTAGATGGTCGCCATCTGCGCCGAAACGATATCCTTGATTTTCTCCTGCACCATGGCTTCCAGGTCGTCGTTATAGCGTTGCAGGGTCAGCTCGTTTTGGATCTCCCTGGTCACATCCTGCATGGTGCCGTAAATGGTGTTGGGATCCCCGCGCGTCGCACCGTCCACATGCTTGGCGCGCACCCACTTTATGCGCCCGTCGGGCATGAGCAGGCGGTAGAGCAGGTCGTGTGGGACGTCGCCGTTCACAAGGGCCTGCGCGTAGCGCGCCACGCGCGCCGCTTCGTCCGGGTGCACGCGCTCCAAAAACAACGCAACATCGGGCTTCACGTCCGGCGCAAACTCGATCAGCTCATAAAACGTATCCGACCAGTACAGCGATTGGGCTTCTTTTTCATACCGCCAATCGCCCAGCAGCGCCACACGCTCGGCGTCGCGGCGCAGGGCGTCCGTACGGGCCAGCTTGGCCACGGTGCTCTCCAGCGCCAGTGAAATATCCGCATAGCGCGCCATCAGCGCACCAAACAGCGTGGACTGGATGCGGCTGTCCATCTGGTCGGCAAACTGATCCAGCATCAGCAGCAGATGCTCGCGGCTATGGCGGCCCTGCAAAAGCAGCGCCGGTATGTCCGCCTGCGGGCCGTGAACGGGCGTCACGGCGCACGCTCCCGCAGGAAACCGTCAATCCCCACACCCTCCAGCCTGCGCAGCTGGGCGATGACCGCCTGCTGCGCCGCAGGCGTATGCAACAGGCTGCCATGCTGCGGTGCGATGAGCCGCGCGCCCAGCCGCTGAACCTCGTCCAGCGCATAATGCAGCGCGCGCCTGCTGGTCATGATGCGCGCCTGGAAATCCAGTATGCCTTTCATCTGGCAGCGCTTCCCCGTTCTGGGGCAGATGTCCTGCGCTTCGCAATCCGTGCAGGGGTCGGTAAGCTCGGTATACAGCGACCAATTACGGTCATAACTGCCAAACAGATCGCTGCTGAACAGCACGCCAGTTGTAACGTCCAGCGTCATGAAACTGCCGGTGGAATGGGCGTACGGCGTGCGCACGAAGCGCAGCTCGCGCCCGCTGGCAAAGCGGTACACAAAGCCCATCTGCTCGATGCACAGCTTGGGCGAGTGCGCCGAGTAGTAGTTGATAAAGATGTTGTTTTCAAAGTGGGAGATGATCCTGAGCTCGTCGCTCTGGATCAGGGCCTCCATATGCGGGATGTTGCCGCAGAGGTCCGGGTCGTAGTGGTGGTAGATGAGGCGCTTGATCTGCTTGGGTTTGGTGCCCGTGCGCAGCACCTTGAGCATCACGGTGCTGAAATCTTCGCGGCTGCCGCCGTCCAGTAGCACGGCTTCGCCGCCGTCCACAATCAGGTAGGGGTTGCAGTGCAGGCCTATGTCCTGATCCGCATACCCTACCCAGTAGACACCTTCCGCTATCTCAATATACTCGTTGTAATCCAGCGCGTGGCCGTCCATGATCGCCCCTCATTTCCTGTGCGCCGCCGGACGGGCGGTTTGATCATGCGGTTTTTGCTTGCCTGGCTGCATCATATCATGAAATCGAATCGGATGCAATGCGCACAGGCCGCGCGCGCGGCAGTGTAACCCTTGGCCCGCCACCCGCGCGGGCAGGGCTCCGCAGGCAACGGATGCGCGGTCACGCCGCTGCGCGGTGAAAGCGGCGGCCCACGCCGCCCGTACACACGAAACGCGCGTTGTGTAACAGGGAGACAGCCAGCGCGGCGGGCGGGGTTTCCCCCGCCCGCCGCGCGTGTTGAGACTGGCATCGATTAGATAAACAGGTTCACGTTGCTCTCTTCCGCGTCGCCCAGGTACGCGCCCACGCCGCCCAGCTCCACGCCGTCGATCAGCTCCTCGGGGTGGATGCCCATCACGTCCATGCTCATGGTGCAGGCCACCAGATGCACGCCCGCAGCCATTGCCTTCTGGATCAGCGATTCCAGCGTGTCCACATTCTTCTGCTTCATGATCATTTTCATCATGCCGGTGCCCATGCCCGCCATGTTCATGCGGCTCAGCTTCAGCTTGCGCGTGCCTCGCGGCAGCATGGCCCCGAACATCTTCTCCATGAAGCTCTTTTTCACCTTGACCTTCTCCGGCCTGCGCAATGCGGTCAGGCCCCAGAAGGTGAAGAACATTGTAACCGGCCTGCCCATCGCGGCCGCGCCGTTTGCGATGATGAAGCTCGCCAGCACCTTGTCCAGATTGCCGCTGAACACGATGATCGTCTTGCCCTGCGGCGCGGCTCCGGCAGCCTGCGCGGGCGCGGGCGCGCCGCCCTTGCGCACCAGCGCCACATAGTCGTCTCCCTGTTGCTCGTTCACCAGCAGGGTGTTGCCCGTGCGGCGGCACCACGCGCCGATGTCACGGGCAAAGCCGGGGTCGCTGGCGGAAACCTCCATCACCTCGCCGGTCTTCATGCCTTTCATGGTTTCAAACACCTTGAGGATGGGGCCGGGGCACTGCATGCCACTGCAATCGATGCGCATGGAGGCCACGGGCTCGTCGCTGTCGGCGGCGTCGCCGCTGTCGGCCACGGGCGCGCCGGCGGATACGTCGCTCTCCACCTCGTCAAAGTGCGTCGCCTGGTAGAAGCGCGCGCCGCCCGGGTACACATACACGCGTTCAAAACCGTGTTGCGCCAGGATGCGGGCTGCGTTGTAGGCGCGCACGCCGATGGCGCAGAACACGACCACTTCCTTGCGCCTGTCCAGCTCCGAAAGGCGGGTGCGCAGCTGGCCCAGCGGGATGTGCTTGGCCCCGGGCACGCTGAAGGCCATCAGCTCCACTTCCTCGCGCACGTCCAAAAGCTGCGCGTCCGGCATCGACACAGGCGCGTCCCACGGGGCGAAGCGCGCAAGGCCGGAAAGCACGTTTTCCGCGCTGAAGCCCAGCATGTTGACCGGGTCCTTGGCGGAGCTGAACGGCGGCGCGTAGGCCAGCTCCAGCTCGGTCAGTTCCTTGATGCCGCCGCCCAGCCGCTGCGTTACGGCCAGCGTGTCGATGCGCTTGTCCACGCCCTCGCGCCCCACAATCTGCGCGCCGAAGATCTTCTTACCGTCCATGGAGAACAGCATCTTGAGTGTCATGGGCAGCGCGCCGGGGTAGTAGCCCGCATGCGAGTTCTGCGTGATGGTCACGGCCTCGTAATCCTTGCCGCGCACCATGTTTTGCTTTTGCAGCGCGCGCTCATTAAGGCCCGTGCTGGCGGCGGTCAGGTCAAACACCTTCACCACCGACGTGCCCTGCGAGCCCTCGTAGCAAACGCTGCGGCCCGCAATGTTGTCTGCGGCGATGCGGCCCTGCTTGTTGGCGGGCCCCGCCAGCGGGATCATCGTTTCGCCGCCCAGCACCAGATCGGCCACGGTGGCCACGTCGCCCACGGCGTAGATGGCGGGGTCGGACGTGCGCATGTACTTGTCCACCACGATGCCGCCGCGCGCGTTCACCGTAAGCCCCGCGGCTTTGGCGATGTCGCCGTTGGGCTTCACGCCGATGGCGAGCACCACCAGCCCCGTTTCAATGGTCTTGCCACTTTTCAGCTGGACGGTCACGCTGTTGTCCGCGCCCGCAAAGGCGGCCACGCCATCCTTGAGCAGCAGGTTTACGCCGTTCTGGCGGATGTTTTCATGCAGGGGCTGGGCCATTTCATAATCAAGGGGGGCCATCACCTGATCCAGCATTTCCACCAGCGTGACCGCAAGGCCCGCGTGGCGCAGGTTTTCCGCCATTTCCAGCCCGATGAAGCCGCCGCCCACCACCACGGCGCTTTGCACGTTCTGCTCCTTGATGAGCGTGCGGATGGTGTCCGCGTCCGGCACGGTCCACAGGGATTGGATGCGCGGGTGGTCGATGCCGGGGATGGGCGGGCGCATGGGCGAGGAACCGGTGGAAATCACGAGGGTGTCATAGCTTTCGCTGTAGGTTTCGCCGGTTTCCGTACGTTTGACGGTCACGGTCTTGGCCTCGCGGTCGATGGCTACGGCCTCGTTTTTAACGCGCACATCCACCTCAAACTTCTGGCGCATGGCTTCCGGGGTTTGCAGCAGCAGCGCGCTGCGGCTTTTGATCACATCGCCCACATGGTAGGGCAGGCCGCAGTTGGCATAGCTGATGTAGGGCCCGCGCTCCAGCAGCACGATTTCGGCATTCTCATCCAGCCTGCGCAGGCGCGCCGCGCAGCTTGCGCCGCCCGCCACACCGCCGATGATCAGGACTTTCTGGCTCATGGTACAGACTCCTTTGTGTGTTAATGGAAAGGGGTTGAAACGGTTTCAATGCATGTATACGTTTTCGCGCACGCGCGATGTTGGCCCTGCGGCGGGGCGCGAAGGCGTAGGCGCAGCGGGGCCGCGCGGCACTTTCGCGACGAAGGCACGCAATCAACGCGCATGAAACGGAAGTGGCAATGCTGTGAAACAGTCTCTATGGGAACAGTGTGGTATGGGCACAATGCAAAAGCCCGCCCCGTGGCGGGGCGGGGTTTGCCGCGCTATGCGAAGGGCTGCGGCGGCACGGCCTGGCGCAGGGGCTCAACGGGTTACAGGTCCGTCTTCCACAGGCCGTGGAGGTTGCAGTATTCGTAGGCTTCCACCGCGCGGTCGCCATCGACGAGTGCAAACACAGCCTTGGGCTCGTCGCCGGGCTTGAGGCAGAAGCGCTGGCCGCCCTTTTCGGTGTGCAGGTATACCCACTGAATGGAGTGCTCTTCCGTCATGGGGTGGGGCACAGCGCCCACTTTGACGGTCACGATGTTGCCGTTCACCTCGACCACGGGCACGTGCTTTTCCAGGCTCGCGTCGGTGGTACCGGGTACCAGCTCGGTCATATGGTCGCCGCAGCAGGTCATGGGCGCGCCGGAACTGTGGATCATGCCAACCAGATTACCGCAATGCTTGCAAACGAAGAATTTGATCCCACACATCGCTGAATCCCTCCCGATTTGTTTTCGTACCCGAAGGAAGCCGTCTTCGCGGGCTTAGAATCATCATGGGTGTGCCCGTTATCAACTTCATTATACCCGCATTGGCATCGGATTGAAACAAGTTTTTGATACCATGCGAATAGCGCCGCCCCGGCGGCATCCGCCACCTGCGCGCGATATGCAAACAACGCGCGGGGAAACCTGCCCGCGCGTCCGCTTGCTGAATGTGGCGCGTCTGCTTTGTCGCCTGTGCCGCAACGGGCGTTCACGTACGTGTGTACGCTCCCGCTCTTATGCGGCTTGGCATCGCGCAATCAGACCTTTTTGCGCAAGCAGATATCATTGCACATCCGGGTTGTCAACGGTCTGACGCGCGGTTGTCAGGTCACCTTGACCTTGGCCACACGGAAGGCCATGTTGTTGAAGAACATGGAGAACGAGTACTCGCCCCGCTCAAACGTGCCGTCATGATCGTCCAGGCAGCGCTGCAGCGCGTCCGTCACGTCGAAGAACCAGCTGCAAATGGTCCTGCGGGAGATATCCGTGAGCTCCCACGTCTGGTAGGTGGCGTAGTAGAGGCCGTCGGGCGCGGTCATCACCAGCATGGCGTCGATGGTATAGGCCGGAAAGCTCATCGCGTACTGCCACTTGGCATAGCAGTAGTACGTGGTGTTTTTCAGGCTGCTGGCCAGCGCGGAGGCGGAAATCTTCTTGACGGTGATGGTTTTCGCGTCATAGAGGCTTTCGCCGGGGCTGAGCTTGCCCGCGCTGCCGAAGTTGAGCATGCTGGGCACCGCGCCGTAGTCGTGGTACTTCTCGCCGTAGTAGATACCCTCTTCAAAGGGTTGGTCCGCCGCGAAGGCGGATGCGGTTGTGAGGATCAAGCATAAAACGACGAACAGACTCAGAACTCTCTTCATTTGTCAGCCCTCCCTTTTTATGCAAGCATAGCACGCAGGCTGGCAAGCGTCAAGTGGTTTTCAATGCAGTCAAACCGCCGCGACCCATTTGGGCGCGGCGGTTTTGGGGGCTGGTATGCGGTTCCCGGTCAGGCGCGGCGGCGGGGCAAAGGGTGCTCGCTCTCCTCTTCCGCCTCAATCAGGAGCTGCTCGGCCAGCTCCAGCTCCTCGCCCAGCGTGTAATCCTTGATCAGCGTGCTTTCCACGTTCGCGCCAGCCAAAGCGGGCCGTGTCTCGCGGCCAAACACGACCTTGAGCAGGATGGGGGTAACGATGGTGGTCACGATCACGATGATGATGATGGGCCCGAAGAAAACGCTGCTCATGATGCCCAGCGCCGCGCCCTTGTTGGCCACGATCAGCGCCACCTCGCCGCGGCTGATCATGCCCACGCCAATCTGCGCGGATTCGGCATTGCTGTAGCCGCACATCTTCGCGCCCAGCCCGCAGCCCAACACCTTGGTCAGGATGGCCACAATCAACAGCAGCGCCGAAAACAGGATGATGGGCCACGTCATGGCGGGTAGCGCCACCGAAAGGCCGATGCTGGCAAAAAAGATGGGCGATAGGAGCATGTAGCCTATCGTTTCAAAGCGCGAGGCGATGTATTTGCTGCGCTGCGTGTTGCAGATGATCAAGCCCGCGAAGTACGCGCCCGTGATGTCCGCAACGCCGAAGAAGTGCTCGGCGGCATAGGCCATCACTAGGCAGAACACGAAGGACAATATCACGTAGCGGCGCAGGTCGCGGTTGTTGCGCCGCATCACCAGCGTAAACAGCTTGTAGAACACAAAGCCCACAATGCCCGTGAACACGAAAAACAGCGTGATTTTAAGCAGCACTGCCCACAGGTTCACGCTGGCGTCGGCAAAGCTGGAGATGGCCGTGAGCGCGATGATGCCGATGATGTCGTCAATCAGCGCCGCGCCCAGGATGGCGTTGCCCGCGCGCGTGTCAAGCTTGCCCAGCTCCTTGAGCGTCTCCACCGAGATGCTCACCGATGTGGCCGTGAGGATCACGCCGATGAACATGTTCTGCAAAAACAGGCTGGTTTGGCCGGAGGCCAGATCGCCGCGGTTGAAGAGCCACGCGATGCCGAAGCCGCCCGCCAGCGGCACCAGCACACCAATGACCGCGATGATCAGCGAAGCCTTGCCCGCCTTGCGCAGCTCGGTCAGGTTGGTTTCCAGACCGGCGTTAAACATCAGGATGATGACGCCCATCTCGGCCACCTGCTTGATGAACTCCGTCTCGTGCAGCAGGTTGAGCGCCGCGGGGCCCAAAATGACGCCCGCCAGCAGCGCGCCCACCACCTGCGGCATTTGCAGCCTGCGCGTAAACAGGCCCAGCAGCTTGGTGGCCAACAAAATCAGCGCGATATCGAGCAAATAATGATAG
>Ga0351880_1088_pt1 | contig 25381 bp, 39 predicted proteins | sample BONcelFGM3001E13_FD_206766 | JGI IMG/M metagenome (GOLD analysis project Ga0351880, IMG submission 206766) | Enriched cells from coal bed in the Powder River Basin, Montana, United States - BONCAT cells FGM rep3 HSBNCT.FGM.300.1.E13 ...
CCAGAAGGTCAATAAAAAAGTCAGAAAGCTGGCCATCCAAAGCGCGCTTTCCTTAAAAGTCGCGGACAAGAACATCGTCGTTCTTGACGAACTCAATCTCGATCAGCCCAAAACAAGGCTGATGGCCCAAGTGCTCGGCGTTTTCGATATCAATAAAGCGCTGATAGTGACAGCAGCTAAGGACGAAAGCGTTGTGCGCGCGTCCGGCAACATTGCGGGCGTCAAGACCCTTCCGGCTGAAAGCGTCAACGTGTATGATCTTTTAAATTATGACAAGCTTTTGATCACGAAGGATGCTGTCAAGAAGGTTGAGGAGGTTTTTGCCTAATGGAAGTAAGAGATATTATACTCGAGCCCGTATTGACGGAGAAAAGCTATGACGACATAAGCAATAAGAAATACACCTTTCTTGTGGATGTCAGAGCCAACAAGATGCAGATACGCAAAGCGGTTGAAGAGATTTTCGGTGTGAAGGTGCAAAGCGTCAACACGCTGCGCCAGATCGGTAAATTAAAAAGGCAGGGTCGCAACATCGGAAGAAGGCCTGAGACAAAAAAGGCGTTCGTGACATTGACAAAAGGATCCAAGAGCATCGAGTTCTTTGATTCGCTTGCGCAGTAGGGATAGGAGGAAGCAGTATGGCGATTAAGAAATACAAACCGACTTCACCGGGGCGCCGCGGTATGACGGTCTCCACCTTTGAGGAGATCACATCTACGACCCCTGAAAAATCGCTTCTTGAACCGATAAAGAAGACGGCAGGCAGAAATGCCAACGGCCGTATCACCGTGCGCCACAGAGGCGGCGGCGTGAAAAGAAAATACCGTGTGATCGACTTCAAACGCAACAAAGACGGTGTGCCCGCCAAGGTTGCCACCATTGAATATGATCCCAACAGAACGGCAAACATCGCTCTTCTGTTCTATGTTGACGGAGAAAAGAGATATATTCTGGCGCCGCACGGCCTTTGTGTCGGAGACACCGTGATGTCGGGAGAAGGTGCGGACATCAAGCCCGGCAATGCGCTTTGCATCAAAGACATCCCGTTGGGAACCATGATACACAACATCGAACTGCAGCCCGGTAAGGGCGGCCAGCTTGTGCGCAGCGCAGGCAATGCCGCGCAGTTGATGGCCAAAGAAGGCAAATACGCACAGGTGCGCCTGCCCTCAGGAGAAGTGCGCATGGTGCTGTTGTCCGCGAAGGCCACGATAGGCCAGGTCGGCAACATCGATCAGGAAAACATCAAGATCGGCAAAGCGGGCAGAAAGCGCCACATGGGCTTTCGTCCGACGGTCCGCGGCTCGGTCATGAACCCGGTTGACCATCCGCACGGCGGCGGCGAGGGTAAAGCGCCTATCGGACGCCCCGGCCCGGTCACACCGTGGGGCAAACCGGCACTTGGCTACAAGACGAGAAAGAAGAAGAATGCTTCTGACAAATACATTGTACGGCGCAGGAACAAGTAGCGGACAGTGAAAAGGAGTAGTGGAATATGAGCAGATCGGTTAAAAAAGGGCCTTTCGTCAATCCCAGGCTGCTGGCAAAAGTGCAGCAGATGAACGAGAAGAACGAAAAAAAGGTGCTCAAGACTTGGTCGAGAGCGTCTACGATATTTCCTGACATGGTCGGACACACACTGGCCGTGCATGACGGCAGAAAATTCGTCCCCGTCTATATGACGGAGGACATGGTCGGGCATAAACTGGGTGAATTCGCGCCGACAAGAACGTTCCGCGGCCACGCGGGCGATAAAAAGTCCGGCTCCAGATAAGTCCGGTGAGGGAGGAGTATACGAATGGCAACGCGTCAGAGAGAAAAGGCTGAAAAAAGAGCAGAGATGAAAGACAAAAGGCCGACGGCCAAAGCGAGGTATGTGCGCATATCCTCGTCAAAGGTCAGGCTTGTGTTAGATTTGATCCGCGGCAAAAGCGTCGCGGATGCGGTTGCGGTACTCAAAAACACACCGCAGGCCGCCAGCCCCATTGTCGAAAAGGTTCTCAATTCCGCTGTGGCGAACGCGGAGAACAACAAGGGGCTGCTGCGGGATGACTTAATCGTTGCAGAGGTTTTTGCGGATCAGGGCCCCACGCTCCGCCGGTTCCGTCCGGTATCAAGAGGGCGCGCTATGCGGATACGCAAAAGATCGAGCCACATTACCATCATTCTCGACAGTGCAGTCAAGGAGGAATCTTAAGCTATGGGTCAAAAAGTCAATCCTCACGGTATGCGCGTGGGCGTCATTAAGGACTGGAGTGCACGGTGGTTTGCGAAGAAGGGTGACTTTGCCGCGAACATTAAAGAAGACAACGAACTGAGAAAACAGCTTAAAAAGCAGCTTTATGCAGCAGGCATTTCCAGGATCGAAACGGAAAGAGCGGCCAACAAGCTGACCGTGAACATATATACAGCCAAACCGGGCATCGTCATCGGCAAGGGCGGCCAGGGCGTTGAGATTTTAAAGGCACAGCTTGCCCGTCAGACAGGCAAATCAGTGGTGCTCAACATCATCGAGATTAAGCGTCCTGATATCGAGGCACAGCTCGTAGCCGAAAATATTGCTTCACAGCTTGAAAGGCGTATATCTTTCCGGCGTGCGATGAAACAGTGCATAGGCAGGGCAATGAAGGGCGGCGCACTCGGCATCAAGGCCATGTGCTCAGGCCGTCTCGGCGGTGCGGAGATCGCTCGGAGCGAAAAGTATCACGACGGATCTTTACCGCTTCAGACGCTGCGTGCCGATATCGATTACGGTTTTGCTGAAGCCAATACGACTTACGGAAAAATAGGCTGCAAAGTCTGGATATACAAGGGAGAGATTCTCGGAAATCCGCTCAGGGACAAGTTTAAGACGGCGGAAGGAGGCAGCAAAGATGTTAATGCCAAAAAGGGTTAAAAGAAGAAGAGTGCACCGCGGTCGAATGAAGGGCAAAGCCACCAAGGGCAATACCATCACTTACGGCCAGTACGGGCTTGTGGCTGCGCAGCCGGCCTGGATCACGAGCAATCAGATCGAAGCCGCGCGTATTGCGATGACCCGTTACATCAAAAGAGGCGGGCATGTTTGGATAAAAATATTTCCGCACAAACCCGTGACTGAAAAACCGGCGGAGACGCGCATGGGCTCAGGCAAAGGGTCTCCCGAATACTGGGTTGCCGTTGTCAAGCCGGGGCGTGTGATGTTTGAGATCGCGGGTGTGTCCGAAGAGGTCGCGCGCGAGGCGCTGCGTCTTGCGGCACACAAGCTGCCCATTAAATGCAAGATCGCCGTCAATGAAGATTTTGATGCCGCTGCGTTTGCGAAGCAGACATTTAAAAAGCAGGCCATAGATGAATTTGAGCCAGCTGCTGCGCAAGAGGGCGAAGAAGAGACAGGTGGTGAGCAGGATGAAAGCTAGCAAGCTGCATGAAATGACGAACGATGAACTTTCGGTCCAGCTTAAGGATTTGAAGCAGGAGCTTTTTAACCTGCGTTTCCAGAATGCCACAGGCCAGCTTGGAAACGTCATGGGGATCCAAAAGACCAAAAAGGACATCGCCAGAGTCAAGACGATATTACGGGAGCGCGAGCTCAAAAGCGCTGCGCAGAGCTAAGGAGGATGCATATGTCTGATAGAGGAATACGTAAATCCAGAGTCGGCATCGTTGTGAGCGACAAAATGGATAAGACGATCGTGGTGCAGATCGTGCGCAAGGCCAAGCATCCGCTTTACGGCAAAACCGTTAAGATCACAAAGAAGTACAAAGCGCATGACGAAGAAAATACGGCGAAAATCGGCGATAAAGTAGAGATCGCTGAGACGCGCCCGCTCAGTAAAAACAAGAGATGGAGACTCGTGCAGGTTGTTGAAGCCGCCAAGTAGCCATGAGACATAAGGGAGGCGTAACACTATGATACAAGCCCAGACACGCCTGAAAGTGGCGGACAATTCTGGCGCCAAAGAGATACAGTGCATCAAGGTTCTCGGCGGCTCAAAAAGAGTAACGGCCAACATCGGCGACGTGATTGTCGCATCGGTCAAAACGGCGACCCCGGGCGGTGTTGTCAAAAAAAAGGATGTTGTCAGAGCCGTCATCGTGCGCAGCGTATACGGTGTCAAACGCAAGGATGGTTCGTATATCCGGTTTGACGATAATGCGGCAGTGATCATTGACAACCAAAAGCAACCCAAGGGTACCCGTATTTTCGGCCCGGTTGCGCGGGAACTGAGAGAGAAGGAATATATGAAGATCGTCTCTCTTGCGCCCGAGGTTCTTTAGGAAGGCAGGAACAAAGACATGCATATAAAAAAAGAAGACAGGGTTGTCGTGATATCCGGCAAGGATAAGAACAAAAAAGGCAAAGTACTTGTTTGCGAACCCAAAACCGGCCGCCTGGTTGTCGAAAAGGTGAATATCGTTACCAAGCATGAGAAGCCCAAAGGCCAAGGCAAGCCGGGCGGCATCGTGCATCAGGAAGCGCCCATTCCTGCGAGCAAGGTCATGCTTGTCTGCGGCAAATGCGGCAAAGCCACACGTATCGCATATAAGCTCCTCTCAGAAGGAGACAAGGTGCGCGTGTGTAAAAAATGCGGCGAGACGTTTGACAAGTAAGGAGGAAGAACAAAGATGCCCAGGTTAAAGGATACATACTTAAGTGAAGCCGTACCTGCTTTGATGAAAAAGTTTGGATATAAAAATGTGATGCAGGTGCCGAAACTTGAAAAAATAGTGATCAATATGGGGCTTGGCGACACCAAAGACAACCCCAAAAGCCTTGACTCGGCAGTGGCTGACCTTGCGATCATCGCGGGACAAAAGCCTGTTGTGACAAAGGCCAAAAAGAGCGTGGCCAACTTCAAGGTGCGCGAAGGCATGAAAATAGGCGCCAAGGTGACGCTGCGCGGCAAGCGCATGTACGAATTTGCCGACAGGCTGATGAGCATCGCGCTGCCGAGGGTGAGAGACTTTCGGGGCATTTCCCAAAAATCGTTCGACGGGCGCGGCAACTTTGCGCTCGGTCTTAAGGAACAGCTCGTTTTTCCTGAGATCATCTATGACAATGTTGACAAGATCCGCGGTATGGATATTGTGATGGTGACAACGGCCAAGACGGATGAGGAAGCCAGAGAGTTGCTTACGCTGCTCGGCATGCCTTTCAAACGCTAACTACAGAGTGGACTGGAGGACAATCTAGTGGCGAAAAAGTCGATGATTAACAAACAGCAGAGAGGCTCGAAATTTTCTACAAGAAACTATACGCGGTGTACCATCTGCGGACGCCCGCATGCGGTGCTGCGCAAATACGGCCTTTGCCGTATCTGTTTTCGGGAACTTGCCTACAAGGGCGAGATTCCAGGGGTGAGAAAAGCGAGCTGGTAGGCTTTTGTGCGATAAAACAAGGAGGTAAGACTAATGCCTGTAACAGATCCTGTGGCGGATATGCTCACGCGCATCCGCAATGCGATTGGAGCCAAACACGAGGTGATCGACATGCCTGCTTCCAGGACGAAGAAGGCCATTGCCGGCATTTTGCTCAAAGAAGGCTTTATCAAAGGATACGAATACAAAGAAGAAGGCCCGCAGGGCGTTATCCGCATTACGCTTAAATACGGCGAGAAGGATGCATCCATCATCAACGGGCTCAAGAAGATAAGCAAGCCCGGGCTCCGCGTGTATGCGGGCAAGGATGATCTTCCCAAAGTTTTGGGAGGGCTTGGCGTTGCCATTATATCTACGTCGAAGGGCATCATGACGGATCGTGAAGCCAGAGAAAGCGGCACAGGCGGAGAAGTCATTGCTTATGTGTGGTAGCGGGAACGCTGCCAGCCGGAGAATGAAAATTACGCTTTTGCGGAGGAGATAGAAAATGTCGAGAATCGGTAAAATGCCCATAACAATCCCGGCGGGCGTCACGGTGGCGGCGGAAGCCGATAACGTTGTGCGCATCAAGGGAAAAAAGGGCGAGTTAGTGGAAAAAATACCTGCTGAGATCAGCCTCAGCGTTGAAGACGGCGTGCTCAACGTGCTGCGCAGGTCTGATGAAAAAACCGCAAGGGCCATGCACGGCCTCGCGCGCGCGCTGTTGGCCAATATGGTTACCGGCGTCACAGACGGTTTTACGAAAACGCTTGAGGTCATCGGCGTTGGATACAGAGTGCAAAAAAGCGGCAATAAAATCGTCCTTAATGTGGGCTATTCCCATCCTGTTGAGGTGTCTGAAACAGAAGACATCAAGCTTGATATCGAGGGAACCAATATCATCAAGGTGACCGGCATATCCAAACAGATTGTCGGTCAGTTTGCGGCAGACATCCGTGCCATACGCCCGCCCGAGCCATACAAAGGCAAGGGGATCCGTTACCAGGGCGAGAAGGTGCTCCGCAAGGTCGGCAAGACCGGAATGTAAAAGAGGTGGCTTAAATTGATTAACAAAGAAGACAGAAACGCAATGAGAAAAGGACGCCACTTGCGCGTTCGCAACAAAATATCCGGTACGGCAGCGAAGCCAAGGCTCAATGTGTTCCGGAGCTCCTGCCACATCTATGCGCAGCTGGTCGACGATACAGCCGGCGTGACGCTGGTGAGCGCTTCGACGCTCAGCGCGGATATCAAAAAGGAGCTGGAAGGCAAAAGCAAACAGGAAGCTGCCAAAATTGTCGGCAGGACGATCGGCAAGAAGGCTTTGGCAAGCGGTATAGAGCAGGTGGTCTTTGACCGCGGCGGCTATATCTATATGGGCAGAGTAGAGCAGTTGGCTGACGGCGCCAGAGAAGCCGGGCTGAAGTTTTAAAAGGAGGTTTGTCTGGTGCAGAGAAACGATACATACCAAAAGGGTGACAGAAAAAACGATAAAGGCGCTCCGCGCGGGGGCCGTAAGAACTTCAAGAAGGAAGAAGAACAGGAGTTCAAGGAAAAGCTCGTCTATGTCAACCGTGTTGCGAAGGTTGTCAAAGGCGGCAGGAATTTCCGTTTTACAGCGCTTGTTGTTGTGGGCGATGAGAAGGGCCGCGTTGGCGCAGGCCTTGGAAAAGCGGCGGAGATACCGGATGCCATTTCCAAGGCTGTACAAAAAGCAAAACGCAGCCTGATAGAGGTACCGATCGTGGGAACGACCATTCCCCATGAAGCCATCGGCATTTTCGGCAGGGGCAGAGTGCTGCTTTTTCCGGCTTCCGAAGGTACTGGCGTGATCGCGGGCGGGCCGGCACGTGCGGTTTTGGAACTCGCGGGCGTCAAAGATATCAAAACTAAGTCGCAGGGTTCCAACACACCGGTCAACTGCGTCAAGGCCACTATTGAGGGTTTGAAAACCTTAAAGACGGCCGAGCAGTACGCAAGACTGCGCGGTGTGAGCGTGGAACAACTCAAATAAGCAGGAGGGCTTTTGCCATGGCAAAGAAGACAGCGAAAATAAAAGTACAGCTTGTGAAAAGCCCGATAGGCTATGCCAAAGACCAGAAGGCAACTGTTGAGGCTCTGGGGCTCCGCAGGCTGAATGCGATCGCCGAGCATGACGACAACGCATGCATCCGCGGCATGATCAATAAAGTGACGCACCTTGTCAAGGTGCTCGATGCATAAGGAGGGCAAGCTGTGAAACTAAGCGAATTAAAACCAGCCCCGGGCTCTAAAAAAACGAAGAAGCGCGTGGGCAGGGGCACCGGCTCCGGCCTTGGCAAAACGGCCGGACGCGGACAGGACGGCCAGAAGAGCAGAAGCGGCGGCGGCGTTCGCCCCGGCTTTGAAGGCGGCCAGATGCCGCTTGCGCGCCGGCTGCCAAAAAGAGGCTTTACCAACATATTCGCCAAAGAATATGCGACCGTAAATATCTGTGAGCTCAACCGTTTTGAAGACGGCACGGAGATCACGGCGGAGTTTTTGAAACAACAGAGAATCATCAGGAAGATCAATGACGGCTTAAAAGTGCTTGGCAACGGAGAGATAACCAAAAAACTTACCGTCAAGGCGGCTAAGTTCACCAAGACGGCTGCGGAAAAGATTGCGGCCGCCGGAGGAACGGCAGAGGTGATTGAATAATGTTTAGTACGCTCCGAAACGCCTGGAAGGTGCCGGACATCAGAAAAAAGATGATCTACACGCTGATGATGCTGCTTGTCTACAGGATCGGTGCGCATGTTCCGGTGCCGGGCGTGAACTTTGAATATGTTGCAAAAGCGGTAAGCGAAAACCTGCTTGGCGGGTTCATTGATCTGTTTGCGGGCGGCGCGCTCTCAAACTTTTCGCTTTTTGCTTTGGGTATCATGCCTTACATTACGGCGTCTATCATCATGAACCTTTTGACGATGGCACTGCCGCCTCTTGAGAGGCTGTCAAAAGAAGGCCCTGAAGGGCGCAAGAAAATTGCTTCCATCACACGTTACGCGGGTGTGGGGCTCGGCCTTGTCCAGGCCATCGCGCTGCTTTTGACTTTTGGCGAAGCCGCGCTCATTCAGACCGGAACGCCGATGATATTAAGCCAGATCACCATCGTGCTTTGCCTGACTGCTGGGACGGCGCTGATCATGTGGATCGGCGAGCATATCACCGAAAACGGCGTAGGCAACGGTATTTCGTTGATCATTTTCATCAACATCATATCTCGGCTGCCGCTTGAGGCGTACAGCTATGTGGGTAACGTCATTTATGGCTTCATATCCCCCATCACGCTGATTATCGTGCTGGTCGCGGCGGTTGCCATCATCACGGGCATCACGTTTATCGATCTGGGCGAACGCAGGATCCCTGTGCAGTATGCCAAGCGCGTGATCGGGCGCAAGATGTACGGCGGCCAGTCCACGCACATACCGATGAAAATCAACCAGTCGGGCGTGATGCCGCTGATCTTTGCGATGACTTTGCTGCAGTTTCCGGCTATTATACTCAGCTTTACTTCGGCAGAGGCGCAGGCGTCTTATTCTGCCGTAATGGGAGCGGGACAGCCGCTTTACCTTGTGCTGTTCGCGCTGCTGATCTTCTTCTTTACGTTTTTCTATTCACAGGCCACTTTTAATCCTGTGGATGTATCGAAGAACCTTCAGCAGAACGGCGGGTTTATACCGGGTATCCGCGCAGGCAAACCGACGTCTGACTACTTGCACAAGATACTTGTGCGTATCACTTTGTTTGGCGCTTTGTTCCTTGCACTTGTGGCGACTATACCGACGGGCATCAGCGCCGTTGCAGGATTCCAGTCTGCGTTTGGTGCAACCAGCCTGCTGATCATGGTGAGTGTATCGCTTGAAACAACACGCCAGCTTGAATCCCATATGATGATGCGTCATTATAAAGGATTCTTAAAATAAGGAGCGCAAATGAAACTGATGTTTGTGGGGCCGCCGGGCGCTGGCAAGGGCACGCAGGCTGCAGTGGTCTCTGAGAAGCATGGCATACCGCATATTTCTACCGGCGATATGCTGCGCGAAGAGATCAAGAACGGTACGCAGCTGGGCACAAAAGCCAAATCATATATTGACGCCGGAGACCTAGTGCCGGACGATGTGATCATCGGCATGGTGCAGCAGCGTATAAGCAGGCCGGATGCACAAAAAGGGTTCATCCTTGACGGCTTTCCGCGCACGGTCGTTCAGGCCGAGGCGCTAGAGGGTATCGTGAAGCTTGACAAGGTTTTCAATATCGATGCCGACGACGAGGCGCTTGTGCGCCGCATCTGCGGGCGCCGTATATGCAAGGACTGCGGCGCGATCTTTCAGGCGGCACAGCTGGATAGTTCTCAGAGCTGTCTCAAATGCGGCGGGCAGATGCGCATTCGTGAGGATGATAACGAGGAGACCGTGCGGCAGCGCTTAAAGGTTTATAAGCAGAAGACAAAGCCGCTGATCGATTTTTATGACGAGCGCGGCTTACTCTATAACGTGGTTTCAGAAAGCATAGAAGACACGACCAAAGAGATCATGGATGTGCTTTCAAAGATGGAATGATTACGCTTAAGTCACAGCGGGAAATAGAGCTGATGCGCGATGCAGGCAGGATGGCCGCGCAGGCGCTTGAGCTTGTGGGCAATACGGTGCGCGCAGGCATCACAACAGGCGAGCTTGATACAGCGGCAAGACAGTTTATCCTAAGGAACGGAGCAGAACCCTCGTTTCTCGGATACCATGGCTACCCGGCCGCGGTGTGTGTATCGGTCAATGACGAGGTTGTTCACGGCATTCCCGGAGACAGGGTACTCAAAAGCGGCGATATTGTGAGCGTTGACCTTGGCGTGAAGTACAAAGGCTATCACGCAGACAATGCGAGGACTTTTGCAGTCGGACAGATCAGCGAAGAGGCAAAGATGCTGATTAAGGTGACGGAGCAGTGCTTCTTTGACGGGATGGAGGCCTTTGTAGAAGGCCGCAGGCTCAGCAGCATATCCGCCGCGGTGCAGTTAGCTGCCGAATCGGCAGGGTTTTCTGTGGTGCGTGAGCTTGTCGGCCACGGTATCGGACGTGACCTGCATGAGGAGCCGAATGTGCCGAATTTCGTGAACGGGAGCCGGGGGCCGCGCCTTCGGTCGGGCATGGTGCTTTGCATAGAGCCCATGATCAATCAGGGGCTTAAGGAAACAGTGACAATGCCGGACGGCTGGACGGTGCGCACCAAAGATGGTAGCCTGTCGGCGCATTATGAGCATACGGTGGCGCTGACCAAAAATGGGCCTTTGATCCTCACGCAGGCTTAAAGGAGGAACAGGAAAGTGGTTGAATATCCCGTAGAGATTGGAAGGATTGCCGTATCGACAGCGGGACGCGACAAAAAAAGATATTTTGTGATCATTGACATCGTTGATGCGCAATATGTATATATAGCGGATGGTGATTTAAGAAAGAAAGACCGTCCGAAGAAAAAAAAGCTTAGGCACCTTCGGCTGTGTCCGGAAGTATTGGATGCGATCGCGGCAAAGCTCAAGGATGGAACAAAGGTGTTTGATGCCGAAATACGCAGCGCGCTGCGCGCGTACAAGAGCGAAAGCGACTCTTAAGAAGGGGGATGCAATTTGTCTAAAAGCGACGTCATAGAGATGGAAGGCAGGGTGACGGAAGCCTTCCCTAACGCGGTGTTCGAGGTGGAGCTGGAAAACGGCCATAAGATCCTCGCACACATTTCAGGCAAACTGAGGATGCATTATATCCGAATATTGCCGGGCGATAAGGTCACCGTCGAGATATCCCCGTATGACTTAAAACGCGGGCGTATAACGTGGCGCGGCAAGGGCTAACATCTACAAGGAGGAAGAGACAATGAAAGTCAGACCGTCGGTAAAACCGATTTGTGAAAAATGCAAAGTGATCAAGCGCAAGGGCAAGGTTATGGTGATCTGTATCAACCCTAAGCACAAGCAGACGCAAGGATGAATGTTTATACGGATGCGGCTGTGGGCATATACCCCAATCCGTATGGCTTCTATATAACAATTATCGGAGGTAATCTTAAGTGGCACGTATAGCTGGTGTTGACCTGCCAAGGGAAAAGAGGGCCGAAATAGGGCTGACGTATATTTACGGCATTGGCCTTAAAACGTCCCGCGAAATCTTAGAATCGACAGGCGTTGACCCCGACACAAGGATCAAAGATCTCACAGAGTCGGATGTCAGCAAATTGAGAGAATATATCGACAAGAATTTGAAAGTGGAGGGCGATCTTCGGCGCGATGTGACGATGAGCATCAAACGCCTGATGGAGATCGGCTGCTACCGCGGTATCCGCCACCGTAAAGGCTTGCCGGTGAGAGGACAAAGTTCAAAACAAAACGCACGCACGCGCAAAGGTCCTAAGAGGACGGCGGGCGGCAAGAGAAAGTGAGGATAGCTGATGGCTAAGCCAAAGAAAGTTGCAAGAAAGCGCAGAGAAAAGAAGAATATAGAGCGTGGCCAGGCGCATATCCGCGCTTCGTTTAACAATACGCTTGTGACGATGACCGACGTTGGCGGCAACACGCTTTCGTGGGCCAGCGCAGGCGGCATGGGCTTTAGAGGCTCAAGAAAGAGCACGCCCTTTGCGGCGCAGATCGCGGCCGAGAAGGCTGCCAACGCTGCTAAAGAGCACGGCCTTCGCTTTGTGGACGTGTACGTGAAAGGCCCGGGCTCGGGCAGAGAAGCTGCGATACGGGCACTGCAGACTGCAGGCCTTGAAGTGTGCCTCATCAAAGACGTGACACCGATCCCGCACAACGGCTGCCGTCCGCCCAAACGCCGCAGAGTATAGAGGAGGAAACAAGACATGGCAAGATATACAGGCTCAGTTTGCCGCCTTTGCAGAAGGGAAGGGTGCAAGCTGTTCTTAAAAGGCGACAGATGCTATTCGGGAAAATGCTCGTATGTGAAGCGCCCGACAGCGCCCGGCGTACAGACAAGAAGCAGGAAAAAAGTATCTGAATACGGGCTGCAGCTGCGCGAGAAACAAAAAGTCAAACGCGCATACGGTATGCTCGAATCGCAGTTTGAAAGATATTACCGCATTGCGGAGCGCATGAAGGGCAAATCAGGCGAAAATCTCTTAAAGCTTCTTGAGTCACGGCTTGACAATGTGGTTTACCGCTTGGGCCTTGCGGATTCACGTCCGCAGGCGAGGCAGACCGTTTTGCACGGACATATACTCGTCAACGGCAAAAAGGTGGACATTCCGTCTTATAAGATAAGCGTCGGAGACGAGATTTCTGTCAAAAAGAAATCTGCCGATACCGACCGGTTCAAGGAATTGCGCGAAAGCGAAGCGCGGCCGATGCCGGCTTGGCTTTCTATGGACAATGCAAACCTGACCGGAAAAATAGTATCTGAGCCGGAAAGAGAAGATATGGATCTGACCGTGGAAGAGCATTTGATTGTTGAGTACTACTCCAAATAGTGGAGTATTAAGCGGTTGCCCTCGGAAAAAATCGCCAAAATACGGGAGGGTTATAAATGTTAGAAATTGAAAAGCCAAACATACAATGCATAGAAAAGGCAGGCGACAATTCGTACGCCAAGTATGTCATGGAACCACTCGAGCGCGGCTTTGGCTCGACGCTCGGCAACTCGTTGCGCCGGGTGCTGCTCTCGTGTCTTCCGGGCGCGGCAGTGACGCGCGTGCGCTTTGACGGCGTACTGCATGAGTTTTCAACGATAAAAGGTGTCAGCGAAGATGTGGTCAACCTTGTGATGAATTTAAAAGGGCTGTCGGTCAAAATGTATGTGGATGAACCAAAGACGATACTGCTTGATGTGACGGGCCCAAAAGAGGTGACTGCTGCCGATATCAAAATGGATGCCGACGTTGAGATTCTCAATCCCGATATGCATATCGCGACGCTTGACAAGGACGGCAGCCTCTACATGGAGATCACGGTAGAAAGAGGCCGCGGCTATGTGCTGGCAGACAAGAACAAAGAAACAGATATGCCTATCGGCGTGATCCCCGTTGATTCGCTTTTCACACCTGTGCGCAAAGTCAACTTCACGGTCGAAAACACGCGTGTCGGACAGATCACAGACTATGACAAGCTTTCTCTCGAGCTATGGACAAACGGTACTATCGCACCCGATGAGGCGGTGTCGCTGGCAGCCAAGATACTGAACGAGCATCTGGCGCAATTCGTTGCCTTGACGGAACACGTGCGCGATGTCGAGATCATGGTCGAGCCGGAGGAAGACAAAAAAGAAAAGGTTCTGGAGATCACCATTGAGGAGCTTGACCTATCCGTACGTTCATACAACTGCTTAAAACGTGCAGGGATCAACACGGTGGAAGAGCTTATCAAGCGCAATGAAGAAGAGATGATGAAAGTCAGGAACTTGGGACGCAAGTCTCTTGAAGAGGTTGAGCAGAAACTTGCCGCTTTGGGGCTTTCCTTAAGACTTGACGACTGATATATTTACATTTTTACGTTTACGCCGTATGACGGGTGCTATGGGTCTTTATGCATGCGGCGATAAGGAGGCAAACCAACATGGCTGGATACAGAAATCTAAACCAACAGCAGGATCAGAGACAGGCTACGCTGAGGAACCTTGTCACGGGTCTTCTGTGGCACGGCCGTATTGAGACGACGCTTGCGCGCGCCAAGGAAACTAGGCGCATTGCAGAGAAGCTCATCACAATAGCGGTAAAAGAGCATGCGAATACCGTTAAAGTCAAAAAAACAGTCACTGTAGACGGTGAAAAGATAAAGCGTGAAGTGATCAACGATGCGCCTTCAAAGCTTGCGGCCAGACGGCGCCTGATGCAGTTTTTGTACAACGTGCCTGAGCCGCGTAAAGACGGTGAGAGCAAGTACGATTATAAAAAACGTTCTGCCGAGGTCACCAATCCGCTTGTGGAAAAAATGTTCCGAGAATACGGCCCGAAATATTTTGAGCGCGCCAAAGAAATGGGCACTGGCGGCGGTTACACACGCATCATCAAAAAGGGGCCTCGCCGCGGCGACGCATCCGAAATGGTGATTCTAGAGCTTGTCTGAGCTTTGGTGTTGTGACAAGTGAATGCAGAATCAGCAAAAAGGCTTTGAAATAAACAGTTCAGAGCCTTTTGGTGTATAATTGAGCTATCAAGACAAAGAGGAACAGCATGGCTATTATCAATGCAATAGATGTCTCATACACATACACGGGCGAAAACAATATAAGCCCGGCGCTTTGCGGCGTGTCGCTTGCGGTAAAAAGAGGAGAGCTTGTTGCGATCATAGGGCACAACGGATCAGGCAAATCGACATTGGCCAAACACATAAACGCGCTATTTGTGCCAGCCTTGGGTAGCGTTGAAGTTGCGGGCATGGACACAAAAGATGAGTCAAAAGTCTGGGAGATCCGCAAATGCGCGGGCATGGTATTTCAGAACCCGGATAACCAGCTTGTGGCGACCATCGTGGAGGAGGACGTGGCTTTCGGCCCCGAGAATTTAGGCGTGCCTGCGGCCGAGATACGGCAGCGTGTGGATGCTGCGCTTGAACAGGTGGGGATGAGTGACTTTGCAGACCGCGCACCGCATATGCTTTCCGGCGGCCAGAAACAGCGCGTGGCGATCGCAGGTGTGCTGGCGATGCATCCGGAGATCATCGTGTTTGACGAGCCCACGGCGATGCTGGACCCCGAGGGGCGCGCTGAGGTGCTGGATACCATTGCACAGCTCCATAAAAGCGGAAAAACAATTATCCTTATTACGCACTACATGGAAGAGGCGCTTTTTGCCGACAGGGTCGTCGTCATGACTCAAGGGCGCATCACCGCACAGGGGACGCCCCGTGAGGTGTTTGCGGATGAAGATGCGCTCAGGCAGGCAGGGCTTGATGCACCGCCGCATATCGCGCTTTACCACAGCCTTACAGCAGAGGGATATGACCTCGGGGATTGCCCGCTGACAACCGATGAACTGGTGGAGAAAATATGCCGATTGAGCTAGACAACCTGACCTATACATATATTCCGGGTACGCCGTTTGAGGCCACCGCAGTGGATGGCATCAGCCTTAAGATCGACGACGGCGAGTTCCTGGGAATCATCGGGCACACAGGATCAGGCAAAACGACGCTGATCGGGCTGATGGCCGGGCTGCTGAAGCCCACGAAAGGCCGCGTGCTGGTTGGCGGGATGGATATCGCCGCCAAAGGATATGACAGGAAGGCGCTGCGCCGCCATGTCGGTGTGGTGTTTCAGTACCCTGAACATCAGCTTTTTGAAGAAACGGTTTTTAAGGACATTGCTTATGGCCCGCGCAAAACGGGCATCAGCGAGATGCAAATAGAGATGCGCGTCAGGCAAGCCATGGCATTGATGGAGCTAGATTATGATGCGATCAAAGAGCTTTCGCCGTTTGAACTTTCGGGCGGACAGAAACGCAGGGTTGCCATCGCAGGTGTTTTGGCAATCAAGCCGCGTGTGCTGATACTAGACGAACCTGTGGCGGGGCTTGACCCCAAAGGGCGTGCGCATCTAATGAAGCTAATCACGCATCTTAACAGCGAAGGAGTCACGATCATCATGATCACACATTCGATGGACGACCTCGCTGAAAATGCAAGCAGGGTTGTGGTGCTCAACGGCGCGAGGCTGATCATGGACGATAAACCCGAGAAAGTATTTATGAATCAGCAGGCGCTTTTACAGATCGGGCTTGACATCCCTTATGTGGCGCGCATCGCGCTGCAGCTTCGGGCATGCGGAAAGACAGTACCGGAAGGCGTGATACGTTTTGGCGCACTCAAGGACTGCGTTAAGCGCATGCTGGAGGAAAAAAGATGATCAAAAACATCACGCTCGGGCAGTTTTTCCCGGGCAATTCCATTGTCCACCGGCTGGACGCGCGCATCAAGCTTGTGCTTGCGGTGGCAGTGATCGTGCTGATATTTCTGGTGAAGACACTGATCGGTTATGCGGTCGTGCTTGGTTTTTTCGTGATCACGATGATTCTTTCGCGCATCAGCGTCAAATACGTGCTGCGCGGTTTAAAGCCGCTTTGGTTTATTCTCATTTTTACTTTTGTACTTAACACGTTTTTTTATACAGGCGGAACGCAATTATTCTCGTGGTGGGTCATCCGCATCAGCGAGGAAGGGCTTTTCAATGCCTTAAGGCTGGCTGTGCGCCTCATATACCTGATCACAGCCACAACGCTGCTGACGCTGACCACTTCGCCCATCGCGCTCACAGACGCGCTTGAAAGCTTGCTTAAGCCTCTTAAGGCGGTGCGCTTCCCTGTGCATGAACTCGCCATGATGATGACGATAGCCATGCGCTTCATACCGACTTTGATCGAAGAAACCGACAAGATCATGAAGGCGCAGACGGCAAGGGGCGCAGAGTTTGATTCCGGCAATGTGCTCAAACGTGCACGGGGCATGGTGCCGCTGCTGGTGCCCTTGTTCGTAAGTGCATTCAGGCGCGCTGACGAGCTTGCATTCGCCATGGAATCACGCTGCTATAACGGAGGCAAAGGGCGCACGCGCTTAAAGGTGATGCACATGCATTACCGGGACTTTGCCGCTTTGGCGGCGGTGGCCGCTCTTATCGTTTTTGCAGCATTTGGTTATTAGACGGAGGCAGGGTTCAATGCGCATCAGGCTGACGGTCGAATACGACGGTACAAACTACGCGGGCTGGCAGCGCCAGAAAAATGCTGTATCTGTGCAGGAGATGCTCGAACGCAGCTATTATTCTGCCTGCGGTGAAACCGTATCCATCACAGGCGCAGGGCGCACTGACGCGGGCGTACACGCACTGGCCCAAGTGGCGCACTTTGATACAAACAGCACTATCCCGGCTGAGAAAATAAGCTTTGCCATGAATATGTATCTGCCAGAGGATATCCGCGCCCGGCGCTCAGAGGAAGCGGCCGAAGGTTTTCACGCGCGGTTTGACGCGAAGGGGAAAACATACAGGTACACCATCCACAACGGCATCCACGCGCCGGCGCTGCAGCGGCATACGGCTGCCCATGTGCGGGGGCGTCTTGATGTGGCCGCCATGCGCAAGGCAGCACGCTATATTATCGGCACACATGATTTTGCATGTTTTTGCGCCAGCGGCAGCGAGGTCAAAAGCACAGTGCGTACGGTGCATAGCCTCGGTATCACTGAACAGTTCCCGCTCATTCACATGGACATCACGGGATCGGGTTTTCTTTATCATATGGCGCGTATCATTACGGGCACGCTGATAGACACAGGGCATGGTAAGCTCTCGCCCAAAGACATGCGGGAAATAATTGACGGGCGTGACAGAAACAAAGCCGGTGCAACGGCGCCTGCACAAGGACTCACGCTCATTGCTGTGTATTATACGCCTAATCTTACGCAAACGAGGGTATAATGAAAGATAACATAAAAAAGCTCATTTTCGTATGCGCGGTGCTTCTTGGCGCTGCGGGTATCGCGTTGAGCCTTCTTGCCGCTTTAAGCTCAACGGCGATCACGATCGGCATGGTGCTGCCGACAGTTTTCGGCCTTGCGCTCATAGCCTGGGGGTGGGTGCGGCTTGCCCGGCCGGAGCCAGCGATAAAAAACAGGACGCTGCGCGGGATTGTCATCGTATGTGTATGCGCAGTTTTCGCGGCAACCGCTTTTTTTGAAGCATTGATGCTGTCCGCGCTTATGCGGCCTTTGCCGGATGAGCAGCCTGACGCCGTGCTCGTGCTGGGCTGCGGTATCTTCCCCGACGGACAGCTGACCTATTCGCTGAGAAGCAGGCTTGACACGGCTTATGATGCGCTGGAAAAATACGAAGAGGCGTTTTGCATCGTGTCGGGCGGACAGGGTGCCAACGAGCCCGTGGCTGAGGCGCAGACCATGCGCGATTATCTTGTTTCGCGCGGTGTGAACCCTGCGCGCATCGTCATGGAACCCGACTCGCGCAACACAGCCGAGAACATGCGCAATTCTGCGGTTATAATGGCGCAGCACGGCGCGATTACCGCTGCGGTCGTGACGAGCGATTACCATGTCTACCGTGCGCTTGTCACGGCGGAGCGTTACGGTATAGAAGCTTTTGGGATCGGCGCAAAAACCAACTGGCGCATATGGCTTGCAGTAAGGATACGGGAGTATGTCGGCATCATCAAAGAGGCCCTTTTCCAGAACACATAAAGGGCAGTGTAAAAGCCGAACATTTAAAAAGCCCGTCCGCGCCATTCGCCAAAAATGCTTGCGCGCGCGTCGAATTTCATAGTAATATGTCTTATACAATTGTGAGAGTTATCATTTCCAATATTCAAATTTAAGGAGGCACAAATGAAAAAGAGCATTGCACTGGTATTGGTACTGATTTTTATCATGGCTTTGGCTGTGGGCTGCACACCGCCGCCGACGCCTGAGCAGACCCCGGCGGCACAGACGCCGGCTGCAGCAGACGAAGGCACCGAGGCTGAACCTGCGGTTGCGATCAAAGCGGGCTTTATCTACATCGGGCCTGCAGACGACGGCGGTTTTTCGACCTCGCATGATGTGGCGCGCAAGGCACTGGCGGCTGACCTCGGCATCGAAACAGTGTTCAGAGAACTCGTTCCTGAGGGCGCGGAAGTCGAGAACGTCATCGACGACATGGTAGACGAAGGCTGCAACGTCATCTTCGGCTGCTCGTTTGGTTATATGGACTACATGGAAGCCAAAGCACAGGAATACCCGGATGTCATCTTCCTGCACTGCAGCGGCTATAAGTCGAACGATACCAATTTTGCAAACTATTTTGGCCGCATGTACCAGGCGCGATTCTTGTCGGGGCTTGCAGCAGGGCTTGCCACGCAGTCTAACCAGATTGGTTATGTGGCGGCGTTCCCGATCCCCGAAGTAATTCGCGGGCTCAACGCTTTCTCACTGGGCGTTCAGACAGCCAATTCTGATGCCACTGTGGAAGTGATCTGGACGACTGACTGGGTGGATGCCACAAAAGCCAAAGAAGCGGCAAATACGCTGATCGACAAAGGCTGCGATGTGATCGCGCAGCATCAGGATGCCACGAGCCCGCAGCAGGCGGCTGAAGAAGCCGGTGTGTATGCGGTGGGCTACCATATGGATATGATCGGTTCTGCGCCCAATGCCAACATCGGCTCCGCAGTATGGAACTGGACACCGTATTACAAAAGCGTGATCACTGCGATGATGGCCGGCACATTCAAAGCTGAAAACTACTGGGGCGGCATGGACGAAGGCCTGATCGATGTGGTGCTGACGGCCAATGCTCCCAGCGGCGCACAGGCGCTGGTCGACGAGTACAGAGCAAAGATCATCAGCGGCGAGTGGGACGTGTTCACCGGCACGCTGACCGACAACGAAGGTAACGTGGTTCTTGATGGCGGCGCATTAACCGACGAGCAGATGCTGTCGATGATGTGGCTCAACGCCAATGTCATAGGTTCGGCCAGCTGATAGAAAAAGGACAAGAATGGATAGGGATACCATTGTTTGCCTAAAAGGCATTACCAAAACATTCGGATCCGTCAAAGCCAACGATTGCGTGGATTTCTCTCTGAAGAAGGGGGAAATCCACGCTGTTTTAGGCGAAAACGGCTCCGGGAAATCTACGCTCATGAATATACTCTCCGGGCTTTACAGGCCGGATGCGGGAGAGGTATATGTGCACGGAGAATTTACCAGCATCACCTCGCCGGGCGTGGCCATTGCGCACGGCATCGGTATGATACACCAGCACTTCAAACTGGCAGAGGCTTTTACCGGCCTTGAAAACGTGATGCTTATGCATTCGCAGCGTTTCTTTAAAAACAGTGCAAAAAAATTAACGGAAATCACTGAGTTGGCCAAAAGCTATGGCTTTGATATCGATTTGAGTCAGTACGTCAAGGACATGCCTATCGGCCAGAAACAGGCTGTTGAGATCATCAAAGTTCTTTATAAGGGTGCAGATATACTTATTCTTGACGAACCTACCGCGGTGTTGACGCCGCAGGAAACAGAAAAACTGTTTGACATCATGCGCAACATGCGAGACGCGGGCAAATCCATCATTTTTATTACGCACAAACTTGGGGAGATCATGGCCGTCACAGACCGTGTGACCGTACTCCGCAAGGGTGCGGCGGTGGCAACGTTCAACACAGCCGATGTGAATGAGAGCGAGCTCGTGTATAACATTGTCGGCAAAGAGGTGGATCTTTCCATACACCGGCAGAAGCTGCGCCGCGGTAAAAAAATGCTGAGCGTCAAAGACATAAGCGCATGTGATGCAGATGGTGCGCCTGTGCTGCGCGGCATATCGTTTGATGTGTACGCGGGTGAAGTACTCGGCATTGCGGGGGTGGCCGGAAGCGGCCAAAAGCAGCTTTGCGAGACACTGGCAGGGTTGCATCCTGTAACGGCAGGCAGCGTGGATTTTGAGGGTGAAAACCTTTTGGCCATGCGCCCCATAGATATCATCCGGCGCGGTGTATCGATGAGTTTCGTGCCGGAAGACCGCCTTGGCATGGGGCTGGTGGCAGGCATGAGCATTACTGAAAACATGATGCTCAAAAGCCATAACAATCAAAAAGGCCTTTTTATCGACCGCAGGCCTTTTGCGAAGACCGCGCGCGACGTTGTCAAACAGCTTGCTATTGATACTCCGGGCATCGGCTTTCAGGTGAGCCGTCTTTCAGGCGGCAATATTCAAAAGGTGCTCGTTGGCCGCGAGCTCAAATCAGACCCGAAGCTTCTGATCATGGCATATCCTGTGCGAGGGCTCGACATCGGTGCTTCGATGCAGATCTACGCGCTGATAGGAGAACGCAAAGCGGCAGGAACGGGCATCATTTACGTCGGGGAAGATCTTGATGTGCTCATGCAGCTTTGCGACCGCATACTCGTACTGTGCCAAGGCAGCGTGACCGGTATCGTCGATGCGCGGCAGATCACCAAGACGGCGCTGGGGTTTATGATGGTGGGGCAGAATATGGAGAGTTTACAATGAGGATCATTGCGCGCGACAGCATAAGTGCAAGAAGAGCGTTTTTGATCAGGCTCGCTGGGGTCGTCGGCGCGCTTGCGGTGGGTATGGGGTTCCTCGCCATTGCGGGCTATGACCCGTTTACTGCCATCGCTTCGGTTTTTGACGGTGCATTCGGTACGGAACGGCGGATCATCAAAACGCTTGAGTTTGCAATCCCTCTTGTGATCACATCGCTTGGCATTTCGATTGCCTTCCGTATGAAATTCTGGAACATCGGTGCGGAGGGGCAGATCTGCATGGGCGCTTTCGCCGCATCATACTTTGCGCTGTTTTGTGCGCACTGGCCGCCCTGGCTGCTGTTTCCGGCCATGTTTTTAAGTGCCTTTGCCGCAGGTGCCGTATGGGCAGGCATCCCTGCGCTTTTCAAAGTAAAATGGGGCACCAATGAGACGCTCGTGACATTGATGCTCAATTATGTGGCGCTCAAGTTCATAGAATTCTTGCAGTACAACGCCTGGAAAGACCCTGATGGATACGGGTTTGCCAAAATCGCGATGTTTGACCAGCGCGTGCTGCTTCCGCGTGTATTCGGGCTGCATATCGGCTGGATCATCGCCGTTGTCCTGATCGCGGTGATGTATGTGTTCACCACCAGAGGCAAGGGCGGATACCGTATCCAGGTCATCGGCGAGTCGGTGGATACTGCACGCTACGCGGGCATCAATGTGCCGCGCACGATGGTGCTGACTGTCTGCATCGGCGGCGCGCTCGCAGGGCTTACTGGTATGATACAGGCCACAGGGGTCGAGCGCACGCTCAATGTCAACCTGTCCGCAGGCTACGGCTATACAGCGATCATCACGGCATGGCTGGCGCGCCTTCATCCCATTGGCATAGGCATCGTGTGCATACTTTTTGCAGGCCTGATACAGGGCGGCAATTTCATACAAACGGCTTATAATATTCCGAGCGCAGCGGCCCAGGTGTTTCAGGGGCTCATTCTGCTGTTCGTGCTGGGAAGTGAGTTCTTCCTTCGGTACAGGCTGGTGCGCACTGCGGCAAAAGGAGGAAAATAGCCATGGATATATTAACTTCTTTTCTGGTCGCTACGATAGCATCAGGCACGCCTCTGCTTCTGGCTACGCTCGGTGAGATATTGACGGAAAAGGTGGGGAACTTAAATCTTGGCGTAGAAGGCATGATGCTGCTCGGTGCATCATTTTCATTTGTGGCCGGCATGGCATCCGGCAGCCCTGTATTGGCTTTGCTTGCTGGCATGGCGGCTGGCGGCGCCGGTGCGCTGATCTATGCCTTTTTGACCGTGTCGCTGCGTGCAAATCAAGTGGTTTCCGGCCTTTCACTGACCATTTTCGGAACGGGGCTTGCCAATTTTATCGGCATGACGGTGACCGGACAGACGCTTTCCACAAATGTGACTTCTTTCTTTCAGCGTGTAAACATACCGCTTCTCAGCAGCATTCCCGTGATCGGCCAGGCGCTTTTCAATCAGAGCGTGCTCGTCTATTTCGGGTATGCGGCCGCGGTGCTGATGTGGATATACCTTGGCAGGACGTCGATGGGGCTGCGTGCTCGCGCCGTGGGCGAAAACCCGGGTGCAGCTGACGCAGCGGGCATAAGGGTCAATGCGCAAAAATACTTACACATCAGTATCGGCGGGATCTTAGCCGGCATGGCAGGGGCATATCTGTCGCTTTATTACAGCCCGACATGGCAGCCCGGCATTACGGCGGGCATGGGCTGGATAGCCGTCGCGCTCGTTATCTTCTCCATGTGGAATCCGATGCGCGCCATTATCGGGGCTTACCTGTTCGGGGCACTGCGTATCATCGGGTTTCAGTTCCAGTCACTTGGGATCAGCGTGCCGACGCAGTTTGTCGATATGCTGCCGTATGCCGTGACGATAGCCGTGCTTGTGTTCGTGTCTGTCCGCAGGTCAAGCAAAAACCCGCCGCCCGGCAGCCTTGGAAAGGCTTATTTCCGCGAAGAACGGTAGCAAACATTACGGTTATTAAACCGCTTGTTCGACTTGAGCGGCTTTTTTTGTTTTGCGTTTACGCATTGCACAACGCATGGCCATGTGTTATCCTTTTAACCGTGAATTCGAATATCAAAGGGCAAATAATATGGATTACAAAAGCGCGATAGCCAAAGCGGTGGCGCAGGCCGCCGGCATAGATGTACAAGAGGCGGTGCAGCTGGTTGAGATACCTGCAGACGCCTCCATGGGAGATTATGCATTCCCTTGTTTTCGCCTGGCCAAAACACTGCGCAAAGCGCCGCATGCCATCGCGCAGGAGCTTGCGGCACAGATAGAAACGCCCCCGTTTGCGGCAATGGTCAAAACTGTGGGTGCCTATATCAATTTTTATCTTGATAAAAAGCAGTTTGCCGAAGACGTGCTCAGAGAGGTCAGCGTACAAGGTGAAAAATTCGGCGGCAGTGAAATTGGTGCGGGGCGCGTGGTCTGCATCGATTATTCGTCTATCAACATCGCAAAACCGTTCCATATCGGCCATCTCTCCACGACTGTCATCGGCAGTGCGCTGTACCGGATCTATGGCTTCTTGGGATATGTCCCCGTTGGGATCAATCACCTTGGAGACTGGGGCACACAATTTGGAAAACTGATCACGGCGTATAAAAAGTGGGGCAGCCGTGAGGAGATCGAAAAAAATGCCATTTCAGCGATGCTGGAACTTTATGTACGTTTCCATGATGAAGCAAAAATCAATGAGAGCCTCAATGAGGAAGGGCGCGCATGGTTTAAAAAAATTGAGGACGGAGACGCAGAAGCGCTTGAGATTTTCAACTGGTTCAAGGAACTGACGTTAAAAGAAGTCAGTATGATATATGACATGCTCGGCGTCCGTTTCGATAGCTATGCGGGCGAAAGTTTTTACAATGATAAAATGCAGCCCATCATAGATGAGCTGAATGAGAAAAACCTGCTGGAGTTTTCAGACGGGGCTTACATTGTGCGGCTCGGGGATGAGCTGCCGCCGTGTATCGTATTAAAATCAGACGGTGCCACGCTGTACTCCACGCGTGATCTCGCGGCGGCGTTTTACCGGAAAAAGACGTATGGTTTTTACAAATGCCTGTATGTTGTGGCGTATCAGCAGAATCTGCATTTTCGGCAGTGGTTCAAGATCGTTGAGCTGATGGGTTATGACTGGGCGAAAGATCTTGAGCATGTTGCGTTCGGCATGGTGTCTCTCGAAGACGGAACGCTCTCGACACGGCGCGGTAAAGTTGTCTTTTTGCAGGATGTGCTCGAAAAAGCCATAGAAAAGACGCGTGCCATCATTGAAGAAAAATCACCCGGGCTTGAAGACAAGGATACTGTGGCCAAAGAAGTGGGCGTGGGAGCGGTGGTGTTCGATACGCTTTGCTCTGCGCGCATCAAGGACATCACGTTCTCGTTTGACCGTGTGCTCAATTTTGACGGCGAAACAGGCCCGTATGTGCAGTATACGCATGCGCGCTGCGCAAGCCTGCTCCGGCGGGCGGAGCTTAACTTTGCTGCTGTAGACAAGGAGTACAGCGCTCTTGACAATACAGAGGCTTTTGCTGCAGCGAAACTGCTGTTTGGCTTTCCCGATGCTGTGCGCAGGGCGTGCGAAAAGAACGAACCTTATCTGATCACGCGGCACATCATTGAGCTCGCCAAAGCGATGAACCGCTTTTATTATGAACACCGCATCATTGATGAAGACAAAGCAAAGACGGCGGCGCGGCTTGAGCTTGCCGCATGCGTCAAGCAAACGATCAAAACAGGGCTGTGGCTGATCGGCGTGTCTGCGCCTGAACGTATGTGAGACACACGCAAACTGACGCTGTACGACACTTTTTCTTTGAAACAAAAACGAAAAAATAGAATAATATTGAAGTTTGTTGCATGAAAAGGAAATCTGTGCGATAATACAAACTGGATTTTTAATGAGGAGAGCCATTATCAGCGCCAGCCTTTCTTCATGCACAAAGAGGTTTTTATGCTTGATATCAAAAGGATCCGTAATGTGCCCGACCAAGTCAAA
>Ga0351880_1089_pt1 | contig 25087 bp, 31 predicted proteins | sample BONcelFGM3001E13_FD_206766 | JGI IMG/M metagenome (GOLD analysis project Ga0351880, IMG submission 206766) | Enriched cells from coal bed in the Powder River Basin, Montana, United States - BONCAT cells FGM rep3 HSBNCT.FGM.300.1.E13 ...
TCAAGTACTGGGTGTCGCCCATGGACCCCGGTTACGTCCGGGATAAGCCCGGCAAAGCCCCCTGCGGCATGGACATGGTGCCGGTCTATGAGGACGCGGGGGGGGGAAGCGGAAACCCCGGGCGTCATTGCGGTGTCTCCCGCCACCGTTCAGTCCATGGGGGTGCGAACCGCCAAGGTGGAAGTCCGGCCCCTGTCCCGGCTCACCCTGGCCGTGGGGCTGGTGAACTTTAATGAACGCAACCTTTCTACCATCACCACCAAGGTAAACGGCTGGCTGGAGCGCCTCTACGTCAACGCCACCGGCGACCCGGTCCGCAAGGGTCAGGCCCTGGTTAGCATCTACAGTCCGGAGTTGGTCGCCAGCCAGGAAGAATATCTCCTGGCGGTGCGCAACCTCAAGGCCATGCAGAAGAGCCCGGTGAAAGAGATGGCGGATGGAGCCCGGCGTCTGGCCGAGGCCTCCCGCCGCCGCCTGGCCTATTTCGACATCAGCGCCGCCCAGATCGAGGCCCTGGAGCGCACCGGCGAGGTTAAGAAAAACCTGACGCTGGCCTCCCCGGCCAACGGTATCGTCACCAAGCGCATGGTGACTCAGGGCATGTACGTCCAGGCCGGCATGCCGCTGTTGGAGGTGGCCGACCTTTCCACCGTCTGGGTGGACGCCGATATCTATCAGTACGAACTGCCCTGGATCAAGGTGGGCCAACCGGTGACCATGAGCCTGGACTATCTGCCCGGTGAGACCTTCCCGGGCAAGATCGATTACATCTACCCCTACCTCAAGGAAGCCACCCGCACCGCCAAAGTGCGCCTGCGCTTTTCCAACCCCGGGCTCAAACTCAAACCCGAGATGTTCGCCCAGGTCAGGATCGAATCGCCGGTGGCGCACCAGGCCGTGGTCGTGCCGGCCGACGCAGTGATCGATACTGGTATTAAGCAGCACGTGTTCATTGCCCTGGGCGGCGGCCGCTTCGAGCCCCGGGAGGTCAAGCTGGGGGTCCTGGGCAATGACGGGGTGCGGGAGGTTCTCTCCGGCCTTAAAGGCGGCGAAGACGTGGTCACTTCGGCCCAATTCATGCTGGACTCCGAGTCCCGCTTCCGGGAAGCGGTACAGATGATGTTGCCGGGGCAGGAGCCGGCAGGCAAACCTGGGGCCATGCCGGAGATGAAGCCCGGAGAGAAGCCGCCGGCCGTACCCGCCCCGCCGCCCATGCCGCCGGGGCATAAGCATTAGCAGTAATTCTCGTTCCCAAGCTCCTGCTTGGGAACGCACATTGTCCTCCAAGCTCTGCTTGGGGACCTCCGGTTATGTAATACGACTTGTTGGTATGAGGGAAATATTTTCGCCAAGCAGGAGCTTGGCCAAACAAGCGGGTTCCCAAGCAGGAGCTTGGGAACCAGGAGTGAGAAAAGTGGTGGCACAGGCGTCTCGCCTGTGCATGATCACGGTGCGCACTGCGCACCCTGCACGGCTGATTTTTTCGTTCCCTCATTTATGCGGAAAACGGAAAACGGAAAACAGAAAACCGCCCTTATGATCGCCAGATTTATTGAAGCCTGCGTCCGCAACCGTTTCCTGGTGCTGCTCATTTGGCTCATGATCACCGCCTGGGGCATCTACGCGGCTTACAAACTGCCGGTTGACGCCATTCCCGACCTGTCCGACACCCAGGTGATCATCTCCACCAACTACCCCGGCCAGGCCCCCCAGGTGGTGGAGGACCAGGTTACCTATCCCCTGACCACCGCCATGCTGGCCGTGCCCCAGGCCAAGGCGGTGCGGGGCTACTCCCTCTTCGGCCTCTCCCTGGTCTATATCATCTTCGAAGACGGCACCGACATCTACTGGGCCCGGACCCGGGTGCTGGAATATCTGAATTTTATCCGGGGCAAACTGCCCGCGGCGGTGAACCCGGCCCTGGGTCCCGACGCCACCGGGGTGGGCTGGGTCTATGAATACGTCCTGGAAGACCCCACCGGCAAGCATGATCTGGCCCAGTTACGCAGCATCCAGGACTGGTACCTGCGCTACCAACTCCAGACCGTGCCCGGGGTGGCGGAAGTCGCCAGTATCGGCGGCTTCGTCAAGCAGTACCAGGTGGTGGTGGACCCAAACAAGCTGGCGGCTTATAATCTCCCCCTCTCCAAGGTCAAGCAAGCCATCCAGATGTCCAATCAGGATGTAGGGGGCGGGCTCTTTGAGCAGGCCGAGACCGAATTTATGGTCCGGGGGTTGGGTTACATCAAGAACCTGGCTGACGTCCAGGACATCGTCGTCGGCGCCGACGGCCGGGGCACTCCGGTGCTGATCAAGGACGTCGCCCTGGTCCGTCTGGGGCCGGAGATGCGCCGGGGCCTGGCCGAGGCCAACGGCCAGGGAGAGGTGGCGGGCGGTATCGTGGTGATGCGCTTCGGGCAAAATGCCCGGGCCGTCATCCAGGGGGTCAAGGATAAGCTGGCGGAACTGAAAATGGGACTCCCGGCCGGGGTCCGGGTGGTCACCGCCTATGACCGCTCCGGCCTCATCGACCGGGCCGTCGACACCCTGAAAGAGGCCATTTATGAGGAAATCGCCATTGTGGCCCTCATCACGGTTCTCTTCCTCCTGCACCTGCGCAGCGCCTTTGTGGCCATCATCAGTCTGCCCCTGGGGGTTTTGATCTCTTTTATCCTCCAGTACCAGTTCAATATCACCGCTAACATTTTGAGCCTGGCGGGCATTGCCATTGCCATCGGCGACATGGTGGACGCCTCGGTGGTGATGGTGGAGGACGCCCATAAGAAGATCGAACATGCCCCGCCGGGCGCGCCCCGGGAACCGCTGATCCTGGATGCCGCCAAAGAAGTGGGGCCCTCCCTGTTCTTCGCCCTGCTGATCATCACGGTATCATTCTTGCCCATATTCGCCCTGGAGGGCGAAAGCGGCCGCCTCTTCAAACCCCTGGCCTTCACCAAGACCTTTGCCATGGGCGGGGCCTCCATCCTGGCCATCACCCTGATTCCCATCTTGATGCTGTATTTCATCCGGGGCAAGATCCGTCCGGAGTCCGCCAATCCCCTGTCCCGGATGACCATGGCCGTCTATCAGCCGGTCTTGCGGGGGATTCTGAGCTTTCCCATGCTGGCCATCACCGCCGCCCTGGTCCTGGTGCTCATCACCCTTATCCCCCTGTCCAGGCTGGGCTCCGAATTCATGCCGCCGCTGGATGAAGGCGACCTGCTCTATATGCCCACCACCTTCCCCGGCATCTCCATTACCGAGGCGAAAAACCTCCTGCAACAGACGGACCGCATCATCCGTACCTTCCCGGAGGTGGACTACGTCTTCGGCAAGGCCGGCCGGGCCGAAACCGCCACCGACCCGGCGCCGCTGTCCATGATTGAGACCACCATCCGCCTCAAAGACCGGAAAGACTGGCGTCCGGGTCTGACCACGGAAAAGCTTATCCAGGAATTGGACGCGGCCATCAAGTTTCCCGGTCTGGCCAACTCCTGGGGCTACCCCATCAAAATCCGCATCGATATGCTCTCCACCGGCATCAAGACCCCGGTGGGGATCAAGTTATTGGGCAATGACCTGAACGTCTTGAGCCGCTTGGGGCAGGAAGTCGAGGCCATTTTGAAGCAGGTGCCGGGAACCGCCAGCGTCTTTGCCGAACGGGTCATCGGCGGCTATTACCTGGATTTTGAGATCAAGCGCCTGGAGGCGGCCCGGTACGGCCTCACCGTGGGCGACGTCCAGGAGGTCATCACCATGGCCTTGGGGGGCGAAAATATTACCCAAACGGTGGAGGGCCTGGAACGTTACCCGGTGAATCTGCGGTATTTTCAGGATTATCGCACCAGCCTGCCGGCCCTGAAGCGCATCCTGATCCCCACTCCCAAGGGACCCCCGATCCCCATGGAGCAGGTGGCCGACATCAAGCTCCACCAGGGGCCGGACATGATCAAGAGCGAAGGCGCCCGGCGCACCGCCTCCATCTTTGTGGATATTCGGGATATCGACCTGGGGACGTATATCAAGAAAGCCAAGGAAGCTATTCAGGCCCACTTAAAGGTTCCCCCGGGCTATAACCTCCTGTGGAGCGGCCAGTTCGAGTACATGGAACGGGCCCGGGAGCGGCTCCAGGTGGTGGTTCCCATCACCCTGGTGCTGGTTATCCTCCTCCTTTACCTGAGCACTCAATCCCTGGTCAAGGTCTGCATCATCCTGATGGCCATCCCGTTCTCCCTGATCGGGGCCATCTGGCTGCTTTATCTGCTGGACTATAATCTCAGCGTCGGGGTGTTCGTGGGGATCATCGCCCTGGCGGGCCTGGATGCCGAAACCGGGGCTATCATGCTGTTATATTTGGATATTGCCCACGATGAACGCAAGGCCCAGGGAAAACTGAACACCTATGAGGACCTGAAGGAAGTAGTGATGCACGGCGCGGTCCAGCGGTTGCGCCCCAAACTCATGACGATTTTAGCTAATATTTTCGGCCTGTTCCCGGTTATGTGGGCCACCGGCGCCGGCGCCGAAGTTGCCAAACGCATTGCCGCTCCCCTGGTGGGCGGGGTTACCACGTCTTTCCTCCTGGAACTGCTCATTTATCCGGCCATCTATCTGCTGTGGAAGTGGCATTTCGAGGTGAAGAAACAGGCCCCCAGCCGAAAATAATGAGTCTTCTTCAATCTAAGGGCACCTGCCGCTTCAGGTGATCTCTACTCACCTGATCAGGTGTTCTATTTAATTCCTATATATCTCTTTCCATTAAATTTATATATATATTCACTTTTAGATGTGATTATATTTTCCTGCTTAACACGATCATATTTTTCTTTTATCCTTGTTTCTACGATCTCTACAAGGCCATCTCCATCGATGTCTTTAAACAGGATATTAAACACATCTGATTCGCCATAAGCTCCGGTATTATTATAGCCCTTAGTCAAAAATAATGTATCTTCGTGCCCATTTGAAAGCGAAATGAGTTTTCCGGCAAACTTAAAGTAACCCTGGTTTCCACCATTTCCTTCAATCCATATCTTAGGTCTTCCCTGATCTCCGATATCAACTATTTTAAAGTTACCGACGTCCCAATCGAATAATTTCTTCTTTATTTTCCAACCATTTTCATATGATAGCCACCAGACTTCATAGTATCCGGTAGCATGCGGTTGATTTTCATCACTAAAGCTAACAATAGCATCAATAAATCCTGCATTAGTAAACTCCCCCAGCTCGAACTTAATATCACTTAACTTGTAATCGGTTTTGGCTTCATTAACTCTTTGCGAGAATAAGTTGAGGATAATGTTATTATCCAGCACCGGTCTGACGGGTTTTGAGGCCGGGCCTTCCTGGGGCCACGCCAGCAACGATTGGGTGATGAGAAAAAGTAATGCCATAGATTTTAGAACAAGATGGCTTTTCATGACCATATCCCCCAGAAATGAAATTCATGCATCAAGCTCACCATCTCATCTTCTCATCACTTGAATAATTCCGGCACTCTTCTTTCCCAATCAGAAAGATCGGTTCCCATGGTCTGAGGCACCCACTGGCCGCCGATTTTCTGTAAGATAACCCCGGCCGGTTCGGCCTGATTGGCCCATTTTCCCTTGGGCCTTGCCTCCAAAAGAGCATAGTTATTGACTTGTTTAAGAAGTTTTAAATCAAAAGTTATCCCAGGGGCGCTATGAGCTTTGACATAGCTCCTGGCCGCCGCGATCATTTGGTTATCAACCGCCGCGCCCGCTGACCACGCCATTTCTGGTCCACCGCCTTCAATTGCGGCCACGGTAATCAGAATGAGCAGTACCCATGCTACCCCGACCATTGGTTTCGATGACATGACTTCACCCTTCTCTCGAATCCAGAGTATAGTTAAAAAGTTAATCTTCAGCCGCCTTGGCCGGCCCGGAAATGTCTGGGGCCATTTTTGTCGCTGGCATCCTGTAAGGAATTATCGGATTTGAGGCCCAGAACTTTAAGATCCGGCCGGATTGCGATCCACCGGGGAAGAAGTGATGCACTGATTCTTTCTCTTAAAGGCCCAGGCTGGCCGGGACCAAATTCCGGCTATGGTCCCGGCCCCCGTCGAGAATTACCCGAACCGGGGCCGGCGGTGGGTGGCCCCGGGCCCGGTTTTCGAACCGGCCCCTTGCATCGCCGGAAAAAAACGCCTACTATGTGCCATGGGCTCAGGCCGGAGCGGCGGCGACGGGAGATATTTTCTCCCTTATAGCGTTTGCCAAAAAGGTATTTCCTCTTATCCCCTCTCCCCCCAGCGGGGGGAGAGGGTTAGGGTGGGGGGGGCGGAAAAAACTTTTGGCAGCGAGTATAACCCTTATGCCGGCCCGGGCCCGGGGCTTGAAACTGAAAAGGAGGATGACCCTAAATGCTGAACAGTAAGGGAGTTCTGGTGATCGCCCTGGCCATGACCGTGGCCCTGGCCGGGCCGGCGCTGGCCCAGCCCCGTCCCGGCGGCGGCATGGGAACCGGTATGGGCCCCGTGCATTACAACCCTCAGGCCGTTACCACGGTCACGGGCACGGTGGAATCGCTGGCCGATCTGCCCAGCCTGGGGCGGGGCGGCGGCAAGGGGATGCAGCATCGCGGTGCGCTCCTCAAGACCGATCAGGGCAGCCTCATGGTGGACCTGGCTCCTGCCTGGTTTCTGAACGAGAAAAAGATTGTGGTTCAGGCTGGGGACACGGTTTCGGCCACCGGTTCCAAGACGACCCTGGACAATCAGCCGGGCTTGATCGCCCGGGAGGTTACGGTGAAGGGCGCGACCCTGAAACTCCGGGATGAGCAGGGGGTCCCGGTGTGGCAGGGGGCGGGCCGCGGTGGCGGCATGGGCCAGGGAATGAAGTCCGGCGGTGGCATGGGACAGGGTCCGCCACCCAGGTAACAGGCCCCGGAGCGGCGCCCAGCCAACCTCAGACCATCTTTGCCCTGTAGGGCGGCCTTTACATTGTGCCGTTAATGCTTATGGTTTAATTGCCGGCGGGAGGGGTCTGGTTCTGAGGCCCCCTCCGGACCAGTCCGCCGGCAAGATGCGGCCTGAGCGGAGGAGTGCGGCATAATGAAGCGAGTTTGGAGAGCAAGAGGATTGTGGATGTTGGTGGTGGTGGCGCTGCTGAGCGGATGCGCCGACGGAGGGGCCTACCGGAACGGGTCGGCTGATCCCTACGTCAGCCCGCTCCCGCTCGCCTTTCGCAACACGGAGCCGGCCCTGAGGCAATGGTACACCGCGCCCTATTTCAATCCTTACGAAAGTCCGTAACTCCCGGTTACGGGGGCGGAGGATCAAGGGCAGGGTCAGAAGTATCCTTAAGCCGCCAGGATAGGTGAAAGATAGGTGCTCCCCCGCTTGAGGCCCCCAAAAAATGCTATCGGTAAGAAAACCTATGCCCGTGCGGGGATGGGGGGAGACCTCCAGCGGCAATTTTCTGAACCGGGCCACGGGGCGTTACCGCTCCCCCATTGCTGGAAAGCTACGTCATGTCGGCATTAATCCCAAACAACTTAACCTAATAAAGCCTTTAATAGCCTTGTGTGGAAATGGTTTTTCCAAGCAATTACAGGATGTTGCAGCCTAAAGGCATAGCTGACCCTGTGTTACCCCACCTGACCCGGCTTCATTTATTTGGAGCCGGGTTATTTTTTGCTTGACAATAGAAATCTGTGGTATATTATAAAGGGTCCATGGCTGCGGTGGCGGGACCATGGACCAGAAACAAGGCTCTTTGAAAACTAAACTATTCATAAAGGGGAGTAAACTACATGGTTGACGTCCTAATGAAATTATTTAAAAATATCGAGAGTGAGCTTGAAAGTCTCAATACAAAGATGAATGAAAATAACGACAAGTTGAGAGGCATTAGTGAGCAGTTAGAACAGTTAGACGGAATAAAGCATTTGCTACACACCATTGACTCTAAGATAGAAGAATAATTTTTTAATCCTACCAACAACCGCCACCATTTATTTTTGATACGGTTTTATTTTATTTTAATAAATATGTTATAATTAATCATCAGTTGGGGAACTGGTACAAACATTTTAAAGGGGATTGATAAATGGGAAAAGTGATTAGAATTGAAGACAGTCATAGATACTATATTCAGGGAAGGGCTATTTGTAAAAAACTTGGCATAACAGATAAAGATATTTTGGATTTTGCATTTGGTTATGACTCCTATAATGGTCATCCTGAATATTATAACCTACCAGGAGGAAAAGATAACTGTCCAGAGGGATATGATGGCAAACCTAATGGTCCAGTATATGAAGATCTATTCATAAATGTTCTATCTTGGTGGTTATTTTTAATGAGACATGAGTTCTGGCCTTTGGATGTACTATTGGGAAAAAGAGAAGGGGAGCAAGAAGATTATCCAGACCCAAGGCTGACTGATGAAATGGAAGAATGGTGTCAAGAAGCTGGCGGATATATTATGAATAAACATGGTATAAAGTAATCTATAACTAATTGTAGTTCCCAGTCCCCAACCGCAGTACACCCGGAGCCTATAACTCCGGGTTTTTATTACCTCTAATAATTTTATTAGAGGTACCCACCCTGCCGACCTCACAGCCCGACCTCGCCTCCCACCCTGGAAAGCCTACCCCTTTCACAGCCTGGACCCCGTTCGTGTCGTGAGGGACGGCAGGGGAGGCTGAAATCCTTGACAAACCCCTGAGATTAGCTGTAAAAGGAGAATTGAGATATAATTTCCAAGGAGCAGAGTTGAATGTCTCATAAAGAAGCCTGTCAGCTATGGATAGAGCAGGAAATCAAAGAAGGGTTAGCCCAAGGGAAAACCCCTTATGCCATCGGTAAAGAGATTTCCACCTGGATAAAAAAGCTCTGGGGAGATACGACCAAACCACGGACTCTTGAACAGCGCGCTCGGAGGCAAAAAAACGCTACATTTGTAGCGTCTGTCGAAGTGCCAGAAGGTATGATTGCAGAGGCGGTAACTTCATTAAAAGGTATGGGATTTAAGCAAAGTGAAATTAAGACAGCCATAGACTCTGCTATTAAACAAGGTGCTACCACGATTGAAGACACCATTATAAAGAGTTTACAGGGGTTGGATAAGACCGTAAGGCATGAAACTCAAACTCAGAAACCAGAAGTTGAGGTTGCGCCGGGAGAGATTGATGCCGAAAAATTATTAGTTGAGCTTCCTGTGGTCAGTACCGATCCACCCAAAGCTGCTACATCCGATCTTCTAGCAAAGGCGGCAATAGCATTTCTGACCATAATAAATCCTGACGACCCAGGAAGGGGAGATGCTTTTAAACAGGTTCTAAATTGGATTGATAAAGAAGCACCTGCACCTGCCACTCTATACAAGAAAAATAAACCACCTAAAAAATTAAAGCGTGGTAAAGTCAAAAGAATTAAAGTTCCTACTGAAATTGGGGGGATAAAACTAAGCTGTATTGGATTCCCTAATTGGTTTAAAAAAGAATAACCCACCACCATTCCCTGCCACCACAGACCCGCCCTCATTGAGTGGCGGGTTTTTTTATTGAGATCGAGATACAACTTTTATTTCAGAAACAATGCCTGTAGAATCATATTTAAGAATCTAAAACGTGATAACCCTTTACGGCTTTTATTAGGGAAATAAAAAAACGATAATGAGTTATAATGACATTAGGAGGAATAAACCATGATGCAGATTGCTTCCCTAAATCTGGAACAGACTTTCGGTAAAATGGTAAAAAGGGCCTATCCACCACACCCACTTAAACAATTCTTTTTTGAGAGACAGATCACCCACGACAAATTAGGCAAGGTTTTGGGTATTAGTAAACAATCGGTGTTTTTGTATTTGGATAGGCAGTATCCATTCCCAGATAAATACGAGAAAGCTCTAATTATGTTAGCAGATCGTGTTCGGGACTATGAACGCAAGCATGGTACTAAGTTCAATACTTATGAACCGATTGCGGAAAACATTACTATCTATGATAGTAAACCAGTTGTTCAGCGCAAGGCGATGCGTAAATAAAAAAGTTTGGCCCTGGTGTGGGTCACCAGAGCCGTAGTTAGGGAAAGGAGAAAAAATGAAAGATTATAATCATTATAACACAAAACAGCCTAGTATAAAGTCACATAAATTATTTTTTATTAATCAAAGTTACATAAACCGGACGGAGATTAAGAATTATGGAGTAGGTCAAAAATTGAGGTAAATAGCAGTTTCCTTGGGCACTGTTGCAACAGTGTTAAGCGGTTGAGGTTGGGCGAGGTTTCCTTCTCCTTTTCCTCTAACAATCTCAACCGTCACCAAGGGTTCTTATAGGAGAAGGAACATGGGAAAACAGTTATCAGTAATTAGGCAAAAACTACAGGATGCAGGCTATCAAGAACCAAGTGGAATAACAGTTGATATTGATCCCGGTGATTTTGATTATCTCCAATGTTCGGAAGCATACGATAAACAAACGGGATGGTTGGTTTATCAAGGGCAGACAGAATCACCTGGGGTCGAAGCTGAACCGGAACCAAAGGCTACAGAAAAGCCAAAGGCTAAGGAAAAGCCAACAGAACCTGCATTGGAATGCCCTTACTCAGAATATGGAAGTAAAATCGGGGACGATTATGACGTTCATGCTGAATGTACTGAATGTTCTATTCGGAAACACTGCAAACAATTGTCATGCACAGGAGTTGAACAAAAGCAACCGGCATCAGGATACCATTACAATGTCCCGTTCGAGTTTACCGACAATATAATCAGGGACAATCTTACTTTCGGGGATGTTAAGATACTACTCCGGTTTATGAAATATGCAGATTTTGAGACCGGGATAACTTGGGTATCAAATAAAAGAATCACAGAAGAAGTAAAGATAAGCCAATATACGATGGCAAGGGCAATGGTAAAATTTAAAAAACTAGGATATGTCGTTGATAAAGGTAAACATGCAAGTGGCACTAGGTATCGGGTCATTAATCTCAATCCATAATCACGTTATATCATGGGCGCTATAACGTGAAATCACGTTATATCATGGCAGCTATAACAGGGGGTAGTCATGGGCGCTATAACAGGGGGTAGTCATGGCAGCTATAACAATCAGTTCTATTATCAATTCTAATATCATCATAAGGTCACCACAGAATGTGGTCAATCATAACAATCTCATTGAACTCGCTAGCGCTCGTCAATTCAATTGTTATGAAGGTGTGTTTGCTGCTGCGCATCAAAACGTCTCGTGCTCCGCACTTCGCCATTTTGATTGCTCGCATGCAAAACACCTATGGATTGATTTATAATTTTTTATTTTCAAAGAGATTCATTGAAATGAATATCAAACATTCATTGAATTTCATAAATCAACAATAACCCGCTTGAATTTTAAAAATATGGCTACGCCGATTTTGAAATAAGTATAAAGGTTCCGCCGCCGCACCGCATCACAATAAGGGCCGCACTCAAGCCCAACTCCGAAACCCGGAACAATCCCCCAGTAAAACAGCATTGTGGACTCGTGTAAGCTCGCTCACGAGGCGAATAAACTTTAACCGGGTAAATACCTGGGCCTAAAAGGAGAAGTAGCTTATGGCTGAATTGAAAGAAATACCAACAATTGTTCCACTTGTCCCGAAAAGATATCCCCCAACAAAGGACCAGTTCAAAAGAGAATTGGAATTACGTTTTAACAGATTGCAGATGGGCTTAAATGATTTGCGCTTGTTGATTGATGAATACGTGGATCAATTCTAAATGCCAAGAAAATTAGATTGGGATTCTTTACTCGATCCCAAATACCCGGATTTAAAAACTATGATTGAAGACCTTTACGTCTCACAAAATTTAGGCATGCAATTAGTGGCAGATAAATTGGGCTGCAATAAAACAGTAATTTTGAAAATGCTAAAAGAGTTTCAAATACCCTTGAAAGCGAAAGGCCGCCCAAGCCCAAATAATCGCAGAGTCGAAAAGCCTCAGCGACCCAATAAACCCAAAGATTATCAAGAAGAAATATTATTAAAACGGGAAGCACACAGATTGGGGATGCGACCTGATGGTTTCATCCCTGAAACCCGTAAATCAGAGAAACGCAATTGTCCCAGGTACGATGACTGTTGGACATACACAAGTTTAATTCATGGCTGGCTTGTCCCATGTTACAAATGCGACGGAAACCCGGAATTTCTTGAAAGCATGGAACGGACTCTACCTGTTTTTGAAGAACAATTTTTTAGCCTACCAGAAATTGATTATCGAAAACCCGGTGTCAAAAAACCAGTACGAAAAGAAAATCAATTTGGGTACAAATTTCTTGAAGGGATGCTTTATGAAAAGGAGAATAAAGATGAGTATTGTGTCGCAGATTAGAAAAAACCGTAAAACGAAATCAGAACCAAGTAAGATTTATAACAATCCCACAGCCGATGGACTATACAGGATTTGCCTAAACGATGCGTGCCAAACGATGTTTCAAATTGATGATGATTTGTCTCGGGCTGGTCTTTGCTGGCACTGTTACCTGAAAGTGCTACGGTCTGGACATTATTTGGGACCGCATCTAACCCATCCCCCATATAAATACTTTCCCGATACAGTTGTCAAAACCCAACCGACTGTTGTTATCACTAAAAAGAAACCTGGCAAAGGTTCTCAGTTTGGTGGTGGAATTTGTGAATGTGGTGCAGAATTTGAACGGAAAACCAATAGGCAAAAACGCTGTGATACGTGCCAAAAAAATGCCAGGTCGAAACAAGTCCGGGACGCTGTTAAAAAGCATAATGACTCTACCGCAGACTAATCATTTTGCCTTGTAATAGCCTTTACTGGCGCGGTCCTCACAGAGCAAAAATGACATATTAAGGGGTTAGTCAGGGGTAGGACAAAATAATCAGCAGTGGACGTCTCAGGACGTCAAAGAAAAGGAGAAATAAGATGGAACCAATTTTAGCACATGACAAATTTGTATTGGAAGATATTAAATTAATGTTAGGAATGGTTGGGATCATTGAAGAAAGACTTACTTCACCATGTTACAAACAGGATTTTACAATCAGTCATATCCTACAAACGGCATCAGCGAATTTGAAAGGGGTCTCGGAAATGATCGCAATGAGACTGCTAGGTGATCAACATGAGTGAAAATTATTCTATTGAAGGCACAATGCTAAATGGTGAATTGGTCGGCAAACCAACGCTGAAAGTGCCACATCACATTTTACTCAAATTCTTGGATTTGGCAGAATTTTACCAAAGTTTAGAAAACAAAGACCCGGAAGCAGTTGATCGAGAATTTACAAAATTCATTTATAGACAAGTTTCATGGACCGCAAGTAAGTACCGACCCGGCAAGAAAGAGAAAAAGGTTGCAAGTGAATTGAAGCAATATTCGGAAGCACTACAATTATTCTTTTACGATCTGGATGATAAAGATGGATAAAATCTATTATGGCATAGTCCAAAGTTGGGATCATGGTTATGGATTTATTTTAGATGACCAATTTGGAGAAAGTATCTTCGTGCATCACGAAGATATAAAGATGCCAGGATTTCGTAGCTTACAAATGGGTCAGAGAGTGCGGTTTCAACTTGGTTTTGGCAAGGGCGATAAAATGAAATGCAAGAATGTGGAAGTAATTACTATTACAAGGAAGGGAAATTTTGATGATTGATGAGACTCGACATTTCGGTGAAGTAATATCATTTGATAAGGGTTGGGGATTCTTATTAGACTATGACACGCAAGAGTCAATTTTTGTTCATTGGTCTGAAATTGAGGGAGAAGGCTATAAGAAATTATATCCGTTAGATTCCGTTTCATTTTTAGTTGGCGAAGGTCGAAATAATAGACTGCAAGCTATGAAAGTCCAAGTTATTAAGGAGGGATAAGTCATGAATGCAATGATGGTACAAGTAGCAGCATTACATTTTAGAAAAGATTTACCACAACCGAAAGACCCAAATGCAAGACCACCTAAAACACCTAAACCGCCCAAACGGGCAAAGAGGGGGAAGTAACAATGACAACTTGGCAGCCACATGATGAAACACTAAAGAGTCTTTACGGTAAAGAACCGACAGTTGAAGAACTGGCAATCAAAGCAGCATGGGAAGAATCTGCAAAAGATTACGACATGACTCCAGAAGGGGCGAAGGAACTCTACAAGAAAGATCAGGAGGAGTTAAGGCAACTAATCCATGACCAGAATAAAAAGGACTTCGCAGAAGGTTTAGTAGGTCCAAGTCGTATCATGTACAAATCTATGATCAAAGTCACTGGACAAGATGCAATTAAAGCAAAAGAACAGCTTGAACAAAGAGAAAACGAAGCTATTTGGAAAAGGCAAGAGCAGTATTTCGCAGAAAACGGAACCATGCAGGGCTTCGTAAAAGGAGAATAGCTTATGGCTTGCTGTGAGAAATATGAAGAAGCATTAGAAAAAGGGACGATCAAAAGGATGTATGGAATTTATCATTTTGTGGAAGAGATAAAACCATTTCCACCGAATTATTATCCAATCGGTAATTGTCCTTTTTGTGGAAAGCAAATTTTAATAGAAAATGAAGTATGTTTCACTGGCAAATAACAACTAACTTACATAGAGGGAGTAGCAAAATGAAGAACTACCAGAAATTCGTGGCGTTTAAGGAAGACTTAGAAAAGAACCAATCACAACTAATCGCCAAATTGGCGGATGCGCAAAAATTAGTAAACACATTTGAATTGGAAATGGGGTCAGCCCAAGCAATGGCTGACGCAAGTGACCAAAAGTTGGCTACCATTGCCGAAAAACTGAAAGAAAATCCAACAGATAATATGTTAAAGGCGCAACATAACGTTTGGCTGATTCACAAATCGGACAATCACGCAAGAGCAGAATCGTTAGCAGATGCACTGGAAGAGGCTAAAAAAGAGTATGCGCAACTAGTAAAGGAAAATGCGGCACTGGATGTAGCTCCATACGCAGATGATGCGACTGTAGAAATGAAAGACCTGATTGGAAAGCAATACAAAATTGCTTGTGATGATATCAATGCTGCTTTGGAAGCTCGGGTAGTTTACATTGAAGCACTGCACAAAGTGAATCAGTCCCTATCCAAAGGCAAAAATCTTGTTGAAGCTGGCAAGAAATGTGCTTCTTACGCAAAGAAAAACAACTTGGGGCAACTGCCATTATTCGAGACCGCGCCGAAGCCTTTCTTGGTAACGGAAACGGACATTAGCAGAGCATAACAATATCCTGGGGCTAGCCCCTTTCTCCGGGCTAGTCCCTTATCTTATCGTCACGGAGCTTACATTAACCCACAAATGGGTTTTAAAGGGGGAATGTAGTGGATTATACAAGACTTGCGACACGAACATTATCGCTTATTACAAAGTACGGGACCGGGTGCAGTTTATCTTACTTTACCCCTGGCACCTACAATCCGATTGAGGGAAGCTACAGTTCCAGCACTTATACTGATCTCGGTACAATAGCAGTTTTCGATAGTCCGACAGGTAATGCCGGAAAACAGGGATTATCTGGTGATGCCATAACCACTATTATATCTGAAAAAGTAGATGCAGTAGCCTATATAGCAGCTTCGGGAATTGACACACCACCCACTATTGCTGATAGAATTAAAAGAAGTGGGGAAATCTACGAGATATTATACTCTGAGGCAATCAAACCTTCCTCCGTGGCACTACTTTATACTTTGATACTCAGGAAGGGGTAACAACATGTCCGATCTTGCATCGCTGAATATTCAGATAAAAACTTCTGGTCACGACCAGGCTGTAAATAACATTAACAACGTAAAGCGATCTGGAATGGAAGCCCAGAACAACTTAAAGGGCATGAACAACATAAACTTTTCCAGTCTTATAAGAAACATAGCCATGATTACTGCTGCTTGGATGAGCGTACATGGTGCTATTCGGGCAGTAACCAACGCATTGCAGACTATTGATAAATTCAAGACTGCTGTGATCGGTATTAGTTCCGCACTTACCGATTTAGCAAAACCAGGACAGGGATCATTTGAAAAGATATTTGCTCAGAATACTAAATATGCACAACAAATGTATCGTGCAATTAATGTAGAAGCAACAAAGCATTTCTCAAGTGCATCTGAAATGATGATGAGCTACAACCGACTTGTCCAGTCAGGTTACGCAGTTAGAATGGATGAAGTCGGGGCATTGGGTCTACTTACTGACAAAATTAAATTGGCGACCGCAGGACAGAATACCGAAATGCAAATTAATCAAGAAATCCGGGCATTAATGCAAGGACAACAAATGCATGGTGCCTTAATTGCTCGGGACTTAGAATCTAAATTAGGCCCAGGTTGGGGTAAACTGGTAGAACAGCATAAACGGGCCGGAGACTTGTTACAATGGATTGCATCACTCTATCCTGGTTTACAAGCAGCAAATGAGACAATTCAAAAGACAATAGACTCCCAATATTCAACTATGAAATCTCTAGTGGAATTAATAACCATTGGCGGCCTAACTACTGCTTATAATGACGTAGTTGATCTATTGATTAGAGCAAATGACTATCTAAGAGAACATCAAGATACAATCGAAAACGGACTTATAAAGGCATGGCAAGGTGTTAAAGAACTAGTAATGACAACCTTGCAATTCATCAAGGACATTTATGCGATTGTCTCAGTTCCTGTCAATTGGGTTATAAATGTAGTTGGTGCTGGTGCTGCTTTACTTACTGGAAGTACTGCCACGGGTGGGAAATATAAAGTTGCCGGTGATTGGATGCTTGGAATTAAGGAAACAGAAGTAACGATTCCGCCAGTGACTGATTATGGTATGGGTTATATGCAAAGTCAAAACTTAAGCGACATACCAAAAGCCAAAATAACTAATCCTGCCGAAACCGCAGCCTTGCAAGCAGCTTATGGCAATGCAAAATTAGTAAGAACTACTGAAGGTATAATGCCAATCTACGGTGAAGAAGCAATTAAGCCAATAGCAATTAAGCCAGGTGCAGGTGGTGGTGGTAAAGGTAAAGGCGGTGGTGGAGGCGGTGATTCTGACTCTGCTACAAGGCAATTAGAAAATTTCATCCAAACGATGAACAGCTTAATGGCAAAAGCAAGTGGTGATAGTTATGCTGCTATCGGTGAATGGTACAACAAGCAAACTATGGCTTTACAACGCATCGAGGAAAAGACAGGTGCAAGTGAAACCGCCAGGACTGCTCTAAAATCAGCTAACACAGCCCAAATAGAAAAGATAGACCGTGCCTATAACGAGTGGTACGCTAAAGAAACAGGTGATAGATATTTAGGTGAACAAAATAAGATGCAGGAAAACTTAGATAAATGGGGAAATACCGAACAGAGACGAGTACAGATACGGGAAATCGGTGCTGCCCAATTGAAACAGATTGATCTTCAATACAACTCAGCGTCATTGAATGCACAGAAGGAAGCTCTATCTGCAATGGCAGGAGCAACGCCATATTTATCTGACCAATTACAGTATCAAAAAGAAATACTTAAAATAGAATCGCAATTAGCGGAAATGGAGATCCAACGTAAGGTATTGAGTGGTGACATTACAGAGAATATGGCGGATCAGCAACGTGCTTATCAAGCCATGATTGATCAGGCTAAAGAATACAAATTTACCATGGAAAATGATAAAGGATTTAAAGGTTGGGCATTTTCCAGAGGTAAGGAAGCAGACCAGAGAAACACTATTAAGGATTTACTATCCGGTGCTGAATCTTGGATGGGTAATACTTTCGCAACCAGTGCGGTTGACGCTCTAACTGGTAAGAAAACTGACCTACAGGAATTGTTTAATAATGTTATGAATGAAGCAATTCAATGGGTCTTTAAAACCAACGTACAAACATTAATGGATTTCGGTGCAAAGGCACTCTCACCCAAACAAGAAAGTGGAATGGGTAATCTCAGTTCTATCAAAATGCCAAAACAAACATCAATCGAAAAGAAGATTGATCAAACGGAATTTAAAAACCTCAAGCTGGAAGGGAAGCAAATAAAGTTATTCGATAGGGAAATAAAGGATTTTGATAGAAGCATTAAAGGTTTGGGTGAGTTCGCAAATACTGGACAAGAAACTTATGGAATGTTCAGTGACAAGATAGACCAATCATTCCCTGCATTGGCGGAAGCTAGCCTGAAATTACAAGGTACTGTAACACCAGTAACCGGGGCTGCACAACAGAATCTACAAGCAGCGAATACAAGTACCTTTGCAAGTCAGGCTTCAACCCTATCTAGCTATGCTGCAATTGGTGCTGCTGCTGGTATGGGACTTGCTGCTATTGGTATGCTAACCGGATCAAAAGAACTGTCAATGGCTGGAATGGTAATAAGCACGGCAGCAGCATTGTTACAGACTGCTGCCATGATAATGATGGCTGCTGAGTGGTCACCATTTCATTCAGGTGGTGTAGTTGCTCACAAGGGATACTACGTTGCCCATGAAGGATTAATGCTTGATGAAAGAATGGTCAAAGCTCAAGTCGGTGAAGGTATTATTAAAAGAGATACAATGTCAGCATACGCAAGACGTGGTATTTCATTTGATATGCTCAATAATGGGCAGGTCGGTGCAGGTGGTGGCAGTTCGGTAGTAAATAGTAATAATGTAACCTATGCTCCTGTAGTTAATGCCATTGACGCAAAGGGAGTCGATAAGGTTTTAGAGAAACACGGCAGGGTAATGGTAAAAACAATCAAGAAAGAAGCATATCGCGGAAGGAAGTTTTAGAGGAGAATAATACAATGACGATGAAGAGACTCAAGACTGATATTGATTGCTTACGAGCACTCAATAGGTTATTTAATGAAGTTGACAGGAATGAAATATCAAAGGATAAAGCCCATACCAAACGTCTAGTAATACTTGCATGTTGGGACGTGATAAAAGGCAGAGCAGTTATGGAAGAGTTAAAGAAAAAGCAGGAAGAGGAAGAGGATTACTCGGAGTATTATTAATGGGTGATTTGCAACTTCTAAAGAATGCAACTCAAAGAGCAGAACGGAAAACCAAAGCTGAGAAGTATGAGGAACTTCTGTTATGCCTTAAAGAGTTCATGCTGCAACTAGGGATATGTGATCAACAGGATTGCAAGATCAAAGATACTTGTACATTCTACAGGAGAAAGCCTGCCGTTAGAAAAGTAGAGAAGTTATATAATATGTTATACCTTATGTTAGAGAAACAAAAGGAGATAGGTATCTTCCCTCGTATGCCTTCTCAGCAATGGGTTATGGCTAATCCAGATAACCCAACTCTATGTCAATGGGAAGATGACGAACCTATTGCAGAACCGGGTACGAAACCATCTATCATTCCTAAACCTAATACCAAAGGGTACAAGCTAAAGAGAATCAAGGTAGATATTCCTACTAAATTATAATCTATGTTATCTGATAACAATCATGGTCTAGTCTCCCTATTCATAATGGGACTAGACCTTTGTTAATGGTACATGAATCATATTCTAACATATTGATAACTACCTGAATCTGTCTATAAAAAATGAATCAAATCAAGCATTCATAAGTATAACAGGTGGGTAATGGGATAATGTTATATTGGTATGGTATAATGGAATAGTTAGTACAGGTACGGGTTACAGGTCATGGGTAATGGTACGTGTCATGTGATATGGGTATGGGGTTCTGTCCTTGTCCTTGCCCTTTAGCCGGGTTTCCAGGAATACGCCATAAACCAGGTCCACAGCCCCACGGTTTAACACAACCTGAGACCTCCTCAGACCTCGCTCACGTCCCGATACCTGATAACCCTAGGCACTAGGCTGGCCTACCAGGAAGGGGTGCAGGGACAGGGTGTGAGGGACACGGTTTAACTTGTATGAATTGTGAAACTAGACAACGACTGATAATGTTTAATTATGTAAACTCTTTCATAACAGGTAAACCATTATAAACATTAGCCTATTCCATATAGGGTCAATATATTGTGATAAATTAACTAGCCTATCCCTATATCTTGTGTCTCCGGGCTTTTGCCGGGTCAGGGTTCAAGGGAACAACCGGGTCAGGGCCGGGACGCTACCGAAACCGCCAGAGGTCAGGTGCCGCCGCCGCCTTCCCTTACAACACGGCGCCGTTTTTTTCCAGAACGCCCTATTCCTTCTCATACCCGCACCACTACTACACTCCCCACAAATACCATGTATCAATCCTGTCTCATACCGTGTTAATAAACTTATTAGCACGAACCTTATTACCTATCTATGTTTAGGAGTAGGTGGACTAGTCTTCCTTTTAGGAGTAGGCGGATTAGTTTTCTTCTTGATATCATATTTATACCGTACCGTTACCTCATTGTTATCGGATAACTCATATATAATACCGTGTTCCTTATCCCATTCACCGTTAGTCTGATTCAAATTGAAAATACAACAATGTTCATTTTCATATTCGATAATAGATTGTTTGAGATTATCCATCCGATCTTTATACTTTGCTGGTATCGGTTTGTTTTCCGATAACCAACGTCCTACCTCTACAGGATTGGTATCACCTAGCCAGTCTGATATTTGCTTACCCTGGATATGACGGTCAAAGAAAAACTTCTTTGTTTTTGCCATTGGCTTTACACCGAACTCTTTGACTAAATCAATTTTCATTGAGATATTCTCCTTTGTGTTTTTGGATAACTGGAATCATCTATATATTTTGTTATCACATAACCTGTTATCCACTAAAAGCTGTAACCACTCCTCTTTGTTAGCCGATAACATATAAGCCTTATAGCCTTAAAACCCTCTCCCTGCCTGTGCTAAAAATAAATCGTCACAAAGGTCTCATTTTTTGATTGTCAGCCGATTAGTTTACATGTAAAGTCAAGGCTAAAAACACAAAACAAGGAGGCAAGGCAATGGCAACCAAACGGGAACAGGAACTTCTGGCAAAGGTGGATGAGCTTGAGAACGTAAACAATATCCTGGCTTTTGACCTGGAATGGGAAAGGCTTTCATCCCAGAAACGGCTGGCCTACTTTGTCCACGCCAACCGCAAAAACGGCAAGAATAATGGTAAGACCCAACCGGGAAAAGTTCGGGGTTTGAAAACCTCCCAGGAAAACCGCGGCAAAATCCCGACAGACGCCTTTGGGGCGCGGCAAGGTTCGCAAGGGTTCGGTATCAACTCCTACATCATTTCCCTGATTGAAAAATCGAAGTTTGACAAGATTAACGCTACAACCATTTCACAAATGTCTGGTGGGATTTACAGCAAGGGGCGGGTCCAGGCACATTTGAACTGGATGAAAAAGAAGGGATTGATTTAAATGGAGGGAGAAACGGGCTAACAGAGTGTAGCGAGCACCCTGTTAGCCCTAAACCCAAACACCCTAACAAGGAGGGCATGAGGATGTGGAAGAATTATAGCACAGGAGAAATAGCAACGCAATGCTGTAGGCTGGCAGGCTTCGCAATAGCTGCCATTTTTTTTGTTCTTTTCTTATACCTGATGGTGGCGCCATGAATGCCTTTTATGGAGTAACAGGGTTCGCCATCGGGTTATTCCTTGGATTAAATTGGAGAAAGTTCCGGCATTGGTATTGTGGGATTGTCGTTATCAAGAGGTACTACTAAATGGCTTCCCTAAACGATGTTGCTCATGATTTACTGCGATTAAGAGAAATCGAATGGGCAGTAGGACTGTTAATCACCGAAGCTAAACAGATTTACGGTAGAATAGCACCCGGTGATGATGAGAAGTTGCGGGCAAGATTGGCGGCACTAGTCCTGGTGCCATAACCTTTCACATAGGAGATTGAGAAATGAGAAAGATTATTGTAATGGCGATGTTACTGCTTTTGGCTGGTTGTCAGGTATCCCACAAGCCCGTTGTGATGACTAACCCACAAACCGGGCAACAAGTCGTGGTTTCTCATCATGGCACTACCGGTAAATTAGGTTCTGCCATAGCTGCAAGGATGGCGCACGAGGATGAGGTTGAAGCATTGAAAAAGGCGGGTTACGTAGAAGTGAAATAACCTATTTAAAGGCTCCCTGTGGCGACGCAGGGAGTCCACCACGATGCCATTCTGGAAAACCCGGACTATTACCCGAGTTTTCCAAAATTGCTTCTCAATACCCTTAAAAACGTGGTAAAATTCTAAATTCAGGAGCCGAACCAATGAAAACCAAAGAACCACCAAAGGCTGTTGGCTATGTAAGAGTCAGCACCACAGGACAAAAGAAAGAAGGTGAGAGCCTTTCCACGCAACGGTCACAAATCGAAGAACATTGTCAGCGTAACAATCTATCCCTTATTGGGATATTTGCTGATGAGGGTATCAGTGGTAAGAAATCTGATAGACCTGAACTGGTAAGGTTACTTGCCGATGCTGAATCAAAGAAGTTTGATATGGTTGTCGTAACCAGACTATCACGATTCGGTAGAAGTACCAGGGACTTGATTAACAATCTTGGGGTGCTTGATGATAACAAAATTCCCTTTATCTCCTTGAAGGAAAGGTTTGATACTGGTACTGCTTCTGGAAGGCTGTTAAGGACTATGTTAATAGCCATTGCCGAATTTGAGCATGAAACAATATTTACGCAAATGGCTGAGAATAGGAATGCAAGGTGGGCTTCTGGTGCTATCCACATGGGGCAATCCCCATTTGGTTACAAATGGAATAAAGAAAAACGGTGCTTTGAGATTAACCCGGATGAGGCTGCAATCTATCAAAAGATCATTGATTGGTACTTAAATGGTGAATCATATAAAACAATCTGTATTAAACTACGTGAAATGGGTATCAAGGCAAAGCGGGCTTATTTCAGTCCTGCAACAATAGGGGGAGTTCTAAAGAATCCATGTTACACAGGGTCGTATGTGGTCAACAAGAAGATCTTTAAGGACAAGCTGGTCACAAAAGAAGATAAACCTGTTGAGGAAAATATCACTATCGAACTTCCTCCTCTTATCACCAAGTTAAGGTGGTTAAAGGTTCAGGAGCGTATTGCTTTTAATGTAGTCAAAACCAAGCGCACAGTGTTTCCTGAGTTCTGGTTACGCAACGTATTGGAATGTGCGGAGTGCAATAGTGCGATACGTCCAAAGGTAGGAGGTTACAGGTCTAAGAAGGGTGCTACATTACGGTATTATGGTTGCTACTGGCATATAGCTTCTGGGACCACTTTAAAATCCTATGGCAAAGAGAAATGCAAATTACCGTATATCCGGGCTGAGGAACTTGAGGATAGTGTTATGTACTATATGATTAACTATCTAACATTCGGCTCTTTCACATTAAAAGGGAAGTATGTTCCATCGGAAGTTGAAAGTTTGATTGATGCTAAACGATTTGATGAGCAAATACTTGCATTAACAAGTCAGCTTACCAACTTTAAGAGGACTCTATCACGCAAGGGAACAGCCAAAACCCAACTCTTTGAAATGCTGGAAATGGATGGAGCCGACAAGAATTTATTTTTATCTCAGGTACAGAGATTGTCGGATGAGGAACATACATTAACAGCATTGATTGAAGAAACGCAAAGTAAGCTGACTGACCTGGAAAAACACAGGGAAAATACTGGTGAGTTGGTGGATTTCATTCAAGGGAATCGTGATTGGGCTAAAAACATCGGTGAACAAATCATGGCTCTATCTTCCACGGATAAGCAGCGCCTTGTGGAATCTATGATTTATGGTAAAATCCCGGTTAGCATACAGGTGGAGGAAAACGGCGCGGAGCACTGGGACATAGACCCACAATTTACCTTTAATATTAATATCTTACAGGCTTTAGCCGATGAGGACAAACTTGGTAAGTTTAATCCCCGGTAATCTACGCACCACTGCCATGGCCATCCTGCCCCACGAACAGGTGGAGCCGGCCCTGGAACTGGCGCTCTCCCTGGACATCCCCTTCTGGCCCCAACTGCCCCACCTGAGCTATTATGAAGACATGTACGTTCAGGCCGCAGAGCATTTTCCCGGCATCCTGCTCTTTCCGGAGGAAAACCGGATCAGGTTCGATACGGGAAAATTTATGGACGGCCTGCCCGAGCTTCTGTCGCATTGGGACGACCTGGACTATTTCGACATCTCGCCCCAATATTCCGTGGTCTATCACCGCTTTCTGGAAATGGACCTGAGCAACTATGTCGCCATCCGGGGGCAGCTGGAAGGCCCCATTAGCTTCGGATTGAAGATCCTGGATGAAAACGACCGGCCGCTGATCTTCAATGACGACGTGCGGCCCACCTTGATGGACTTTATGGCCCGCCGGGTCCAGTCCCAATTGAACCGCCTCAAGGCCAGGCACCCCCGGGCCTTCATGTTCATCGATGAGCCGGGGCTGCAGTTCATTTTCAGCTCCATTTCCGGCTACCCCGACGCCCGGGCCAAAGAAGACCTGGACCGCTTTCTGGCCCAGATTGAGCGGCCCCGGGGTATCCACCTGTGCGGCAATCCCGATTGGGAGTTTCTCCTGAACCGGGACCTGGACATCCTGTCCATGGACATCTACACCAACGCCGAAATCTTCCAGTGCTACGGCCCGGCCATCCGGCGGTTTCTGGAGCGGGGCGGGGTGCTGGCCTGGGGCCTGGTCCCCACCGGCTTCGAGGCCTTCACCCGGGAGTCCCAGGACCATCTTATCGTTCAACTGGAAAGCGTTTGGGCCGCCGTCGCCAAAACCGGTATTGACCGGGACCAGCTCCTGGCCCAAAGTCTGCTGAGCCCCGCCACCTGCTGCCTGATCAACCCGGACCGGGAGAAGACCGTGGCCCAGGCCTACGCCTGGCTGCGGGAGGTCTCGCACCGCCTGCGGGACCGGTACCATCTGGAATGATCCGGCATGACTGAGCGCCAGACCCCGGCCATCGTGCTGACCGTCAGGGAATACGGCGAGGCCGACCTCATGGTGAACTTTCTCACTCCGGACTACGGTCCCTTGACCGGCATCGCCAAGCACGCCCGGAAAAGCCGCCGCCGCTTCGCCCACTGCCTGGAACCCCTGAGCCGGGTGGTATTTTTCCTGTCCCCCCGTCCCGGCCGGGACCTGGAGTTCCTCCAGAAAGGCGAACTGGTAAAATCCTTCCCGGCCCTGCGCC
>Ga0351880_1090_pt1 | contig 24751 bp, 24 predicted proteins | sample BONcelFGM3001E13_FD_206766 | JGI IMG/M metagenome (GOLD analysis project Ga0351880, IMG submission 206766) | Enriched cells from coal bed in the Powder River Basin, Montana, United States - BONCAT cells FGM rep3 HSBNCT.FGM.300.1.E13 ...
GTCATGTGGGGTATTCACAACGGGCTGATAAACCATTATGTCGGTTTCATTCCCGGCATTAAAGCCTTTACCGCGGCTGTGTTGGGGGGTATTGGGAATATTCCAGGCGCGATGATCGGTGGTCTTTCCCTGGGTATTTTAGAAACACTCGGACCAGCCGCCCTGGGCATTGACTTTCAACTCAAAGATGTTATTGCATTTTCTATCTTAGTTTTGGTGCTCATCTTCCGGCCATCGGGTATCCTGGGTGAAGCACTTTCGGAGGAGAAACTATGAAAACCAAACACGCTTCTCCCCTGCAGAATGGTCTTTCAGCCGGTGCCATTTTTGGCATTTTAAGCATTTTCTTCATGCTTACCGGCTTTAATGAAACCGCTGCGAATCTGGTTGGCCGGTTACTCAGAAATCAGGTTCCCAACCAGATGCCAGCCATGATTAACCTGATTGTATTTCTGGCATTAATGAGTCTTTGGTGCGGCAGCATGGCTGCAAAAAAACCGGAACAAGGCGCCCCGGATCGTTATTCCAACGCCGTTTTCTCTGGTTTAGTTGCAGGTGCGTTAGCAGGCCTCATCACCGCGTTGTTCGTTTTTGTCACTGGCTCAATCAATGAAGCTGGAACAGACATCCGTGGTTATTTTCCCAAAATGGCACCCGCATATGTGAGGTTCTACTTATTCAATCTGCCAGTGATGACAGGCGCAATTTACCATTTCGCGATGCTGTTGGTAGGATCGACCCTTGGCGCATTAATGTCACGCGGAGTAGGCCGTAGTTCCTGGCGGGTAAAGCTCAACCGGGAAATCTCAGATTCCTCCAAGAAGTTAACACAAAATTCCACTTTTGACCGCATCCTGAACAGCAAATACAGCCAATACGGAATGTTTGCGCTGCTTGCTGCCGCGTTGATAATTTTGCCGCGCGAATGGGGCCCCTATTGGAATTACCTGATGGGTACCGTGGGTATATACATCCTGCTGGGAATCGGTCTTAATATTATTGTCGGCTTGTCTGGCCAATTAGTACTCGGCTATGTGGCTTTCTTTGGTATTGGCGCGTATACCTTCGGATTATTGACATCCCCCCAACCTCACGCGATTATGATGAACTTTTGGTTGGCTTTGCTTGCAGGCGTCGCATTAGCATCAGTCACAGGCATTTTGTTGGGCTTACCCATTATGCGGTTGCGCGGGGATTACCTGGCAATCGTTACTTTGGGATTCGGTGAAATCATCCGTATCCTGCTCAAAGCGGATATCCTGGAATTCTTCACTGCCGGTCCGAAAGGCTTGCGGAGCCTGGCACAACCTACTTTGTTTGGCAAATCATTCTCCTCGGATGTGGACTTCATGTACCTCATCATTTTGGCTGTGATAATTTCCATCTTCATCGCCAATCGCATTGAAAAATCACGCATCGGACGCGCATGGATCTCTATTCGTGAAGACGCGGTTGTATCCCAAGCGACTGGTGTGGACACTGTCCGCTACAAACTGCTCGCCCTGGCAATCGGTGCAGCCTTCGCGGGTTTGGCTGGCGCTATGTTTGCGTCGCGTAATCAGTTCACCGGACCCGAAGACCACATATTGATGGTTTCGATCAATGTGCTTTGTTTGGTGATCGTAGGTGGTATGGGCAGCATTCCGGGGATTATCCTCGGCTCATTCGTACTTAAAGGCTTACCGGAAATTTTACGTGAGTTTGAAGCTTACCGCATGTTGGCATTTGGCGCGCTGCTCGTTGTGATGATGATCATCAGGCCAGAAGGCTTGCTGCCCTCCTCACGACCCAATTATGAAGGTCTGAAACCAGACATAAAAGAAAATTCTCAAGGAGAGGTGGTGGAAGATGCAGCCCATTCTTGAAACCCATCAACTAACCAAAATCTTTGGCGGTCTGACGGCAGTTGACTCTGTTGACCTAAGCGTGCCCAAAGAAACAATTGTCAGCATCATCGGTCCTAATGGCGCGGGGAAGACAACTTTCTTCAACTGCACCTCCGGTTATTACACCCCCGAAAAAGGGGAGGTGATATTCGATGGAATGGTGATCAATCGTTTATCCACCGATCAAATCGCAAACCTGGGCATCTCGCGAACCTATCAGAACATCCGACTCTTCGGGAATATGACCGCCATTGAGAATATCATCATCGGCCAGCACTGCCGCCTTAAAACTACCTGGATAGACGCAGTGGTACACTCTCCCCGCTTTGTCCGTGAAGAGCGTGAATCCATTCAAGAAAGCCGCCGCTTGTTAGATTATGTTGGCCTGCAAGGACTGGGTGACAATCTGGCACGCAACCTTCCTTACGGCGCGCAGCGCCGCCTGGAAATAGCCCGCGCATTAGCCAGCAAACCCAAATTGCTGCTTCTCGATGAGCCCACCGCTGGTATGAATCCTCAAGAAACAGCTGAAATGACCGCTTTCATTCGTAACCTGCGTGATTCACTGGGTATCACAATTGTGTTAATTGAACATGATATGAACGTGGTGATGGGAATTTCCGATCATATTTCCGTGCTGGATTTTGGAACCAAAATTGCTGAAGGAACTCCCAAAGAGATTCAATCCAATCCGCGCGTAATCGAAGCCTACCTGGGGCCAGGCGGAGCGGCGCTATCCGAAAAATTCTTACGGAATAAACACCATGATGCTTGAAGTTAAACACCTAAACGTATACTACGGCGCGATTCATGCTCTCAAAGGAATCAGTTTTCATTTGCATGAGGGCGAAATCGTCGCGCTAATTGGCTCGAACGGAGCAGGTAAAAGCACTACGCTCAACACAATTTCTGGCTTGTTGCGCTCCCGCACTGGTGAAATCAATTTCCAGGGAGAAAACATTGGCGAAACCCCTCCGGATGAAATCGTGAAGCGAAGTATTATTCAGGTTCCAGAAGGACGGCGCATATTTTCTTCCCTGACAGTTAGTGAAAACCTGGAAATGGGCGCGTATATTCACAATGATCGCGCCCAGATTGAGCAAGACATGGAAGAGATGTTTGAACGCTTCCCGCGCTTGCGGGAACGCCGCAAACAAACCGGTGGCACACTGTCAGGCGGCGAACAGCAAATGCTCGCGATCGCTCGTGGATTGATGGCTCGACCAAAATTATTACTGCTCGACGAACCCTCGATGGGTTTGGCTCCATTGCTTGTGGAACAGATCTTTGAAATCATTCAAGACATTAATAAGCGCGGCGTCAGTATCCTTTTGGTGGAGCAGAACGCTCAAATGGCGCTTTCCATCGCAGATCGAGGCTATGTCCTAGAAACCGGTAAAGTAATTCTAGAGGATAACGCGCAAGCACTCTTGGAAAATCCACAGGTGATTAACGCCTATCTGGGTGGATAAACACAGGCACTTCCTGGGTTTAGCAATAAAAACAGAAAAGTGACCGAAGTAATTACATCGGTCACTTTTTTTATAAAAAAAGTCCCCACCATGCGGTGTGCTGCGGAGTTTTGAACCTGCTTTCGCAGGTGGGTCCCGACCCAACAGATCTGCCTTGGCCGAAGCCTATCGCATCACGGTTGTGAGATAAAGACCCGTTAAGTAAGTGTTGGCCCAAAACCGGTTATGCGGCATCACCAGCACAGCAGGGTATTACACTTATACCATAAACTCAAAAAACTGAAAAGAGTTTAAATTTCCTGCCGAAATGCCAGATTCAATTGCATAACAGAGGAGTAGAAAGTGTGTTATGGAAGCCATTCGTTCATTTATCGCCGTCCATTTACCCATCTCGATCCGAGACCAGCTCGAACAGATTATGAGCAAGCTTAAGCACTGCTGCCCCTCAGGCTCTGTGCGTTGGGTTCACTCGCAAAATATTCATTTAACGCTTAAATTTCTTGGGGATATTTCACCAAAGAACTTAACCCTTTTAACTGAGATGCTTGAATCTGAGACTGCCAAGCACCCATTTTTTGAGTTTTCGGTTGCCAAATTGGGGGCGTTTCCCAACTTTCAGCGGCCGCGGGTTATATGGGTTGGCGTGGAACCCAATGATACATTGGTCAACCTTCAATACCGCATCGATGTTGAAACCCGACGTCTTGGATACGCCAGCGAAGCGCGCAGCTTTTCTCCGCATCTTACTCTTGGCCGCGTATCACGCTCTGCCACCAGCGAAGATATTCACAAAATCTCAAGGGCTGTTTCCACTATGGAAGTGGGGCAATTGGGCATTGTCCGCGCGGAATCGGTGCATCTATTCCGCAGCGATCTAAAACCCGGCGGCGCTGTTTACACTCCCCTGTTTGTCGCACCTTTATCCGCAAGCTGATATTTCCAGACAAGCAAACATGTGCTAGAATCAGGCAAATTAGTTGCATGAGTTGAGAGGTGAATTCTGGATACGTTACAAATTGCGCGTGAGATTATCAATACCCTTGAAGATAAAAAAGCGGAAGATATTCTCTTATTGGATATTCGCGGAAAAGCGGATTTTACAGATTACTTTATTATCTGTTCAGGTACTAGCGATCGTATGTTAAACGCCCTGGCTGGGGCAGCGGTGGATTGCGCGAGAGGCGATTATGGAATTAAGACCCGCGTACGCGGTTTGCCGAGTAGCGGGTGGCTGATCGCAGACATGGGCGATATTGTGATCCATTTCTTTTCTCCGGATCAGCGCCAGTATTACAATCTCGAAGAATTATGGAAAGATGGCAAAGTGATCGTGCGGCTTCAATAAATTACATCAAAAAAGCACTCCAAAAAATGTGAGTGCTTTTTTGATTCAGTGATTTTTCAGCTTCAAACGTTTAACACTTCCAGAACTTCCTTGGAAGCTTCAGTAGGTTTGACATTTTCAAACACATTCACGATCATTCCATTCTCATCAATTAAAAAGGTGGTGCGTACCACACCAAAATACTCACGGCCGTAATTCTTCTTTAATGCCCACACACCAAATAACTCACAAACTTTGTGGTCTTCATCAGACAGCAAACTAAAAGGCAATTGGTATTTCTCTTTGAACTTGGCATGAGATTTTGAGCTGTCTGGGCTTACTCCTAAAATCACTACCCCGGAATTTTCATAAGCACTGTAATCATCTCTAAAACTACACGCTTCGGTGGTACATCCCGGGGTGTCATCTTTTGGATAGAAATACAACAAAACTGGTTTACCTCTGTATTCCGAAAGACGACGCTGTTTTCCAGTTTCATCTACCAGCTCAAAGTCCGGCGCTTCAATATGACTGCTAATAGGCATAGTAATCCCTCCTAAATGGTTGAACAATCCATAACGATATCTCCCATCTTTTTCACGCTGTATCCGCGCAGCTTTGAAACAGCATCTCGAAAATCGCCATCCGCGGCTAGATCAAAAATAGGAGTTAATAATTTTTCTTCCAGCGCCTGGCATGGTATTACTAGGTCGTAACGCTCATGGTAAAGCGGCACAAAATCCAGGTCCAGGGCTTCGGCAGCCGCTGCCACAGCCATGCCGCAGTCAGCCCGTCCAGAGGCTACCGCGGCGGCAACCGCCAGATGAGTATATTCTTCCTGGTCATAACCCTGAATGTCTTCCGTGTTTACATTCAGCCGCTGCAGGTGATAATCTAATAGCACACGGGTACCAGCGCCATTCTGGCGGTTTACAAAACGCACATCCTGCCGGGCTAAATCACATAAAGATTGGATTCCTTTTGGATTACCACGTTTGATCAGCAGTCCTTGCTCGCGCTCCACCCAGGTAATGAGTTTCACTGGTATGTCGGGTAAATAATGCCGAATATAGGACAAGTTATATTCACCGGTCTCTGGGTCCAACAGGTGCGAACCCGCAAGGTGAGCTTCCTGCCGGCGCAAGGCCACCAGCCCCCCCAGGCTGCCCACATTGGCAGAAACAAGGCGGCGGTTCCACTTGGTTAAATATTGAGCCAAAAGATCCAGGGTGAGATCATGCGAACCAATGGCAAAGATCGTTCTCTCAATATCTCCCAGATCGCGGTAAAGGCGCACTCGTACTGACGCTCCGGCATCCAATCCCTGAATTCCACGCGGCAGCAAAGTGAGACCGTCCGCACGAACCAGTGAAGTGATTACCCCCGCCCCGCGGGAGAGCGGCGCGGCCAATACCCGTCCGCCAACCTTGCCCACTACAACCCGCACAAAATCATCATCGCCAGCAGGTGAAGTGACCTTGCGGGTCAGGTGGGCATCGATTTCAACCGGTTGGTTCGCGCGGCGTCCCAACCACTGCGCCAAAAGCGGCTCAACAAATATTTCACCGGTTAAAGCGGCAGAAACTGGATAACCCGGAATTCCAATGATCGGAACTTTTCGAGTTCCGTCACTGTGATTAATCATGCCCAGGATTACCGGGTGCCCGGGTCTTACAGCCACCCCATGAACAAGCAAATCACCCAATTCTTCTACAATTCGAGATGTAAAATCTTCCGAACCAGCCGAGGATCCGGCATTGATCAGAACCAGGTCAAATTGATCGGCCGCCTCTTGCACACGTTGTTTCAAAAGATCGAATTTATCCGCGGTAATCGGAAATCTATGCGGGTCTGCCCCCCATTGAGCGACCTGCGACGCTATGACCACAGAGTTGTATTCAATAATATCGCCGCGTTTTACCGGCTGCCCAATCGCAACCAGCTCAGTACCGGTTGGTAAAATGGCAACACGCGGTTTACGGCTCACCTTAACCGTAGAAAACCCAGCCCCGGCAATCGCCCCCAAATCTACCGGCCGCAGGGTGTGGCCTTGCGGAAGCACCAGCTGGGTGGCTACAATATCTTCGCCCAGCAGACGAACATGCGCCCAGGGCGTAGTCGCGCCGCGCAGACGGATCATGATTGGGTTTCGAACATCTTCAGCATTTCTCCCCTCCCCATCCAGCGATTCGACTTGCTCAATTGGAACCACCGCGTTTGCCCAATCTGGAAGCGGATCTCCAGTATCCACATACACAGCCTGGCTGCCATGATCCAAACTGACGGGTTTGGAAGGAGAAGCACCAAGTGTCCCTTCAGCGCGAATAGCAAATCCATCCATCGCCGAGGCATGGTAATGCGGAGAAGACATGCGTGCCCACACCGCTTGAGAAAGTACTCTTCCAATTGATTTTTCATCAATGGAAATCTCTTCTTCGCCCAAAATACCAGATAGACCAACTTCAGCCAAAGCCTGGTAAAAATGGGACTGCGCTGTCTCTAACGGAATATCGTGTAAATAAACGGGCATACTCCTCCATCCATACCCTATTGGACAAAACCTTTAGCGAATATATACTTCAACCACATTGCCTGCTTCCAGTCCATTGGCATCGATTGGAATGCGGATCAAACCATCTGCTTTTGCCAAAGCGAAAATCAGGTTGCTTTTGTAAAAAATGGGTTCAGCGATGTATCCTTCTTCGGTCTGGTGCAAATAAACTGGGAACCATTCCTCTTTTCCGGCTTGGGACGGTGTGTTTGAGCTCAACTTCGCCAAGACAAACGGGCGCGGGCTCATAGGCTCACGGCCCAATAAGTGATTGATCATCGGCTTGATGAACAATCCTCCTACCACCAGCGCGCTAACCGGATTACCTGGAAGGCCAATGGCTGGTTTGCCATCGCAAACCGCTAAGATGGTGGGCTTTCCCGGACGGAAACGGATCCCGTGAACCAGTACCCCAGGTTTCCCCATCTCACCCAGAATCCGAGCGGTTAAATCCCGCACGCTGGCTGAAGAACCAGCCGTAATAACCAGCGCGTCGCATTCTTGAATGGCACTCTTCACTCGAAAGCGCATATCTTCTTCCCGGTCAGAGCTGACACCCAGGCGCACCGGCTCCCCGCCCAACTCTTTCACCAAAGCACTGAGCGAAAAGCTGTTGACATCTCTTACCTGACCGGGTTTTGGCACCAAATGCGGCTCAATTACTTCATCGCCGCTGGATAAAATCCCTATGCGGGGAGGTTTAACCACCTCCACCTCGTGAATTCCTTGAGACATCAATCCGCCAATTACCGCGGGGGTAATAATCTTGCCCGCCGCGAGCAGCAGTTCTCCTGGTTTCACATCTTCGCCGGGTTCAATCACATTTTCGCCAACACTCACGGCTCGCTGCACTTCCACCTCATTAGCGCCGGCTTCTTGAGTGTATTCCATCATCACCACCGCGTTTGAACCTTCCGGCAGCATTCCACCAGTGTGAATGATTGCTGATTGACCCTTCGAAATTTTGAAATCAGGCTGCCCTCCCATTGGGGATTCACCTACCAGCTTCAAATAGACAGGAAGTGAATCTGACGCCCCAAAGGTACTGGCCGCTTGCACCGCGAATCCATCTACCGTGCTGCGGCAAAACGCGGGTAGTTGTTCAATCGCGTACACATCAACAGCCAAGACTCTGCCGGCAGCTTCAAGCACAGGCAAAGTTTCGGTTTTTCGGGGGGCAGCAGAAAGATTGGTCAAAAATATCTGCATGGCTTCATTTGGGGGTGTCAATTTCAAAAACTCAGGCATTTGTCATCCAATCCATAAGGTATAAGTTAACAAATAAGCAGTTAAAACCACCAGCATTGTAGATGTAAAAGTCATCAATCTCCAGGCGGGCTTCACTCCATTGGCGATGCGAATCATCTGCCAGATTTCAAATAAACCCACCGGCAAGGTCAATAGAACCGGCCAGGTCAGGCTCCAGGGCAGGCCAAAAATCGCCGCCAGACCCAAAGTGAAATAAGCTCCTAAAACCAACAGGTTGTGCAAGTTCATTCCTTGTTGCCAACCCAGCACAATCATCATTGTCTTCTTGTTATTTTTCAAATCACTGGCGTAGGGTAAAAGAGAATTGGCCAACTGATAAGCCAGCAGGATAAATGTCAGCGGAAAAGTCACCATACCCAATAATCGGTGCAGGTCTCCACTTTGCATCGTGTACGCGATTGCGGGAATCAAGTTCGCTAGCGAGAAAGCAACCAGCAGTTCTCCGTAGCCGCGCTGTACCAGACGCACCGGTGGAACACTGTAAAAATATCCTAAGACAAACAGCAAGAGCATTAGAACCGCGCTGAGAAGCTCTATTTGCCGGTTAATGATCATCACAGCAATTAGAATGGTTGCCGCTCCCATGGAAACCAAACCAGCCTGCAACAATGCCTGCCTGGTTAGCAGATTAGACCGTTCTTCACCGGTAACCTGTCTAAACTCCTCATGGCTGTCATAATAACCTTTCACCAGGCCGCTGGAAAAAAGGACAAGAACACAAAATGCCATGCCCAGAAAAAAACGGGGGACCTCAATGGTTTCGCCTAAGAATCTGGCAGCCCCCCCCCCCTAGAAAATACATCAATATGGAAAAGAGCAAAAGCTGAAATCGAGCGTATTTGGAAATCGCGACCATTGATCTGTTTTTATCAACCATGTAATCTATTCTCACATTCAAATTAGGCGATAGCCGCCATCAACAGCAATCACTTCACCTGTAATATATTCATTTCTAATCAGGAACACAACTGCCTGTATAATCGATTCTTCACGCTCGGAAATTTGCAAAGGGAGGCGCGCGTTTAGCTTCTCCCAGGTTTGTTCTGGAATGTCTTCAGAAGGAATGATTAAGCCTGGTGCCAGCGCGTTTACCCGCACTTTCGGCGCGTATTCTTTTGCCTGTAAACGGGTCAGTGTTTCCAGCGCGGATTTACTGAGAATATATGCCGCGTAGCCCGTCCATGGGCGATTTGATCCCGCGTCACTGATATTGATGATCACTCCGCCTGATTCCCGCATCCGTTCAAAAGCCAATTGCCCGCACAACCATGGAGCTCGCAGATTCAGGGCAAACGTATCATCCCATGCCGCTGGAGTATCCTCGCCCAAACGCCCGGGCCGCATCACCGCGGCTGAATTTACCAACACTTCCAGTCGCGATTTTGTGCCGCTGATCTGGCGGAATAGTTTTTCAATTTCAGCTGGTTTGGTTAAGTCAGCCTGGATTAAAATCGCTTTGGTCCCCACCTCTTCAATTTCAGCAGCAACGGCCTCTGCTTCAATAATTGATCGATGATAATGCAGTCCAATGGCGTATCCCTCTTTTGCCAAGCCTAATGCAATCGCCCGCCCTAACCGACGAGCGCCCCCGGTAATTAATGCGATTGGTTGATCAAAAGTGGAATTCATGGTTGTTTAATGCCGCCTATACGAAATCTAAAGTTCTGCTTATGATTAATTTTAACACAATCGGCTCACTCATATCCGGGCTGAAAGCAAATTATGTCCTTTCAAATAATCGCAAATACGCTTGAAAAAAGCATGTTATTATCAGGGCATCTCTCATAAACTCGGAGGATTTGCATGGACCACTTATTGGCAAAACCACAATTCTTCAAAGCCCCACTGGACATTTTTGAATACAATGGCATGCCTTACCTTCAAATGGGCGATTCTGGTTTATGGACGTCGATAATTGGCCTGGGCACCTGGAAATACGGCCGCCCTGAGACTGGCGACCAATCGCGGGTCAATCAGACGGATGCTTTGAAAATCTTCGACCGCGCTCTCGAATTGGGAGTCACATTTTGGGATACCGCCCCGCGATACAACAATGCTTCTGGAAATTCAGAGCGGGTGATCGGCGAATGGTTTCGCGCCAACCCCGACCAACGCCGCAACGTTGTTATCGCGACCAAAGTCTACGGCGGAATGGACGGCCTGACCCCCAATCACTGCCGCCTTACCCGCGGGAATATTAAAGAATCTGTTTACGCGTCTTTAGAGCGTATGCAAATCGAATCGATTGATTTATTCTATTTTCACCACTACGACCCATATACCCCAGCTGAAGAATCCTTCAGCGCCATTGAAGACCTGGTCCATCAAGATTTAATACGCTATTTGGCTGTCTCCAACTTTACGATTGACCAGCTGCAAAAATACCAAAGCATGGAAAGCATCTTCAGCGTTCGATCTCGGATTGTTGCCATTCAGAACCAATACGACATCCTGCGCAAAGAACCCGCGGAGTACAACGGTGTTTTGGAATACGCGCAAAAAGCCAACAAAACATTTATCGCTTACAGCCCCCTCGCCGAAGGATTTCTAACCAAACGGTACCTCGACCCGAAAAAGGCAGGCCCTGGTGACCGGATTTACGACCAGGGCATGATGCACAGTCTGGCCACCCCGGCGAACTTAACCAAACTCCAACAACTAGCCAACCTGGCAGAGAAATGGGAAATGGAAGTAAATCAACTGGTGCTGGCCTACACCCTTACCATTCCCGGGATCGGCTCGCTGATACCAGCCTCCTCCACATTGGAGCAGCTTGAATCGAATGCGAATGTCGCCAAAATTGTTCTTTCTGAGGAACAAAAACTGGCTGTAAAAAACATAATGGGTTAATTGGCTAATCGCAAAATGAAAATCTTTCTTGACAGTCACACCCGCGTATGATAAAAATGCACCTAATATGATCCTGATAATCCTCCAGCGACGAGCCCGAAAGCATAACCACCCTTCAATCGGAAGGCGCGGGTATTCTTTGTTGATGGATAACTAAACTTTTTTCCCCCACGAGAATTTTCCACGACCTTCCTGAAATAGGAAGGTCTTTTTATTGTTGAATCTTAACTTGACGCCTGCTGTATAATGTTCTATATGAAGGGCGTTTCCACTGGAGGTGATGCCCATTTTATTAAGCTTTTCCCCACACACGTTGTTAAGAATTGCATAGAAGCGTATTAACCAAACCGTTCTTTTTAGGAGGAAAGAAAATATGAAATCAAAGTTCTACCCTGTGTTTGCCCTGTTAATCATTGCCCTTTTGCTAAGCGCCTGTGGTGGCGCAAAAGCCGCCAATCAGCTGGAAGCGATCAAGCAAAATGGCAAAATTGTCATTGGTACTTCCGCAGATTACCCGCCCTTTGAATTTGTGGATGCCAACGGTAATTTTGACGGCTTTGACGTTGCCCTCATGAATAAACTGGGTGAAGAATTGGGTGTAACCGTAGAAATTCAGGATATGCCTTTCGACAGCTTGATTGCTGCAGTGCAAGAAGGAAAAATTGACATTGCCATTGCCGCCTTCAATTACTCTGAAGAGCGCGATAAAACCGTTGATTTCTCAGACCCGTACTATTACGCTGAAGATGGTTTCGTCGCTTTGGAGGGCTTCTCTGGCGCATTTGACAAACCTGAAGATGCTGCCAATTACAAACTTGGTGTGCAAACCGGCTCCACTGCGGACGGTTGGGTAACCGAAAACCTGCTGGATACTGGCTTAATCAGCGAAGACAACCTCTTCCGCTATGAGCGCATCGACCAGGCTGGTTTGGATGTCAAATCTGGCCGCATAGATCTGCTGATGACTGACTACGTGCCAGCGCTGGCATTAGCCGAAAACATCGGCGGTTTGGAAGTCATCTACCATGCTGAACTTTCAACCGGGCCGGTTAACATCATTCTGCCCGAAGGGTCGAAAGAGCTGCAATCGGCGTTAAACGACGCGATCAAAAAACTCTTGGAAAACGGCTTCATCGACGAAATTGCCACAAAATACATCGGCAATTAAACCTGATTTTAACAAGCAAGGATGCGGCGCAATGCGCCGCATCCTTGCCAATCGATCAAGATAAGCGCTGGTTTCTCCCAGCATTTCTATTTTTTTAACTGTCATCAGCCGTATTGCTTCAAAATAAACCAAATAACAAAGGATTAATAAAACCAATGGTTCTTGAGATCATGGGCTATATCCTGGGAGGCACATTTATCACCATTGCGGTGACATTGGTGGCACTTCCAATGGGGCTGATTTTGGGAATGCTTATGGCTCTGGTGCGGGTTTACGGCGGGAAATTCTTTTCAGGGTTTGCCGCGGTTTACTCCACAGTCATGAGAGCAGTTCCCCCAATCGTTTTGCTATTTATTCTCTATTTTATTCTTGCCGGTTCAATCAACATATCACCATTCTGGGCTGGTTCAATCGCCCTCGGCATTATCAGCAGTTCTTACCAGCTGGAAATTTTACGTGGAGCAATTCAATGTGTAGGCAGCGGTCAAATGATGGCTGCCCGCGCGCTCGGCATGTCGCGCATCACCGCCATTCGCCACATCATCATTCCTCAGGCTTTACGCCACGCCATTCCCCCCTGGTCAAATGAAGCTTCCATTGTTTTAAAAGATTCCTCCTTGGTATATGCCATTGGGGTCCCCGAGATCTTACGCCGCGCCCAGTTTGTCAGCGCCCGTACCTATCAGCCATTCTTAGCTTTCACTGCGGCTGCTCTTATCTATTTTCTGCTGACCTTCCTGTCCAATCGCGTCCTGGACAAAGTCGAAGAAAAGACCCGCATCCCCGGTTTTTAATAATCAATAAACAGGAGCTTCTGTGGAAAAGAACATTCTTCGAATTGAAAATTTATCAAAATGTTACGGCCCCTCTACTATTCTTAAGGATGTAACCTTAAACGTTAAAGAAGGCGATACTGTGGTGATCATTGGCCCCAGCGGAACAGGTAAGAGTACTTTGCTGCGCTGCATTAATCTGCTAACCAAATCAAACTCCGGACGAATATTCCTTGACGACGAAGAAATCAATGCCCACGGTGTTGACGAAAATGAAGTCCGCAGACATATTGGTATGGTCTTTCAAGATTTCTTATTGTTCAACCACCTCACCGCCCTGGATAACGTTATGATCGGTCCATTGAAGGTCTTAAAGATGGACCCAAAAGAAGCAAGAGAAAAAGCATTATATGAATTGAAACGGGTGGGCTTGGAAGACAAGGCGCACCTTTATCCCGGACAGCTCTCGGGGGGGCAAAAACAGCGCGTGGGCATTGCCAGAGCCCTGGCAATGGATCCAAGGGTCATGCTCTTTGATGAACCCACTTCCGCGTTGGATCCTGAATTGATCGGGGAAGTATTGGAAGTAATGCGCAAACTAGCCCTGGAAGGAATGACCATGCTGGTCGTTACTCATGAAATGGGGTTTGCCCGTGAAGTTGCCGACAAAATTGTCTTCATGGAGCATGGCGTTGTTGCTGAAGAAGGACCGCCGGATGAACTTTTCTTCCATGCCAAACACGAGCGCACTCGTGAATTCTTATGGAAGATAACTGAACTATACGGCAAACAGGATCAGAAAAAAGCGGGGAATCCAGAATGAACGAATTCTTAGAATTTTTTCAGACCGCTTTACCCGATTTATACACCGGCGGCATTATCACCATAAAACTTACCGCGGTCGGCTTGGGGTTGGGCTTTTTATTAGGGCTTCCTGCCGCGGTAATGCGCGTCTATGGTGGAAAATACTTGCGATGGATCGCGGTGGGTTACATTGAGTTATTTCGAGGAACGCCAGTTTTGGTGCAGCTTTTTCTGGTGTACTTTGGCTTGCCCGATCTGGGACTTACCCTTACCCGCATGACAGCTGCTTACATAGTATTAGGGCTTAACAGCGGCGCGTACCAGGCTGAATATTTTCGCGGGGCAATTCAGGCTGTCGGCAGCGGACAAATGATGGCAGCCCGTGCCATTGGCATGAGCCGCATTGAAGCAATCCGCCACATTGTATTGCCGCAGGCGTTGCGGTTGGTCATCCCTGCCTGGTCAAATGAACCCACCTCTCTGCTCAAATCCTCAGCGATTGCATTTCTGATTGCCGTGCCAGACCTGATGACAAAAGCGAAAACCATTGCCGCCCATACGTACAACCCAATTGGCAGTTATTTAAGCGTGGCCATTGTGTACCTGCTCATAGTCTTTCTGCTCAACGGGGCTTCCTCATTTGTTGAAAAGAAAGTGCGTATTCCCGGCCTTGAACTGGAGTTTTAAGAATAACGATTAACTAACATCGACCAGCTTGGAAAACGAGGCTGGTTCTTCAATGAGGTATCTATGCTGCGACAGTTAGAATTATCACTTAAGGATATTTATGAAGCCCGCCGGCTGATCAACCCATATATTCGCAAAACGCCCTTGATAGAATTTCCTGAATTGACAAAATCCACCGGAGCGCGTTTTTTCGCCAAAGCTGAAAATCTACAGGAAACCGGTTCATTTAAAATACGCGGAGCAGCCAATAAACTGCTGCACCTCTCGGAAGAACAAAAAGCCAGAGGGGTTCTTACCTGCTCTTCCGGCAACCACGGAAGAGCGCTTTCTATGGTTGCCAAAAAATTAGGAATTCACGCGGTAGTTTGCATCACCGAGGCAGTACCATCAAATAAACGGCAGGCCATCCTGAATTTGGGGGGAGAGCTGATTGTGGGTGGTAAAACCGCTGACGAAGCTCTCTTCTTTGCCGATCAATTAGAAGTTGAACGCAGCCTGACCATGACCCATTCTTTTGACGATCCCAACGCCATCACCGGCCAGGCTACTATTGGGCTTGAAATTCTGGAAGACGCCCCGCAAATCGACACATTTGTTGTACCCCTGTCTGGTGGTTCCTTATGCTCTGGTATTGCTCTGGCAGTGAAGACCGCCAACCCGAAAGCGAAGGTAATTGGGGTCAGTATGGAACGTGCCCCGGTGATGATTGAAAGCTTGAAAGCGGGTAGAGTGATTGAATTGCCCGAAGAACCAACCCTGGCAGACGGATTGGCTGGCGGATTGGGGCAGCACAACCATTGGACTTTTCGCTATATTCAAGCCCTTTTGGACGAAACCGTAACCGTTTCTGAAGAAGAAATTGCCGACGCGATGTATCACGCGCTAAACCAGCATCACCTGGTTCTGGAAGGCGCGGGGGCGGTAGGTCTGGCCGCGGTAATGGCTGAAAAAATAAAACCTGTAGGAAAACACGCGGCTATTGTATTGAGCGGCGGGAATGTAAACTTGTCTGTCTTGATGAAAATTGTCAATGAACGTCTGGCCTTGCAAACTGCTTGACCCGTGTAAAGAGAAGAGAGATTGCTGCCATGCTGATATTAAATGAAAAAGAAATCCGCGGACTTGTGCCAATGGACCTCCAGGCATTACAGGTAGTGGCGGAAGGCTTCCGCAAATTGTCTGTCGGTGAAGCAACCTTACCGCCCATCATGCGCATTGATGTGCCTGAGCATAACGGGGAGGTGGATGTGAAAAGCGCGTACCTGCATGGGTTGGACGCGTTTGCCATAAAAATCGCGGCTGGTTTTTTTAATAACGCCAGTTTGGGCTTGCCCACCGGCAGCGGCATGATGTTGATCGTGAGCGCGGTAACAGGCGTTCCGCAAGCCGTGTTATTGGATAACGGTTATTTGACCGATGTTAGAACTGGCCTGGCGGGCGCGATAGCCGCCCAGCACCTGGCACCCCTGCATCCGAAAATGGTTGGGGTGATCGGGTCTGGCATGCAGTCGCGCTACCAGATACGAGCGCTCAAGCTGGTGCGCGATTTTTCCAACTTGATGGTGTTCGGAATAGACAGCTCCGCGGTTCAAGACTACGCCCATGAAATGAGTGTTGAACTTGATGTTGAGGTGCAAATCGCTGAATCCGTTCAACAACTGATTGGCAGCTGCGAGATCGTTGTAACCACCACACCCTCTCGCCAGCCTTTTGTGAAAGCGGAATGGCTGCACCCCAAGTTACATATCACCTGTATGGGCGCGGACTCCGAACACAAACAGGAGATTGAAGCCGCGGTATTTGGCCGCGCCGATCTTATCGCTTGCGACAGCCGCGCGCAATGTCTGAGCCTGGGTGAGCTGCACCACGCGTTGGACTCCAACACTATCACTCTCCAGACCCCGATTGCCGAACTGGGAGAGCTGGTCGCGATGCTTAAACCTGGCCGCCAAACCGAACAGGAGATCACAATTTGTGATTTAACTGGAGTTGGTGTTCAAGATACCCAAATCGCATTATTAGCCTATACCCGCGCGTTAGCGCAAGGCATAGGACTTGAAATCAACGCATAGAGAGAAGGTTATGACCAAAGAATTTATCCCCTTCGAACTGGAACGCTTCATGTCCATCTGGGAAAACCTGGTGGAGTACAACCTATCGGAAAGCGGCGTTCATCCCCTGACAATGTTGGAACTGGTTCAGGACAAGCAGGTATTAGACCAGATGCTAAACACCAGCCTGGGGTATCCACAAACCAACGGTTCTATCGAGCTGCGCGAAAGAATTTCAGCGCTTTACCCAGGAACCAGTATTGACAATGTTTTGGTCACAACGGGGGCTGCCCAGGCAAACTTTACCAGCCTGTGGACCCTGATGCAGCCTGGAGATGAAATCGCGGTGATGCTGCCCAATTACATGCAAATTTGGGGCATCGCGCAAAACATGGGGCTAAAAGTAAACACCTTCTCATTAAAGGAAGAACTGGATTGGGGTCTCGATATCGAAGAGCTAAACCACGCGGTAACCCCAAACACAAAATTCATTGCCGTTTGCAACCCGGATAACCCCACCGGGCATATTTTTACTCCAGAAGAAATGGACGCGGTGGTCGCCGCCGCCCAGCGCAGTGGCGCGTGGCTGTTGGCAGATGAGGTATATGCTGGATCTGAAAGAGTAAATGAAGACGTAACCCCCAGTTTTTGGGGACGGTATGAAAAAGTCCTGGCCATTGGCAGTATGTCGAAAGCTTATGGATTGCCGGGCTTGCGAGTTGGATGGGTAATTTCACCGGCTCACGTATCTCAAGACATGTGGGCTCGCCAGGATTACATTACGATCGGAACAGGAATGCTGGACAACAAACTGGCCGCTTACGCCCTTTCAGCAGAGGTGCGCCCTCGCCTTTTGCAACGCACCCGCGCTTACGTTCGCCAGGGCTACCAAAATTTTGAAGACTGGGCGCAGCGGCATCCCGGCGTATTTAGCTGGGTGCCCCCACAGGCAGCGGCTATCGTATTTTTGCGTTACAACGCTAAAGTGAATTCCTCACAACTAATCGAACAATTGATTCGAGTAAAGAAGACCTATTTTGTACCTGGTGACCATTTCGGTCTGGATGGACATATCCGTTTAAGCTTTGGTCTTTCTCGCGAGATGTTGGAAGAGGGACTGGATCGCTTGAACTTTTTGCTTCAAAATGGATAATGTTAACAATCCTTGCATTTTGGTATCGATTAAACTAAACTTAGCGGCAGTTCAAAACGCCTCAATATTGAATATTGCTCCTGCCATTTTCCCTCTCTGACATGCATTAATTAGTAAATGGCTGGTTTTTTTGACAATTGCTTCTGGTTGTGCTATTCTACTATCTGCGATGGTTGGCAACACCTCAAGTTCTTCTCAGGAAGGTAAGTATGCAGCGCGAACGCGTTTCAGAAAATGTCTATTGGTTTCAAAGTGATGTCTACGCTCAGGTAACTGCCGGTGTGGTGGTTGGTCCGCAGTGGGCATTGGTTATTGATACACTTGCGCTGCCTGAGGAAACCCTCGCGATGCGCTCCTTTATCGAAGAGCACCTGAACGTACCGGTGCGCTATATTGTTAACACCCATTACCATGCTGATCATACCTGGGGAAACTGTTTCTTTCCAGGCGCGACCATCATTTCTCATACCCAATGCAGAAAAAACATGGTGGATAAAGGCCAGGACGCGCTTGAGCAAGCCAGGAAACAATCCAATTCTCTCAAGCAAGTCAAACTGGTTCTTCCGCACATCACATTTTCTTCCGGGAATATGAGTTTGCGGGTGGGCAAAAAGAACCTTATTTTAATGCCCTTCCCCGGTCACAGCGATGATGCCATCTCAGTCTTGATCGAAGAAGATCGTGTTCTTTTCGCCGGAGATGTGTTCATGAATTTGCCTTACATCGTAGACGGCGATTTGGATAATATGCGCGCTTCAATTCATTCGATCGCCGAAATGGGATTGGAAAACATCATTCAGGGTCATGGCGATATAATTCTGCGCGGAGAAATTGAAGAAGCCATTGTCGAGAATTTACGATACCTTGATTGCATCGAAAAAGCCGTCCGCACCGCGCTCAAACGCGACGATCCAGGCGAATACTTGGCGGAAATAGACGTTGAAGCCTGCGGAAAAAGCCGTGTATTATTGGGCGGGTTAGCCCAAGATCTGCACCAACGCAACCTGGTTTCTCTATATAAAAAATTAGCTGCCCAAGCCGCAAAGGCCAGCTAAAAATCCATTCAAAGTACAAAAAAAACCTTCTTCATCAAGAAGAAGGTTTTTTATATTTCTAATTAGTAACCTTTTTTTGGCGCGCGGCACGCAGCCCGACCGCCCGTTCGGTTCCATTGGCAATCCGTTTCAAATTAGGACGCAGTGCCCACACGATCAGAAATACAGCCATCAGCCCATACACAATGTACTCCCACGGGCCAGTCCCCACTACTGCGCGTACCGCGAACACAATCAGTGAAGCAAGGCCAATTGTCATGGTTGCCGCCGAAGCGTAACCAATCAGTACAAAAGCAGCAATCGCCAATGGGGCAACAAAAAGACCTGCCAACGGCCACAACCCGATCGCGGCACCTAACGCGCAGGTACCTCCCGCGCCACCGCGCATTCGTAAATTACCTTTATCATTGCGCTCGATCAAGTATATGGAATAGTTATGACCAATTACCGCCAATACTGCCGCGGCCACTTCCACCCAAATATTGCCCGGCACTATCCAGCGAGCAAGCCAAACAACCCCTGCGCCTTTGAGAATATCCAAAACAGTAGTGATTAATCCTGCGGTAATACCAGCCGCGCGCATCGCGTTGGTACCACCCGTCCGGCCACTTTCAATGGTACGTACGTCTTTTCCGCTAAAAATCCAAACAACCAATAATCCGTTTGGAATGGAACCTATCAAATAAGCGATGATCAAAGCCAAGATAATTAATCCCATTAAAATGCTTGCTCCTTTATCATTTTTTGAAACACTAAAACCTTCAATTAGTTACAGGTTGGTTAGGAGATTGTAAGCTCTACCATCTGCCAAATCTTTTCTACCATACGATAAGCGGATAGGCGCCATTCTTTATTTTCCCGCCAGCAGATAATACTGGCTGCCTCCGGGTAATAGAACAGGCGAGTGTCAGTTTCTGATGGATGGTTTGGCCCGTTTGGATGAGAGTGAAATATGGCCAGCAGTTCCAAACCCAAATGTTCCATCTCGATCATCGCGTTAACTTGCGCGAATGGCTCCATTTCAAACCGTACCGGGCTGTGAAGAATATTTTCTACGGTAAACACCCTTTCAACTTTTCCCAGGGTTCCCGCGAGCAAACCACAGCCCTCCTCCGGTAAAACACCCTCCAGATGGAAAAGCATTTTCGCCATCAATGCATGTGGGAGAAAAATTTCACTCATGCCGCCACCGCAAACGCCAACCCCCATAGAATTACCAGCATGACAGCCGGTTCAATCCATAGAGTTCTCCAGGGGTGATTCTCCTCAATGGAAGCCGCCACACTGGTCAGCGCGTAAGATGGTCCCACCAGCAGCAGTCCAAAGGAAAGCGGCGAAAGCGGCCAATAATGCAAACCCACCGCGATTTGGCCTACAATTACCGATATGGCCGCGCCCCAAACCAGGCACCAACGCCCGCTCAAGCGAAGATAAAGCGTACGCAGCGCAACCAGCGCCATGCTGACCACAATAGCCGGAAGAATAGTATACAAGCGCAGCCCAGCCGCTCGTAAACTGATTACCAAAAAAAGGTACAACGCGAAAGATACCGCGCTTAATCCAATCGCGGCTGGCGCGTACAAATCGTCGGAAAGGTCAACCACAATATACTCAGCCACAAACACCAGAATTAGCAGCGCTCCACCAAAAGCAAAAACCACCCACCACTCAAACCCTGGTTGCAGATTCCGCAGTGGCACGCCAATCACCCAGGCTGTTAGCGCAGGAAGAATCCAATGCTGCATCGTGTTGGTTTCCTTTAGTTCAGGGTGGCCGCGTATCAACCAGTCTGCGCCTACTGCTGCCAGCATCGATACCAGCAGTGAAAGTACCAAACCAAAATTAAATTCAAAATTATAAACAATTCCAAAAACTCCAAATCCAAAACTGCGCACTGGAATGTTTACATAAGGCGAAATGGCATAAGCCAGTAGAATTGTGGAAGCCAGAATGCTTAACCGGTTTGCATCTGGCAAGTGTTGCCTTTCGTTCATGCTTTCATTTTATCCTTCCTAGGCGTCACTGCCAAGTGAAGCTGTAAAATGACCTTTTCCGAGCTTTCAATGCCTTTCACATTTCTTGCATTCAATTTCATCTGGCAGCGAGTTAAATGCAACTATGAACAGCAAGCTTACGCGATTAATGGTAAAATTGAATGTTGTATGGAACAGAAAACTGAAACGGTCACTTCACAACCGCCCCGCTTAGTTTCGTCCCTCGGGGCTGGTTTTAATACAGTTGCGAATAATCCTTCCCTTATCCTCTTACCAGTCCTGTTGGACTTGTTTCTGTGGTTTGGGCCAAGGTTGAGTTTAAAACAAGCCATGTCCAACCTGATGGCAGAAGCCTTTGAAGCAATCACAGAGATGGGCTCAACCGACATGATGGAAGTTGTTTCTGTTACGCAATCGACCTGGCAAACTGTGTTGGAGTATTTCAACTTGTTTTCTTCACTGCGCAGCTTCCCAATCGGCATCGGCAGCCTTATCGCTGGCCAACCCGCGGAAGGCTCGCCCCTGGGTTTACGCGCGGTGATTGAGCTTCCGACCCTTACGTCGGCATTTTTACTTTGGATTATGCTAGCTATTCTCGGTGTGATTTTGGGAAGTGTTTACTTCAGCGAAGTGGCGCGTTTCTGCACTGGCACTGAGACTTCATTTTCCATTAAGAACTTGCGCTGGCAAACAACGCAAGCATTGCTCTTTTCTTTGGGTCTTGTGATCTTGATCCTGGTAATTGCTTTCCCGGTCAGCATCATGGTTTCCATCATAAGCATGATCAATGCTTTGTTTGCCCAGATCGCAGTTTTCGCGGTGATTTTCTTCCTGCTTTGGATGTTGATCCCGCTGTTCTTTGTTCCTCATGGAATATTTATTGGCAAACTGAACATTATTAAGTCCATTTTAAGTAGTGTTAGGCTGGTTCGCTTTGTTTTACCTTCCACCGGCCTGTTTATTCTGGTTGTGGTTCTTTTGAGCCAGGGGATGAACCTCATCTGGCTAATTCCCCCGGTTACTTCCTGGATGACTCTGATCGGTATTCTTGGCCATGCCTTTGTGGCAACCGGTTTGCTGGCCGCCAGTTATATCTACTATCGCGACGGTTCGCGCTGGATGGATGAAACCTTACAGCGCCTACTGGACCAACGCAGCCAGAAAGTTTAAAAACAGACTGGCAGCCACTTTTTGATATTCATCGATTTCCTCTGGAGGATTACGTGGTAAAACCTGATAACGCACCCTCTTCCTATACCGCAAGTAACATCCAGGTTCTGGAAGGCTTAGAAGCCGTGCGCCGCCGCCCTGGTATGTATGTAGGCGGCACCGACATCAAAGCCCTCCATCATCTGGTTTATGAAGTAGTAGACAATTCAATTGACGAGGCGTTGGCCGGAGTTTGCGACCTCATCACGGTCACCTTGAATGAAGATAGCAGTGTTACCGTTGAAGATAACGGCCGCGGCATCCCTGTGGATGTTCACCCCACCAAAGGCGTCTCGGCACTGACCGTGGTAATGACCACTCTGCACGCAGGTGGAAAATTTGACAGCAGCAGCTATAAAGTCTCCGGCGGTTTGCATGGTGTCGGCGTTTCGGCAGTGAACGCCCTTTCCGAATGGTGTGAGGTAGAAGTGCGCCGCAACGGAAAAGTCTACCGCCAGCGTTTTGAGCGCGGCCGCCCGATAACTGACCTGGAAACCATTGGCAGTGTGCCGGAAGAGGTCACTGGCACAAAAACGACCTACAAATTTGACAAAGAGATCTTCACGGAAGACATAGATTACCGCTTTGAAACTCTGGCACAGCGCTTTCGTGAGATGGCCTTTGTCACCCGTAAAACCGAAATAAAACTAATCGATTTGCGCAGCAGCCGAGAGATGGCCTTTTATTTTGAAGGGGGTATTTCCTCGTTTGTGCGCTACCTGAATCGCAACCGCGAAGTGCTCCACCCGGTGGTGTTTGCGGAAAAAATGGTTGAAAACATCGGTGTGGAAGTTGCCATTCAATATACCGATGCCTACAATGAATCGATATACTCATTTGCCAACACAATCAACACCATCGACGGTGGTACCCATCTCACTGGCTTACGCGCGGCGGTTACCCGTGTGATCAATGACTATGCCCGCCGTAACAACCTGCTTAAAGAATCGGATCCCAACTTTTCGGGTGACGACACCCGCGAAGGTCTTACCTCCATTGTAAGCGTCAAGCACCCCGACCCACAGTTTGAATCACAGACCAAAGTAAAACTGATGAACCCTGAAGTGCAGACACTGGTGCAGCAAGTGGTTGGCGAAACCTTCGCCACCTTCTTGGAGGAAAATCCATCGGAAGCGAAAGCCATAATTTCCAAGTGTCTTACATCCTTCCGCGCGCGGGACGCCGCTCGAAAAGCCCGAGACCTGGTTATTCGCAAATCGGCGTTTGAGAGCCTCACCCTGCCCGGTAAACTGGCAGACTGCTCGGAACGCGACTCAAATAAAACTGAACTGTACATCGTCGAGGGTGACTCGGCCGGTGGTTCGGCCAAACAAGGCCGCGACCGCCACTTCCAGGCTATTTTGCCCCTGCGCGGTAAAATCCTTAACACAGAGCGCGCCCGCCTCGATAAAATCCTTTCTTCGAAAGAAGTTAAGAGCCTCATTTCAGCCCTGGGCTGCAGTATCGGGGAATCATTCGACCTGACCGGTCTGCGCTACGGCCGAGTGATTATCATGACCGATGCGGACGTCGACGGCGCGCATATTCGTACCTTGCTGCTGACTTTCTTCTTCCGCTACATGCAGCCGCTAATTGACCAAGGCCATCTTTACATTGCCCAGCCACCGCTTTACCAGATCGGCTACCGCAATCAGTCACAGTATATCTACACTGAAGCGGAGAAGGATAAGTACTTAAAATCCCTCAATGTACCGATGGACAAAGTAAAAATTCAGCGCTACAAAGGTCTTGGTGAGATGAACCCACAACAGTTATGGGAAACCACCATGGACCCAGCCAACCGCACCTTGCTGCTGGTCAACATTGAAGACGCCGCGGCTGCCGACCGCACCTTCGACATGTTAATGGGAGCCGCGGTGCCACCCCGCACACGCTTCATCACCACCCATGCCCACCAGGTGCGCAATCTGGATATCTAAGTCCTGATCCAAAAACACACTCAAACGCCCCACTAATGGGGCGTTTTTTTATTATTTAGATCTATAATACAATCATTCAGGATTATGCCAGTTTGCTGAAAGTTTTTCAAAATGTCCAGGCCAGATTCTCCTTCTTCAAACGCATTGAATAAACCCCAGAAGACGATTATCTTCTTGTTTCTCATCGTGGTCTTGTTGGGAATAACCATCTTTGCCACAATATACTCAAAAATCACTCCCAGTGAAATCCCGATCAACCAAACCGTAAAAGCTGGCTCACTGGACTATACAAACTTAACTCTTCCATCAACAACAATCCCAACCAACACACCATCACTGACTCTAACTCTGACTCCAACCCCAACGATAATACCAACAGAATCGCAGGCAGCATCTCTGCAGCCAACTCTTACCCATTCGTATACCCCAACTGATGCCTTGGACATAGAAGATATCGCCTGGCTGGCAGATGACGCCCGCCAGGGAAGACTGGCCGGCACCCCCAGTGAAGATGAGGTAGGGCAATGGTTGATTGAACGCCTACAATCTTTGGGATTGCAACCAT
>Ga0351880_1095_pt1 | contig 24338 bp, 18 predicted proteins | sample BONcelFGM3001E13_FD_206766 | JGI IMG/M metagenome (GOLD analysis project Ga0351880, IMG submission 206766) | Enriched cells from coal bed in the Powder River Basin, Montana, United States - BONCAT cells FGM rep3 HSBNCT.FGM.300.1.E13 ...
TCAGGAAGCTGGAAATCAGAAACGGCTGAAGTTTTTCGAAAAGGATCAGATAGAATGGAAGGTTGATAAAATGTTTGCTCTCTATCAGTCTCTTATTTCGCTGAAAAAGCGCAACCGTGCTTTGTGGAGTGGACCTTACGGAGGTGTTTTCCGCAGAATTGAAACCAAAAACGGCGGCAATGTCATGGCTTACATGCGCGAACTGGCCGGAAATAAAGTAGTTGTAGTCCTGAACCTAAGCGGGCAGGAGCAATTTGCTCACTTATCTGTTGATAATCTGCCCGGTTATTATAACGATTTTTTCACAGGAAAACAGGTGGAGCTTTACGATAACTTCTACCTGAGTCTTGAGCCCTGGGCTTATCGGATATTTGAGTTTTACGCCGGATGAATCCTGTTGTACAAGGTGCTCAATTCGAGTAATTTAACCCCGTATTCTTCATGCAGTTGCCCTTCCAGGAATCTCCATTGCCAGTTATTGGACAGTGTTCCGGGAATGTTCATGCGCGATTTGGTGTCAAGCCCAAGCACATCCTGAAGAGGAATTACTGCAATTCGTGAAACAGAAGCCCATGCCAGTCTGATCATTGTCCAATGAAGATCATTTCCGATGCTTCCGGCATACTTATGCAGTTTCAGTTTTACATCGCTGTCGAGGGCGTTGTACCAGCCTATAACCGTATCATTGTCATGGGTTCCGGTATAAACCACTGAATTTTGTTCATAAAAGTGTGGCAGATAGGAATTTGATTCGCTGTCGTCGAAGGCAAACTGAAGGATTTTCATCCCCGGAAGGTTAAACTTCTCACGAACGGCATCTACATCAGGCGTAATTACGCCCAGGTCTTCGGCAATGATCGGTAACTTTCCGAGTTTCGCGTTAATCATTTCAAAAAGCTCATCAGCCGGTGCTTCTATCCAGTTTCCTTCTTTGGCGGTTTTGGCACCAAAGGGAACAGCCCAGAATGCAATCAGTCCCCTGAAATGGTCGATGCGGATAATATCGGCCAGCTCAAGATTGTGACTGATACGCTTGATCCACCAGTCAAATCCTGTTTCTTTCAGGTAGTCCCATTTAAAAAGGACATTGCCCCAGAGTTGTCCGTCTTCGCTGAAGAAATCGGGCGGAACTCCCGCAACAAATTCAGGGTCAAGATTTTCGTCAAGCATAAAAACCTCAGGATTTGCCCAGGCATCGCTGCTGTCGAACGAAACGTACAGCGGAATATCGCCGTTCACCTGAATATTTTTTTGATTGGCATAGGATTTCACATCCATCCATTGACAATTGGCAACAAATTGAAGGAATTTGTGATATCCTGCCCTTGAAGCCAGATCTATGCTGTATTTTGTAAGCGCTTCAGGTTTTCTTAAACGAATATCATCCGGCCATTCATACCATGGCAGTCCACCCATTTGTTCCTTAATGGCCATAAAAATGGCATAATCATCGAGCCAGTAGCTATGTTTGGCTTCAAATTCTGCCAGGGTTTTTTTATCAGATTCTGGAGCAATTGCTCTGAACGACTTATAAGCTTTGCTGAAAATATTCTCACGCGATCCATTCACAAAGCCATAATCCACCTTGCCTGAATTTGCCATTTTTGCTTCACGAAGATCAGACTGGCCAATTAAACCTTTATTAACAAGGTGATTAAGGTCGATAAGTACAGGGTTAAGCGCATAGGCTGAATAGCTTTGATACGGTGAATCGCCCGGGCCGGTTGGTCCGAGTGGCAGCACCTGCCATAGGTTTTGTCCGGCTCTTTCCAGATAGTCAATAAAAGCAAAACTCTCCAGCCCAAAGGTGCCAATGCCAAATTCATTGGGAAGTGAGGTTGGGTGCAGCAGTATGCCGCCAAGTCGGAGGTTGGTCATATTTTTAGGATTCCGGACTGTAAAATTCTGTTAAAAGATTAGTGTTTTACCACAACATCGTCCTTGTCGGTGACAAAGTAAACGCTTATTGCGCCTATAATTAAGAGCAATCCGGCTGTAAATATTGCATAAACTGCATGTCCACCATAAAAATGTTTGACAATTTGACCGCCGAATATTCCGTTAACAATCTGAGGAAAAGTGATGAAGAAGTTAAATATTCCCATGTAAACACCCATTTTACGGATAGGAATTGATCCGGCAAGAATTGCATAAGGCATAGCCAGAATACTTGCCCAGGCAATCCCAACCCCGACCATACTCAGGTTCAGTAACCATTTCATTTCGGGGGAAGTGATGAAAATGATCGACATCAACCCAATTCCTCCAATGGTGAGGCAGATAGAGTGTGTCATTTTTCGGCCGACTTTTGCTGCAATTGCCGGAAGCAGCAGGGCAAAGAACGCAGCAACAAGGTTATAAACTCCGAAGATGACGCCTACATAATTGGCTGCTTCGTTAAACTCCAGGGAACTTCTGTCCGATGACGGTAAACCCCACACATGCTGAGCCAGAGAAGGTGTAGTAAAAACCCACATTGAGAAAAGGGCAAACCATGAAAAGAACTGAACCAATCCCAATTGTTTCATTGTTTTCGGCATATTGGCAAAGTCTCTGAAAATGTCGAGAATTCCCAGCGATTTTTCCGGTTCTGGCTCAGGTTCGTCAGGAACGAACTGTGCAATTTCTTCAGGAGAATACTCTTTGGTGGTAAACACCGTCAGAAGAATGGATCCGACAAGCACACCAGCGCCAATAAAAAACGATAAAATCAGGTAAACCGGAACACTTCCTGCACCAGCTTCAGAGGAAACTCCAAACCAATTGACCAGTACATATGGCAACCATGATCCCACCACAGCACCAACTCCTATGAGTGCGGTCTGTATGGAGAACCCAAGTGTACGCTGGTCGCTTGGCAGTTTGTCTGCTACAAGCGCTCTGAAAGGTTCCATTGCTACATTGAATGATGCATCCATTATCATCAGCATACCTGCCCCAACATAAAGTGCGGGCATAAATGTTGCAAATTCAGGTGAATTGGGCATCAGTATCAAACCTATAGCTGCCATAATTGCACCTGCAAGGAAGTAGGGCTTTCTGCGGCCAAACCGGTTCCATGTATTGTCGCTGTAATGGCCAATAATGGGTTGAACGATCATTCCTGTTATCGGAGCCACCAACCAGAACCACGAAAGGTGTTCTACTTCTGCTCCAAAAGTTTGTAAAATTCTGCTTGCATTTGCATTTTGCAGTGCGAATCCCATTTGAATACCAAGGAATCCGAAACTCATATTGAAGATTTGCCAGAAACTCAGGCGTGGTTTATTCTTCATTTCAGGGGTTTTGGTTTTGAGCGTTAAAATTACGGAAAAACATATTACCAGCCAAAACCAAGGTTGTTGTAAATAATAAGCTTCAGATGATGATAAATTCTGCTTTAGTTTTCATAATTTTGCGATCATAATAAATCTGGCAGTCGCGAACTCAGAGACGGGCTGCAACGCCCGGATAAGGAATAAAAGTGGAAATAGCTCAGTGGTAGCTTAGGGTAAGAATATAATTAAGCGGAAATAGCTCAGTGGTAGAGCGCCAGTTTCCCAAACTGGAGGTCGCGGGTTCAATCCCCGTTTTCCGCTCGAAAGAAAATCAACACTTTACTTGAATATCAGGCACTTTAGAGATGAGGTGCCTGATTTTTTCTATTATAAAATATGTGTAGAACTCAAAGTAACTTCTGATTATTTGTGGATTATTAACCAATGACTTTTGTATTGAAAAATCGAAAGAATTTTTTATTGCTAAGAAAACCCTTCTCATTCAACCTGAGGAATAAAAGATTTTGGATCTATTATTGGAAAGTAGGCGTGATGAAAGAATGTTCTTTTAAAATGGCTGAACATAATTCCTCATGTTGTTGAAATTGTTATTGAATTCAGCATCGTTGAAATTTGCTCTGGTAGGTTAATAGAATTCGTTTTGATGTCAACAATATCTTCAAAAATTCGGGAAGTCGCTCAAAGCAGGGGAGAGGTATCAGCCGGATTAAGCCTGAGGAAAATGCAGTATTCCAGCTACCCCTGACAGGGTTACGAACCCTGCCAAAAGGGGCAGCCCGGTTGATACAGGCGAGCTCCCTGATAGAAAGGCAAACCCTGTCAGGGGTTGTCACCCTCCCCGTCACCACCCTGACCGATCTTTCATTCCAATGATAAAAGGAATCACTTCCCCAGCTACCCCTGACAGGGTTACGTTCTCTACCTAAAGGGACAGTATGGTTGATGCAGGCGGGCTTCATAATAAGAGCCATACCTGTCAGGTATGGTGATTTACAACCGCTGCGTTTAAATAGTAATTGAAACATCCGATTATTCCGGAGGATAGTTTTATAGTTTTAAATCAGCCCCGGATGTTTCCTCCTTCGATTTCCTTATTTGTCGGTAAAAAACGCCAGACTGTCTATTGAATTTTTACCAGTAGATTGACTGCAATAGTTTTGTTGCTTCAAACATCAAATAAACAAAAGAGATGATTTTCAGAACAAGTCTTGCAATTATCCTGGTACTGCTTTCAGGCGGTTTGAAAGCTCAACATCAAGGCTGGAGTTTAAGCGAGTGCATAAACCACGCGGTGAAGCATAACCTGCAGGTGCGACAAGCCGGGTTGAACACTGAGGTTAAAGAGGCAAACCACATCCAGCTTAAAGCAAGCCGTTTTCCAACACTCGATGCTTCGGCCAGACAATATTTTTCATGGGCAAACCAGCAAAACACAACAGGTGATTATGATTTTGAAGGGAACAATAGCACCACATTTTCAATAAACTCTGGTCTTACTCTGTATAATGGGTTCCGTCGCGAGAATAGTATAAAACAATCATTACTTGGTTATCAAAGCGCGGAACTTGATAAGGAAACCATAAAGCAAAACATAAGTCTTCAGGTTTTGGATTATTATCTTCAGGTGCTTTATGCAGAGGAACAACTGGAAAACAGTATCAATCAGCTTCTGGCTACCTCACTACAGCTTGAGCTTGCAGATGAAAGACTGAAACTCAGGGCAATTTCTCAAGCCGATTTCCTTCAGATTCAATCACAATATGCCAGTGAGAAATCTTCACAAGCCAATTCAGCGAAGCAGTTATTAATCAGCCGGTTGAACCTGATGCAACTTTTGGAAATACCAGTAAGTGATTCATTTGAAATTGTGAGGCCTGTTATCGACGATCAAATTCTTTTGTACCTGCCTGTTGAATCCGAAAGCACATATCAACAAGCACTGGGAATCCGACCTGAAATAAAAAGTGCCATGGTACAGAAACAGGTTGCTGGCTATGACCTGAAAATTGCGGAAGGTAGCTTTATGCCTGTTTTAAGTATGAATGCCGGACTCAACACATCATACAACAGCCTTGCCGAAGGGTTAAAATATGCCTCACAGATGGATAGGAATTTATCACCATCCATCAGCCTGAGTCTTTCAGTCCCGATTTTTCAGCAAAAGCAAAATCGCACACAGATATCACTGGCGAAAATTGGTATGGCTTCAGCCGAAATAAATGAGACTGAAGTTCGTAACCAACTAAGGAAATCTATAGAAAATGCATGGGCTGAAGCAATTTCATCAATAGAAGCGCTTAATGCCGCAATCAGTCAGAAAGAAGCAGCAGAAGCCTCATTTGCAGCTGCTACAGAACGATACAACGTGGGACTTATCAATACTGTTGATTTTTTGTATTCAAAAACCAGCCTGATAACTGCCGAAAGTTTACTACTGCAAGCCCGATACAATGCAGTTTTCAGCTACAAGGTACTTGATTTCTATCAAGGTAAGGATTTATCAATTTAACAACCGAAGCATCACAACTTGCTTAAAACACCGTAAAACTAAAAAAATGAAACCAACCAGTAAGATTATTTCACTTGTCGTGGTGCTTGCAGTGGCGGGAACTTTATTCCTTCAGAACTGCAACCGGGGCAAAGCAACCAATACTGTTGAGACTGCTACAGCTCATAAAGGTAATATCAGTCTTTCAATTACAGCAACCGGAACTATTGAGGCAATCACAACTGTTGAAGTAGGAACTCAGGTTTCGGGGGTAATTAAAAAACTTTATGCAGACTTCAACTCTTCGGTAAAGAAGGGACAGTTATTGGCAACGCTGGATGAAACCATGCTTCAGGCTAGCTTAGATCAAAGTAAAGCTTCGCTGATGGATGCTGAGGCTGACTTCACGTATCAGAGTGCTACTTATGGCAGAATGAAAAGCCTGTATGACAAGAATCTGATTTCTCAGGCAGATTTTGATCAGGTTGAATACAACTATAGCAGATCACTTGCAAGTGTTGCAAATGCAAAGGCCTCGCTACAGCGCAGTCAGGTGAATCTTGAATATGCTTCAATATTCAGCCCGATTGACGGAGTTGTATTAAACAGAGCAGTTGACGAAGGCCAGACGGTTGCAGCAAGCTTCAACACCCCAACCTTATTTACCATAGCCAATGACCTAACCCGAATGCAGGTTCAGGCCAATGTTGACGAAGCTGACATAGGCCAGGTTGCCACCGGACAGCGGGCTGAATTTTCGGTAGATGCATTCCCTGAAGAAACATTTTCAGGTACAGTAACCGAAATTCGGTTGCAACCGGTAATCAGTTCTAATGTAGTCACATATACTGTAATTGTTAATGCGCCAAACCCTGAGAAAAAGCTGATGCCGGGGATGACCGCCAGTATAACTGTTTTTAGTCAGGAATCTTCAGGTGTAATAATTATTCCTGCAAAAGCTCTGACATTTAATCCTCCGGCAGGAACAGATTCCGACGGAGTTAAGATTGCCGGGAATCCTGGTCAGGCACCACATGTTTGGGTTTATGATGGGAAACAAATGCTCCCGAAAAGAGTAAACACAGGCCTGAGTGATGGCAATTTCACTGAAATCAAATCGGGACTTTCGGCTGGCGAAGAAGTAGTGACTTTAATAAAAGAACAACAAAGCAGCGAACCCGGTGAAAAGAAGGTAACCAGTCCTTTTATACCGAAACGCCCCGGAGGTTCTAAAGATAAAACACCTCCTCCTCCTCAATGAACAATTATCAATAAAAGAACCTGCAAAATGAAAAGGAATATTATCAGCGTCAGTGCACTAAGAAAAGATTTCTATGTTGGCGATGTAACGGTACATGCCCTCCGCGGTATTGACCTTACAATTAATGAAGGGGAATTTGTGGCGATCATGGGAACCAGTGGCAGCGGTAAATCAACAATGCTAAACATATTAGGCTGTCTCGACAAACCTACTTCAGGAAACTACCTGCTTGATGGAACTGATGTCAGCAACCTGAGCAATAATGATCTGGCACGGATCAGAAATTTAAAACTTGGATTCGTGTTTCAGTCTTATAACCTGCTGGCCAGAACTTCAGCGCTTGAAAATGTTGAGTTGCCACTCTTGTACAATAATTCAGTAAAACCCCGCGATCGCAGAGAAAGAGCAATTGCAGCACTTGAGTCAGTCGGACTGGCAGATCGGATGCATCACATGCCCAATCAGTTGAGTGGCGGACAGCAGCAAAGGGTAGCAATTGCCCGGTCGCTGGTAAATGATCCTGTGGTTATCCTGTCAGATGAAGCTACCGGCAATCTTGATACCCGTACTTCATATGAAATTATGGCACTTTTTCAGCAACTGAATGAATCAGGTAAAACAATAATTTTTGTAACTCATGAACCTGAAATTGCAGGTTTTACCAGTCGAAACATTCACTTCAGGGATGGACACATAGTAAAGCAAACGATTAACAGGGAGCCAAATCTGGCACGCGAATTACTTTTGGCAATGCCATCTGAAACTGAACTACTATAACAGATTTGAAACACAGGAGATAGAATGAAAGCAGGCAACTTAACAAAAATTGCATTCAGTGCCCTGATGAGAAACAAATTCAGGACATTTCTAACCATGCTCGGAATTATAATTGGTGTTGCATCAGTTATAGCAATGCTGGCTATTGGCGAAGGTTCAAAAAAGAGCATTCAGGATCAGATAAGCAGCATGGGATCAAATCTGATAATGGTAATGCCGGGAACACAAATGACAGGAGGAGTACAACAAGGCAATCAATCATCCAAAGCACTTGAAATAAAAGATGTAAAAGCCATCATACAGAACTGCCCGTCAATAAATGCGGTATCACCTGAAGTCAGGGGTAGCGGTCAGGTAGTTTCGGGCGGAAAAAACTGGCCAACAACTTTTTATGGTGGTGATGTTGAGTATCTTAACATCAAAAAGGTTTCGGTTAAAACCGGGAGAATGTTTACCACTCAGGAGGTTACCTCGGCTGCAAAAGTCTGCCTGATCGGACAAACCGTAGCCGACAACCTGTTTGGCGAAAATGCAGACCCGGTTGGGCAAACAATCCGTTTCAGGAATATCCCTCTTAAAGTAATCGGCTTGCTTGATAAAAAAGGCGAAAACACGTTTGGTATGGATCAGGATGATTTGCTGATAGGGCCATACACTACTGTTCAGAAGCGAATTCTGGCAATCACCCATGTTAATTCAATTCTTTCATCAGCCCTGAATGAAGAGTCAACAAGCAAGGCAGTTGATGAAATTACTGCAGCGTTGCGCACTTCGCATAAAATTACGGATGGCAGTGAAGATGATTTCCAGATCAGAACTCAGGCCGAACTGGTGAGTACATTCAGTTCTATCAGTAATATTCTTACCACCCTATTGGGAGCAATTTCAGCTATTTCACTCCTGGTTGGTGGCATTGGTATTATGAATATCATGTACGCATCGGTTACTGAACGAACCCGCGAAATAGGGCTGAGGATGAGTATCGGTGGTCGAAGTTTAGATATTATGCTGCAGTTTATCATTGAAAGCATTTTATTAAGTATGATAGGTGGTATATTGGGCATTGCTTTAGGGATTAGTTCATCAGCAATTATTGGCAATATAACCGGGTGGCCTATTGCAGTGCTGCCAACCGCAATTATACTGTCGTTTGCGGTATGCTCTGCAATTGGAATCTTTTTTGGATGGTATCCTGCCCGAAAGGCTGCAGGTCTTAACCCGATTGAAGCACTTCGGTATGAATAAGAAGATTTTTTACCCGACCAAAACAACGCTTTCAATTCAACATTTCAGAAATAGGACTGAATAGTTTAACTTTGAACAAATTCTTAAGTATGAGTAAAAAAAACATAAAACTTATGGTGCACATTGCTTTTTGGGCAATTGTGACTATACTTCCATGGTTTATGATAACGGGAAACCTTGAAAAGCCAGGTTTTTTCGAAGGTCGGTATTACCTTAGGCTGGCAGGAGGGGGCTTTTTATTCTATATCACATATTATTGGCTGGCACCAAATTATTACCTGAATAACCGGAAGCTTAAGTTTTTGTTGATGGCTGCGCTGATGTTATTCATATCTCAGGTAGCAATTGAATCGATCAGTCAGTTCATATTTCCTGAGGACATGTTGTTTCAAAGACTTGACATGGTCAGAGATAAGCTGGCAGCGGAAGGAATTGATTTTACCGGCCCTCCCAAATGGGCCCGGTATGTAAACTCTTCTTTTGCTTCATTATTAATTATCTCAATTGCACTTGGTCTTCGAATCTCGGAAGCTTATAATAAAAAGGAAGAACAAAACCGTGAACTGGAACGCGCGAAACTGTCTGCAGATCTTAGCCTGCTTAAAAACCAGGTAAGTCCGCATTTTTTCTTCAATACATTGAATAACATATACGCGTTGACCGAAACAAATAGCCCGCATGCCGGAATAGCTGTACTCAAGTTGTCAAAAATGATGCGATATGTGTTGACTGAGTCTGAACAGGGTAATATAACCCTAGAACAGGAATTGGCATTTATGAACAACTACATTGACTTAATGCGCCTCAGGATAAGCGAAAAAGTTAAAATAAGTGTTGATTTCAGACCCCATTCTTCTGAAATTATGATTCCTCCAATGATTTTTATTTCATTTATAGAAAATGCATTTAAACATGGCATTAGTTACCGGCAGGATTCCTTCATTAATATCAGTCTGAAAACAACTGAAACTGACCTTACCTTTATTTGTATAAATAGTAAAGTTCGTGTACCTGTTGCTCAAAAAGATGAATGTCAGGGAATTGGACTTGAAAATGTGAAGCGACGTTTATTGCTTCTTTACCCTGAAAATCATTCGCTTCAGATTGAAGAAAATGACGACACATTCAATGTAATTCTTATTCTTAATCTCTTTAACTCATGAATAAAATAACCACAATCGCAGTTGATGATGAACCTTTGGCATTACAACTCATTTCAGATTACATCTCACGTACACCATTTCTGGAACTGGCCGGGAGCTTTGAAAGCCCCTACAAAGCACTGGATTTTCTGGAGAATAACAATATTGACCTGATCTTTCTGGATGTACAAATGCCTGACCTTCTCGGGACTGAGCTTGCTATGATTCTTAATGGAGAAAGCAGGATTATTTTTACTACTGCATATGCAAGTTATGCTGTTGAGGGTTTCAGGCTTGATGCATTGGATTACTTGTTAAAACCATTTTCTTATGAAGAATTTCTGGTATCGGCCAACCGGGCAAAACAAAGAATATCAGACCCGGGCAAACAGGATGCACAGCAAATTGAAACCAACAACGATTTTCTTTTCATTAAATCTGACTATAAAGTAAGGCGGATAACGCTGAGTAAAATACTCTATGTGGAAGGACTAAAAGATTATGTGAAAATTTATCTTTGTGATGAAGCCCATCCGGTGCTTACCCTTACTACCATGAAACAAATGGAAAGCAAACTGCCTCAGATAGACTTTATGCGGGTACACCGTTCATTTATTGTTAACCTGCGCAGAATTGATGTTATTGAACGAAGCAGAATCGTTTTCGGCAAAGTATATATCCCTGTAAGTGATCAATATAAAGAAGATTTTCAGACTTTTGTTGACAACAATTTTCTTTAGCCTTCAGATGAAAAATCAGATGACTGCCTGATTATCGCACTGGCTATTTGCTGCTTTCTATAACATTAACATACAATGTATCAGCATTTAGTCCGGTAAAAATACCATATGCATTTTGAATATCGGTGCTGGGATTGGTAAGATTCAGCGAACTGTTGCTGCTTTCATCATAAAGCGTCGCGTAGTCAGGCAATACATGATAAACTATTATTCGGTGCATTCCAAAATACTCAAAGTCAAATGGACGAAGAGTTTCAGACGCTGATTTGGTTGGTGATTTCCTGAATCGGTTTGCAGGAGGTGCATCATCACCAAAATCAGTAACCGGATCAAGTATTGTTTCCATATTTTCAACCACTACCATATAGTATGATTCATCACTGTTTTTCCAGGTAATTTGCATCGGATTGCTCATGCTGCCTGAAGGCAGACCCATAGTTGTATCTCTTCGCGGCACATACATTTTTGTGGTACTTTGGGTCAGTTCTTCCGGCTTTGTTGGAATGTAGGTGTAAGTATTTACATTTCTACCGTCAAAGGTGAATGAAAGTGCTAATGTATCACCAGCGCTGAAGCCGACTGAATTCAGCAGATATCGCCCACTATCTGATGCAACTAGCTTGTAATAGGAATTGTTGTGTTTCAGCGTAATGTCAAGATTATCGATATCGTCAGCTGAGTATTCAATTCCATCAAAAAAGGGAATCTGGCGGGTTACCGATACAGAAATTTCATTGCCCGGTTCAAGGTAAGCCTCAATAATCGGGAAATCAGTAAAAGCATACTGTTCATTTTTTTGACAAGATGTTGCCAGAAAAAGTAATATAGCAGCGAAACCAATCAGATATATTGCCTTAGTTTTCATACAATCGATGATTAATAGTTTTGTGAAATCGGGGTTAATTACTTTCATTATCAGTTACCACAATTTTAGTGACAGTGTAAGATTTGGTGTTATACCCAGATAATTAACATTGGTTTCAATTATCGACCCATCCTCAATTGTGAAGGTTTTGTACCACACATTTTTACGGTTATATACATTAAACAGTGATACACCTATATAACCAAGCTCCTGTCGCCTTTTATCACCCTTCATACCCCTGAGCAATTTGTAATTTGCAGCAATATCAAAGCGGTGATAGTCAGGCAAACGGATGCCGTTTTTCGCAGTTACTGTAAAAAAATCTTTTTCAGTGCCATCAAGCAGGGTTATTGAATATGCACCCGATGGCGCAGTATAAGGCCTTCCGGATGCAAATATCCAGGTTGCAGAGAAATCCCAGCGACGGTAATTATACATTCCCACAACTTTAAACTCATGCGTAACATCCTGATTTGCCGCGTAATATGTATCACTATAAATATCAAACTGATTCATTGCCTCGCCAAGGGTGTAGCTTACCCATCCATTAAATACTCCACTTTTCTTTTGTGCAAGAAACTCTATGCCTTTAGCTTTTCCACTACCACTATAAAAATTTTCGTTGTATGTAACCCCTGCCGGGCTGGCATTAAAACGCAGCGAATATTCTGTGATATTGCTCAGCTGTTTATAGTAGAGCTCAGTACTGAACAGGTAATTGTTTGTTTCATATGAAAGACCGGCTATGTAATGAACAGCCGAACTGACTGGTACTGTCTGTCCATCAGAAAGCAGCCAGAAATCGCGGCTACCTGATAAAATATCCTCTCTTGTGACTCTGTTAGCGAACTGGTAAAATTTTCCTGTGGATGCCTTTATGGCAAACCCATTGAATAGATCATAGCTAACGGCCAGTCTGGGTTCATAAAAAAGTGATGATGTATTCTGAAAAATACTTGTTCTGAGCCCGGGTGTAATGTTTAATTTATCTCCAGCCAGTTTGATCTTTGCCTGTAGAAATAAACCGGATAAAAGGGCTTCATTTCTCTTTTCAAGCAGGTTGGCTGTGTCATTCTGTGCGTAGGAATAATCAATGTTGTACCAACTTATAAACGCACCGGCCTGCAATTGCAGCACTTTAAGCAAATCCCACTGATATTCAGTCTTAAAACTATAGTCATTGAGATTGTTATCTTCAATTACTCCCATTTTTGTAGTAATGGTCTCGTCATCATTGTTAACCGAATTCCTTTCCTGGGTTCGGTCGCGATTACTAAAATAATTTGAATAGCTGATAATTGTGCTGCCATAAAGTTTCTCGTTCCATTTGCGGGCCCATTTGAGGCTGCTGCCAGTATTGCCATATCTGGTAATGTCAGTTGTGTTCATGTTGAAACCCCGCCCTGAGGCACCAAATCCAGTCATATTGAGGGCCGATCCGTTGTCGAGTTTATCAGTTCCATTGAAAAAGCTAAGTGAAATTATATCTTTCTCATTTGGCCTGAAAGTTAGTTTTCCAGTTAGATCGTAGAAGTAGTTAGTTACATCAGCTTCCTGAACCTGGTTGCCTCCGGGTCCCATGCGGGGTGTTTCCTGCGAATTATCGTTACTTAAGTTGAATTTCTCAAATATTTTATTATAAAGCGCTCCTTTGTATGAACGTCGAAAAGTAAATACAGAGCTGAATTTTTCACCAACAGGAACTTCTGCAAAAAAATTCATACTCAATAAACTCAGGTCTCCTCCAAAGTTTATTTTCTTCTGGTTTCCATCCTTGCCGGTAATTTCAGTAACACTTGAAAGCCTGCCACCAAATCGCGATTCAAATCCCCCTTTATGTAAGGTAACATCCTTTAATGCATTGGAGTTGAATGCGCTGAAGAAACCATATAAGTGGTCAACATGATAAACTGTAAATCCATCATAAAGTACAAGATTCTGATCGGGAGTTCCTCCACGAACGTATAAGCCCGAAGATGACTCATTTGATGCACTGATTCCCGGCATTAACTGGAATGACCTCAAAATATCCTTCTCTCCCAGTGCCGGCAAACTTTCCATTTTACGAGGGGTCATTTTTATTGAACTTACTTCTGCCCGGCCAGATAACACAACTTCTTCCTTTTTACCAATAATTGATACAGCTTTAAGATTGACTACCGACTGTCTCAACTCAATGTTGAAATTCTTTTTGGGTAAAAAAGGCGTTAGATAAACTTCGGTTTGATTATAACCAATATACTGAACAATCAAAACACTGGTATCGCTCGGAACTTTCAGTAGCGTGAAATGCCCGTCGGCGTTTGCTGAAGCACCGGTGCCTGTTCCCCTAACCATAATATTAGCAAATGGGAGTGTTTCTCCGCTTATTTTATCCCGGATAATGCCGCTTAATGTATAATTATGTGTTTGCGGTTTCCCGAAATACGTTTTTACAGGCTTTTCAAAAACCGGGCTATCGTCTGATGCTTCCAGTGTCTCATCAAAATAATATGTTCCCAGATCATCCTTTTTCCCGGAAGCCGCAAAATCATAATTGACATACGTTTCTTCAAATTCCTTTGCAAGCAATTCACTCGCTTCAGCACTTTCCAAAGCAGGAGGTATATACAGTATTACTTTGCTGAAAATTGAATTTAACCTGCTTAATTGTATGTCCTCATCTCTTATGTCCTCATCATTTACCTTTAAAAAAAGGTTTGACTTCCCAAATCCGTAATGATAAGTTAACAGACTTGACAAAGCATCCAGACATTGCAGCTTTGATGTTGCATCTGCTCCTCGGTTGGGCACATACACAATAAGATAATTGTAGAAACCCGGGATATCCTTTAAGGTATCATTGGTGTATGTTTCCAACGCACTCTCTCCTTGTTTTCCAAGGATGAAAAGAAACGGCTGTTTATTTGAATTGTAAACTCCCCGGGGTGAGTAGCATATGTACCTGAAATAACAGGGGCTACCTTGTTGATTAAAGGAATATTCTACATACTGAGCCCGGGAGGTGCCGGAAAACATCAGTAAAACGAAGAACACCAGTAATACTGGCTTACTTATGGTGGTGGCAGAAGTTTTCAGCATAGCCAATTAAAAATCAACAGTAAATAGATGAGCAAATCTATTGGGAGTGGAATAACTAATAAATAATAATAGACCAATGCCCTTGTTTTATAGATGAGCAGGTAGCAATTATCGTTTGGGTTTAATGCCCGACAGAGTTTGATTTTATAAAAGACTCAATCCTTTCTCGATAATGTCCGGCAATAGCTATCCTCAAACCACCCGATATTTCAACATGCCCCTTCTCTATTTTCGTGATTTTATTGAGCGCTATGATAAATGAACGATGTATCCTGAGGAAATCTGCCGGAGGTAGTTCGCCTTCAAGAGCTTTGAGACTCATTAAGGTTAGTATAGGTGATTGTGCTGAAGAAAGGTGAATCTTGATGTAATCCTTTAGTCCCTCAAAACAAATTATATCATTAAGGTCTATCTTAACCAATTTGTAACCCGTTTTTACAAAAATTGAAGAGTTATTGCTTACCGACTTTCTTGTTTTTAACTTTTGCGTAAGTTGATACCATTCTCTTGCTCTGTTTGCTGCCCTTAAAAATTCGTCATAATTAAATGGCTTAAGAAGATAATCGAGTGCATTTACTCTGAATCCATCCAGTGCATAACTGTTAAATGCGGTAGTAAATACTATCCGGCTTTTTTTGGTTATTATCCGGGAAAGTTCCAATCCTGACAACTCTGGCATTTGAATGTCTAAAAAAATCAGGTCAACTTCTGCTTCTTCAAGATATGAAAGTGCTTCAATTCCATTGCTGCATTGAAATTTACACTCAAGAAATGGTGTTTTTTTAACATACCGTTCTAAAAGTTCAAGAGCCAGAGGTTCATCATCAACCAACATACAGCTTATTCGCTCCATTTTTCATATTTTAAGTGTTAACCTTTTGTATTAATGGTCAATACAACCTGAAACTCACCTCCGGATATAGTAGTCAAAAGGGAGTAATTATTCGCATAAATCAGGTCAAGCCGTTGTTTAAGGTTGCTGAGTCCAATGCCCGAACCGCTTTGATCTTCAATCCCTTTCGGAATATTTGGATTTTTTGTTGTAAATACAAATGTTCTCTCGTCAATCCTCAGTGAAAACGAAATAATAGAAACAGTAGTGGCAGAAACCCCGTGCTTAAATGCATTTTCAATAAGTGGAATAAGTAATAGCGGGGCAATTTTGTAGGATGGCCTGGGGCTTACAGGAAAATCCATTACTATTTTAACTTTGTCGGTTTGTCTTAAACTCATGAGTTGTATGTACTTATTCAGGAATGACAATTCCTGATCCAATGTAACCATATCCTTACCTGCATCATATAACATATATCGCATTAGTGCACTAAGTGTATGAATGGCATCCTGTGCTTTGTCAGGCGCGACTTCAACCAGTGAATATATGTTATTCAGGCTGTTAAATAAGAAATGAGGATGTATCTGATATCTTAAATGTTTTAACTCCGATTCAAGATTTTGATTCTGAATGTCTTTTATTTCTATTTCTGATTTTTTTAAATTTTCAGTTGCTCGTATTGCTATTGCGAAAATCACAGGAATTACCAGACTAAACATTTCCATAATCAAAAATGGGTGGTAAATCATAGGTTTGCGTGGCGAAGGTGGCGGTTTTGCTTGCTGAAATGGAATTTTCCCGGAATGAGGCTTTATTTTATGAACTCCCTCCATCTTGAATCCGGATCGCAATTCAAAACTCCCCCACAACAGCACACTACATATCAGCAAATTAGCCAGAATAAACAGTTTGTACCTTTTTTTAAAATAGTACAATCGGGTAAAGAGGAAATAATTAAGGTAAAATATAAGCGCAAATCTTAGCGTTGGTATCCAATTCCTTTGCACTAAAGTGTAAAATCCATCCTCCTGCCAGTAAGAAGCAAGCATTGGAAATAGCAATAGTATTGACCATACAAGAATGTGTATGACAATTCCGTGCCAATTACTGCGTTTTATCACTCTTTTCACTTTGCGAAAGTGACATTATACAAAGCAAAGTACTAACTATTTGGATGATCTGCCTTATTTTATAGACAATTGCTTAATTTGAACCGATGTTAGAGATTTAACAGGGGGGAGGTTTGGTCAGTTGAAGGCACTTAACCAGACAGTTTGACTTTGGATGCATTAAAGCGTTCACATTCATCTCGACAACTCAATCCAATTATTGTGGCGTTGGCACTGCAAACATGCTGCCCACAACTTAACCTTGATTCAATCCTATTGAGAGAACTTCTGCCCTGAGCGATTCATTTTTCATTCTGTGCGACTTCGATATTCCATATCGTTTAATCTAAGCTAGCCAAACTGGAGGTCGCGGGTTCAATCCCCGTTTTCCGCTCGAAATAAAATCAACACTTTACACTAATATCAGGCACTTTAGAGATGGGGTGCCTGATTTTTTTTCTGCAATTGGAGCATAAAAATTGTATCAATTTTCCCCAAATTAGCTCTTATCGTGACTGCTGATTCCCTCAATCCTATTTATTTTCACCATCAGACTCAATCAATCCTTTGCTGATGGCATATTTAATAAGCCCTACAATTGATTTGGTTTTGGTCTTTATGAAAATATTTCTCCGGTGGGCTTCAACCGTTCGTTCACTGATAAATAATTTTTCAGCGATAAGCTCATTACTGTTTTCTTTGGCTACAAGATTCAGAACTTCAATTTCGCGGGCCGAAAGCGTAGGTTTGCTTTCTTCTTTGGGATTGTGCGGTTCATCAGTCGATCCCAGATTGTCCATTATGATTTGCTGGGTATTTATGCTGAGATATTTGCCATTGTTGTGAACGATTCTTAATGCTTCTATAACTTCGTTCATATTGCTTCGTTTGAGGATATATCCCGAAGCCCCGGCTTTGACCATTCGCGTAATGATGGAGATGTCGTCGTGCATGGTAAGCGCAATCACTTTTACTGTCGGATATAGTTCCTTGATTTTCATAGTAGCTTCTATACCTGAACCTTCAGGCATATTAATGTCCATCAGAATTACATCAATGGAATTGTTTTTCAGAAAACTGAGTGTTTCAGCCATTGAATTGGCCCCGGCAACGAAATCGATATCCGCTTCATCCTCAAGCAAAGATTTCAATCCTTCAATCATAAGCTGATGATCGTCAACTATTAAAACTTTGATGGGTTTTTTCGTCATTATCATTTTATTGTAATGGTATTAGTATGCTTATGATTGTTCCTCTGTTCTGATTTGAATCAATAAACATAGTACCGTTAAGGTTTTCAATTCTGGACTTCATGTGCGACAACCCATAACTTGAATGTTTTTTTATCTCATCAAAGTTAAAGCCCTTTCCGTTATCTTCTGCCATCAGGGTTATTTCGTTGTTGCCCTGTGTAATCTGAAGAAACAGTTTACTTGCATCCGCATGTTTGATTGTGTTGTTTACAATCTCCTGAATGGTACGGAACAGCGTGTTTTCGATCAGATTGTCCAGATTTTCTTCCAGGCCAAAAGTATCAAAGCTCATTGATAATTTAGTGCTTTGGTTAACCCGGTCGGTGATGTTTTTGAGCGCTCCTTTAAGACCGCGTTCCGAAAGCAGCGATGGAGCCAGATTATGCGATATATTCCGGACCTCATCAAATGCATCTTCAATGCTTTTCATGAGTGATTCCAGAAGTTCTTTTCTTTTCTCTTCTGCAATGTCTTTTCGTTTGTACAATACGCTGGCGTGCAAACCGGCCAGAGAAAGCAAATAGCCAAGACTGTCATGCAATTCCTCTCCGATTCGTTTCCGCTCCTGTATTTCCGCTTCCAGTGCCGCATTCGATTTCTTTTCAGTCAACTCTATTATGGTTGTCTGGAATTTAACCTTTTGCCTGTGGCGATGGTTCAGATAAGCCAGCCATATTCCGAATAGCAGCAAGATAAACACCAGTGAAAGAAAAAATAACAATGAGTTTTTTTTGCTGATTATCAATTTCTTCTTCTCGAGCTCAATCTGTTGCATTTTATTGAGCTGATTGAGATGCGTCAATTCAACATCGTAAACCTGATGGATAACGGTTTGATTTATGATTTCCTCCTGGGTTTTTGTGTATTCACGATACTGTAACATGCTATTCCTGAAGTCTCCGACTTTCTCAAAGATATCAGAAAGAGCTTCGTGTGCATCGCTTTTCAGCACAAGGCTGTTCTGAGCTTTTGCCATATCCAGAACTTCATAAGCAACTTTAAAAGCTTCTTCCGCCTTGTTCATATCAAGTAAAACCTTTGCATTTCCAAGCCTGGAAACGGCAAGCTGATACGACCATTCTTTTTCCCTGGCAATATCAATACTTACTGAAAACGCATCAAATGCCTTTTCCGTTTGATTAAGTTTCAGGTAAATACTGCCCATTAATTGATGAGAAATACATAACCCATATTGATTATTTATCTTTTCTGAGATTTTGATGGACCTGTCAATGAATTTGAGCGCCAGATCAGGTTTATCATCAGAGCTATAACATAATGCAATATTATTGAGAATAGAAGCAATCAATATCGTGTCTTTGGGCTGAACTGTTGAATCAAGGGCTTTGTCAAAATAATCCAATGCTTTGGTGTAGTTTTTCAAATGATAGTAAACCAATCCGATGTTGTTGTAAGTACCGGTCTTTTTATCCTGATTTTTGGCCAAATCATAATTCTTTAATGCTTCAATAAAATGAATATAGGCCGTTTTATAATTACCGATTTCGTTGGAGATCACTCCCAGATTATTGTTGATATTGGCTACTTCAATGTAAAGGCCTGTTTCTTCAGCAATAGAAAGCGCCTCGTTGTAATACTTAATGGCTTCGGAATAATTTGTTTCAAAAACATACGATGAGCCTGCGTGCTTTAACAACCTGATTCTGGAAACCTGATCATTCTTATCCAGAGAATCAAGAATCTGAAAGGCTTTTGCCCTGGCTTCCGCAGGATTCTCGTAAATAAGTTTATGGATTTCATTGAACAGGTTTTCGTTGGGAACTGTTTTCTGAACATTTTTCATATCAACAGAATTGCCTGAAGTATCGCGGCTGCCACATGAAGTGAAAATTACCAAAAGCACCAGCAAAAATGATAGTTTAACAGCATTCCTGCAGTTCACATAAGATAAACTTACAATAGGAGGGTTCATTTTTACAGGATTTCACAAAGCATTGCAAATCTATGGCTTTATTGGAGAAAACGGAGACTTCATTACCCTTAAAGCGTTAAAATAAGAGCTGATACCCATTTGTAGTAAGTGCTGGTACTTACAAATATTTAATGGTTAAATAGCGTTCAATACCAATTGAATAGTGGTTTAAAATTGATTTACTTTGCCTTTACTAAATAATAAAAACCGCAACTATGAAAAACTTCATTACACACTTTTTTTCATTGCTCCTGATGTTGGGCCTGGTTCACGTAAATATCTCTGCTTTCGGGCAGGATGAGATTTACAGTGAAAGTTTCAACTATCCAACGGGCCAATTGCCTCCGGGATGGGTTCTGGTAGCTGATCAGCCTCCACCATGGACGGTGAACAATTCTCAAATGGCGGGCGGTGAAGCTCCTGAATTGGCTCTTGGTTATAGCTTTGCTGCAGGTCTCAGCCGACTTGTGTCTCCGCAGATAAACATTGAAGGTTATGAAGCGCTTCGTCTTAAATACAAACAATACCTGATCAACTACGCAATGGATTGGGGCGAAGTCATTGGCCAGGATGTTACATTCGACGGTGGTGTAACATGGCACGTGATCTGGGAAAAAGCCATCACCACCCTTAATATTCCACCTGATACTTATACCTATTATGTCAGCGTTCCCGATGGTACCACTCAAATGCAAATTGCATTTCGTTACGAAGGAAATTCAAATGGAATCAACTGGTGGCTGATCGATGATATCGTTCTGGAATCTGCAGCCGACAATGATTTGCTGACTGCTGCTTTTACTGGAAGCATCACCCCTGTGGAAGGTGAACAAACCATTTATACCCTTGAAGTTATTAATGGGGGCAAACTCACCCAAACCAGTTATTCAGTTAAACTGATGATGGAAGGCGGCATCGAATTGGCCTCCATTCCAGGTGAATCTATCAGTTTTAGTCAAAAAATTACCTACGAATTGCCATGGACACCGGGTGAAGGAAATATCGGCAGCACAAACATTTATGCCATTGTTGAACTTGCCGGGGACGAAATCCCTGAGAATAATCAGACCCATAATCTGAGCATAATGGTTCAACCTGATTTTATCAGATCGGTTGATATTGGTTCCGGCAATATTCCATTGGATTGGCTTCCTTACAATTTCTTTAATCTGCACAGCATGTCGCAAACGCTCTATTTCCCTGAAGAAATCGGCGAAAGCCAGATACCAGTTACCGGTATTTTATATACCTGCCAGTTTGATGAGGAAATACAGGCACCTATACAAATATGGCTGGGCGAAACCGACCGTAATGACCTCACGGAAACGTGGGTTGATCCGTCAACTTTGACACCTGTATTCAGTGGTACTGTTACTTTCAGCAAAGGCATGAATCAGGTTTATATTCCGTTTGACAACGATTACACATACGGTAACCGGAATCTGGTGATTTATTCATACAAAAGCTATACTGAGATGGTTCTGGGGACACCTTTTATCAGTTCATTCGATTCAAATTCAATGCGATCACGACTAGCAGAAGGTAACGATGCTTTTGATCCTATGAATCCTACCTGGGGCTATAATTCAGATTATTATCCGAATATTACCCTTTTGTATTCTACTTTTGGAACATCCGTTGATAAAGTGGAAACATCCAATTCTTTAATTCTGTTTCCCAATCCGGCTAATAGCCAGCTGTATGTTCAATCGGATGAAATAATTCGTGAAATACGGATGATTGATATCGTTGGACAAATCGTGTTTCAGGAAACTGGTGGAAGCAGGCAGCATGAAATAAGTGTAAGTAATCTGAAACCGGGCTTCTATCTGGTACAGGTTGTTTCTTCAAAGGGACTGACTACTCAAAAAGTTCAGGTTTTTAAATAAGCTTTGTCAGGCGATTTATTGCTTTGCTTAATTCGTTTCGTCAGATTTTATAACGGTAAAAAGGTTGCTTCAAAAATTGGAGTAACCTTTTTTTATTTGTGAAGGGTGGAATAATAGGAAGGGCAATTTACCTGTGCTGAGATGGAGTCAGACAGGCATATGCTAGCCAACCCTGGCAGGGTTACGAGGCCTGCCAAAAGGGGCAACCCGGTTGATACAGGTGAGCTCCTTGATAGAGAGCCAAACCCTGTCAGGGGTTGTCACCCTACCCGTAAGCACCTGACCACTCCGCCATTCTTACGAAGGAGGAATCTCTTCTGCCCGGGATTCCTTAACAAGGTTACGAGCCCTACCTAAAGGGGCAGCATGGTTGATGCAGGCGAGTTTCTTATTAAGAGCCATACCTGTCAGGTATGGTATGTTTATTTACGACCGCTGCATTCAGATAGTAATTGAAACATCCGATTATTCCGGAAGTTGGGATGGGAAGGAATCTCCGACAGGGGTTTATAGCTGGGTGATAAGTTATTCGAATATGGATGGGAAGGTTGCTAAGTTGAGGGGGAGTGTAATGCTGGTGAGGTAGTTTTTCTTTTGACAGAGATTGAAACGCTGCCAGAGCTTGTGTTATGTCGTTGTCCATTCAGGATTGAAACATGTAATTGTCGGCAAGCTATAAAGAGTGCCCCCTTTATTAAGGCTTCCTGGTGTGATTCACCCGATTCTTATTCCATGCTGAACTCCTAATAGGTGGCAAAATCAGATGTGGTTTTCTACCACAAAAAAAATGGCCCATCGATAACCCGATTAACCGCCAATTCTTTAGCAGTTCATTATCTCATCTATGTGAAGAGCAGCATTTTGTAATAATTACTATGCAAGTACATCAATTACCTTGGCAGCTGCCATAGTTTCAAGCTCTTTGTCGATATGGTACATATGGTTGTCATGTATCTTTCCCGATTTTCACTAAATAAACAAAGCCGGCCAAAATCAGCCGGCTTTGCTCATTTAAAGTCAATGCTTCAGAAAAGAACTACCGAACCGCCATAAACGGTTTTGGATACCCTTGCTGCCGGCTTAAGCTCACTCGCTGGAAGTGCAGATACAAAGAAGCAGAATACTTCAATGGTTTGTCCAGCCCACTCCGGAGGAGTTGCCAGGGAAACCGTTTCGTCCTCACGTGAGGCGCATTCTTCGTACCATGCTGCTTCGCCAGTTGAAGGGTTGTACAGGCTTACCATCAACTTATCGTTGACTGTTGGCTTGCCCAATACACCGGCAGAACTCCAGTTCAGAAGAAGCGCATTGTTTTCTTCTGCCACGGCCGATACCACAGATGGTGGTGTAAGTGATCCGCGGCTGAGTTGCGCTCTGCTGAAATCGATTTCCTGCGCAGGAAATTCACCCTGTACAGCATTTGACAGATTGTATGCCATGGCCGCATTTACAGCCGACATACCTTTGTTATGAGATTTAAACCCTTGTTGCACTGCTTCCAGATTTGCATTCACAAACCTTCCGGCTATGCCAAATTTATTCCGCTGGCTTTTCTGGCCTTTGGTTTTTGGGTTGGTTACTGATGTTGGTAAGGCTCTCATAATGTCCTTACCTTTCCATGAAGAGCCGACTACTTTGCCGACTCTTCCACTGAATCCACCGAGGATTCCCTGGCGTAATTGTGCCATTGTTTTGATTTTTAAGTGAATATTAAATTAACATCCTCTCTTGCGCAAATACCGGGTCAAACTGAAAAAGCTTACCAATTTGATTCGATTTGCATTCACCCAGCATATTCTGTGTTTTTGAAGCAATGACATTGCAATGCAGATCAGGACAAAACGCATTCATTTTGTATGACAAGCTGCCAGACATTTGTCATCAATTTCTCCTTCTGACAGGCTCCGGGTTTTTATAAATATTTGGGGATGACTACAAACCCCAAAATCATATATTCATATGACCGACATGCAATATTTGCTCAAAGCCTTTATTGACAGTACGTGCAGCAAATTACATTAATTTGTCCTTTCGTAAAACTTAATTCGTATATTAATTAGCGGGCTAAAACCAATCCGCTGGAGTGAATGCAAACAATTCATACCGGCGCAAAAAGAAAGCCCCATGAAAGAAAAAATTGTAATCACAGCGATTATGAAGCTGAGTATGACCAGCGGTGAAATTAAAGCATACACCCGACTGTTCAGGTTTATCGAAAAAAACAAGGAGAAAGAACCCTATCGGTTATTATACAGTAAAATAACCGAAGACAGGATTTTAAGAATTGTCTTTAACGTGGCATTTGAGCTGGTACCAAAATCACTTCCTTCAAATAAAAACACATTGACAACTGCGCAGGTTGCAAAGGCTCTTGATGTTTCAGTGCGCACGCTGGCTCAATGGAGAAAAGATGGAGTATTGCCCTGCACCATCTGGAAAGGA
>Ga0351880_1097_pt1 | contig 24175 bp, 19 predicted proteins | sample BONcelFGM3001E13_FD_206766 | JGI IMG/M metagenome (GOLD analysis project Ga0351880, IMG submission 206766) | Enriched cells from coal bed in the Powder River Basin, Montana, United States - BONCAT cells FGM rep3 HSBNCT.FGM.300.1.E13 ...
TCGCGGACATGGCAACAGTAAAGACAATATAAACCCTGGTTTTCCCGGTTATCTACAGTATCAGTTACACGACAAAGAACAGTATATTTATCGCGGAGCATACATGGACTGTGTTCGTGCGGTCGATTTTCTATACAGCAGGCCTGAGGTTGATAAAAAACGTGTTGGCATCGAAGGTGGAAGTCAGGGCGGAGCGCTTACTTTTGCCACAGCAGCGCTTTCGAATGATCGTATTGCGGTATGTGTGCCTCAGGTACCCTTCCTTTCCGATTTTGAGGATTATTTCAAAGTTGCCCGTTGGCCTGCCGATGAGTTTACGGAACTGGTAGAGGAAGAAAAAACATTGAACTGGCAACAGGTATTTTATGCCCTGAGCTATATCGACATAAAAAATCTTGCATCACGTATCAAAGCTCCAATGCTAATGGCTGTCGGACTGGTAGATGATGTGTGTCCGCCGCATATCAACTTTGCTGCTTTCAATCAGGTGAAAAGCACGAAGGCATACATCGTTTATCCTCAGGCCGGTCATGGAATTCCAAGAGCTTATGATGCACGAAAAATGGAATTTATCCGCACGAAATTCGGGTTGACGAAATAGGCTCATAAGAAGCTAATTTTTAACTATTTAGTAATCCAAATCAATACTTACAGACAATGACTTTTAATAAATACGTGTTAATTCTCATTTTGTTTTTAGCCGGACTTTATACAGATGCACAAACTCCTTTTCATAAGGGAGTGAACATCACAAACTGGTTTCAATCATCAGGAGCACAAGGCATTCAGTTTCGGCAATACACAAAAAAGGATTTTTCAGATATTAAAAGTCTGGGTTGTGATGTAATCCGGCTACCCGTTAACCTTCATGGAATGACGTTTGGTTCGCCTGACTATATTATTGATCCATTGTTGTTTACATTTCTGGATTCAACTGTAAGATGGGCTGAGGAGTTGCAAATCAACTTGATTATCGATAATCACAGCTTCGATCCTTCAGTGAATACCAGTCCGGATGTGGTGAATATTCTGACACGTGTCTGGCCACAAATAGCCGAAAGGTATAAAAACAACTCGATGTTGATCTGGTATGAAATACTGAATGAACCACATGGTATTTCCAATGCGTTGTGGGGCAGCATTCAGCAGCAAACTATTGATGCCATACGTGCAGTGGACCAAAGACACACCATTATCGTCGGTCCTTCGGGCTACAACAGCTATCATGATTTGGGTGAGATGCCTCACTATGCCGATACCAATTTGTTATACACATTTCATTTTTACGACCCTTTTATTTTTACTCATCAGGGCGCAAGTTGGGTTACACCTTCGATGGAACCACTTGCCGGAGTTCCTTTTCCTTATAATGCTGATTCGATGCCTGAATGCCCTTCTTCACTGCAGGGTAGCTGGATTGAGGCAGCTTTGAACAATTACCCGAACGAGGGTACCATTGCAAAGGTGAAATCACTCATTGATACCGCAGTTGAGTTTAAAACGGAACGAAATGTTGACTTATTTTGTGGCGAATTTGGAGTTTATATTCCAAACAGTGATGCAGTCGACCGTGTGGAATGGTATCATTTGGTTAGAACTTACCTCGAAGAAAAAGATATTCCCTGGACAATTTGGGATTACAAAGGCAGCTTTGGACTTTTTGAAAAAGGATCGAATGAATTTTTTGAGAACGATCTCAATGTGCCTTTACTTGAAGCCCTGGGCTTGAATGTTCCTGAACAGTCGGTCTATGTACCTTTTGCCGATTCTGTTGGATTTGCACTTTATGACGATTTTTTTGGCAAAGGAATGTATGAAGCCAGCTGGGCACCCGATACCCTTAGTTATTATTCGGAGACTTACCCCAATAACGGGAAATATTGTATTTATATGGCTGATGGTGCTCAATACCATTCAGTTGCATTCGATTTTGTGCCCGATCGCGACCTTAGTAAACTCGTTGCAGACAATTATGCTCTAGATTTTTTTGTAAGAGGAAATGGTCCCAATATTCAACTCGACCTACGTTTTCTGGATACCAAAACGGGTGCGGATGATCATCCCTGGAGGATTCGTACAACCATCAGCAACAGCGTTACCAGCTTTGATAAACGCTGGCATCACATGCATATTCCGTTAAATTCATTTACAGAGCAAGGTTCGTGGGATAACGGTCAGTGGTACAACCCTCAAGGGTTATTCGACTGGAGCGCTGTTGACCGGTTTGAAATAGTGGCTGAACATGCTTCCCTCGACGGACAAAAAATATGGTTTGACAACATCTTCATCACCGAACTTGATACGGCTCAGGTTCACGAAACAGCTACACTTGGAATAGCAATGCTGATGACCACCGATTTCCAGCTCACTGCACGGCCAAACCCTTTTACCGAAAAAGTGGAGCTCTCATTTTTCCAGCCTGAAAAAGGAGCAATCAACCTTTCAGTGTATACGCTCACAAATCAAAAAGTGAAGGAATTGGTTGTCCAAACCGTTTCGCCGGGTTACCTCAACGTTGAGTGGGATGGACACAACGCATCAGGCCAACGATTGCCGGCAGGGATTTATCTGTGCAGACTAAGCAGCGCAAAGGGTCACGACACAATAAAGATTGTGTTGAGCGATTGATTTCTTTCATAGGTTAAAAAGGCATGAATACCTAAAGGGCTTTTATAAAGCCTTTTTCAGAAATTCTCCAAAAAATTTAAATAGAAAGCAACCGAAGACCAAAAAATACTGCAAGCTGCTCATTAACAACTATTTGTAATGACAAATGTAAGCAGTTTCGCTTTTCATACTTACCTTGAAACGTACATCTTTTGGAACGATAAACGTTTCAAATGGCTTGTAAGTGGTCCAGGCTGTTTCACCGAGTAGCATTACATCCATTGCGCCCGAAACCACAGTCATGTATTCAACTGTTGACGTGCCGAATTCATATTCACCGGCTTTCATTGCTCCAATCGTTGCCACTCCATCTTCGTTTTCAATGGCGATCGACATCACAGTACCTTCAAAATAGGTGTTTGTTTTAAACATAAAACGCTAATTAAAATTGTAAGTTATTCATTTTGACGAGTATATCCAAATAATTCTCGTGCTTTTATCCTTTTAATCACAAAAGCAGGAACATCATTTTCCCAATCGGCGTTTCCTGCTCTTATTTTTTCCAACACTTCATGTGAATATATGCGGAGGTAGTTTGGGTTGATGTTTGGTATATCGAGTATTTTGCGGTTAGCCACAAGATGATCAAACAAATGCTTTGTTTCCGTTGGAAATACTAGTTTTCGTGCGGTGATCAAATCTCCCTCATCCTTTCCGGCTGCTGGATAAATATACATTTTGGCGTTTTCAGGAAACAGTTTTCCAAGTGCTTCGATGATTCCTCCCTTCAGATTGCTGTAATATTTTGGATGCATTACTTTTATAAAGGTCTCAATTCCAATAATTACCCTCATTTTGATAATACGAAACTGCGACATATAATGCACCAGTTTGTAAAACTCCATAAAGTTGGAAACCATCACATTCTGACCCATTTCGTTGAGCACATCCACCCGGTCGAGGAAATCTCTTTCATCGAAATCACCTTCCTGCAACAAGTTGTTTAGAGTTATTTCGCAGAGGGGCAATGTGTTGTGTTTGTCGTAGTCTTCATCTTTTTTAAACAAGGCATAGCTCGATTTGAGCATGTCGATACTCACATAGGTCACCGGCCGGAAGCTGCCCCTGAAAATCAACACATTCTTTTTGTAGAGCATATCATCAGGCTCCTGCACGTTGCCGTTTCTGTCGAACATGATAGCGTTTGTCATGCCGTTTTTTACCAGCTGCACTCCAAGCAGCCGGTTGTCAACATACGAAAGGTCAGGGCCGCTCATGTGCATCATCGTTACAGCAACGCGGTCGTTGGCAAGATTGTCCATGAGCGAGACCAAAAATGAATTCGGACGCTGCCAATGGTAGTAGCAGGCATATAACAGATTGACGCCCAGAATGCCAAGGGTGTTTTGTTGCATCAACGCATCGTTTTCGTATAGCCTCACATGGATAATAACCTGATTTGGTTCGCTATGGGCGTTGAGTTGAAAACGAAGGCCAAGCCATCCGTGACTGATATTGTCTTTTTTAAAGTTTAGTGTTGAAACAGTGTCAGCAAAAGCGAAAAAACGCAGGTCGGTTTTGCTTGTCTCGGTGAGTAGCGAAGTGAGTTCTTCGTATTCAGCCTCAAGCATCAACTCCAGACGTTCGCGTGAAACATAACGTTTTGATGACTTATCCTTGCAGTAAATGGCATCGCTGTAGCGCTTATCATAGGCCGAAATGGATTTGGCAATTGTTCCCGAAGCGCCCCCGGCTTGAAAAAAATTACGGGCTACTTCCTGTCCTCCGCCTATTTCGGCAAAACTGCCAAAAATAGTTGGGTCGAGATTGATCTCGAGTGCTTTGCGGTTTACGGATAAAATGTCGTTGCTTTCTGCCATATATGCACTGAATGATGCATGCAAAAGTACGCAAATATCCTTCTAAATCCTCATTGAATCAGGCACAACAATGCAAATTGATTACTTTTGCCGAATGAAAAAAATCGCCATTTTTGCTTCGGGCAGCGGTACGAATATGGAGCGTATTGCCAGTTTTTTTGCTGAGAATCCTAATGTTGAGGTAAGCCTGGTTGTTTGTAACAACCCCATGGCCGGCGTTATTCAACGCGCTGAACGATTGGGTATTCCGGTGGAGATGATCGACAGAAAATCATTCTATGACACTGATTCCCTGACACAGAAACTGAAATATTTGAAAATTGACCTCGTCGTTTTGGCTGGTTTCTTGTGGCTCGTACCCAACCATTTGCTGAAAGCTTTTCCTGATCGTATTATTAATATTCATCCTGCCCTGTTGCCATCTTATGGTGGAAAAGGTATGTATGGCGAAAAAGTGCATCAAGCTGTGATTGCGGCTAAAGAACGCTTTTCGGGCATCACAATTCATTATGTGAATGAACAGTATGATGAAGGAGCAGTAATTTTTCAAGAAAAAATTGAGCTTGTCGCGGATGAAACACCCGAAAGTCTCGCATCACGTATCCATGAGCTGGAGTATCTACATTTCCCTCGGGTAATTGATCGGTTATTGTCTGATAATTGATAATCAGAGTTATAACCTGAAATAGAGCTTTTGCTTTGTTGAAAAAAACAAAGAATTTTAGAAGAGATTCGAAGGCTGAAGATGCTTTTAAAAAATTACCTGATATTTTGGACTTCGGCTTCCAGCTGGGCATACCATTCCTCGCCAAAACGTCTGACAAGGGCTTCTTTAAGGAATTTGTACAGTGGCAAACCTGCTTTTTCTCCTTTTCGCTTTGCAGGCACACAGATGCTCCATTGATGATAGGTCAGATGAATAAAACCATCTTTTTCATTTAAGCGGATTGGATATAAATGACAGCTCACAGGTTTACGAAAAGGTGTTTTCCCTGCTAACCACGCTTTCTCAATAGCACAAAAGCTAACGCCATTCTCATGAAAGTTTGCAAAGGCACACTCACGATCGTTGACCAATGGAGTGACCATATTACCCATATCGTCGTAATCAAAAACTCCCTGTTCTTCAACGACTTTCAATCCGCTTTGAGTCATAAATGGTTTGATGGCCTCCAACTCATCCTCCATAATGCCGATTTCTTCTTCTTCAAGGGGAGCACCTGCATCGCCGCCAACACAGCAATCGCCTTTGCACCGAGGAAGATCACAAATAAAACGTGCCTGCAGAAGGTCGTCTTTTATGATGGTGTTATTAATGATTATCATAGGGCAAAAGTAATCAGACTTTTCAAATACTCCATTTCTGTTTTCTTAAAAGAATCATGGGAAGCAGAATTCCCAACTCCATTTCACTTAATTTGCCTATTGAAACAGAAGTAATTTCAAACGCATAAATTTTTTTTTGATTTCGTTCTCAAAGTATGCTAATTTTGACTTGAAATTAAATCACCTTATTCACTTAAAATTATTTCACCTATGAAGAAAATTTACCTTTTTATTTTTGCAATGTTAAGCATTGGCCAGGGCTTTGCTCAGGCCGAGTTCAACACAGGAACAATGTTTGTGAATGTAAACACCTATGGCCGTATCCGTCTTTTTTCGCAGGACGAGATCCGGCATTTACAACGTGCTTCCATTCTTGTTGGTACCCCTTCGGGACAAGTATTTGATTATGATCAGGATGCAGAGGCACATGATCCAACTGTTCTCGTCGCAAATCCCACTTGGGGCGATTTTGAAATTTATGGATCCTATGACAACACCTACTCAAACAATCCACCGGCTGTTGAAGTAAAGCTCAATGCTTATGGTTGGACCAATAAAAGCTTCACCATTTTAAAGTTCAACGTCAACAATCTTGAAACTGCTCCAATGAATGCTACCATAGGGCTTGATATCATCCCCGAATTATCTGAAACTTATGGCATGGATACTGTAACTTATGATGCATCGACCGGTGTTGTACGTTTCCATCGTGGTACAGATATGAATATGGGTATGAAGTTGTTGTCAGCTCCGCTTTCCTCACTCGTCTCCTTTGAATGGTTTGATGGTTATATGACTGACGCCGGATATTGGGGATGGATGAATTCAGGCGGACTTCAGGCCCGTTATGTTTCCAACACAGTCGATGGCCCTGTTACCATCACGGCTCAAACACCTGAGGCTATTGCAGTTGGAGCATCGGTTGATTTGTATTATGCTTTTGCATTGGGCACCACCCAACAAGCCATGCTTACCAGTTTGAACGAAGCACAGGAAAAATATGACGCACTTTTTGCAGGTTTGGGCGACATTTCGGCCAATCCAAATGCATTAAAGCTTGGAACAAACCATCCCAATCCTTTCAGTGGACAAACAAGCATTAGCTACTACCTGCCTACAAATGGAAATGTTAGCTTGAAAGTGTTTGATCAGTTAGGCAATGAAGTAGCCCATCCAGTTAACGAAGCCCAAAGTACAGGAGTTCACAGTGTTGATTTTGATGGCACTAGCCTTGCTTCCGGTTTATATTACTACACCCTCACTTTCGGCAACAACCGCCTCACCCAAAAAATGATCATTTCAGAATAAGTGATTTTTTTTCTCCATACGAAAGAAGGCAACCCAGTCTTGGGTTGCCTTCTTTGTTCTAAGTGCTTTTACTATAACTTAATCCAACTCACTTGCATTGCATGTGGGCTGATTCCAGTGAGCCAATCTTCGACATTAGAACCATCAAGGTTTGCGCGAACAATTTTTCCATCTGCAGCTGAGTTGGAAATCTTGTAAGCCCAGAAAAGCTTTTCGCGTTTGTGATCAATCGTTACACCCCAGGTGGCTTTACTGCCAAAATCACCAAATTTTGTTAGCGATGATCCATCGAGGTTACACATATACATTCCGTTTTCTTCAACAGGCGAAGGTGTTGAACCATAGATAGCCATAAACACCTTGCCAGTACTGAAATCTACCTCGATAGCAGTGCCATCAATGTCAACAACATGCTCAGTCAGTCCTGACCCATCCATGTTTACCGACCAGTAACCACCTGTGAAATCGGTTTTATCATTCACCAAATAGATTTTATCATTTACTGGATCATATTGCATATCAATAGGATATTCCGGCCGAATGCCATCAGTGCTGATGAAAACTTCCGCTCCGGTTCCATCAAAATTGCAACGATAAATGCCACCCGGACGACCCCAATACAATTTATCGCCCACAACCATCAAAGCTTCAGGTGAATCAACAATTTCCTGACCCGGAGTTGCCACATCAAGGATTTTCTGTGGGTTTTTCCCGTCAGGATCAAAACTGTAAATAACGCCAAGGCTATAATCCGACACAAACACCTTTCGTGAAACAGAGTCAACAGCAATTCCATAGGGGCGTGATAATGTTACAGGCTCAAAATCCTGAACAATGGGTGCCTCTTCGTTTAAAATCACAAAATGAACCCCGCCACCCGAAGCACTTCTCGAAGTGTAATAAAGCACTTGTGTTTGACCTGCAAGCGGATCTTTGATGTTTACAGCGAGTGTTTTTTGAGTGGTATTATAGTGAACATCATTTTGAGGGGTGCAGGTAAGTTTCACTGAAAATATTCCGGGAGTTTCAAATTGAACAACCGGATTTTCTGCTGTTGATGTGATACCATTACCGAAATCCCACAAATAACCCTTGGCATTCAACGACTTATTGGTTATTACCAATTCGCAAGGAGCATTACCGTTGTTGGAAAGGGTATAGGTGAAATTGGCCTGCGTGCTTGCAGGCAGATTGCCAAGTTCATATTTTTCACAGCCCGGCACACTGAAAAGCGCGGGAAGGAATAATAAAAAGAAAAGAAATTTATTTTTCATTAGATTCATTTTTTTGAAATCAATAACCCGGGTTTTGTAGCATTTTCTTATTGGTCTGCATCTCGCTGAGCGGAATAGGGAATAAGGTATATTTTTCATCAATACCCAACAAACTTACTGCTCTTTTTGTACGCACCAAATCTTGCCAGCGCTGACCTTCAAAAGCAAATTCAACACGCCTTTCTTGTTCTATTGCCAGCTTCAATTCAGCATAGTCAGCAGCTGTTGTATTTGCTAATCCGGCACGGTTGCGAATTGCATTGACATCAGCTTGAATAGCCGCAATGTCACCGTTTGTGTATGCCAATGCTTCGGCACGGATGAGGTACATTTCAGCTAGCCTGACAACATAAACCCTGTCGACGCCACCTGAAACATCGTTGTATTTTGCACCATAAGGATTGTTTTTTTCATCAAACCGGATGGTTGAAGCCAAACGTGTATCGGCAACATCATACGCTGCAATTAGGCTGGCTGACGGTGCTATTTCATACCTTCCATTAAGGTCACGGGTATAATAATACTGTGCCAGACGGTTGAAATTTTGAATGTCATACACCACTTCGAAAAGGGATTCTTGAGAGTTTATTGTTGGCTCAAATAAGGAATTGTAATTGGGGGCTAGCGACAAAGAGTTGTTAGAAATTAGGTTTGTAGCAATTTCAATGGCTTTTTCTGCTGAAGATGCCGTCCCGCTTTCGTGGTAATGTGCCAGATATACCCTGGCTAATAAAGCTTTTGCACTGTTATGGTTTGCACGTCCAATAATAGTGACATTTGGAAGCAATTCAATTGCTGATTCAAGATCATTGATTACGCTAGTGTAGATATCCGTTTTACTGCTTTTTTCGATGTCGATATTACTAAGATCTACCGTTGGAGTGAGACGAAGTGGCACACCTCCAAAATATGACGCCAGGTAATAATGCATCAAAGCCCGCATAAAAAGAGCCTCTCCATGAACACCATTTTTACCATTTTCCGACTTGTATGGAATGGACGGAAGCTTATAAATGATATTGTTGACGCGGTTGATAACATCGTAAGAAGCCGACCACATCCCATCAGTAACTGCATTGTCGGCAGGAATAGGTTTATTGGGAATTTGGCCATAATCCTGAGTTGTGCCTGTCCATACTAGGTTATCAGCAGCCAGATCACTAATAATTGCAGCATTGCGGCCATAAAGCCCAACAGCCTGTAAACCACTGTACGATCCTATGATTGCGCGTTCAACGCCGGTGCTGTCTTTCAATGAGACATCACTCGATACCGAGGCAGAGGGTTCAACATCAAGCACTTTGTTACAGGAAGTAACCGTAAGTGCGAGCCCTAAAATAAGGTAATATAATTTCTTCATTTTCTTCATTTTTTTGATTAAAGGCCAATGTTAAGTCCCATAGTGATTGTACGTGACTGTGGATAGGTAAAAAAGTCGGTACCCATCACAACATTGTCGTTGCTGTAGTAATTAACTTCGGGGTCCATGCCGGAGTATGAGGTGAAAGTGAAGAGATTCTGTCCTGAAACATAGAGTCTTACACTTTTAATTTTAACAGGTTTAAGCATTTTTTGAGGAAAATTAAATCCAAAAGTCACATTCTTGATACGCATAAACGATCCGTTTTCGATGAAGCGTGATGACTTAAAGGTATCACCTTCTTTTGGGATGTCGGTGATATCGCCGGGCTGTTTCCATCTGTCAACCATGAATGCAAGTTGATTGTCTTCACCTACACCCGATGCAAGGTAAATATTGGTTCCGTTGAAAATATCATTGCCATAAACGCCTTGTAAAAAAACCGAAAGGTCGAAATTCATAAACGAAAAATTATTGGTAAAGCCCATGGTAAAATCCGGGTTGGGGTTTCCGATTTTTTTCCGGTCGGCTGCAGTAATTGATCCATCTTTATTGATGTCTTCATACACCAGACTTCCTGTAGTAGGGTCAACACCCAGGCAATTATAACCGTAGAAAATACCAATTGGTTCGCCTTCCTGAACCCTGTTGCCGCCTCTTCCCTGATCATCAATAGGTTGTCCGTCATAGAGTTTCAACACCTTATTACGGTTAGCAGCAAAGTTGAGTGAACTTTTCCAGGTAAATGCTTTTTGACTGATATTCTCGGTGTTAAGAACGATTTCAATTCCCTTGTTTTCAAGTTCGCCTATATTTGATGTGATAGCGCTATAGCCGGTGGATGGAGGCAGAGGTCTGTCGAGAAGCAGGTCACGGGTGTGGTTGTAGTAAAGGTCGGCAATAAGGGTGATTCTGTCGTTCAGCAATCCAAGGTCAACACCAAAGCCAGTTTGCATGGTTGTTTCCCATTTAAGGTCAGGGTTTGGAAGTTGGGTTGGGGCAATGCCGGGTCGTTGTGCGTAGTTGAAACCGCCACCATAAAGTCCGAGGGATGCAAAATCACCAATTCCGTCATTACCTGTCAAACCGACACTGGCACGCAGTTTCAAATCGCTGATGGTTTTAATGCCTTTCATAAATGACTCTTCTGTGACACGCCATGCCAATGATGCTGCAGGGAAATAACCATAACGATTATTTTCTCCAAACTTTGACGATCCGTCAGCACGAGCTGTAAGAGTAAAGATGTATTTGTACATATAATTGTACTTGAACTGACCAAAATAGGAGTTCATACCCCTGTCGAGACCATATGCTGAGGCAGCACGTATTGTACCGGCGGAAGTGATGTACTGGAAGTTTTCATTTGGGAAATCAATTGCTTCAATGTAGGTGTTTCGTCTGGCGTATTTTTCGAGGCTATAGCCTGCAAGTGCTTCAAAATGATGTATTTTGTTTAATGACTTAACATATTGAAGTACATTATTGCTAACCAGATTGCTTACATAGGTTGTGCCTTCAATACCTAATCCGTTATATTTCAACCCTTGAGCAGTTGTGATGGGATCATATTCATGTTCACGAAGCAGGTATTGATCAGCGCCCCATTTACTTGTAAAGGTAAAACCATCCCAAAACTTGAATTCGAGATAAATGTTTCCATTGTTACGATTTGTAAATGCCTGATTCACTGTTTCGTTGATGATACCCATTGGATTGGCGTATGGACCATCTTCGTTATAGCTGCCATCAAGATTATAAACAGGATAAATGGCTGGGATTGAAAGTGCATTTGGTAGTGGGCCATAGAGGGTTTGGTCGCCTTCGACGCGATCATTTTTGGAATAACTCATCGCAATACTTCCTCCGATAGTGAGGTTATCACGCAATTTATGATCCACATTTAAACGTCCGGAATAACGGTCAAAACGGGTAGATTTAACAGTTCCATCCTGACTGTAATAGTTTCCTGAAACAAAAAGACGTGTTTTATCATTTCCGCTACTTACGGAGAGTTCGGTGTTTGAAGTTGGAGCTGTTTGAAGGATTTCATTCATCCAATCAGTATCGATACCTTGAACATTGGTGCCTTTGTATTCATTCCATTGTGCGGCATTCATAAGCTTGGGCAAGCGTTCTTTGGGAAGCGTTTGCCAGCCATAGGAAGTATTCAAACTAACGCTTGTTTGGCGGTAACTTCCTTTTTTTGTCGTGATAAGGATAACGCCATTTGATGCTCTCGACCCATAAATGGCTGTAGCTGAGGCGTCTTTTAAAATGGTGAAGGATTCAATGTCGTTCGGATTGATGTCGGAGAGGGCATCGATTTCCTGTCCGCTGTAGCCGATCTGACCAAAACTACCGGTAAGAACAGGAACACCATCAATCACAATCAGTGGCTGATTGCTGGCATTAATGGAGCTTCCTCCCCTTAGTTTGATGGAGTTTTGTCCACCCGGAGTTCCGGAGTTGATGTTGATCGTAACGCCTGCAGCTTTACCCTGCAAAACGCCTTCGATGGTTCTTACAGGAGCGTTTTTGATTTCCTCTTCCTGAACAACACCTACCGAACTTGAGATTAGTTTTTTGCTGGAGGTGCTATAGCCCACAACCACAACTTCACCCAGATCAATTTTGTCTTCCTCCATAACAACGTTGATTACCAACCTTTTGTTAACAGGAGTTTCCAGTTTTTGCATACCCACAAAGCTGAATACAAGGATTGCATCGGCAGGGGCTTCAAGTTTATACACACCATCCAAATCGGTTGTCGTTCCTTGCATTGTTCCTTTTACCTGAACTGTAACACCAGGGACAGGCATCTTGTCAGATGCGGATGTCACCGTTCCGGAAACAGGGATAGATTGCGCAAAGAGTGACCCGAAGAACAATGTCAGGACAAAAGTCAGCAGTACATTTTTTTTCATTTTGTGCTCTTTTATTGGTTATTAAAAATCATTTCATTGGTTTAATTGCAACATTCACAGGAATAATATCCAGGCGTACATTGAAGATGGTATAACGATCTTTACCGTTATCGGGGCGAGATACAAACGCTTTTGTGTTAGCCTGTTTTGACATTGTAATATCATATGCCGTTTTTTCATCACTAAAGTTCAGGCTATGAACTTTTTCAGCTTCTTTATTGTCAGTAAGATACCGTGTAATCAGGCTGTAAAAACCTGTTGGAGATGAGGTGAACATTCCTCCTGGAATAGAAGTTGAACTTGAAAAGTATTCGTTACCACTTATTGTAATTTTTGATGCTTCAGGAACTACCTCATTGGAATCGAAGTAAAACACATCACCGTTTTCCAAATAATGAACACGGATATTTTCTACCGTTGTCAAACTATCGATGGTTGAATACAGAGCTTTCTGAGCATCAAATATTGTGATTCCGGCTGCTCCTGCAACCATCATTTTGTTTTCTTTTCCATAAAAAACCAAAGCGGTGTTTTCATCGATGCCGTAGCCAAGTTGTTGACCCGTGTAACCCATGGCAATAATCAGCCTTGCGGTGCGTGATCTGGCATGAAAATGCTGATCAACCAGTCCATGTGGAAAAAACCCAAGGCCTTGTGTGATTAATACTCCTCGGTGTCCGGGAAAATCTTCTCCTGGCGCACTTGTCTGAACCCCCGATTGTAAGGCACCCATGCTAGTGCCACTTCCAATCATGGGGTTACTCATAATGGCTGCTCCTGCACTTGTTCCTCCTACCAATCCTCCTTGCCGGTACATTTCCCAAACTGCTTTAAGCACAGGGGTTTGTGTGCCGTCGCTTTTGTAAAGGGTTTTAATAATGCGTAACTGATCACCACCCGAAAACCACACACAGCTACTTTTCCGAACTTTGTCAGCCAGTTGAAGGTTGTTTGCGTTTTCAAACCAACTGGCCTCATTTACATCAGTAGTGCTGTCATCATCCTCCATGGCAATGGGAATTAGATGGATGTTTTCGGCTTTCACGCCAAAACGAATAAGTGCCTGACTAAAATACGCGAATGTTTGTGCAGCCACTCCACTGGCAGCAGGAATAACGGTTATTACAGCTTTTTCAGGGCCTCCCGAAAGTTTTATTATTTCATCAAAAACAACTTTATTGTCGCTTTCAAGACCTCCCCCTACAATCATCAAATTTCCCTGAGCAAATGAGGTCTGATGCACAAAAAGCAGAAATAAAAAAACAAACAACCCAAAAGGTGGTATAGCTAACTTCATATACTAAAATTAATATTTAATAAAAGTGGTAATTGCATGTGAATCAGTCTTTAAGTCACGTATTTTAAAAACATATACACCTGGTAAATAGGTGTTTAGTGTTAATTGTAATAGTTTGTTGTTCGATACCCCTTCCGAAAGAATCCTTCCATCGGCACTGATTATGGACCATTTAAACCGATCAAAAGGACTTTCAAGATGTAAAAAATCGCTTACCGGGTTGTTAAAGATTCGAATCTTATGTTGTAATTCGTTTTCAGCCAGCGATGATGTTTCGGTATTTCCCATTACATAGGGAAGGGTGTAATCAACAAGTGCAAAACTCAGATTTTCGAATCCGGCTTCCATTCGAGGCACCGAAGACGAACTTCCTGAACCTGTTTGGGTACACAGTCCTGCCTTTCCGCCTTCGTTTCGCAAAATCATAACCGGATCGGTTCCATAGCCCAGCAAGGTTGTTTTGCCTTCAACAGGAGTGATTTTCAAATAATTTTTTGATGTAAGCCAAATGCCATATTTCAGCGTATCGGTTGCCATTGCAAAAGGAATGGCGGTAGCCGAATTTTCATACATACTGCTTTGATAAAAGGTATTTGGCATCAACATACTATGTTTTAATAGCGAAAATCCTTTGCTAAAAACCAATTCTCCATAATAGGAGGCATATTCTGTATAAAAATTATCAACAACCGTTTTGCCGGCAAAACGAGCGTCATCACCAGCAAAAGCGCTGATCATTCCTGCACTTCGCAACTTGTGTTTCAATAATATTCCGTTTTCGGTAAGCAGAAACTCATTCACGGAAGTGGTTGTGTTACCGACAAAAAGAATCTTTACTGCCGATTGAATTTTTTCGGCTATGGATGCGCTGCTGCCATTGGAAGCGTTTAAAACAATTATATCCACAGTTGCAGCTCCTTGTTGTAAGAGATAATTTTTGAAACTTCCTGCTGTTGTTTCATTTCCGGTGGCTATCACAACAGGATCAGTTGCATTTCCGGTTGTGGTAACAAAATCAGTCATCATAGGTTGATTAAACGACAGGGTATTCCCACCGCTGGCCAGAATAGTGTAGTTGCCGGTTTCTTCGAGCGTGGAAGTTTCGAGCAGCAGGTCGTGCGACGGCATGGTAAAAGTCCCATCGCTGAAATCGTAGGTGCAACCCTGAATCAGCTGTGTTACCTTTAAAGATTCATGAAGCAGTTTGTTTCCGTTGAGCTGAAAAGGAGTTGAAAAGGTGTAAATATTGGCGCAACCTGTTCCATAAACGGTGCCTTTTTTAGTTTCATCTACGGTCATGCATGTCATATCATCCATACCCAAACCAATGATGTTGGCCTGATGATCGAAGCTGTATTTTGCGAGAAAACCAGCAAGCCTTCCAAAACGCGCCCGTTCCGAAAAATGCGTGTCGAAAAGATAACCGGGAAAGAAATCCATGAAATCATCCTCAAGGGTCATATAACTGTTATGAGGGTTCTCGATAGCTTCATATGGATAGACGGTACCATTTTCTGCAGTAAAAACAACAGATGAAAGAATATGCATCCCTGCTGATGTGCCAGCGAGAGTGCCTCCACTTTCGTAAAGCTGTTCGGCTGCTTGTTGAAGTCGGGTGTTTTTGTATTTCTGATAATAATCATATTGGTCACCACCTCTGAAAAAGATAACCTGATAGGTTTGTAGTGTATCAAAAAGAACCTGACTGTCAGCACTATCTCTGGTGGCTACGGCAAATTCTTTCGCAAAGGAAGCTCCGCAATATTGCTTCAGATAAGGGGCCAGACTTCCTGTTGAAGTGCCTATAATAGCAACTCTTTTGCCTTCTACAGCCCAGCGGTATGCAGGCACATTCCAGCCGTTTGCCCCGTTTTTTTCAGAACCACCTCCAACCAGCAGCATTTTTCCTGTCTGAGCTGAGCATACAATAAACGTAAGCAGTGATACTGTCAAAAGAGTAAGAAAGCGCATAAAATATTTAATAAGTATGAAGCGAAAATAGAGAAAAAATCGGCAAGCAAAAAATGAATATTTTTGATGAAAATTATAACAGCGACTTTATGATTACTTTATTTAAAAACGCCACTGTTTACAGTCCTTTTTTTGAAGGAAAGAAAGACGTGATGGTGGCTGGAAAGCGCATTATTGCCATAAAAGACAGCATTAATTTACCTCCTGAATTGGATGTACATATAGTTGAATGCGAGGGAAATAAACTTATACCCGGTTTAGTTGATGCCCATGTTCACATCACCGGAGGCGGTGGTGAAGGCGGGCCCGGAAGCCGAATGCCGGAACTTCAAATCAGCATGATGGTTGAGGCAGGCGTGACGACTGTTGTAGGTTGTCTTGGCACCGATGGCATTACCCGCAACGTGGATAGTGTTTTAATGAAAGTGAAATCACTGCGCGCTCAGGGAATGTCGGCATGGATGTACACCGGAGCTTATCAAGTTCCTCCGCCAAGTATAACGGGAGATATTCTCCGCGATATTGCATTGATCGAAGAGGTGGTGGGGCTCGGCGAGATTGCTGTTTCGGATCATCGTTCCTCGGTGCCCACAACGGCAGAACTTACCCGTTTGGCTGCTCATACACGCGTTGCAGGAATGATAGGAGGGAAAGCCGGCATTGTAAACGTACATATGGGCGATGCCATTGACCCTTTCCGACCCATCCATTTGGTAGTTGCCAACAGCGAACTGAATTACAAGCAATTTGTACCAACACACTGCAATAGAAATAGTTATATTTTCGAAGACGCAAAAGAATATGGTAAAAAAGGCTATGTGGATATCACCACGAGCTCATATCCTTATTACATGGACGAAGAAATCAAACCTTCTGTTGCGCTGAAAAAACTCCTTGAAAGTGGCGTTCCTCTCAAGCACATCACCTTCACCTCCGATTCATGCGGCTCATTGCCAGGCTTCGATCCGGAGACAGGTAAACTCATCAAAATCGAAATGGGACTTCCATCTTCTATTCTTCGCGAGATCAGAGAGGCTGTGTTAGAGGATAAAATTCCTTTTGAACAAGCTTTGCAAGTAGCTACTTCTAACCCTTCTGATATCCTTCAGCTTGCAGGAAAAGGGTATATAAAAGAAGGTTACGATGCTGATTTGGTGCTTCTTGACGAGAATTACGAAATCATTCACGTTATGGCTAACGGATTGATGGTGCGTTAAATAAAAAAAGTTTTTTCATTTAGATTACTATCAATGTACAAAAGAGGTGTCTTTTTCTTTTTTCTATTTCTTACGTTATTTGCAAATGCGCAACATTCTAAGGAGTTACTTTCACCACAACTGGGCGACTTTCAGGGTTTATTGATGCAACTGGCATCCGACACTATGGAAGGTCGCGAAACAGCTACGAAAGGAGGTTACCTCGCAGGCGATTTCATTGCTGAGTATATGCTTCATTTAGGTCTTTCACCCGTTGCTGATTTGAAAGAAGTAACAAATGAACAGTCGAATTCAACTTATTTTCAAACATTTGAGCTGTGGCGTAATACAACTCAGCATGCAGCTATTGATTTTGGAAACAGCAAAAGCAACGCCCATTTTGGAATAAATTTCGAAGTGCTGTCGTGCCCTGTTTCTGATCAAGTTTCCGGAGAATTAAGCTTTGGAGGTTACGGACTTATCAATTCTGACAGCACCTACAATGATTTTTCCAAAGGTGATTTCAAGGGGAAAATCGTTGTCATTTTTGACGGATTTCCTGGTCAGGCTGATACAAATGAAATCGTCTGGAAAAATTTGGCAGAGAATTCAGAAATAAGGGGGCCAATACGGCGCAAAAACGGCGCAACGCTTTGAACTATGGCGCAAAAGCTGTTCTTATGGTGAATCCTCAACTGTCTGGTGCTTCCGGTGAAAAGGTGTTTAGGAATTGGGTTTCAAGCATTACAGGTACGGATGCTTCTGCCTATCCCGACCACGACTATATTTTCCCTACCGACACAGTCAAAGCCTGCATACCGGTTTTTTTTCCTGATGGGTTACTTATACAGGAGTTAGCCGATTATACGGGATTGGATATGCCAAAAACAGAACGACACTATGCGATAAATGCTGAAAATCGTTTGGTTCTGCTTCCTGAAAAAACGGTATCGCTATCCACAAAGGTGTTGAATGAAAGCATTATAGCCCGAAATATTATTGGAGTGATTAAGGGTGCTGATAGTTCAAAATCCATCGTCATTGGCGGCCATTACGATCATCTGGGGCGAAGGGGCGACAGCATATATAATGGAGCCGATGACAATGCTTCCGGTGCTGCAGGAGTTTTGGCTCTGGCAAAAAAATGGAAGGAAAGTGGATTGGTTCCACAACAAAATATCCTGTTTGCCTGTTGGGATGCCGAAGAAAAAGGCTTGTTGGGAAGTACTGCTTTTGTGAATCAACTGAAAGAAAAGATAAAGGATATTCACTTGTATATCAACATGGATATGATCTCACGCAGTGCTGAAGAGGATAGCCTGCACCGGATTCTCAGTGTGGGAATGCGCTCCCAGGATTCAAGTCTTTTTGCCCTTGTTCGTTTAAGTAACAGCTCACTGAAGCCGTCTTTTGAACTGGATATATGGGATGTTAATGGACATTCGGGGAGCGATTACGCAGCTTTCGCCGAAGCCGGTATTCCTGTTATGACATTCTTTTCAGGCTTTCATAAGGATTATCATACGCCACGCGACCGGATGGAAAAAGTAGATTTGGAAAAAATGAGAGCGGTGCTACAGCTTGTAAATCACTGCGTAACACATTTCAGCGAATAGCACCAGGTTAATAAAAAGCACTTCCAGGCTAGTTAGGGTCGGCTGAAAAACTCCCTGATGCTTGAATAATAGCTTCATTTCTATTTACCAGCTAAGAGCAGGCTCAAGAAAAAAAAGGATTGAGATCATAAAAGTTTAGATTATTTCCAGCAGAGTGCTGATAATCAATTCTAAAAGTCTTTAACCGCAGAGAACGCAAAGAAGGCGCAGAGGGCGCAAAGAAATAATTCCTTTAGAAGAATTCTTACACTTTGGAGCAAATTATTATAAGTCGTAATGACCTCGGAGGGGCCACATGTCTATAATAATCGAGCACATAATTCTTCTTCCTCCCCGGAGGGGGGGTATGTTTTAAATTCGTCAAAACACTGCGTTCTCTTATGGTTCTTCATAAATGACGCGTGTAACAACCTCACCAACAACCTGTAGTGTTTGTTTGTCAATCTGATCAAGATTGTCATTGATGGTGTGCCAATGCTCATAAAAAGTGCCGTTGGAGCTGCTTTGATCCTGATGAATAATATCAATCATTGGAATTCCGGCAATACGGTTTACTGGGATATGGTCATCATTGATCGGTAGTCCGGGTTTATTTGAAAAATAGCTGTCGTAACCCATCAACTGAGCAGTACGCCACACCTTGTCCAATACCCATGAAGCGTATTGTTGCGAATAATATTCACGCGGAAAAACAGCACCTGCAGCACCAACCATATCCAGAAGAATGCCATAATTGGCTTGATATCCAGGAATATGAGGTGTTTTTGACCAATATTGTGATCCCAAAGCCCAATAATCATCGTCGCCAGCATCCCTTTCGCTGTTGTGTGGACCGTAGTCTTCAAGGTCGAAAAAGATGATGTCAATCCCAATATGCGAGTTGATAGGATGTGCATGAAGCAATCGAGCCACCTCCATAAGAACACCAACACCGCTAGCACCATCATTGGCCCCATCAATAGGGGTTCGGTGCAATTTTTCGTCAGGGTCGTGATCGGCATAAGGACGCGAATCCCAATGTGCTGCAAGGATAATTCGTTTCGCAGCATTAGGATTAAAACTTGCGATGATATTCTTTCCATCAAACACCTTTTTGGTGTACACTCTTGCTTTGAAATTCTGAACAATGACCGTATCGGCAAAACTTCCCATCGTTGCTGCAAGCCACGACGCACAGGCAGCATGCGCCGCTGATCCCGGAACTCTCGGACCGAAGCTAAGTTGTTTAGCAACATAGCTATAGGCAGAATCTTTGCTGAACAAAGGAACTTCTACCTTTTTAACCGCCACAGATGTTTGCTCTGTCCGGGTTTGATCTTATGGAAGTTGGTTTCAACAAGACGACCAACTTTCATCATGTTTAAAATACTTTTGTCCTTATTATGTGTTACAAGTTCACCGCGCTGGGCCAGCTGGTAGGTATATACTGAGTTGGAAACAAACACTTTAGCAGTAGCGTAAGCAATGGTAGAAACAATCATGAGCGGAACGAAAAGATTGTAACCTCCGGTAATCTCGGCAATAAGAAAAATACCTGTGAGTGGTGCATGAAGTATTCCTGCAATCATTCCTCCCATTCCTACCACTGCAAATTTACCGGGATGTAGGTCGCCCAAGCCAAGTTCATTGACAAAAACAGCAAAAAACAATCCAAGAAAAGCTCCCAGAAACAAGGCGGGGGCAAAAATTCCTCCCACTCCTCCGGCTGCAAAAGTTAAGGAGGTGGCAAATGCTTTCATAAGCAATACAGCAGCAAAAAGTGCAAAAACCACCCACATCTCTTCTTTGTATCCAAAAAAGATGGAGTTGTTGTAAAGCGCGCTGTAATCGCCTTTAAGACTCTGGTTGATAGCTCCGTAACCTTCACCGTATAATGCCGGGAAAAAGAAAATCAACAAACCAAGTAATCCGGCTCCAAGCAGAAACCGTACCCACCAAATTTTAAACGTTTTACCAAAATAGGATTCTACAAAAATGGAAACATGGGTGAAATATACCGAGAGTAAGCCGGCCAAAACTCCCAGTCCGACATAGAAAAGTGTATTGGAAGGATCGAAAGCCACACCCAACTCGATAGGATACATAACAGCCTGACCCAAAACAAAATACGAAGTAAGAACAGCTGTGACAGCAGCAATAAGCAGCGGCACAAGAGAGGCCATAGCCAGGTCGACCATGATCACTTCAAGGGCAAAAACAATGGCTGCAATGGGTGATTGAAAAATGGACGCCATTGCTGCTGCACTTGCCAGACTGATCATGAGGATAATTTGCCGGTGGTTCAGTCGCAGAAATTGTCCCAGATTGGAACCAATGGCAGCTCCCGTAGAAACGGTAGGACCTTCGAGTCCGACAGAACCACCAAAACCAACCGTAAAAGCACTTGATACAATGGCCGAAAAAGTATTGTGAAATTTTATCAAGCCATTCTTTCGGGAAATAGCATACAACACCCCCGGAATGCCATGACCAGGCTCCTGCCTGACGATATAACGCATAAAAAGGATAGCCAACAATATTCCTACCGCCGGATAAAAGAAATAAAGAATGTTTTCGTATTGATTGGCAAAACTACTGATGAGTAAATGCTGAATGAGATGTGCCGATTTTTTAATGATAATTGCTGAGATTGCAGCCATTATTCCAACCACAACACTCAGTATATAAATGTATTGCCTGTCGGAGATGTGTTTGGCTCTCCATTCAAAAACTCTACCTGATAAAGTGCTTTTTCGAGCCATAGATTTCCAATCCAATTTGTTGAGCGAAAATAAACAATATTTTGGCGTTTCAATCTTCTAATGTATCGAATTGAAAAGAACAGTCCAATTAAAGTAAAATATTTACCTTCGTTCGTTAAAACGTATTTTATGAAAATCATATCTTATAACGTGAATGGTGTCAGAGCTGCCATCAACAGAGGATTTTTGCAATGGCTCGAAGCCGAGTCTCCCGATGTGTTGTGTCTTCAGGAAATAAAAGCCACCCATGATCAGATACCTTTAGTTGAGTTTGAGGCTCTTGGATATCATCATTATTGGTACCCTGCTCAAAAAAAAGGTTATAGTGGCGTGGCAATTTTGTCGCGAACCAAGCCCGATCATGTTGAATATGGCATTGGAATCGAACGTTATGATCAGGAAGGGCGCTTTTTGCGTGCCGACTTCGGTGATCTGTCAGTCGTTTCCGTTTACCATCCGTCGGGCAGTAGCGGTGATGAAAGGCAAGCATTTAAAATGCAGTGGCTCACCGACTTTGAAACATATATCGAAACCTTGCGCACTGTTCGCCCCCGACTTATTGTTTCGGGCGATTATAATATTTGTCATCGGGCGATCGACATACATGACCCGGTAAGGAATGCCACGGTATCGGGTTTTCTTCCTGAAGAACGGGAGTGGATGAGCGCATTTTTGAGTAAAGGATATGTGGATACATTTCGCCATTTGGTGAAAGCGCCGCACAACTACAGTTGGTGGAGTTACAGGGCAAATGCACGTGTAAATAATAAAGGCTGGCGTATTGATTACCACATGATCACCGAAAACCTGCTTTCGCATTTACAATCAGCCCGTATACTGGCTGATGTGGTTCACTCCGACCACTGTCCTGTGGTGGTGGAGCTAAGTTTTTGACAAAAACAGGGTCAAAACGATTTTTGATATGTACGTACAAAAGTCTCAGAAGTAATTTGATTCTTTTCCTGACAGGATTTCTTTGTGTTACTCTTTTTATTCCTCCTGTCTAACTCTGTGGTTAAAGAATAATCATCCTAAGCTTGAAATTTGCCAGTAATCAGATGCCGATCTCAACACAAACAGGTATTATAATTAATTCAATATGAGCCACTTATTCGATTTTTATTTAACCGCAGAGAACGCAATGAAGGCGCAGAGGACGCAGAGGGTTGACACATTTATAGACATGTGACCCCGCTGGGATCAAAAATCAGGTCGAATCTTATTGGAAAGCGCGTGGAAATCTTCACTTTTCAAGTACCACAAAAGCACTTGCCATCTCTTTGACATGTGAAATGCTCAGATGAATATGCTGAACACCTTCATTTTCAATGTATTCTTTCACTTTACCATGTGTGTGAATGATAGGTTTACCCAGCTCGTCGTTTACAACTTCGATCTCGTGAAAAGCCATTCCATACCTGTAACCCGTTCCTAAAGCCTTGAAAAAAGCTTCTTTAGCAGCAAATCGTGCTGCATAATGTTGGTATGTTGTTGCTTTATCGTCGGCATAAGCCTGCTCCCGTGCGGTAAAAAGTTTCTCGCGCAACCCGCTATTGGCTTTCATATGCCTTTCCATGCGGCCAACTTCGATGATATCAGTTCCTATTCCAAAAATCATGTGAGATGCTATTAGGTGACAAATGTAGTGCATTGGAAGTTAAAAACCTTAGTTGCCATGAAGCTGTCAAAGAATTGGCGCTTCATGCCATTTTCCGTCGGCAAACACCATGCTGCTGCGATAGCCTGCCGCCATAAGGGCTTCGGCAGCACGTGGAAATTCGGCCTGCAGCTCCTCCGGCTGGTGAGCATCGGAGCTTATAATAACAGGGATTTTCATCTTTTTCATTTCACCCAAAATCCATCCCGAAGGATAGAGGCTATCGCAACGTTTTTTATAGATCCCGCGGGTGTTGATTTCAGTAATAAGTCCTTTTTCTTTGATCAGGTGCAGTGTCTCGAAAATATGATTTTGATACCATTGCTCCTTTTCACGAAAATAGCGGTTTTGGTTGTGCATCTTTATCTTATCGAAATGACCAATAACATCAAATGTTTCATTTACAATCATTTCGTTCGTTTGATCGTAAAAGGCCTTCACTCCTTTTCGGATGTCGCCACCATAAAAATCATTCAATCCCTGATCATAAACAGCAGCATCAGGACCATCGGTAAACCATAAATTATCCTGATGTGCACTTCCAACCAGATGAACCGATCCAATCACATAATCCAGATCCGCTTCCGATTTCAGCTCATCGAAACGCTGCGTCATTTGAGGTACATAATCCATCTCCAGAGCCAGATGAATACGGATACGGCCATCAAACTGCTGTTGCAGATTTCTGATCTCATCGCGGTACTGAAGCAGATGTTCGCGTTTGAGCGAAAAGGGATTATCGAAAGGTAAAGGAGAATGATCAGAAAATCCGATTGCTGTCATCCCTTGCCGCAAAGCTTCTTCAACATAGGCGATTGCCTCTTGTTTCCCATCGGAATAAAGGGTGTGCGTATGATAATTAATGCCTGTCATATACTTCTGTTGTGTCTGGCAAAAATAATCAAAACAACTGCCTGTCATAAAGCATAACTACGGCAGGGCCAGATTTAGCAATTCATTAACTTAGGGACTGCTGAAAAAGTTTCATTGCAATGAAAATCAATGAGTAAGATCT
>Ga0351880_1099_pt1 | contig 23659 bp, 17 predicted proteins | sample BONcelFGM3001E13_FD_206766 | JGI IMG/M metagenome (GOLD analysis project Ga0351880, IMG submission 206766) | Enriched cells from coal bed in the Powder River Basin, Montana, United States - BONCAT cells FGM rep3 HSBNCT.FGM.300.1.E13 ...
AATGGTTTTTGATCCTGATTGGGAAAAAGCCGGATATAAGCCCGAAAGTAGTCCTGCGCCCAGCCATAGCAAAACTATCCGCGGGAAAAACGCTGAGCTGTATAAAATTCCTGAGTTGATGCTCTTGTTTGCGAAACTGTTGAAAAGGGGTAGTATCAATTCAATGGCTGCCAGTGATATCAGTATGGAAAAAAATGCCATGAGCAACGATTCGCCGAGAAATTGAACAATCAGCTGAGGAGCTGTTGCGCCCGAAACTTTGCGGATTGCCGTTTCACGCGTTCGCCTGATGGCAAATGCTGTGGTGAGGTTTATATAATTGATGATTGCAATCAGCAGTATAAATGCCGCAACAATGGTAAGTATTCTCACATAGCTGATCTTGCCGTTAGGTTCAATCTCGTAATCCAGAGCAGACCGCAGGTGGATATCAGTCAGCTTTTGCAGCGAAAGCGTGATATGATCCTTCTCGGCATCGTAAAAGTATTTTTGTGTAAAAGCGGCAAGCTGTGGTTCCAGATCAGCAGCCATTTCACTTTTATGCAGTTTCAGGTAAGTCCAGAAAGGATTGTAAACCCAGGTTTTTGGCATCGAGCCACCCCACAACATACGCAGGGTTGACATAGAAACCAGAATATCGTAACTGAAGTGCGATTGCTGGGGAGTGTCAGCCACAACACCTGTTATGGTAATGTTTACCCTGCCTTCCATTTTGATGATCTTTCCAATCGGGTCTTCATCCCCAAAGTACCTGACAGCAGTGGTTTCAGTGATTATCGCGGTAAAGGGTTTGCTCAGGGCATCAGAAGATGAACCGGAAAGAAATTCTACATCAAAAACATCGGTGAAGGTTGAATCAACAAAAAAGAAGCGCTTTTCTCTGAAGCCCTTGTCTTCATATTCAACAAAATATTCCGATGACCAATCGTTGTAAATCCGGGTCATTCGGGAAATCAGATGCGGAAACTCCTGCTGAATGGTTGGGCCAAGAGGGGCGGGGCAACTTACCGATCGTTCGGCTACGCCATCAAAATCAGAAGTGCTCACAACCCTTACAATCTCATCGGCATTGGAATGGTAACGATCGTAAGATTTTTCATCATTTACATACAGCATTATGATGATAAATCCCGTAAAACCAATGCTCAGTCCGGTAATGTTGATGATGGAATGCAGCTTCAACCGGGAAATGTTCCTCAGCGCAGATTTCAGGTAGTTGAGTAGAAGAGACATATAGCCAGTTACAGATTGGTTCAGATGAATCACAGTTAGATTTCATGAATCATGCCAGAATAGGTAAATATCTGATAGATAGAGTTGTAGAATTGCATTAATTCTTTTTCCGGTTTTGATTGTTCATTTGTGAATACAATTGTGTTCGCTGGCGGACACCGAAATGCTGCAATTGTGTCAGTGTTTTTGCTTACTGCACGATTTTTGAAAGCATGAATTCAATTACTGGAATCCACTTGCAAAGATGGTGATAGAATTTAACCTGATCATTATCGGTTTTCTTTGTAACTTTATACTTCCAGCTTTTCTTTTTACTTTTTACAGGAAATTATGAATTATCGCGAAATAGAAGATTGGTACGCAAGAATCTGCGATTTACTGAGACAGCAACGAATCATTGATGCCCTCGACAAGATTGCTTCATTGCCCTTGCTTAAAGACAATGCCGGTTATTTGCCGCGTATTGAAGAGTTGCGGTTCACATACGGAAGCATGCTCAGTTATACCATCAAGGGCATTCCTGATCCATCGCGCGATAAAATTTATAATCGTTTGCTGGCTTCAGTTTATGAACTTGCCGACAACCTGCGTATGGAGCTGATCTCGAAAACCGGAACTCAGCTGGTTGCCATGAAACGCAATCTCGAACGCGACATGCGGCACGAAAACGAGGATATGGCAGAAAGCCTGATGGGCCTTTCGTTCGATCATGAACTGGATGAAATGCTGCGCGATACTGCACTTTTTGACGATGAAACCGAAAGTGAAACTGCCATTCAGCATCGCAAAGCCATCATCAGAGCTTTTGGACTTCTTTGGCTTACCGATAAACTTTCAGAAGACGATGCAAGTCAGGTTTCCCGTATTTTCGACAGCCCGTCAATCCCATGGTACGAAAAATCAATGATGGTGAGTGCGCTCACTTTGGGAATGTTGCGGTGTTTCGATTCCCGGAAATTAATCCTGCTTACTGAACTTTACAATGCTGAAGATCCCCGGATTGCTCAACGCGCACTTGTCGGGATGATTATCTCTTTCAGCATTTATGACCGACGGATACTGCTGAATACATCAATCATGGACAGGTTGATGGTTCTCAAGGACAATGAGCGATTTGCAACGGAAGCCGAAACGATTATCATTCAATTGATCCGTGCAAAAGATACGGAAAAGATTACCCGTAAATTCCGTGATGAAATTATACCGGATGTGATAAAGTTTAATGAGGACCTCAGCGAAAAGCTCAACCTTGAAAAGCTGATGACTCCTGAAGAATTTCAGGATAAAAACCCCGATTGGGAAAAGTATTTCGACAATCAGCCCGGATTGGTCAGAAAGCTGGAAGAGCTTACCAACATGCAAATGGATGGCGCTGATGTTTTTCTCGGCGCATTTTCGATGCTCAAATCGTTCAGTTTTTTCAATGAACTTCCGAACTGGTTTATGCCATTTTACAAAGAGCATTTTGCGGTGGTTAAGGCTTTGCGCGATGAGTCGGATGAATTTCGCAAAGTTCTTTCCGAAGGCATCGAGAAATCAGTTTACATGTGTAATTCTGATAAATTCTCGTTTATACTCAACATCTCCAACATGCCTGAAGCGCAGAAAAATATGATGGGTCAGATGTTTGGAGCAGAAGCCGAACAGTTTGAAGAACTTGCCGGCGAGGAACTCAGCGATCCGTATCTGCGCAACAAACGTATTGTTATTCAGTACATTCAGGATTTATACCGGTTCTTCAGGTTGCATCCCATGCGGGGAGAAATCGGTGATATTTTTTCACTTCCGCTCGATGTTCACAATACTGAACTTTTTGGGTTACTCGCAGGTGACAATCAGCGGTTGAGATCCATCGCTTCATTTTATTTTGATCATGATCATTTTGATGAAGCCCTCCGCATTTACCAAAGTCTTGAGCAATCCGGCGAAAGTTATGCTGAATTGTACGAAAAGTCAGGGTATTGTCTTCAGCAAACGGGTAAATACGAAGAAGCCATTGCAAGTTATCGCAAAGCTGATCTTTTCGATACCAATCGCATATGGTTGCTCGGCAAAATTGCCCAATGCCATCTGAAACTGAATAATACGCGTGCGGCCCTCGAAACTTACCTTGAGCAGGATATTTTTGAACCCGACAACCTGAAGACTGCAGCGGCCATCGGAACCTGCTATCTTAATCTTAATGAACCTGAGAAGGCACTTGATTATTTCTATCGTATTGAATTTGCCGATCAGGGTTCGCCCAAAGCCATGCGGCCGGTTGCCTGGTGTTTGCTGATTTTGGGCAAAACCGAAGAGGCAAGCCCGTATTATGATCAACTTTTGGGCATGGAACCCAATGCTTACGATTATATGAACGCCGGGCATCTTGCTTTTTCACTCGGAGAAAAGCAGATAGCCGCCGAGCATTACATCAACAGCATCCGACAGAGAGGCGGAGATATTACATCATTTCTGAAGGGCTTTGTATCAGATCGTAAATATCTGATATCTAATGGAGTGGAGGCCAGCGAGCTTCCGCTGATGATGGATTACGTAAGGTTCAGGGTAGGAGAGGGCAGTTAGAAAATAATTTTCGCTGGTTTGTTAATTGAGCGAAATCTATCATTCAAATTTCATTTTAACCGCTTTCCCCGCCAATCTTCCCGGAAACTCAATCTTTCACTCCCCTTTTTTTCTGAAGACCAGTGGAATATTTTCCTTATCCGGTGCTCCGATTTCAACGAGTTCCCAGTTTTTGTCGTAGGCGTCAATGCGGTGTTTGAGTACCGTAAAACGCTCGTTGGGAGTGGGTGCTGTGCCTTCCCAGTTTACAAGTTCCACGCGGTATTGCAAGGTTTTTTTTCGGCCATTGATCCGAACTTCAATCTCAACATTTTGTTCGGCTTCTGTGTCGGGAATCAGGATTACAACTTCTCTCATGGCAGTGTTTTTTAGTTGATAAGATTGTGTTGTTTATGTGAAGAAGCAGCTTTACGGATAATGCTTACTCCTTGATTTCAAACAGGTAGATAATGGTCTTGTTGTGATCGTAAATCTCCATTGCTGGAACAGCGGGATAGTTTTTTTCCTTCATGTACTTTTCTATTGACGGATACACCTTGACAATTCCGGCAAAAATTGAAAGTTGCCCGCGGTAACGGATTTCGGCGGTAACATATCGCCTTTCGGGGATTTCCATGATTTTGTATTTATTCCCGAGTGCGCTTACTTTTGCAGTATCGGCGGGTTCAACAATACATCCTGCCAGACTGCGGAGTTCTGCCTCAGGTGTTTCTTTTGGATTGTCGAAATAGATGCCGAATCCTTTAAAAGTCTCGATGTTATCTTCTTCAAGCAGCTGATCATAAATACGATCCATGATTTTAGCAGTGCCTTTGTAAGGGCCTGTGTGATTTTCATACACCATAAAATAAGGGCCCATTGTTCTCTCTTCCAGTTCAGTATTGCTAAAAAAACCAGTCCACGCCAAAGCCAGAACAAGTATTGAAGGAATGGCCATGAATATAACAATGAGTGTAACAAAGAATTTTTTCTTCATGTTATCAGTTGTTTTAAGGCATCAATCAAAATGGTATTTCTTCCATCCCATTTTTGTGCCATAGTTTGTAATTAATTGGATTACAGCAATTAACAATTATTTAACAAGATGTTGCCTGCAATATTGTTCCATCGATGTTCGTAACCGTACATTGAAATTTGACGGCTAACACAGAACAGCAGAAATGCCTAAAAGTTTATTGAAAGAGTCCTTCCCCCGAATTTGATTTCTCCAGCTTCAGCAGCCATTCTTTTCGCCACAGTCCTCCGCCATATCCGGTAAGTTTGCCGTTTGCTCCGATTACCCGGTGACAAGGTATAATAATGGAAACCGGGTTTGAACCATTGGCCAGCCCAACTGCCCTGGCTCCGTTCTTGATGCCCATTCTATTGGCAATATCGCCGTAGGAAATGGTTTTCCCGTAAGGAATCTCCAAAAGGATTTGCCAGACCTTCAGTTGAAAGGGAGTTCCGGAAGGTTTTACCGGAATATTGAACTTGTGGAAATCACCACTGAAGTATGATTTCAACTGTGAGACTGCTTCAGCAAGGGACTCCGGGATATTTTCCAGATGGTCAACATCACGAAAGTACAAGCCGGTGACAACACCATCCACACCGGTCAGTTCAATGCATCCGACAGGCGAATTGAAAAAAGCAGTTTCTGATGTCATATCCTCAGAATCCATTTAGCTCCATAGTTACGGTTGGAATCAGCAATAAAAATCCCAGAATTACCAGAATAATCATCAGCGGAGTGACCCATTTTACCCATTTATTGAAAGGAATTTTCGCAACGCCCAGCGCACCAATCAGCACACCCGAAGTTGGCGTAATCATATTGGTAAAACCATCGCCAAACTGAAATGCCATAACGGTTGCCTGTCTCGAAAGTCCGATAAGATCAGAAAACTGCGACATAATGGGCATGGTAAGTGCCGCTTTGGCCGATCCGGAAGGGATAAAGACATTGATGGCGGTCTGCATAAGGTACATGGTTCCTACAGTCGCAATTTTCCCCATATCAGCCATTGCGCCTGATATGTTGTGAAGCAGTGTATCAATGATCTGTCCGTTGTTAAGTATGATGATGATACCTCCCGCAAGGCCAACCACAAGGGCAGCTCCCATAATATCTTTAACACCCTCCAGAAAGAGTTTTGTGATGGTATTGGGCGAATAATTCATAGAAATGCCTGAAAATATTCCCAACGCAAGGAAAAGGGTGGCAATTTCCATCACGTACCAGCCATAGCCCATCACACCAACAATCAACATTAAAATGGTAAAAGTGAGCAGGTTAAGTATAAAAAAGTGCACTGATTTGCGCAGCATAAAATATCCGCTGATAATAAATGCAACGGCAATAACCGGAAAAACAGGCCAGATTACCGATGAATTGCCGACGGTAAGTTTTGTTGTGGTTAGTGCAAAAGCACAATAGGTAAAAACGCCCGACAGAAAAATCCAGCTGATCCATGCCGATTTCGGGGTGTTGAATTCAACTTTTTCAACGGAATCCTGCTGCCTGGAACGCCAGTAAGCATCATCTTCATAAACAGGTGATTTTGTTGGATCTTTCTTTATTTTGTGCATGTATCTAAGGATATATGCAATACCCACAATGTTGATGACCACCCAGCAGAAAAACCGGTACTCAATTCCTGAGAAAAGCGGCAGATTAGAAAGTCCCTGTGCGATGCCGATGGTGAATGGATTAAGCAAGGCTCCGGCAAAACCGAGGGAAGCCGCTACATAGCAAACGTAAAGCCCGGTTATGGAATCATATCCCATGCTGATGGCCAATGGCACAAAGATGATCACAAAGGCAATGGTTTCTTCGCTCATGCCAAAAGTAGCGCCAAACACACTGAAAAGCAATACGATAAGGGTAATGATAATGTTGTCAACGCCCAGTTTTCGGATGGTGCGGTTATTTTCGAGGCGGCGTGCCCTTCCCAGAAATGAGAGAATTCCCACATCAATGGCTTTGCTGTGGTTCATAATCCAGAATGCGCCACCGATCATCAAAATAAAAACGATTATGTCGGCTTTGTCAACAAAACCATCAAAAAATGCCGAAAATACCTGCCAGGTTTGAGGTTGGCTTTCGGTGTAGGTGAATGAGTCGTCGGCAATGACTTCGCGCTCAGTGCCTCCTACTTCCACAATGGTGCGTTCGAAGCGCCCGCCGGGAATTATCCAGGTGAGCACTGCCGCAAAAAGAATGAGATAAAAAATGATAACGTAAGTATGCGGAAACTTTCTTGCCTTTGCCATATAATTTTACATTAGTAGGCAAAAATAAAAATTCCTATTGATATCCGGCAGATTATCTGAACCGGAGCGTGATATTAACAATTTCGGGACGATGACCAACCCTTACCGGGGGTCCCCAGCCTCCAAATCCTGTGGATACATAAAAATGTGAATCGCCCTTTTGCTTATAACCAGTGCTAACTTCGTAAATTGCCTGGGTAATGTAGTTCAATGGCCAGAGTTGTCCATGGTGGGTGTGCCCCGATAGCTGAAGGTCAATGCCGGCTTCGGTTGCTTTGTTCAGTTCATACGGCTGATGATCGAGCAGAATAACCGGAAAACTCATGTCTGTATTCCGGAGCAGTTCTTTTACTTCCAGTCTGTTTCTTCCGCTGAAACGGCTTTTTTCGCGGTCTTCGCGACCGGCAACATAAAATGCATCGTCAATTTTCACTACGCTGTCGCGAAGCATTGTAATTCCGTGAGCTTCAAGGTATTTGACGGCCTGTTCTGCGCCGCCAATATATTCATGGTTACCGGTTACGCCATAAACACCGAGCGGAGCAGAAAGCATTTTAAGCGATTTGCCAAGGTTTTGCCTGATTACGGGCGCAAGATCTTCATCAACTATGTCACCGGCAAAAAGGATGATATCGGGTTTCAGGCTGTTGATGGTGTTCACCAGTTTTTCCGTTCGTCTGGGTCCGATCAATGTACCCATGTGGATATCAGAAGCCATAACAATATTCAGCTCTTTAAGTCCGTTGGCTCCTTTGGGAATATCGATGGTAAGGTTGTTTATGCGTGGATTTATGGCGTTGATGTGGCCGGCAATCAGAATAACAGCCACTGCCGACATCCACAGATACAGCATGTTAAGTTTTGCCTGCGGGGAGTGCAGCAATTGAGGAAGAAAGCCGGTAAAATGATCGGCCACACGGATAATATCCACAAGCAGAACAAAAAGGAAGCTGTAGAACATTGCGGCCAGCCAGAATGAGCCGACCCAGTTCAATGCATCGCTGAATACGGAAAGGTAGGCTCTTTCAAGAAACCGACCTGCAACATAAGCGACAACCAATAAAATAAATCCCCATTTAAACCATATCCGTATGCCGCTGTCGGCTGGTATGGCCTGCATTGCCTTGGAGTAAATGTAGTAGTTGACGGAGGAGTAAATCAGCATCACTATGCTGAAGAAGATGAGGAATTGATAGGATTTCATTATTCGGTAAGTTGTTTCAGGGTCGTATTAACAGATTTCAGGAAAATTAGTTTTGATTCGGGATGATTGCTTTAATTCCCCTGGCAATGTTAAAAACGATTTGCTTACTTTTACAGTGAAAAAAAAAGCAAAATGAGAATTGAATATGAGATTAAACTGGGCTTTAAAGATGTGATGTTCAGGCCCAAACGATCTACCCTTAAAAGCAGATCACTGGTTAAACTAGAGCGTACTTTCCGCTTGCTGCACAATCAAACCGAATGGACCGGCATACCCATAATGGCTGCCAACATGGATACTGTGGGTACTTTCGAAATGGCACTTGCACTGTTTAAAATGAAGATGTTTACTGCCATTCACAAACATTACACACCTGAAGAATGGAATCAATTTCTGCACACAGCACCTGACGGAATTGAGAATTACATAGCCATCAGCACTGGAACAGGGCCAAAGGATCTGGAAAAACTGACCCTTGTTTTTAATGCCAACCCCAAACTTAAGTTCCTTTGCATTGATGTTGCCAATGGCTATTCCGAGCATTTCGTGGCTTTTGTAAGTCAGGCGAGGAAGAAATTTCACGACAAGATTATCATTGCCGGCAATGTGGTAACCGGTGAAATGGTTGAAGAATTGTTGCTCTCCGGTGCCGATATCATTAAAGTTGGAATCGGGCCGGGTTCAGTTTGTACCACAAGGGTGAAAACCGGTGTTGGTTATCCTCAGCTTTCAGCCATAATTGAATGTGCAGATGCAGCTCACGGTTTGGGCGGTCATATCATCAGTGATGGCGGATGTGTTACACCCGGCGATGTAGCCAAAGCATTTGGCGCCGGAGCTGATTTTGTGATGCTTGGCGGAATGCTGGCCGGCCACGATGAAAGCGGAGGTGAACTTGTTGAAAAAGACGGCAAAAAGCTGAAACTGTTTTATGGCATGAGTTCAATGACAGCCATGGAAAAGCACAATGGAGGTGTGGCTGATTATCGCGCCAGCGAAGGAAAAACTGTTGAAGTGCCCTACCGCGGAAATGTAGAGAACACAGTGCTCGATATTCTTGGCGGTTTGCGAAGCACCTGCACCTATGTTGGCGCATCACAACTAAAAGAGCTGAGCAAACGAACCACCTTTATCAGGGTTGCCGAGCAGGAGAATCAGCGTTATAACGAGTAAGGAGATAGTCAGTTACGCGCTGTCCTGAATACATTCAGCTAATTTATAATTTGCTGAAAACTCAATTCCAATAAAATGGTGGCGGGCGTTTCTTTTTATTTTCAATAAAACTCACTCAGCGATTCCTGCACTCCTTTATGTATTTCGTACCAGAAGTCAAGGGAAGCTTCTTTTTCGTTTGTTTCGAAAGCATTAAGCCATTTTATGAACTCCGGGCTATCAAGACCTTCTTCTTTTTTCCTTTTCAGAAAGCTAAGGATAAAATTGAAGTTTCGTTCTGATTCCCAGAAAACCGAACTGTTTCTTCCATTGATACGGCTGGCGGTAAATTTAATGGATTCCAGATACTTATCTCCAAGTCCGTAAAGCGATTCTATTATTTCGGGCACCATCTCTTCGGCCCACATCCTGTGGAAGCGGCAGATTCCCATATTGTCAATAACCAGTTCGGCCATCATTCGCGAAGCATTGATACGACCTAATTCGCGGGGAGCCACAAACTCATCACCATAATACATATAATATTTCCCCATAACGGACATTGGCGAAAGAGCACCCGGAGTCCAATACTGGTTGGGAACCATCCAGCCTTTGCGGGCATAGGCGGTATAAACAAAACGGTTGAGCAGATTTACTCCTTTGACTCTTGAAAGACGTCGTGCATATTTTCGGGCACCTTCGCTCAGATCAATTTTTTTAAGAACGATGCTGTCGAGAATTTCACAACCCAGCATGGCGTTATGCATCGAATCTTTCACCACATCAAAGCCTTCCTGACTGAAAACCGGTTTCAGGGTAACGCCCAGATCCGCAGGTTCAAGCAGCCCTTCGTCGAGGCATTCCATCAGCCATGAAATAACTCCACCCACTGAAATCGCATCAAAACCATACATATCGGCATGGTGATTGAGCTTTTCGGCAGCGCGCTGATCGAAAATCCCGCTCAGTGGTCCCATGGTCTGATAAGGCTCGTAGTCTTTTTTATACTCGTCTTTCATTTTTTTGCAAACCGCCGAGCAGGGTTCGCCGCAGGTAAACTGCTGTTTGGTTTTTATGGTTTCCTCGTTGAATTGTTTCAGATAGTGACCTTGAATAAATTCCTTGTGGACTTTGAGCCTTTCCTCTTTGCTCCAATTCATTGATTTGTAGTTGAAAGCCAGCAGTTTGTCGCCCATGGTGGCATAATTTACGCCAAATGTTCCGCCGGTATCAAAGTTTGGATCGAAACGGTATTTGGTGGTGATCTCCAGATCTTTGGCTGCCAGTTTTTTGGCATATTTATTTTCGAACCACTCATCGGCTACTTTGCGGTCGCGGAAATCTTCATCAATGTGGGTTCCTCCATAAATAACGGCGGCAATGCCATGTTCCTGAAGCAGCGATGATCCAAAACCACCTCTTCCTGCCCAGGTGTCAACGTATGATAAACTGCCGCGCTTTATTGGAACTGAGGCAATTCCTCCGAAGTCTGTTGAAAGTGATGCAGGTCCTGTTGCCAGAATGCGCGGATCATTTTCATAACGCGGACGGTAATTCGAAAATACATAATCCATCAGCGAATAGATGCCGCCGCGGCCTTGCTCCCAGATGTTTTTCAATTCTATAGGCGCTATTTCCACCTGAATTTCTTCCCCGTGAATTCGGTTCAGGTAAAGAACCGAAGGAACCGGCGCTTTCCCGACAATGGAGAGCATGTTGATGCCAAGGTCATCAAAAATAAGCCCGGCACCACCCATAGAGGAAACGTAAAAGCCTCCCCAGCATGGCGAAAAGCCAGTGAAAACCAAACGGTTTGAGCCCGGAAAGATGGAACCTGCCAGCAATCCTGTGCCAATGTTCAGGCTTTTATATTTTCCCGAAAGGTGAAGACCGAGATCAACCGGCCCGAAAAAATCACCAACCTTGTATTTTTTTGTCCGGTAAAACGAGTCACTGGCATTAACAAACAGTACTTTAAGATTTGAGTCCATAGGAGGGAAGGGTAAGAGAAATAAAATCCAAAGTTAAGCAATGCCTGATTTTTCGGGGAAAGTTTATTGATAAAGTTCATTATCCATGTCACGGAATTTTAGAATGACAAAAAACCGGAGAAAAGCATTCTGGCTTTTCCCCGGTTTTTACATGATTATATTCTTGTCGGATCTTACTTCCCTTCCAGAAATTTCATCAGACTCTCTTTGCTGCTGCTGAAAGTGAAAACATCGGCTACCTGATAGTAATTGTCGCGGTCGATGGTGTAATCCCATGCATATTTGGCAATTTCGAGGCGGGAATCGTCGAAGCTGAAGAGTTTAACCATCTCCTTTACCTGTCTTGTGGTAAAGCATTGTTTGCTGCGGAGAATCTGTTTGGTTAAGGTGACTTTGGTGCTGTTGAAACTCTCTTTTTTGATGGAGTTGGTAATTTGCGAAAACTCTTCATCCGAAACAAAACACTGAACCGGGCCAATCGGGTGAGGTGCGGGAGTTGGTCTGCTGATCATTTCGTTGTAAGCCGCTTTGTTGGGAATATGCGCAAACATCTGTGCACCAAACGGCAGGTTGCCCAGATCGTAAATGGTTGAAAGGGCAGTGCGGAAGAAAGTCAGGCGGTTTGGCTCCGATTTAAGCATGGAAGAAAGTTTCATAGCCTGTGCCACACTCAGACAGTTATTCTGAGCCATTTGCGAAAGCAGCAGAAGTCGGTTCTGCTCAGCGTTATTGGCTGATATCTGCGCAGCCAGTCTTAAAAAATCGTCTTCACGGATGGGATAGTTGCAGTTTGACGGGCCGCGGTAATTTTCGAAAGCCGGGTAATCGAGCGCCGGAAAATTGAGGCTGAGCGGTGGTTCGTATGGTGGCAGATAGTCAACCGGACGGCTGTCCATGGTTTGCACGTAATCGTGAAGCATAAACACGGTTGAAAAATAGGCAAAAGCATCATACACGAAATAATAATTTTCCTGATCCACTGTGTTGTGCCATGCAGCTTTGGCAAATTCCAACCGGCTGTAATCATCAATAAACTGATCGGCCAGCGATTTTACCTGCATCACCGAAAGGCAATTTTTGGAAGCAATGGCGATGGCAACCTGAAGCCTCAGTTCTTCAGTGGGTTGCAAAGTAACAGAGCGTTGCTTCTGTTTGAAAATATGGTCGGGAAGTGGCACATCGCAGCGTTGGGGTCTCTGACCTGATGCAAACAACACCGGCAACAAAAGGAGAAGGGTAAATAGTCTGGCTTTCATATTTCTGATTGATTAAAAGTGTTAATATTAAGTTTCAAAGTTCAAAGTTTCTTTTTTTTGCCACATAGGCACATAGGGCACATAGGAATTAGATATTGTGTGTTCTATGTTTCTATGTGGTTCATAGTTTTTCAGATCCTCAGCTACCCTTTCATCCATTCAAATGTCTGGTAATGCCCGCCATTCATGCCTGCCCGCTTGTAAACCTCCTGAGCTGCAAGGTTGCTGATGTCAACATAAAGTCTGATTCCTGAGACATCGCTCCGCTGCATCACCATGTTTTTCACGTAATCATACATCGTGCCGAAAACACCGGCTTTGCGCGATTGCGGCTGCACATAAACCGATTGTATCCACCACACCCAGGCATTTCTCCAATCGCTCCATTCGGGGGTAATCATCAGGCATCCGACAGCTTCACCGTTTGCTTCGGCAACAAGGTAAAATCCCCGGGACTGATCGGCAAATACAGCCTTAACTCCGGCACTTACAACATCATTCATCAGCAGCAATTGTTCAGTTTCGTCAGCCATTTTTATCTGGCTGCCAATAATAAACGGTGCATCAGATATTACGGCCGGCCTTACGGTGATTGCAGTTGATTTTGTCATGTGGTTGCAGGTTCGTATTGGTTATTGCATTCATTATTAATAAGATAAGCCAAATGTATTCAAAAACCAGGAATAAGGGCTTTTAATTAAAAGCAGCGGCTTATTTGTGTATTTTTGCACTTTCTTTCGCGGAAAGGGAACATCCATTACATCCGCAAATATAAAAGATTAACACAAACCCCCGCCTGAATGAGTGAGCAAATCAAACACGAATGTGGAATTGCTATGGTGAGGCTGCTGAAGCCTCTGGAATACTACCTGAACAAATACGGAACTTCCACCTGGGGACTGAATAAGCTTCACCTGCTTATGGAGAAGCAGCACAACCGTGGTCAGGACGGAGCGGGCATTGCCTGCATCAAATTCGATCCCAGACCCGGAAGCAAATACATCAACCGTCACCGGTCAAATTCAAATACTCCGATTGCCGATGTCTTTCGCTGGGCTTATGACGAAATCAACCAATCGGTAAACGATCATGCTGAGCGCCGTTTGGATGTGCAGTGGCTGAAATACAATACTGGTTTCGCAGGGGAACTCTTTATGGGACATCTTCGTTACGGAACTTTTGGCAAGAACAACATTCAGAATCTGCATCCCGTTATACGGGCAAACAACTGGATGACGCGTAACCTTGTACTTGCAGGCAACTTTAACATGACCAATGTGGATGAGCTCTTCAACCGCCTGCTCGAACTCGGGCAATATCCGGTTGAGACATCTGACACCATTACCATCCTCGAAAAAATCGGACATTTTCTGGATGAGGAAAATGAACGGCTTTATGCAAAATTCAAGGCTGAAGGCTACAGCAAAAAAGACATTACCTCAAAAATTGCCGAAGCACTCAATGTAAGTGATATTCTTAAACAATCGGCTTACAACTGGGATGGCGGTTATGCCATCGCCGGGATGTTTGGCCATGGAGATTCATTTGTTTTCAGAGATCCTTCGGGCATCAGACCTGCATTTTATTATCAGGATGAAGATGTGGTGGTTGCTGCTTCCGAAAGGCCGGTAATTCAAACTGCGCTGAATGTGCATCACACACAGGTAAAGGAACTTATGCCCGGCCAGGCACTCATTGTTGAGCGCAATGGAACCGTTACTTTAAGCCCGATTCTGGAACCAAAGAAAAAGGCTGCTTGTTCTTTCGAACGCATTTATTTCAGTCGTGGTACCGATGTTGATATTTATCAGGAACGTAAACGTCTGGGTAAGGTTCTTACAAAAACCATATTGAAGGCTGTAAATCACGACCTGAAAAACACTGTTTTTTCATACATCCCCAATACCGCTGCTGTAGCTTTTTACGGATTGGTGGAGGAGCTGGCAAATTTTTGCGATAAAATCAAAAAAGATCTGATCCTTGCAGAAGGTGCAAACCTTACGCCCGCAAGAATGGATGAGATTTTCAAATTGAAGGCCAGGGTTGAAAAACTCGCGGTAAAGGATATAAAACTTCGAACTTTTATTACGCAGGACAATGCACGCGATGATCTTGTCGCTCACGTGTATGATGTTACCTATGGTCTTGTTAACCCGGGGGTTGATAATCTGGTTGTGCTGGATGATTCAATTGTCAGGGGTACAACCCTCAAAAAGAGCATTATACGCATTCTAGACAGGCTTGGCCCTAAAAAAATTGTGGTGGCTTCTTCGGCGCCGCAGATTCGTTATCCCGATTGCTATGGCATCGACATGACCAAGCTGGGCGATTTTGTGGCTTTTAACGCCGCCATTGAGTTGCTGAAAGAGCATAAACTGACACATGTAATCAATGAAGTTTACCTCAGTTGTAAGGCTCAGGAAAACCTGCCAAAGGAAGAAGTGGTCAATTTTGTGAAGAACATTTACCGCCCGTTTACAGCAGAGCAGATTTCAGCTAAAATTTCGAAATTGGTTACTCCTGTAGATTGCAAAGCCGAAGTTCAGGTAGTTTATCAAACCATTGAAGATCTGCACGATGCCATTCCCAACCACACCGGCGACTGGTACTTTACCGGAAATTATCCCACGCCGGGAGGAAATAAGGTGGTTAATCGTTCATTTATCAATTATATTGAGGGAAGAAACGAAAGAGCTTATTGATTTCGGATTTTGGATTGCGGATTTCGGATTTTCCGACCTCCGACCTCCGACCTCCGACCTCTGATCTCTGACCTCCAGCTCTGACTTCTGACTTCCGACCTCCGACTTCCGACTTCCGTCTGATCTCTGATCTCCGGCCTCTGACCTCCGGCCTCCGACCTCCGGCTTCCAATTTCTATCAAAAATCCCCGCTCCCAAGCAAATCCGCAGCCAGGCAGGAATGAACCGGAATTATAGCCACCAGATTCCCGGGTTTCAGGTTTTTTGACCATTGGCTGTCAAGGCTGATAATTCCATGCTCCTGAGATAACGAAACCACAAAATCATCTCCTTCAGGTGGGAGCCATGCATCAGCATCAGCCAATTTCCCATCAATAAACGGCACTGCCAGTCCGAAAATTCTGCTTCCATCGGGTCTGTGGAGCGATTCTTTTGACAAATGCACTGCTCCCCCGTATATCAGTGCTTCGTTCCGTGAAGGATAAACCGACACCACCGGGCAAATCACCACAGCAGCAATCTGATTAAAGCTGCAACTGCCCAGCTGAAGCTGCATAAGATCGTAATACACAAAATTTCCGGGGCGTATTTCGTCGATGCCAGTAAAGTCAGTGGCCAGACTGCACGAAGGAGTATCGCCTGAAGAAGTGATAATTCCGGGAAATTCATTAATGTATTTCTGCTTTAATTCATTAAGAATTTCAGCAGATTTTCGATGGATGCCCAGGATTTCATCCTTATTCTTCGCGCTGTACGTTTGTCCGGCATGGGTAAGAAATCCTTTGAAATTCAGTAATTCTGAACCAACCGCAGAAATAATTCTATCGATGGAATCTGTGTCATCAGGCAAAATTCCAGCTCTGTGGTGACCAACGTCTATTTTAATAAAGTAACCGGCTTCCTGCTTAAGCAGTGAAGCAAGCGCAGAGACTTGTTCATGGGTATCAAACAACACATTCAACTTTACTTGTTCAGCCAATTGCGACACTTGCTCCACTTCGCGGATGTTCATCGGAAAAGCTATGGTAATATCGGTCCAGCCGGCAGCAGCAAATTTCCGCGCCATATTTACCGATGAAACGGTAATGGCTGTAACACCTGCCTCACGAAACCATTCACCCGTTTTAACCGACTGATGGGTTTTAAAGTGCGGGCGGAAGATCAGTTGATTGGCTGCCGCTTTTTCGCTCATCATCCGGATATTATTCCTTCTGATGGTTTCATTGACTGAAAAGGTGGGTTGTATTATCATTTTAGGTAGAAATTGGAGGCGGTTCAACCATATTTAATTGCAAAGATAAGGTTAGTAAACATTTTTCATTTTTCATTTTTCATTTTTCACTTAATGAGGTTTTGTTGTAGCTTTGCACTTGAAACAAAAACACAAAAAACACCTATGAAAAGACTGCTTTTTTTAATTGCTCCGGCAATTATGCTTTATGCTTGTTCCAATTCAACGCAATCGCCTGCTACCGATGGAACTGCTGCCGATCAAACTGCACAGATTAATGAGAATCAGATGGTGATTGAAACCGATATGGAAAATGTGGCCTCAATGCCAACCTATTGGATAAATCATTCAGCAATTGTGAAAATGGAAGCAGTGCAGGCAAAATCAGGGCAACATTCATCAAAATTGGATGCTGAAAAACTTTACTCACTAACTTTTAGAGAGACATTTTCCAATATCAACGCAAAACTTCCCAAAAGAGTAGTTGTAAATGGATGGTATTACTTTGCCGAACCAAATGAAAAGGCAGGTATGGTTATGGATATCAATGAGAATAATGATGCATACATTTGGAAGGCTTACAATTTCGCCTCTGTTGACCCAACAATAAATCAATGGAACGAATTTACTGCATATTTTACAATCGATAAACCCATTAAGCCAGAACATCAGATAAAACTATTTGCAAACGGAGACGGTAAAGTGATTTATCTGGATGATTTTAAAATTACTTTTGAGTATTAATAAGTTAGTTCAATAAAAAGAAAAAAGGAGCAGTCGTAATTGATCGCTCCTTTTTTGCTCAGGTATTTTTATATCCAACAGTAATTGTCGAGATCAATTTCTATTTACTATTTCCTTTTATTTTCCCATACCCAGGTAGCATCCAGCCTTAGCATTTCCTGATAACTGATTCCTCTGGCAATGGCTTTTTCCCTGACGGATTCCTTATAATTTTGATTCTTGTCAATATTCTCCATTATTTCAAGGATTTCAGTTTCTTTGATGGTATTGTCTATCGTCGGTTTTTCGGAAATCTCCAGATCTGAAGATTTAACAAGTGATTCATATGCCCTGTCGATAAAACCATAGGGGAATCGGTAAAGATTTGCTTCAGTGGCCATTATAATAATGACATCGGCTTTGCCCAGCTCGCTCAGCATATCCAGTTCAGTAGTTTTTCGGGATGTTGGCCATGCAGAGTTGTGGGCTTCGGTGTTGTAATACCAGAAATTATTGTCATTAAAAATACTGCTTGCATAACCCTGACCAAAAATATTCCAGTAATAACTATCGGCAACAACAATGGCATTTGGTCTGGTCTTGCTTTCATTGTTTCCGAACCAGACTTTGGGATAAGCCATATTGTAATGCGGAATTTTGAAAAGCAGGTTCATTCCTTCGGCTATATCGTAATCGGGAGAGCGCAAAGTTTCGGGGAAATCAAATCCATTCCAGCCAAAATCCACCATATCAATATTCCGGTCTTTTTCGATATAATTGATCAGCGAATCAGTAGCCATTGCCACACCATATGCACTCCAGTGTATGCCGCACTGCGGATAAAGCGGATAGGAAACAGTATCCTTCATCAGCATAAACCATTTGTTGAAATCGATCAGCGGCAGGTCGTACTTTTTAAATTTCTCCCCGAACACAGCATAGTTGGTGTTTTCGCCCGATGGCTGGTTCAGATATTTGTCCGGTATATATTCCGGGAAATAGGATGCTTTGCCCGGAGCAAATACAAACAACAGCGTTTTATTGGCTTCTTTAAGCTTTTTGTTTACAAAAGCTGCCTTTTGCATCTGGGTTTCTATTACCTCTTCGCCCAGAAAATCCCATCCTTTTATGGCTTTTATATAATTGATTTCAAAAAGGTAATTCTCTTTGCCAATAATAACTCCATTGGCAAGGGCAGTGTCGAAAACCGAAAAAGCAATCTGATTATTGATGCGAACCAGCATAGGCCGGAAGCCGATGGTGTGCTCAAAGTGATCATTGTACGCTTCCTGAAAAGTCCCGTCAAGTACAGTTTTATAACTGCCTGTTGGCTTTTGTGGAATTGTAAAAGCGCCTTTCAGCGGGGTTTCATCAAATACCGGAATTGTGCGCTGAATAAGCGGCAGGCCCAGCATAATCATCAACAGGCTGAAAAGGATATTTTTGAATAATTTCATCTAGAACCTGAAGTAAATAAACGGGTTGAACCCCGATGAAGTAATGGCTGCAAGGCTGATGATAAAGAGAACTATTGCTGAGGCGGTCATCACCAGCATTGTTGAAAATTTCTGCTTTTTGGCATACAGTTTCATCTGCCATTTTTCGATATTTCCGAAAGCAGCCCAAAACCCGAAGAAAGAACCGATTATAAGGATAATCCACACTTTCTGGCTGATGTAAACGGCTGAACCCGGGGTAAAGCTGAACATACGTGCCGTAAAATCGAGGGCATAGGTGAGTGTTTCAGACCTGAAGAGTACCCAGCCAACCAATGTGATTATAAAAGTGATGATGATTGCCGGGTATTTGCCAATGGCAGTGTATATCTTCAGCAGGAACAACCGGTCGGCTATGAGGAAAAAGCCATGAAAGGCTCCCCATACCACAAAATTCCAGGCTGCACCATGCCAGAATCCGGAGATCAGAAACACCAGCCACAGATTGAAGTACAAACGACGAATTGAAACTTTGCTTCCGCCAAGCGGAATATATAGATAATCGCGCATCCAGCGTCCGAGTGAGATGTGCCAGCGGCGCCAGAACTCTGAAATATTCTGTGAAACATAAGGATTGTTGAAATTCTCAAGAAAATCAAATCCGATCATTCGCCCCAGTCCGATGGCCATGTCGGAGTATCCTGCAAAGTCGTAATAAATCTGAAAAGCATAAGCCAATACGCCCATCCAGGCGGTGGCTGTGCTCATGTCGGCGGGATTCATGGCAAAAACATTGTCGGCATATTCACCCAGCACATTGGCAATCAGTACTTTTTTACCTAACCCCAGCGCGAATCTGAAAAATCCGGTAAGGCGGTTGTCCACATTTTCATTTGCGCTACGATCGGTAAGCTGATCGGCAATTTCGTTGAAACGCACGATTGGTCCGGCAATCAGCTGAGGAAACATTAAAATATAGAGGGCAAAATCACTGACCCGTTTGAGTGGAACATGCACCTTGCGGTAAACATCCACTGCATAGGTCATCTTCTGGAAGCTGAAGAACGAAATTCCTATAGGCAGGGCTACTTTTACCCATTCAGCCGGCTTGCCACCCATAGCCTCAACCACGAAGTTGATGTTTTCAACAAAGAAATTGGCATATTTAAAATAGAGCAACATGCCAATGTTGAGCAAAATCGAAAATGCAACCCACAGTCGCTTTTTACGGCCTTTCGACCTGTGCATTACATTTACCGCGTAAAAGTCGGCAACAATGGAGACGATTACTATAAAGATAAAATCCGGCGCTCCCCATGCGTAGAAAAACAGACTGCCTGCCAGAGCTACATAGTTCTTGTATTTTACATCGGCAAAATAATAGAACAACAAAAAAACGGGTAGAAAGTACAGGAGAAAAAGGCTGCTGCTGAAAACCATAAGATTTTGCGCTGAAATTACTGAAGATATGGATGGCAAATGTAGTGAGTTTGTTTAAAAAGAGCGCTATGCCTGTTAAATTTTGGTTGCAATAACCCGGTTTTTGTTTGTGAGAGATTCCGGGTGAATTTTTATAAACGATTTAAATTGATTTTGGCGTCAATCTATATTCTTTTACCTTTGCCTTCGGTTTATATTCTGTTCAGGTTGCAGGATTTTTAATAATTCAAAAGAACACTATACTTGAAAACCTGACTGATCATTAAATTTCAGTGTTAAATATGGAATAATCCCGGAAATATGCTTTTCAGTTCGCCTGTTTTTTTGTTTGTATTTCTTCCTGCAGTTCTATTCTTATATTTTTTACTTGGCAACAAACTAAGGAACTTTTTTCTGTTTTTGTCCAGTCTGGTCTTCTTTGCCTGGGGAGGGGTAAGCTATTCAGTATTGCTTATTTTTTCAATAATTTTCAATTATTTTATAGGCAGAGGCATTGATAAATACGCTGGCAGTAAGCTTTCATCAAAATTTCTGGGGATAGGAGTTTTTCTTAATCTATTATTTTTGGGCATTTTCAAATATGCCAATTTTGTTGTCGAAAATCTGAATGGTTTGCTTGAAGTATTAAGCTACAAACCTTTCGGGGATCCCGGTATTATTTTACCCATAGGTATCTCTTTTTATACTTTTCAGGCGATGTCTTATCTTATAGATGTTTACCGGAAGGAAGCTGAAGTGCAAAAAAATCCCTTTAATCTGGGTTTATATATAGCGCTTTTTCCACAGCTAATCGCCGGACCTATTGTCCGCTATCATGATATTGCGCAACAGATTAAAAAACGAACTGTAGATTCAGCCATTTTTGCTTATGGAATCAGGCGTTTTATCATCGGACTTGCCAAAAAAGTACTGCTGGGGAATAGTATGGGTCTGGTTGCTGATCTGGCATTTAACACACCCGCCGATCAACTCTCAACTCCATTGGCATGGCTAGGTCTTGTTACCTATGCCTTGCATATTTACTTCGATTTTTCAGGCTATTCTGACATGGCGATAGGCCTTGGAAAGATGTTTGGTTTTACTTTTCTGGAGAACTTTAATTATCCATATGTTTCCAGGTCTATCAAGGAATTCTGGCGCAGGTGGCACATCAGTTTATCAACCTGGTTCCGCGATTATTTATATGTACCACTAGGAGGAAACCGAAAAGGCAACTGGCGGACCTATTTTAACCTGATAATAGTTTTCTTTGTTACCGGTCTCTGGCATGGTGCAAGCTGGTCCTTTGTATTGTGGGGCTTTCTGCATGGTTTTTTCCTGATTGTTGAACGAATAGGAGGTAGCCGTTTTTCCGGATTGTTCTGGAGACCTGTTCAGCACATATACACCATTTTTATTGTTTTGATGGCATGGGTGCTGTTTAGAGCCGATTCCCTCGGCGCTGCGTTGAGTTATTATGGTGCTTTATTTGGTAACGGTGCAATTCAAAATGATTTTGCCGTTTACAACAAGATTTTAAATTTTGAGTTTCTGCTTTTCTTTACCATAAGTTTGTTGAGTGCTACCGGCGCATTCATTAAAATTGGTGGTTTTGTGGAAACAAAGTTATCCGGAATCAATGAGCGCTATTTTGCTATAACTGAGATTTACAGGACTTTTCAGGCTATTTTCTTAATCGGGATTTTTGTGCTCTGTTCGGTTTACCTGATAACAAATACCTACAATCCATTTATCTATTACCGGTTTTAATCAGGCATTATGAAAAGACGAACCCTGTTTTCAAATTATCTGATAACCATCCTTTTTATATTGGTTATATCTTCTGCCGGAATCCAGCAAGGGTTTAAACTTTTGCCTGAAATGCCAAATCAGGAGAATCGTGCCCTGGATACCATGCCCGATTTCAATCCTTCTTATCTTGATGCTTTTCCTCGTTCATTTGAAGCATTTTACAATGACCACTTTGCATTCAGGAATCATTTTCTGAAAATGTATGCCGATATGAATTTCAATATTTATAAAAAATGCCCATACCCCGATCAGGTTATTATCGGTTACAATCAGCATCTTTTTATGATACCCAAGGAGTTGGACACTTATCAGCGAACTACTCTTTTTACGAAAGATGAGCTTGACAGAATCCGTTCCGAATTTTCGTACCGAAAAAATTACTTTCAGGAGAAAGGTATAGATTATTTTGTGGCGGTTTGTCCGATCAAATATTCAATTTATCCTGAATACCTGCCCTGGTATATGCAGATCCAGGATACTGTCTGCCGGACCGATCAGTTTCTGGATGTAATTTCTGGTCTGGGAATTGAAGTGATTGACCTGCGAAAAGTATTACTTGCCGCGAAGGATAGTATCTCTTCTACCTCCCGGGAATTATTTATGGCCACGGATAACCATTGGAATGAAATTGGTGCATTTGTGGCTTACCAGAATATTGCTTCCAGAATTGCCAGGAAACAGCCCAGGGCACTGGTATTACAAGCCAGCGATTATACCATCAGTCCAAAGCACAGAAATGGAGGGAATCTGGCCAATATTCTGAATATGCGGGAAGAAATGAAGGATGTGCAATATACCTTCACGCTCTGGAATCCGGTAAAAACCAATGAGATTACTCCCTGCCCCTATAAAGCACCTGACGATTTTTATGTGAATGAATTTTTTAAAGGCTATTCGATGCAGGACGGCAATCAGAATCTTCCCCGAATTATGATGGTCCATGATTCATTTGGCAAGTTCATTCATCCTTACTTTCGCGACTCATTCTCCCGTTCGGTTTTTATCTGGGATAAATGGCAGTATAAACTGAATGAGCCCATCATTGATGCCGAGAAACCTGATGTTTATATTTCAATGACCCTTGAAAGTCTTTTGCCCGCGTTGGCAAATAATTGCGAATTTCGTTAAGCATTCAATCTCAACATATAAGTTCCCTGGAAATTCCATTTGCACTTGAAATTTCATTCTGATTTCAATGGAGTTAATTTTCTCTCAGAGGACCTTATTTTTTATTATTATATAACCAGATAGCATCACGTTTTATCATACTGTCAAGTGTTATATTCTCAAGAATTGCCTTTTCCTCCAGTATCTTAATCATTTTTGGATTACTTCTTAATTGCTTTTCATAAAACTCTATCGTTTTTTCGACTTTTTCGGGGACTTTTATAAGCGGTTTTGGATAAATGCCTTTTTTTGCAGCTTCATAATCAGGGAAGGACACCAGCTTGTAAAAATCCGGTGAAGGTTTAAGATTTCCGAATGAATCCCAATAAGCTTCTTTGGTCATTGATGCATAGTGAATAGCGCCATTATGATATTGCTGAAGTTGAAATAAATTATGTACAATAAATAAAAGAAATAATGCCCAGGACAGGCTTTTCAAACTCCAATGTACATGGGTAGTTATTCTTTGAATGAATGCAGCAAGCGGAAAAGCAAGTAAACCATACATATCAA